>Ga0114129_10002214_pt1 | contig 26796 bp, 19 predicted proteins | sample RhiMetdeltSRZDD1_FD_80071 | JGI IMG/M metagenome (GOLD analysis project Ga0114129, IMG submission 80071) | Populus rhizosphere microbial communities from Tennessee, USA - Rhizosphere MetaG P. deltoides SRZDD1 (version 2) (version 2) | ecosystem: Host-associated > Plants > Roots > Rhizosphere >...
GTCCAAGTAGCGCGCCAAGGGCGCGCCCGCCGGAGCGGAGCGGGGCGAGGGGGCCCCGCGAGCGACGGCGATGGGGGGTCCGGCGGGGCGAAGCCCCCCGGTCCAAGAGGAAGGGGAGTATGCGGATCGCATTTCAGGGAGCTACCGGGGCTTACAGCGAGGCTGCCGCCCAGCGCCTCTGTCCGGACGCCGACACGGTCCCGCAGGAAAGCTTCGAGGACGTTTTCGAGGCGGTGCGCATTGCGCGCGCGTCGCACGGCATTCTGCCAATCGAGAACTCGGTGGGAGGCAGCATTCACCGGAACTACGACCTTCTGCTCGAGCACGATCTCCCGATCGTCGCCGAGACCGAACTGGCCGTCGTTCACAACCTGCTCGCGTTACCGGGGACACCCAAAGAGGCGATCAAGCGGGTGTTCTCGCACCCGCAGGCGCTCGCGCAATGCGAGCGATACGTACGGTCGCTGCCAGGCGTCGAGATGGTCGCGACCTACGACACGGCGGGGAGCGCTCGCCTCATACGCGACGGCGGTCTCACGGACACGGCCGCAATTGCGTCGGCGCGCGCCGCAGAAGTGTTCGGCCTCGAGATTCTCGAGGCCGGCATCCAGGATTACTCCGACAACATCACCCGATTCATTCTGATCAGCCGGGAACCGGAACCGCTCGGACCTCCCGACAAGACCACGATCGCGTTCGCGGTTCACAACGTACCGGGTGCGCTGTTCAAGGCCTTGAGCGTGTTCGCGCTGCGCGACATCGACCTGACGAAGCTCGAGTCGCGCCCGGCCAGAGGCCGACCGTGGGAGTACCTCTTCTACGCGGATCTCGGCGTGGGCCGCGGCGACGTGAAGTGCGGCCGCGCGATCGTGCACCTGGCCGAATCCGCGCGGTGGGTAAAGACGCTCGGATCGTATCCGCGATGGCGTGCCTCGAGTGCCGGCGGATAGCTCGAGTCGCGCGCGTCGGCGGGTAGCCGATCACTGGCCGGGCCCCTTCGCCTCCACCTCAGTGATGCGGCTCCACTGATCGGCCGAACTCGTAACGAGCACCCGGATGCGTGTCGTCGTGAGAGGCGCAAATGAGAAGCGTCGCCAGACAAGGTTATTGCCGGCGACGTTTCCTCCCGGAACGACAACCCAGGCGGTTCCGTCCCAGTACTGGACGACAAATCCGGCGAGGCCGTACAGGGAGCACGTCATCGACGGCGTAGGGTCGCTGGGCGCCCAGTACGTGTCCTGCACGGTGAACACGTTGATCTCAGTGATGGTCCGAGGTCCGGCGAAATCGATTTCCAGCCAGTCGGGGAAATCAGATGGCGTGCCGTCGTTCCAGCCACCCCCCGACTGCCAGCGATCCCCCCGTCGATCGCCGTCGATCGCGCCACTCGACGGGTAGCCGGCGGTATACGTTGATGACGCGAACGCGGCACCGCCGTTCGCGGCAAGCGCGAAGTTCATCATCGATCCACCGGTGCCGGTTTCGTACGCCTCTACTTCCGTGATGCGGCTCCATGCATCAGGAGTGCTGATCACGAGCACGCGAATGCGCGACGTCGAGATCGCATCGAATGCAAATTGGCGCCACACGAGGGCGTTCCCGCTTACGCTCCCACCGGTTACGGCCAACCAGTCGGTCCCGGTCCAATACTGCACTTCGAAATCTCGAATCCCGTACAGCGTGAACGTCATCGTGGAGGTCGGTTCGCTCGGCGCCCAATAGGTGTCCTGGACCGTGAACACGTCGATTTGGTCGATGGTCTTCACGCCGGCGAAGTCAATTTCCAGCCAGTCCGGAAACGCGTTTGGCGTTCCATCGTTCCAGCCCCCTCCGCTGCCCCACGAGTCCCCCGTTCGATCACCATTGATCGCGCCCGTCACGTCGTAGCTGCTGCTGTAGCTGGAGGACGCCAGAGCCGTCGCACCATTCCTCGCAAGCGCTACGTTGACTCGCCCAAGAGGAGCCGTCACATCTATATGCACCGGCGCCGATGTCGTACTGGCACCGAGATTGTCTGTGGCTATTGCCGTGACCGTGTGGCTGCCGGCTGCGGCAGCGGGCCAGCTCACGCTGAACGGGCTCGTCGTGTCTGTACCGACAGCATTTCCATCGACGAAAAAGGCGACCGAGTCAATCGTTCCATCGGGATCGTTGGCGCTGGCAGCAAGCATCATCGCGGTCCCAGCGGTAAAAGTCTGCCCTTCCAGCGGCGCGATCACCGACACGCTGGGCGCGATATTCGGCGTCACCAGCGTCAGTGCCGTGTAGACGTTCAGACGCCCGCCGGATACGACGAGATTGCTCCACTGCGAAAGGTGATCGACGCTGTTCAGGAGTGCGTTCTTCAACGCGTTGACTGTGAGACTCGAGTCTCTGGAGAGCAGGAGCGCCGCGGCTCCCGCCACATGCGGGGTCGCCATGCTCGTTCCGCTGCCATAGGCGTAACCTGAACCCACGGTGCTCACGATGCTTACGCCGGGCGCGGCGATGTCCACCGACGCGACGCCATAATTGCTGAAGCTGGCCGGATTGTCGGCTGTATCCGAGGCCGCGACGGCTACGATGCTTGGTGAGTCGAAGCTCGCAGGATCGAACGGGGTGAGGTCGATGTCGACGCTTTCGTTACCTGCGGCAACGACGTTCAGAATGCCGGCGTTGCCCGCGGCGTCGAAAGCGGCCTTCAAGGCGTGCGAGGGTGAGCCGACGCGCCGTCCGCCCCAGCTGTTGTTCGTGACCCTGACGTTCACGCCTCGATTCTTCTGGGCAATGATGTAGTTCAAGCACGCGATTGCTCCGCCGTCGTTACCCTCGCCCCTCGCGCCAATGAACTTGCACGCCAGGATCTTCACGTTCCAGTTCACACCGACAACCCCCACGGCGTTGTTTCCGCGCGCGCCGATCGTTCCGGCGGTACGCGTCCCGTGACCGTGATCGTCCATGGGGTCGCTGTCCAGGTTGTAGGTATCGATTCCATGAACGTCGTCCACGTACCCATTGCCGTCATCGTCAATTCCGTTTCCGGGTATCTCGCCCGGATTCGTCCAGATGTTGGCCGCGAGGTCGGGATGGTAGTAGTTGACACCGGTATCGATGTCCGCGACGACGATGCCGCTGCTGCCGGTCGTGAAGTTCATCCAGGCTGGCTGGGCACTGATTCGAATCAGTCCCCAGAGCGAGTCGTCCAGCCAATACGGATCGTTCGGCGGTGAGGTCACGACAATCGAGCGAACGTAATTCGGGTCGACGGAGAGAACGTTGTCGTTCGCCCGCAGCGCATTGATTGCGGCAGCCGCGGGAAGACTAGCGGGAAGCCGAATGTGATCGACAGCCACGTGGGCGAACCGCCGGATCAGTGCAGCTCCGCTGGCGCGGACGGCGAAGTTCCTTCCAGCGGCCGTCGTGGCATCGCGATAGCGCACGAGAAACTCGTTCGGGACGACGGCCGGCGTTCGCGGCCGCGGCTGCTGCGCGCGAATGGCAATCGCCGTGCCGGCGATAACGAGGGTCAGGGTCAGAAAGGCAAGCCAGGGGCGGGAAAACACTGGCATCCTCGTCACAGTTCGACTCCCAGTCAGGTCAACGAAGCCGGCGTGCGCCGGACGAAGACCAGACGTGTGCGAATTTCAGCAGGGGAAGGGAGCTACACATGATAACCCGCGGACTCGGAGGCGCACCACATTTATCGTGGCGCGCTCACCGAGTCCGCTCTTCGGCGAGCATGCTCGCTAGGGACTGGACAACCTTGGCGACCGACAGGTGCGAAGTGTCGATCGTCAGTGCTGCCGAGGCGTACAGCGGTTCGCGATGTGCCAGTAACGAGCGCAGATCCGCCATGGCCTGGGGATGATCGGCCATCGGCCTCCGATCGCCCTGGCGAACGACGCGGTTCCAGTGGTCCTCGGGCCGCGCGCGCAGCCAGATCGTCGTGGCGGAACGGCGGAGCAGTGCGAATGTCTCGGGAGCCGTGACGAGTCCACCGCCGGCAGCCAGCACGATTGAACGCGGCTCTCGCAGCACGTGGTCCAGGACGTCGCGTTCGAGCCGACGGTAATAACTCTCTCCATGCAGGGAAAAGATTTCGGCAAGGGTCAGCCCTGCCCCCTGCTCGATCCGTCGGTCCAGCTCGACGAAGGGAACGCCCAATCGACGAGCGAGCCGCCGACCCACCGTCGTCTTGCCGGCACCACGGAGGCCGAGCAACGCGATGACCTGAGCGGGGGAGTCGTCGCCGTCAGCAAGCAGCGCCGAGGCGGTGGTTTCGAGTGCGCCGGCGACATCGGCAAGTCGCCGCACCGAGATATTGCCCCGGCCGCTCTCCAGTTGAACGAGGAATCGCGGCGACACGCCCGAACGTTCCGCGACCTCCCGAAGCGTCGAACGCTTCTCGAGGCGTCGGTTCCGGACACGCCGACCGAGCGCGCGCAGTACGTCGGACATGGTTGAAGGGCAATATACTACCAATGATCTCAGTCGTGCTGGAACTATACTGCTCAACGGACGGGATCAGTCTAAGCGAACGGCGGAGCGAGGGCTACGTGGGCGGGAGCGGGGCGAAAGAGGTCCTCGTCATAAGGACTTTGCATGTCAGCAATGCGTTCGGATCATACATCGACCATCTCAATCCCGCATTGCTGCCATGCGAAAGTTCTGCGCGACAGCGGATGCAGCGCGCTCGTAACATTTCTTTCCATGATGTCGAGCGAATCCACGAACACACGCACTCTTACGATCGTTCTCCCCGAGTCCGACTGGCGCGCGCTGCGTACGGCTGAGCCCGATGCCATCGGGTGGATACAGCAACGGATCCGTGAGCGACTCGCCCTGCCGGACGCGCCCGCGCGCCGCTATGATCCTCCGTCGGCTGCGACTGCGGACAGTTGGTGGGGGGACGACGACTACTGAACACGGCCGGGCGCAGACGGCGCCCGTTCACGCCGGAGCGCGGACCTGTGCTCCCGGCGTCACGAAATTCCGGCGCGTTTGCGTCGGGTCCTTCAAGAGCGCCGCGGGATGCGGCGCTCGTTTTCTGCGTTCCTCTACCGTCGGCCGGCCCAGAGCTCTTCACCAACATCAAAGCGCGGGCATTCAATCGAACCGCGAGTGGCCGCAGACAATCGGCGAGCTTGAGAGCGGGACCCGGCCTCGTCCTGCTAGATTGGCGACCGCCCGGTGGCTCGATACGCTATGCAGTATATTGCCTAGCCTGAGCAATGCAGGAACTATAGTTCCTTGACACCTCGCGGCGGCCCGGATACTCTGGCCGGGATGGAAACGGTCAGCAGCCTATCACCATCTGCGGTCGTGTTCGAGACGTCGCCGGACCGCTACAAGCATTGGAAGCTGACTTTCGATGGACCGGTCGCGACGCTGGCAATGGACGTTCAGGAGGACGCCGGTCTCTCGCCGCACTACCGCCTGAAGCTCAATTCGTACGATCTCGGTGTGGATATCGAGCTCGCTGACGCGGTGCAGCGGATTCGGTTCGAACACCCGGAAGTGCACGCGGTCGTTATCACCAGCCTCAAGGAGCGCGTCTTCTGTGCCGGGGCGAACATCTTCATGCTCCGCGGAGCGAGTCACGCGTGGAAGGTCAACTTCTGCAAGTACACGAACGAGACGAGACTCGCGATTGAAGATGGGAGCGAGCACTCGGGCCTGAAGTTCCTGGCGGCGCTGAATGGAATCTGCGCCGGTGGCGGGTACGAGCTCGCGCTCGCCTGTGACGAGATCTTTCTGGTCGACGACGGGAATTCGGCAGTGAGCCTGCCGGAGACGCCGTTACTCGGTGTTCTGCCTGGAACCGGCGGACTGACGCGCGTCGTCGACAAGCGCAGGGTTCGTCGCGATCTCGCCGACTTCTTTGGAACCGTCGCCGAGGGCGTGAAGGGACGTCGAGCGGTCGAATGGCGTCTCGTCGATGCGGTCTATCCGACCAGCCAGTTCCAGGAAAGAGTTGCGAAAAGAGCGCGGGAACTTGCGGCCTTGTCGGATCGCCCAGCCGGTGGTCCAGGTGTGGCGCTGGGGCCATTGAATGCAACGATAACGGCCGATAGCGTGCGCTACTCGGGCGTGACGCTTGAGATCGATCGCGACAAGCGCGTGGCGTCGCTGACAATTCAGGGCCCCGAAGGGCAGCAGCCCGCTACCGCCGAGGCGATCGTGGAGGCCGGCGATCAGTTCTGGCCTCTCCGGGCGTTTCGAGAGCTCGATGACGCGCTGCTCCGGCTGCGAATGAACGAACCCCTGATCGGGACGATCATCGTTCGCACGCGTGGTGACCTCGAGACAGTGCTCGCGGTCGATCGGTGTCTCGTTGCGCACCCGGATCACTGGTTCGTGCGCGAGGTCGTTCACTTCATCAAGCGGACGCTGAAGCGGCTCGACCTCACCTCGCGAAGCATCTTCGCGCTGATTGAGCCAGGCAGTTGTTTCGCGGGCACGCTCTTCGAGCTCGCGCTCGCCGCCGATCGGTCGTACATGCTCGACGATCCCGAACAGCCAAACGCGATTGCGCTCTCGCCGATGAACGCCGGCCCGTTGAAGATGAGCAACGGCCTCACGCGTCTCGAGACACGCTTCCTGGGTGAGCCCGAGAGAAATGCGGTGGTTCTCGATGACCTGCGGCCTCTCGGTCCACAGGAGGCGCTCGGCGCGGGGCTTGTCTCGTTTGCGCCCGACGATCTCGACTGGGATGACGAGGTGCGGCTGGCGCTCGAAGCGCGCGCGGCGCTGTCGCCCGACGCCCTGACGGGAATGGAAGCAAACCTGCGGTTTGCAGGTCCAGAGACGATGGAGACCAAAATCTTCGGCCGCCTGAGCGCGTGGCAGAACTGGATCTTCCAGCGGCCGAACGCCGTTGGCGACAAGGGCGCGCTGACAGCGTACGGATCGCAATCAAGGCCGGAGTTCGACTTCAAACGAACGTAGTCGGGCTTTCGGCTCCTGGCTTACGGCTTTGGGCCTCTCAAAACCGTTACGGGGCGAGTTTCCACAGAGCGCGCCCAAAGCCCAGCGCCCAGAGCCGATCGGAGTTCTCGATGATTTCAGCTGAAAAGATTCCGAACAACGTTGGCTTATCGAGCAACAAGCGGCTGCTGCGGGCCCTGGAGCACTGGCAGCCCAAATACATTCAGTGGTGGCGCGACATGGGCCCGCAGGGATTCCAGGACTACCATCAGGTCTACGTCCGCACGGCCGTGAGCGTGGACCCGTCGGGCTGGGCGCACTTCGAGTACGTGAAGCTGCCCGAGTATCGCTGGGGAATATTTCTCGCGGATCCCCTGTCCGATCGACGCATCGGGTTCGGCGACTTCTTCGGCCAGCCTGTCTGGCAGGAAGTGCCGGGGGAGTTCCGAAATCAGTTGCGACGACTCATTGTGACGCAGGGGGATACCGAGCCCGCGAGCGTCGAGCAGCAGCGCTGGCTGGGTCAACGCTGCCCCAGCCTCTACGATCTGCGCAACCTGTTTCAGGTCAACGTCGAAGAGGGGCGTCATCTCTGGGCGATGGTCTACCTGCTCCACTCGTACTTCGGGCGGGACGGGCGCGACGAGGCGGAGGAGCTGCTCGCGCGCCAGAGCGGCAACCGCGACAAGCCACGCATCCTCGACGCGTTCAACGAGCCGATCGACAACTGGCTCGACTTCTTCATGTTCACCATGTTCACGGACCGCGACGGCAAGTCACAGCTCCTGTCGCTGTCGGAGAGCTCGCTCGATCCGTTGTCTCGCACGACGCGTTTCATGTTGACCGAGGAGGCGCATCACATGTTCGTGGGTGAGACCGGCGTGGCGCGCATCGTCGAGCGAACGTGTCAGCTGCTCAAGCAGGCGGGGTTTTCGGAGGACGTGCGGAAGCTCGGAGGCATCGATCTTCCGACGGTGCAGAAGTTCATCAATCTCTGGTTCAGTCTGAGTCTCGACCTGCACGGTAACGAAATCTCGACGAATGCCGCGTCGTACTTCGCCAACGGATTGAAGGGCCGCGCGCAGGAAGAGAAGTGGGAGGATCACCTCGTTGCCGACAAATACTACGAGCTCGAGGTCGCCACCGAGGGCGGTCTCGAACGCAAGGCGATCCCGATGCGCACGGCGATGAACGAGGTCCTGCGTGACTGGTATGTCGGCGACTGCGAGGCCGGGGTCCAGCGGTGGAACAAGATCTTCGAGCGTCACGGCATCCCGGAGCGTCTCAAACTGCCGGATCGCAAGTTCAACCGCGGCATCGGTATGTTCTCGTCGCTCCACTTCTCCCCTGACGGCGAGCCCCTCTCGGACGAGGAGTGGAACCGGCGGAAGCAGGAATGGCTGCCGTCGCCATCCGATCGCGAGTACCTGCTCAGCATCATGGCCGAACCGGTGTACGAGCCGGGCAAGTTCGCGAATTACATTGCCCCGCCGCTTCGCGGCATCAACCGCATGCCGATCAACTTCGAATACGTTCGGACCGAAGGGTAAGCTTTGGGTTAAGGGCTTCCGCCAGGCTTTGGGCTCGGGGCTTTTGGCTTTCTAGGCGGGCCTGCAAGCAAGTCGTAGGATCCTGTAGTAAGAGGAAGAGCTTACAACGTGGATGGAGCCAATCACTACCGCATACCGGCTTTCGCCAGGGCACGCTTGAAGACTCATTAGCCTAAAGCACGCCTAAAGCCCAAAGCCAAAAGCCCAAAGCCAGGACGTCCGCATGTCCGAGCCGAAGATCAACGTTACGACCGCAAGCGGGATCACCACGTTCGAGCTCCACGACCCGCCGGCGAATACATACTCGTACGAGATGATGCTGGAGCTCGACCGCGCGGTTCTGAGCGCACGGATGGATCCGGCCGTCCACGTGATCGTCATTCGCGGGGCGGGCGAGAAGTTCTTCTGTGCGGGCGCGAACATCCGGATGCTCGAAGCGGCGGACCCGGAGTTCAAGTACTACTTCTGCCTCCACGCGAACGAGACGCTCCTGCGCCTCGAGCACACGCCGAAGCTCGTAATTGCGGGGCTGAACGGACATACGGTAGGAGGGGGGCTCGAGGTCGCGCTCGCGGCGGACATCCGGATCGCGAAGCGCGATGCCGGCAAAATCGGCCTGCCGGAAGTTGCCCTGGGCGTCTTGCCCGGGACCGGCGGGACGCAGCGGCTCGCGCGGCTGGTCGGAAAGGCGCGCGCCATCGAGCTGATGGCAACCGGGCGTCTCCTGTCGATGGACGAGGCGAAGACGCTCGGCCTGGTCCACGAGGTCTGGGGCGACGGTGAGCTTGCGGGCCGAGCGTTCTCGGAAGCCGTGACGGAATACGCGAAACAGTTCACGCCGCCGGCCAGAGCCAGTCGCGCGGTCGGTCGAATCAAACGAGCCGTGCAATCCGGCGTTGAATCCGGTTTCGTTGAAGGCCTGGCGCTCGAGCGCGAACTGCAGCAGCTGCTGTTCGAATCGGGGGACGCCCGGGAAGGGTTGACGGCGAACCTCGAAAAACGTCCCCCGGTGTTCAAGGGAAAATGACCGACGCTGTGGCGTGCAGACCCCGATAACCCAAAATGGGCCAGACCCGTAAGGCAGTGAGATGACTACCACCGCAATCGCTCACAAGCATCTGCTGATTAACAACGAGTGGCGGCCCGCGTCGAGCGGCGAAACGATGGACGTGGTGAATCCCGCCACCGAGGAAGTGATTGCCGCTGTCGCGTCGGCGGACGCGTCCGATGTCGATGCCGCCGTGACCGCCGCACGCGCGGCACTGGCTGGACCGTGGGGAAGCCTGTCGGCTCGCGAGCGCGGGCGGCTCGTTCGCAAGCTGGCCGATCGCCTCCTCGAAAGAGTCGACGAGGTCTCGCGGCTCGAGACGCTTCACAATGGCAAACCGATCACCGAATCGCGCAACATCGAGATCCCCGCCGCCGCGGAGTGCTTCGAGTACTACGCCGGGTGGGCGGACAAGGTGATGGGCGAGACGATCCCGGTCAACGGCAATCACCTCACCTACACGCTTCGCGAGCCGCTCGGGGTCATCGCCGCGATCGTTCCATGGAATTTTCCTCTGTTGCTCGCGGCATGGAAAGTCGCCCCGGCCCTCGCCTGCGGCAACACGGTCATTCTCAAACCGGCGAGTCAGACGCCGTTGACCGCCCTTGCGCTCGGCGAGATCGCGGTCGAAGTCGGACTGCCCCCCGGGGTCCTCAATGTGGTCACCGGTCCGGGCTCGAAAGTCGGCCAGGCGATCGTCGAACACCCCGGCATCGACAAAATCGCATTTACCGGTGATACGAGCACCGGAAAGGCGATCATGCGCAGCGCGGCCGACACGCTGAAGAGGATCACGCTGGAGCTCGGAGGAAAATCCCCGAACATCGTCCTGGCCGATGCCGACATCGACGCGGCCATCCGCGGCGCGACGATTGGAATCTTCTACGGAAAGGGAGAAGTCTGCGCCGCCGGCTCACGGCTGCTGGTGGATCGTTCCATTCGCGACGAGTTCATCGACAAGCTCACTGTCCGCGTCAAGAAAATGGTCCCGGGCGATCCCATGGACCCGAAGACGCGGTTTGGCGCAATCGCATCGCGCAAGCAGCTCGAAACCGTGCTGCGCTACATCGCCTCCGGCAAGCAGGAAGGTGCCACGCTTGTTGCCGGAGGTGAGCGCACCGACATCGGCACCGGGAAAGGCTACTTCGTTCAGCCGACGGTTTTCACAGATGTAGCGCCGGAAATGACGATCGCGCGCGAGGAGATCTTCGGGCCGGTGCTCGCGGCGATCGACTTCGCGGATCTCGACGAGGCGATCGCGCGTGCGAACGACACACCTTACGGGCTGGCCGCCGGCATCTGGACTCGCGACATCAAGAAGGCGCACTACGTTGCGCGCAAGCTGCAGGCAGGCACGGTCTGGGTCAACACGTACAACATCTATGATACGGCCGCGCCGTTCGGCGGATACAAGCAGAGCGGGTTCGGCCGCGAGATGAGCGCGCACGCGCTCGAACACTACACGCAGATCAAGAGTGTGTGGGTGGACCTCAATCTGTGAGCGCCGGATTACGAGATAGTCGATGACTCCAGACCCTCTCCTGTATTGGCGCGACGAGTTCCCAACGCTCGAAACCTGCACCTACCTGGTGAGCCACTCACTCGGGGCGATGCCACGCCGGACCGCGGTACACCTCCAGGCGTACGCCGATACCTGGTCGCGTCGCGGCGTTCGCGCGTGGCACGAAGGCTGGTGGGAGATCGGACGGACGACGGGAGACCTGCTCGCACCGATTCTCGGCGTCCGGCCGGGAGCAATCTCGATGCACCAGAACGTGACGGTCGCGATGGGCATCATCGCGTCCTGCCACAGCTTCGATGGGCCGCGGCGGAAGATTGTGCTCACGGATCTGGAGTTCCCTTCGAACATGTACTTGTTTGAAGGATTCCGCCGCTACGGCGCCGAGATCGAGTACGTCGCGTCGGGCAACACGGTGCGCAGCAACCTGGATCGCATCCTCGACGCCATCGACGAGCGGACGGTGCTCGTGCCCCTGTCGCTCGTGCTGTTTCGAAGCTCGTACATCCAGCCGGTGGAGGTGGTGATTGACAGGGCTCACCGGGCTGGCGCGCGCGTGATCCTGGACGTGTACCAGGCCGCTGGTACCGTCCCCATGAACCTGGAACGGCTCGGCGTTGATTTCGCCGTCGGCGGTTCCGTGAAGTGGCTGTGCGGAGGTCCTGGTGCGGGGTATCTGTACGTGAGGCCGGATCTCGCAAAGGAATTGACGCCGGCATTCACGGGATGGGCCGCGCATGCCGATCCCTTCAGCTTTGCGACGGGGGCAACCGTCTACGCCGACCCGCCCGAGCGGTTTCAGAGCGGGACGCCGAACGTGCCGGCGCTTTACGCCGCTCGCGCCGGCTACGAGATCGTGCGGCAAATCGGCGTAGAGGCCATTCGCGCGAAGTCGCTGCGTCTGACGCGCCTGCTGATGGATCGCGCACAGCGCGTCGGCTATCGTCTCAACACGCCGCTGGACGACGGCGAGCGAGGCGGCGCCGTCATCGTCGACGTGCCGAACGCCGAAGCGGTCTCGCAGGAACTGCTGCGGCGTAACGTGATTATCGATTATCGGCCCGGAGCCGGCATCCGCATGGCCCCTCACTTCTACAACAGCGAAGCGGACATCGATCTCGCGATGGATGCGCTCAATGACATCGTCACCGAAACGGTACGCTGACGCGGTGCTTCGCGCGATGACGCTTTCCGGTCGACGCACACACAAGATGAAGTTGATCGAGGTCGTGCGTGGCCTGAAACATCAGCCGGCGACGCTTGCGGCTGTCGGGGAAGTTGCTACCCGAATGGGGAAGGAGACCGTCGACGTACGAGAGTCGCCCGGGTTCATCACGACTCGCATCAACGCCGGCATTGCTGCCCTTCCTTGATCCAGTAGGTCAAGGCAGGTCGTCTCGGGCGCAAAGCGGACGCGGCGTCTACGACTACTAAAGGAGGGGCGGCGAGCGAATACTGCTCACAGGAAGAATTAAGTTCTGGTAACACGAAGACCTTATTGCGACGACCGACACGCCTTCACGACGAGAACTCACCGCGATTACAGTAATCTCTAGCAGCCGAGCTTGTTCGGGTCAACGCTGCAGATCGTTTTCAATGGCGGCCGATTTGCAGTCCCGGGCCGCGGTGCACGCGCGGAGCTGCGCCGTCGACGTGCCGATGCCAGAACGCCTCCACTTTTCACCATCCGCATGGGCGCTGCTCGAGATGCTGCAGCAGCAGGCCGGCGTGTCGCTGGAAGTGGTGCACGTCTGGCTCGATCCGGTCCAGCAGACGACAGCCGGTGAAATCACGCGCGCGCTGGAAGAACCCGGCGTTGCCGAGGAAGTGCTGAAAGCGATCAAGACGGGCGAAGTGCGCGTCGAGGCTGCCCGCGGCATGACCATCGGCATCTTTCCGTTGCGCCGCATGCGCGAGATCGTCGGTTGTTTGATCGTCTCGCGTCGCAGCGCGGATCGGACTTGCCGCGCGGATACGCCCGCCGACGTGCGCGCGGTCCAAGGCACAGGTGCCATCGCTCGCACCGCACTTGAAGCCGACTTGTTCCTGAACACCCAGGTTTCGCACGCGCAGTCGGTGACGCGGCGCCTGCACGGGATCCTGAGATTCCTCGGTCAGTTGGGCGCATACGGCTCGGAACGCGAGATCATGCACGCCGTTCTGCAGGCGGCAACCGTTTGGTTCGATCTCGACTGCCGGATCTACCAGCGACAAGCCGACGGCAGCTACATGCTCGCGGGCGCGCTTCCCACGAGCGAGCAGGCGGGCGTCGGCACGCGTCTCGAGGGGGCGCGTGCGCAGCAGCTGCTTGCGGCCGGGCGATTCGCATCGGCGGGCGATCTCGACGATCTTGGTCTGACCGGTCGCCGCGATGAAGTGCTGCTCCTCCCGGTCGGCATCCGTCAACCGGAATGGATCATCCTCCTCGCTGGCGCGCTTGACGGCAACGCGGAGCTCACGTTCAGCGCAATCGCCCGCGTGCTTGCCGGCGAGCTGCAGGGACGGGAGCTCGCCCGCATCGATCGGTGGCAGGAGCAGCTGTCGACGCGACCGACGGACGTGCTCAGCACGCCCGATCGGTTTGCGGCGACGGTGCTGGAGCTCCTGGTCGCGGACGTGGACGCAGAAGGCGCAAGGCTGACGCTGGTGGTCGACGGATCTGAGCGAACTATCGCCGTCGCCGGTTCCATGCCCGCTGATTCTGCCGAACCGAAGCCCGGTTCGCTCACCGTGACCTTTCAACTGACGGCAAACGCCCGATCGAAACTGGAGCTGTGGAGCGCGATGCCGCTCGCTCCTTCGGCATCCGGGATCGTGCAGACCTGGATCAAGGCGTTCCGCCCTCGTTTCGCCGAGGCGCTGCCCGGGATGACAGGTTCATTGCCGTCCCCGGATGTGTACAACGACGCGTCGGCATTCGAGCGACGGATTCAGGAAGAAGTCGAGCGCGCGAAGCGGTTCAATCTGGGGCTTGGTCTCGTGCTGATTGGACCGCCGTCCCTGCCGCTCGACCAGTCGTCGACGGTCGTCGCCACGCTCGTCGACGCCGTACGCTCGGAGCTGCGCGCCTCGGATTTGCTCGGGCGCGTTCGCGGGGATCGCGTCGCGGTCCTCCTCGTTCATTCCGGCTCCGAAGGCGCCGAGTCGGTCGCGACACGCCTCCGTCAGCGATTGACCGCGCTTCCATGGGAGGAGACGTTTACGTCGGTGCTAATGGGAAAAGCGATGTTCTCTGCGGAGTGCGCGACTGCGGAAGCGCTCATTGCAAAGGCCTTGCGACAGGCGCAAGATCTGTCGCTCAGGAATTGAGGAGACCTTTAGGTTGCGCGTCGGCGGTGCGGTGCGTTACAACATTCATCTCCTTCCCCCGCTCGGGAGCTGCGTCCATTGACAAATTCTCAGTCGAGACATTCAGCAGGTGTAGTGTCCGAGGCCGCTCCGATCTTCAACGACGCGACGGCGCCCGTAGCCGTGGCTGGTATTGCATCCATGAATCGCTGCGAGCGTGACAGGATTCCTGGATCGTGGGAGGAAGCCGGCCAGCTGACGCCGAACGCCGCCCTGGCCGTGAGGCTGATCGCGCGTCACTCGATTGACGCACCGATGGCCGACGATCCTCACGCGTTGCGTCCGTTGTTCGAGTCGATCCTGCGATGGGGCATCCTCCAGCCTTTGGTTGTTCGACCGCGTCAGTCACGCTTCGAGCTCGTCGCAGGCCGTCGGCGATTTGCAGCGGCGTCTGCGGCCGGTCTCGAGCACGTCCCCTGCATCGTGTGCGATGTCACCGACAGCGAGGCCGTGCAGCTTGCCGAGGAGCTCGGCGAGCCTCGCGCGAGACCAGTCGCTTCGCCGCCATCGGCGTCGGCGGGCACGCTCCCATTGGCGACGATCCTCGACGAGCTGCGAACGAACCTCGCGACGATCACCACGAGCCTGGGGCTCGCGGGACATTCCGGCGGGGGTCTTCGCCATCAGGTCGCCAGACGACTGGTGGACATGGAGCTTCAGCGATCCACCTGGATAGTAGAGGCGCTGGTTGCCCTTGGAACGCGTGGCGAGCTTGCAGCCGCAGCGCCCGTACAGATTGGGTCGGTGCTCATGGCGGTGTGCGACGCTTTCCAGTCCGAATGCCGACTCGCGGGAATCGCGATGAGCTCGACGATCGATCCCGCGGGTCTCACGATCCACGGGCGCGCACGGGAGTTGACGGCAGCAGTCTCGATGGTTACGGGCGCGGTCCTCTCGCTCATTCAGGAGTCCGGGCTCACCGGAAGCACGGTCTCAATTGACGCATCCCACAGAGGCGGTGCACCGGTGATTTCCGTGAGCCAGAACGTGCTCCCGCCCGAGGCTTGTGCCGATCAGCGGCGGGGCCATCCGGAAAGCGCGCAGCCGGCGCGGGCCCGGCTCGGGCTCCAGGCGGCTCGCCGGATTCTTGAATCATGGGGCGGCCGCCTCGAGCTCCGTACCGAGGGCGCTGGCTGTGCGCTCGATCTGAAACTGATTGTCAGACGATGAGTCCCGCTTTTCGCGGCCACAGATGACTTCTGCTGTTGAACTGTGGCAAATGACCAATTCACGAGATGAGGGCTCCACACGGGAGACGAATATCACGCGGATGGGAGACTTTTATCTACTGTGGAGTAGGCAAGGCCACCTTTTGGGCAACATTCTTCCATCTATCTCTCCTTGGATAAACCCCGTTGGGGTGGTGCAAACACCTACGCAAAAAGGCTTTGTCTCAGATCACGCTGTTCTCCGCGCTGATGGCGACTTCTTTGCTACTTCTTCGGCCGCCCAGCAACTCGCAGCCGTAGCCAGGCGGCTTGCGCTCCCGTGAACTCGGGGATTTTCGACAAGCCTGGCACGAATCGGCGACTCCGCACAGCGACCGATCGTGACTCGCGCTGTCGACGGTTCGTGTGGCCTTTCTGACTCGTCTTGCCTGGAGAGGGTTGCGTCGGGCGTTTGCCGGGGCACGTCCCGCGGCGGGGGACGTCCGTGCCCGCAGGTGCGCGTCTTGGCGCGACGCGGCGAGACAGGAGAGGGCTACGCGACCATGAAGCGGAAGATTGGCGACCGCCGGGCCAAACCGCGGTTCGAGATCGTCGGCGATCTCTGGGGCGCGGTCGACACAAGTACGTCACTGCGTCTCGCTAATGTTGGAAGAGGAGGCGCACTCCTATTCTCTCCATTCCCTCTCACGATTGGTTCCGTGCACTGGGTCACCGCCGTGACTGGCGATCGAACGAATGCTGTGCAGCTGCGAGTTCGCCACAGTGAGGCATCGCGATCCAACGACGGCGCAGTGCGATACCAGATTGGCGTCGAGTTCCTCCAGATCTCGCCTGACCTCGAAGAAACGATCGTTCGTCAGGTCGAGCTTGGGCCGGGCAGCGGGTCCGTCGAGGTGATGCCGTGAATCGTGAGTTCCAGGAACGTCGACGGTCGTCACGAATCACCAGCAACGGTGGAGTGGAATTCCGCGTCGGACGGCGCGTTCGGGTACGGCTGCTAGAGATCAGCGCGAACGGTGCTCTCCTTGCGACCGACGAAACGGTCCCCACGGGATCGATCGGGCGCATGCACCTGCCACTCAATGCTCGCGCGTTCGAAGCGGCGGTCGAAGTGAAGCGCGAAGAGCCGACCACCAATGGTCGCGGACGGGTTCTCGGCGTGGCCATGCGCACACCGCACGCCGAGCAGCGGCGCTTACTGGAAGATTTCTTGGGACGAGCCGGTGCGTGATGGTAGCGCACCGGAATCTGCGCGGGTGCGCGAGTATTCGTGGGGAGCGGGGTCGCTGCAGCGCGTGACGAGCGCGCCATGGTGAGGATGAAGCGATGAGGAACAATGGGCACGTGCAATTGACCGGGACCAGCAGCGTCATGATCGAGCTGAAGCAGGAGATCGAGCGCATCGCGCGATCCGATGCCAAGGTGCTCATTACCGGCGAAAGCGGCGTAGGCAAGGAGCTCGTGGCCAACGCCGTTCACACCCAGAGCCCCCGAGGTCACCGGCCGTTCGTGGCCGTGAACTGCGCCGGCCTGCCGGAGACGCTCCTGGAGTCAGAGCTGTTCGGCCACGTGAAGGGGAGCTTCACGGGTGCCTATCGCGACAAACCTGGCAAGCTGGAGATCGCCGACGAGGGGACGATCTTCCTCGACGAGATCGGCGAGATGACGATGCGGATGCAGGGTTTGCTGCTGCGGTTCATGGAGACCGGTGAGCTGCAGAAGGTCGGCTCCGATCACACGGGCGGCCGTGTCGATGTGCGGGTTATCGCCGCGACGAACCGTAACCTGCGCGACATGGTGGTCCAGGGCACGTTCCGTGAGGACTTGTTCTACCGGCTGAATGTCATTCACCTGACCGTACCGCCACTGCGTGAACGTCGCGAGGATATCCCCGAGCTCGTGGAGTACTTCCTCGCGCGGTTCACCCGGACCAACGGCTATCTGGTCAAGGCGGTCTCGCCCGAGGCCATGAAGATGCTGACCGAATACTCATGGCCCGGCAACGTGCGTGAGCTCGAGAACGTGGTCGAGCGGTGTGTCGTCACGGGACGATCGGAGATGGTTGGTGTCGACGATCTCCCGATGGATGTGCGAATGCAGCATGCCGTCGGTCTCCGCCCGAAGCGCGAGCGGCGGCGAACCGTTGCGGACGATCTCTTCAAGCGCATTGTCGAAGACCGCGAGTCGTTCTGGAACGTCGTCTATCCGTTGTACATGCAGCGCGAGATCACACGCGGGAACGTACGCGACGTCGTTCGCAAGGGGCTCGAAGAGGCTCGCGGCAACTACAAGATCGTTGCGCGGCTGTTTAACATGGAGCAGCGCGATTACAAACGATTTCTGAACTTCCTCAGGAAGCACGACTGCCAGCTTCCGTTCAAGGAGTACCGGTGAGGAGCACGTTGCAGTGAGGGTGCACAGAATTCACCAGATCGCTGGAGTGTTGATGCTGATGGCGGGCGTCGCGGTGTCCGTCTCGAGCGGGTTTGCCCAGGCGACGAGCACGGCGCCCGCGCAGGCCCAAACACAACCGCCCGCGACACAATCGCCGCAACCGAACCTTCCGCAGCAGAACCCGGCATCGCAAAAGCCGGCCCAACCGCCACGGAATACGACGTCGGCCGATGCCGCCCCTGTCGGCGTACAGGTTCCATCTGATTACGTGATCGGGCCGGATGATGTGCTCTCCATCCTCTTCTGGCGCAATCAGGAGATATCCGGTGACGTCGCGGTGCGACCTGACGGCCTGATTTCGCTGCCCGTCCTGAACGAAGTGTCCGCCGCGGGACTGACGCCGGAACAGTTACGCGCGAAATTGACCGAACAGGCTTCCAAGTACTTCGAGGAGCCCAACGTCACGGTCGTTGTGAAGGCCATCAACAGCCGGAAGGTCTACATCACCGGCATGGTGGGCAAACCAGGACCCTACCCATTGAGCGGATCGTTGACGGTCCTTCAGTTGATCGCCATGGCAGGAGGTCTGCACGAATTCGCGGACGCCAAGAACATCAGCATTATTCGAACGGACAAGGGACGGCAGATTCGAATTCCGTTCAATTACAAGGATGTTCTACGCGGAAAGAACCTGAAGCAGAACATCGAGCTCAAGCCCGGGGACGCAGTGGTCGTTCCGTAGGTGGGAGTGGCAGACACTATCGAATGTTCACGACAAAGCGGATCGGCGTACTCGTTTTGTGTCTCGGAGCGATGATGCTGCCGGCAGGGCTTTCGGCGCAACCGGCGTCCCTGCGCCGACCGTACCGCGGTCTGTTCGGAGCACCTACAGACCCGAATCGACAGTCGCTCGTATTGAACCTGTCTGGCTTCGGTGCCTACGACGGCAACCTCTATCATCGCGAAGCGGGAACCTTGGAGGACCCGACCGATTCCACCGCCCAACAGAACGGATTCTTCGGCGGAGGGCTCATCAGTCTGAACTACAACAAGCCCGGTCGGCGCTACACGTTCTTTGCCGATGCTTCTGCCGGCGTGAACTACTACACATATCGCAACGAATCGGCACCAGGGTACCAGTTTGCCGTCGGCCTCACTGCGATGGTGACGCGGCGCGCACGCCTTACGGCAAATGAGATGCTTACCTACAGTCCCGACTACCGGTTATCGCTGTTCAGCAGCCCGCTGGATTCCGCGGTGTTTCCCGACCCGTACAACGGAGCGCTTACCGATTACGACTTGTACAAGAGCCCGTCGTACCGCAGCTACACGTCGATCTCGCTAGCGCGCCCGATCGGCCGCCGACTGACACTGGATGTGTTCTACGGCCTTACCCAATCGGTCTACTCAGGCGAAGTGGTTGATTATCGAACTCAGTACGCCGGGTTCAGGCTGACTCGACAGATGACGCGGAACCTCGGTGTGCACGCGGGTTACTCGTATTACGTCGCCGACTACCCTCAGAACCAGGTCGGCCTCGGCTCGCAGGGTCTGCACAATCTGGATATTGGAGTCGATTACAGCCGGGCGTTGTCAGTGTCGCGCCGAACGCAGTTCAGTTTCTCCACCGGGTCGGCGGTGCTGGCTAGTCAAGGCACCTCGATTGAGTCTCCTGAGTCTTCCGCAAGCAATACGACGTTTTACGTGCTCGGCTCCGCGAACCTGACGCACGAAATGGGTCGGACCTGGACGGCGGGGTTGTCGTTCAGCCGATCCGTCGATTTTCACGAAGGCTTCGGTGAGCCCTTCTTTTCCGACTCGATCTCGGCTGCACTGACCGGGTTGCTCACGCGCCGCTTGCATTCCTCGTCGTATGCGGCCACCTCGTTCGGGAACGTCGGCGTGGGCTCGGGCAATAGGTTCAACGGGTTCGGAGCGTCGACCGGACTGGGGTACGGACTCTTCCGTGTTCTGGAGTTGTTCGTTGACTACGTGTACTACCACTATCGATTCGACGAGCAGGTGGCGTTCGATCCCCGACTCCCGCGGGCGATGAATCGTCAAGGCATTCGATTCGGGGCGCACGCGTCCTTCTCCCTCATTCACTAAGACCAGTGAGGCAGCCGTGATTCCTGGAAAGCAATACAAGCCGGAAGACATGCTCGAGGCCCTCCGACGGCGGCTTCTGGTGATTGTCGTTCCATTCGTATTGGTGACGGCGGGAACGTTCATTTTCGTTCGTCACCTTCCGGATCGCTACCAAGCGGAAGCTCTCCTCATGATCTTTCCGCAGCGCGTGCCCACCGACTACGTGCGCCCGACGGTTACCGCGTCGCTGAATGAACGACTCCAGAATATCGCTCAGCAGATCCTGAGCCGTTCACAACTGGAACGCATCATCGAGCAGTTCGACCTCTATCCCGACAAGCGTCGCCAGATGCCAATGGAGGATGTGGTCGAGGCCATGCGGTTGGAGGACGTCAGGATCGGCCAGACGCAGGGATCCGTGTTCCGAGTGTCGTTCGAAGGCAACGACCCTCGCGTCGCGCAGAAGGTCACGGACGAACTGGCCTCGTTGTTTATCCGCGAGAATCTCGAGGACCGCTCGAACATGGCCGCGCAGACGGATCAGTTCATTCAGAGCCAGCTGGACGACACGCGACGTCAGCTGAAAGAGAAGGAGTCGAAGCTCGAAGAATTCCGGCGAACCAATCCCGGCCAGATGCCGCAAGAGCTGCAGGCGAACCAACAGGCACTCGGCCAGGCACAGTCACAACTGCTCGCACTCCAGGAGTCGATCAATCGCGATCGCGATCGTCAGCTCATGCTCCGTCGGATGCTGGCATCCGAGATGAGCGGCAGCTCCGTTCTATCGGGCGCCACTCCGGCGGGCCCGCTGCCGACTGCCAGGGTGCTCGAGCAGGAGCGAATGAAGCTCGAAGCGATGCGCATGCGCCTGAAGCCCTCGCACCCGGACATCGGCATTCAGCAGCGCCTGATCCGCGACCTGGAGGCGAAGGCCGCCGAGGAGGCGCTTCAGCAGCCGCTGTCCCCGGTGTCGGCCGGCGATCCAGCGGGCAACGAGCGGATGAAGCGGATTGCCGATCTGCAAGCCGAGCTCGAAGCGCTCGATAAGCAGCTCGCGGCGAAGCAGGGGTCAGAGCAGAAAACGCTCTCGGAGATGAGCGTCCTCCGAGGCCGCATCAGCGCAGTCCCGACCGTCGAATCGAGACTGACCGAGCTGATGCGAGACTACACGACCCTTCAGGCGGTCTATCAAAGCCTTCTGGTAAAGAGTCAGGAAGCGAGGATGTCGACGAACCTCGAACGGCGGCAGATCGGGGAACAGTTCAAGATGATCGATCCCGCTCGTTCGCCGCAAAATCCGACCAGCCCGAACCGTCCTCGCATGATGACGATGGGCGCTCTGGGCGGCCTCGCCTTGGGGCTCGTGCTCGGCGTTCTCCTGGAGTACCGCGACAAGAGCCTTCGGACGGAGGACGACGTCATCGTGGCGTTGTCGCTGCCAGTTCTGGCGATGGTGCCCACGATGACGACGGTCAGCGAGCGCCTCAGGAGGCGTCGTCAACGCCTGGTCCTGGCGTCCTCGGGTGCGGTCGTGTTCGTCGTGTGTCTCGCCGTTCTGGCCTGGAAGCTTCGGCTCCTTGACGAGTGGATGTGGTGATGTACGAAGCATTTTACGGGTTTCGCGAGCGGCCATTCGACCTGACACCCAACCCGCGGTTTCTGCTCCTGACGGGCAAGCACCGCGAGGCGCTCAGCAATCTGCGATACGGGTTGATGAGCCGCCGGGGATTGACGGTCATGGTCGGCGAGGCGGGAACGGGGAAGACGACCCTCATTCGTGCCGTGATCCAGGACTTCGAGAAGCAAGGTGCTCTGATCGGATACCTGAATAACCCGACGCTCACGCGGGATGAGTTTTATGAATTCTTGACCACCTCTTTCCATCTCGGTGGCAAGGCGGCCAGCTCGAAGACGGCCCTGCTTCACGAACTGGGCAGCGTGCTCGAGCGCCGCCGCTCGCAGGATCTGTTAACGGGGCTGGTCATCGACGAGGCGCAGGCGCTTCCAGACGCGTTGCTCGAGGAAGTCAGACTGTTGGCCAATATCGAGACGGCCACGGACAAGCTGTTACCGATCGTCCTCGCCGGCCAGCCCGAGTTGGCGGGTCGGCTCAATCAGGTCTCGCTGCGACAGCTCAAGCAACGAGTGGGGTTGCGCTGCAACCTTGAAGCGCTGGACGCCAAAGAAACCGCCGAGTACATCGCCGGCCGCATACGGGTGGGTGGTGGAAACAGCGTGATGGTGTTCACGCGCCAGGCCGTGGACGCCATCTACGAACGTTCGGGGGGGATTCCGCGGTTGATCAGCGTCATCTGTGACAACGCGCTCATTTCCGGATTCGCAGCGGACCGTCGCCCGGTGGGACGCGACATCGTCGAAGAGGTTTGCCGCGATTTCGATCTCGCCGTCGGCGCGGTGGAGCCACACGACGACAGTCCGGCAGTGCCCGAGCCACGACAACCGACGCCCGCTCCAGCCAAGAAGGGTGCCGTGCAGGAGAGTTCGGCGCCAAAGAGCGGCCGAACGCTGTTCCAGCACTTCAGCGCTCGGCGACGTTTCTCTCTGTTTTGAGGATCAGGATTCCGCGTCATGTCCAGAATCGACGATGCATTGTCCCGGGCCAAAAACTTCAAAGCGGAGGACCGTCCGCTCGCCGAGGACCTCCCCGGTGTGGCCGATCTGGCCGGGAGCGGAACCCTGTTCGCTTCGGAACCGGATGCCGAAGGAAGTGATTTGGCGGAGTCGGACCAGCCACGCTCGACTCCCGAGCCGTCGCCAGAGCCGAACCGTCCGGCCGAATCGGCTGGCGACGTCCACGCGTTACCGCACGTCGAGAAGTTCGCGACGAGTTCGGCCAATGCGACGTCTACCGAACAATATCGGCGGCTGGCTGGACGGTTGTATCTCGCCCAGGCGGAGCATGGCACGCGGGTCGTGATGATCACGAGTGCCATGCCGGGCGAAGGCAAGACGCTCACTGCGACAAATCTGGCGGTCACGCTGTCTGAATCCTACAAACGTCAGGTTCTGCTCATTGACGCCGACCTGCGGCGACCCTGGATTCACGAGATGTTCCGTCTCCCGAATCTCACCGGGCTCAACGACAGTTTGCGCAACGACGAAGAGAGGAAAATCCCGCTGCTTCGCTTGACGGACCACCTGTCGGTGCTCACGGCCGGCCGACCTGATCCAGACCCGATGGCGGTGCTCTCGTCAGAGCGGATGCAGCGAGTCTTGCATGAAGCGAGCGCACGATTCGACTGGGTGATCATCGATACGCCGCCGGTCGCCCTGCTGACCGATGCGCATCTGCTGGCGGCGGTGGTCGATGCGGTGGTGCTCGTAATCCAGGCGGGGCAAACGCCATTGCCGGCGATTAATACCGCCATTCAAGCGGTCGGGCGGGACCGAATCATCGGCGTCGTGCTGAATCGCGTCGACGACGCGTTGGTCTACCATGCCTACCAGTACTACGACACGTACCATACCGAGGTGGTTGCCGGGAACGGCAACAAGTAACCCATGCGCCTGGTAGCCCTGGGTGGGCTGGGTTGGCGGACGATTTCGTTGATCGCTTGCGAGACGTCCGTCATTTTTGGCGCAGTCTACGCCGCAGCGTACGTGCGCCTCAGCGAGCAGGCGTTTCAGCAGCAGCATTACCTTCTTCCGAAGGCCGCGCTGATCGCTTTCGTGGCGCAGTTGTGCTTGTACTTTGCCGACCTGTACGATCTGCGGGTCATCAACGATCGCCGCGAGTTGTTCGTTCGCGCGGTCCAGGCATGTGGCGCGGCGTCCCTGATCCTCGCGGGGGTGTACTTCTGGCTGCCGGACCTGATCGTCGGTCGTGGTGTATTCCTGATCGCCACCGTACCGGTGATCATCCTCGTGTTCTCGTGGCGGCTTGCCTTCGATTGGGCGACGCGTCACGTTGCACCGCGCGAGCGGCTGCTGCTCGTCGGCACGAACGAGGGCGCCGTCCGACTCGCGCGCGAGCTTTACGAGCGGCGCGATCACGACGTCGAGATCGTCGGCTTCATTGATCCCGATCCTTCCCGGGTGGGGGCGCCGATCATCAACCCAGGTGTGATTGGAACGGTCGAGGACATACCGGCCATCGTGCGCGCTCGCAATGTCGATCAGGTCGTCGTGAGTCTGGCCGAGGCGCGTGGTCAGTTGCCGATGGACAAGCTGCTCGAGATGAAGCTCGATGGTGTCACCTTCACGCATCTCGCGTCGGTATACGAGAAATACACCGGCAAGATTGCGATCGAGAACCTACGACCGAGCTGGCTGATTTTCTCGGACGGCTTCCAGAAGAGCAACGTACAGCGATGGGCGAAGCGTACCATCGATATCGTCGTCGCCTCTGTGGGTCTGGTCGTCGCTCTCCCCTTGATGGCGCTGATCGCGCTGTGTGTCAAGGTGACGTCACCCGGGCCGGTCCTGTATCACCAGCCCAGGGTGGGTCTGCGCGGCCGGATTTTCACGCTCCACAAATTTCGGTCGATGCGGCGGGACGCGGAACGAACGACGGGTGCGGTCTGGGCAAAGAAGAACGATGAGCGCGTCACGGAGATCGGGCGGCTCTTGCGGCGCGCGCGCCTCGACGAATTGCCGCAGCTGTGGAATGTTCTGCGCGGCGACATGAGCATCGTCGGACCCAGACCGGAGCGGCCCGAGTTCGTGTCCGATCTCACCCGCGACATCCCGTTTTACGGGCAACGCCACGTCGTCCGCCCTGGCGTGACCGGCTGGGCGCAGGTGCAGTACACCTACGGCGCCAGCGTTGAAGACGCGATGGAAAAGCTGCAGTACGACCTCTTTTACATCAAGAACCGGTCGATTGCGTTGGACCTCTTCATCATCGCCAAGACGGCCAAGACGGTGCTGACCGCTCGAGGTGCGCAATGACCGTTCCTGCTGAAGACGCCGCGTCTATCACCAACGTGTTGACCGTCGACGTCGAAGACTATTTCCACGTGAGCGTCTTCGACGGCATTCTGCCGCGCGCGGAGTGGTCGCGGATGGAAAGCCGCGTCTGCCGCAACACGGAGCGCCTCCTGGGTCTGTTCGCCGAGTACGGCGTGGTCGGAACGTTTTTCGTCTTGGGCTGGGTCGCCGAACGCTTTCGGGAACTGGTCAAACGCATCGCTGCGGGTGGTCACGAGATCGCATCGCACGGGTACGCACACCGGCTCATTTATGATCAAACGCCTGCCGCGTTTCGGGAGGACGTGCGACGAGCGAAAGCCTTGCTCGAGGAGGCGACCGGACGTCCGGTCCTCGGTTATCGAGCGCCCAGCTATTCGATTACGCCACGGTCGCTGTGGGCGCTGGACATACTGCTCGAAGAGGGTTACCGCTACGACTCGAGCATCTATCCCATCCACCACGATCGATACGGAATTCCGTTGTCCGAGCGTCATCCGTACCTCATTGAACGGAGCGTCGGCACGTTGGTCGAGGTGCCGGGATCCACGGCGTCGGTGGGGCCGCTCAAATTGCCGATCGGCGGTGGCGGGTACTTCCGGATTCTGCCGTACTGCTGGACGAGGTGGGGCATCGCCCGCGTGAACCGGCGCGAAAAACTCCCAGCCGTCTTCTATCTTCATCCGTGGGAAATCGATCCGGACCAGCCTCGGCTTCGCGCGGGCGGACTCGGGACATTCAGGCACTATCGCCATTTGGACAAGACGGAGTCGAGGCTTCGCCGTCTTCTGGCCAGTTTTCGGTTCGGGCCGATGGAGACTCTGGTCACGCGTGCGCGACAACAGGCGTGGGATGTAGACAGTGCTCGCGTCCGGCTGCCCTATTGCTGGTAACGGATTCCGCTTGGTGTGAGCGCGTGTTTTCGACGATCACAGAGAGCTCAGAGAACAGCCGCGAGACATCGGCCGCCGCCATCCAGGCCGACGCCACCGTAGATGGCGCTGAATGGAACGCCTTCGTGGAACGGCATCCGCTCGCGAGCGTCGATCATCTCTGGGAGTGGCGCCAGATTTTCCACGAGGTCTTCGGGTACGCCACCGAATACCTGGTTGCGCGCCGGGCGGATGTGCTCGAAGGTGTCCTCCCGCTCGTCCTGTTCCGGTCGCGAGTCTTCGGTCGCAGCGTCATCTCGCTGCCGGCGCTGAATTACGGTGGGCTGCTGGTGAACGACCGGTCCGCGATCCAACCGCTGCTCGCTCGCGCTACAGCGATTGCCCGTGCGTTCAGAGCCTCGCACATCGAGCTCCGGCATCAGACTCGTACCACCGATTTGCCAGAGAAGCAGCACAAAGTCAGCATGCGGCTCCGGCTGCCCGCCACCGCAGACGCCATGTGGCAAGGCTTGGATCGAAAGATCAGGAATCAGGTCCGCAAGGCGCAGAAAAGCGACCTCGTTCTGCACTCAGGCGGAGCAGCTCTCGTCGATGGGTTTTACGACGTGTTCGCGGAGAACATGCGCGACTTGGGCACTCCGGTATACCCGAAGCGTTTGTTCACGAGCGTGCTGACGGCTTTTCCAGACCGGGCGCGAATCTGGACCGTGACGCAACGTGACCGGACCGTCGCCGGAGGCCTCACGCTGCGGATGAACGACACAGTATTGGTACCCTGGGCATCGTCTCTCAAAGCGTACCGACCGTTGTGCCCGAACATGCTCTTGTACTTCGGGATGATCGACGATGCGGTGAAGTCGAGTGCGCACGTCTTCGATTTCGGTCGGTCGTCGCCGGATTCGGGGACTGCTCAATTCAAGCTGCAGTGGGGCGCCCGGCCAGAGCCACAGCA
>Ga0114129_10002215_pt1 | contig 26790 bp, 20 predicted proteins | sample RhiMetdeltSRZDD1_FD_80071 | JGI IMG/M metagenome (GOLD analysis project Ga0114129, IMG submission 80071) | Populus rhizosphere microbial communities from Tennessee, USA - Rhizosphere MetaG P. deltoides SRZDD1 (version 2) (version 2) | ecosystem: Host-associated > Plants > Roots > Rhizosphere >...
CTCTCGCGTTCGATCATCGCGTTATCGACGGCGTCGAAGCCGCGCGATTTCTGAACGTCGTGATCGAGCACCTCGAAGATCCGGATCTGATGCTGATTGAAGGCAAGTAATCAAGCTCGCTTTTCGCATTGGAAGCAACGCTACAGCTGGCCTCGGCGATACCGTGCCACCGCGGGATTAACCTTGGTTTTTTTTCCTTGCTCCCAAAGATAGAATCCGGTGCCATTTTTGGCGCCGTAAAAACCCCCGGCGACCAATTTGCGCAGTAGGTCGGGAGCCTGGTAACTCGGTCCAAGCTCTTCCCGCAAAACTTCGGCAATCGCCAGCGTCGTATCCAGGCCGACGAAGTCTAAAGTGGTGATCGGGCCCATCTTGTGGCCCAGACACAGAGTGGTCTTATCGGCGTCTTCACAGCTCATGATCCCTTCTTCGACGACCTTAACCGCCTCCATTAAGAACGGCACGAACATGCGGTTCATGCCAAAGCCGGCTTTATCCTCGGCAAAGATCGGCTCTTTGCCCAATCCATGGCAGAAGGCGGTAATCCTTTGCCATGTTTCGTTCGAGGTCAACAGCCCGCGAATGAGTTCGCAGCCGGGCTGCACTGGCACGGGATTCATGAAGTGCATGCCCATGAAAAGCTCCGGCCGCCCATAAGCGCGCGCCAACCGCGTGATCGAGATCGACGAAGTGTTTGAGCACAGGAGCTTGTCGTAGCCAGTGTCCGCGAGCGAGGCGATCAGCTGTCTCTTAGCTTCCTCATTCTCCACAATGGCCTCGATGACGATGTCACATTGCAATAACTCGCCGCGATCGGTTGAAGCGCGCAGTTGAGAAAGTGTCCTGTCCTTTTCTATAACCGAAATTCCGCTCTTCCCCGCCGATTTTTCGTGGCTTAGTACGAGCCGCTCCAGGCTATCCCGTATGCGCCCCATGCCCCTTTCCAGAATTTCCGAGCTTACATCGACGACCACGGTCTCAAAGCCCCGTGTTGCGGCTACCTGGGTAATGCCGCTGCCCATGAGCCCGATTCCAATAACCCCCACCTTACTGATACCCGACGCCATAGAGTCACCCTCTTTTTTGTGGCTGCCTTAGCACAGTTAATTCCTTACTATGACCGCTGGTGATAATTCTAAATTGCCACGAGACAAATTTCCATGTTACTCTTGGGCTATGTCCGACGCGAGAGAGAACGGCATCGTAATCTTGGCCGGCGCTCGCACGCCCTTTGGAAAATTTGGCGGCGCACTGAAAGATCATACAGCTACTGATCTCGGTGTATTCGCGGCTCGAGCGGCGATGGAACGAGCTGGAGTTTCGGAAAAAAAAGTCGACCACGTTATCTTTGGTAATGCGCTCCAGACGAGTTCCGACGCAATCTACTTAGCCCGACACATTGGACTTCGCGCCGGGATCCCCCAAACGGCTCCCGGGCTTGCGTTGAATCGGCTGTGCGGATCGGGCTTTCAGTCGATTATCACAGGCGCCCAGCTGCTGCTTCTCGACGAGGCCACTTTCGTTCTCGCCGGCGGTACGGAAAGTATGAGCCAAGCTCCTCACGTGATCCGCGGCGCCCGCTGGGGAATACCCCTCGGTCAAGGAAAGCTCGAGGACTCCCTGTGGTCGGCGTTGACCGACAACTATTGTGATCTGTCGATGGCGCAAACCGCAGAAAACCTGGCCACCAAGTATGGCATCACGCGAGAGCAAGCCGATGAGTTCGCCTATCAAAGCCAGATGAGAACCAAGCTTGCAAGAGAGTCCGGGCGTTTGGCCGAAGAAATCGTTCCCGTCGACGTAGCTTTGCAACAAGACGAGCATCCACGGCCAGGAACCACTCGCGAGGGCCTAGCTGCTCTGAAACCCGCCTTCAAAAAGAACGGGGTCGTCACGGCGGGAAACGCGAGCGGAATTTGCGACGGCGCGTCTGCTGTGGTCCTCACTACCGAAGCCAAGGCGAGAGCAACCCAACTGAAGCCGCTCGCCAAAATCCTGTCCTGGGGAATCACCGGATGTGACCCGACCATGATGGGGATTGGACCGGTATCGGCGATTCGGGCGGCTCTGGACCGTGCGAACCTGACCCTGGAACAAATCGATTTGATCGAAGTAAACGAAGCTTTCGCAGCTCAATATCTCGCCGTTGAGCGAGAACTTGGTTTAGACCGAGAACGTGTGAACGTTAACGGTGGCGCAATTGCTCTCGGTCATCCCTTGGGCGCTACCGGCGCCCGTATCACCGTCACTTTGATGTACGAACTCAAGAGACGACGGGCGCGCTTTGGAATCGGTGGCGCCTGCATCGGCGGTGGACAGGGAATCGCGCTATTAATTGAAAACATCTGGCAAGCCGTATAAGAAGTGACGAGACCCTGAACCTTAAGCATGAATCCGCCATAACCGGAGACTAGAGACTTTGATCAATCAAGAGCGGCTCAAGAATTTTCTCATCGAGCTAATCAAAATCGACAGCTTGTCGCGCAAGGAGCGCGACGTCGCGATGCGCCTGAAACGCGAAATGGAAGAGCTTGGCGCGACCGTGTCCATCGACGACGCCGGAGAGAAAGTCGGCGGCAATGTCGGTAATCTCATTGCTCATTTTTCAGGGAACGTTCAGCGGAGCTCGCCGCTGCTTTTGTCGGCGCACATGGATACAGTGGTTCCCGGTGAAGGCATCGTGCCGGTCCTGGACGGCAACATCTTACGCACTGACGGCCGCACTGTCCTCGGTGGTGACGACAAGAGCGGTGTCGCGATCATTTGCGAAGTGTTGCGAGTAGTGCAAGAAAACCGACTGCCCTGCAGTGACGTCGATGTGGTCTTCACGATCTGCGAGGAAGCAGGGCTAATCGGCGCCAAGTGCTTAGACGTGGGCAAACTGCGCGCGCGCACCGGTCTGGTGCTCGACAGTGATTCGGTGGGATTTTTGTTCACCAAAGCGCCCGCGGCCAATCGCATCGAATTTCGCGTTCATGGTCTTGAAGCTCATGCCGGTGTGTGCCCGGAGAGAGGCATCAACGCCATCAAAGTGGCGGCCGAAGGCATCGCGCAGATGCGGCTTGGTCGCATCGATCATGAGACCACCGCCAATCTCGGCATCGTCGAAGGCGGCATGGCGGTCAATATCGTCCCCAACCAGGTCATCTTGCGAGGCGAAGCACGTAGCCACAGCGAAGAAAAACTCAACCGCCAGACCGAGCACATGAAGAATTGTCTCAAAGACGCCGCGGCGCGCCATGTGTTGGAACTCGACGGCAAACAATACGCTGCGACGGTCGATGCGAAAATCGAACGAGACTACGACCGCATGGACGTACCCGATAGCGCGCCCATCGTAAAACTCGTGCACGCCGCGGCAAAGAGTCTCAACCTGGAAGTAAAAACACTCGCCACGGGCGGCGGCTGTGACGCCAACGTGCTCAATCAAAAGGGCTTGGTGGTGGCCAATCTATCCACCGGCATGCGCGACATTCATACCGTCAAGGAATGGCTCGATCTCAGAGATCTTAATGTGGCGGCACAAATGGTGCTGGAAATCGTCAAGCTCAATGCGGCAAACGCGATTCGTGAGGCGTGAAGGGTAAGGTGCCAGGCGTCTCAACCCACGCCTAACCCCTGACCGTTTACCCTTAACCAGTAGAGTATCATGCAAGCAGAGGAAATCGGACTGCTCCTTAAGCAGGAGCGTGGCCAATTTCTCGAATTTGTCAGCGCCCACGATTACCGCCGCGGCGGCGGACAGAAAAAGCGGGAAGAAGATCTAGGCCGCGAAATCGTCCGGGTGCTGTCCGGGATGGCCAACGCCGACGGCGGAACGGTTCTCGTCGGCGTCGAGCCCGACAAAAGCGTTACCGGAATTCCCTACAGTCACGATGAGCTTCAAACTCTCATCCAAGCGCCGCACCATTTGATTCGCCCCGAGCTCAGCGCCTCTTGTGAAAAAATTCGCCTCGGCAATTTGCAGCTTCTCAAGTTCGAAGTGGCATCGGGGTTAGAAATCTATCGGATCGCCGGCAGCCGCTCCTTTTATCGCATTGGCGCCGAAACCGCATCGTTGCCAGGCGAGCAGATTCACTCGCTCAAAGAGGCTAAGAAAAGCGTTTTTTACGAGCGCCAGCAGGCGCTCAACGCGACTTGGTTCGATCTCGATGCCGATCTGGTGCAAAGCTTCATCGACAAGACTCAAAAGGGAAACGAGCCCCAGACGGTGTTGAGCCAGACTTATCACTTGCTGGATCATTCGCGCGCGCTCCCTTGTCCCACTATGGCGGCGCTGCTCTTGTTTGCCAAAGATCCGCCTCGTTGGCACCCGCGCGGCGGTATTGACTTCGTCAAATACGAAGGCACGGAACGGCAGCATGGTAGCTCGCTCAATGTGGTCAAGCGCATTCGCTTCGAAGCGCCGTTAACGCGTTTGATTGACGAAGCCGTCGGCCGGATCAAAGAGCATATTCGCGAGCGCACGATCCTGCACGATCTTTTCTTTCGGGAGCGTCTCGAGTACCCGACGTTCGCTTGGCAGGAGGCCCTGGTCAACGCGGTCGCGCACCGGGATTACGGTCTGACCGGCGCTTCCATTGAAGTGTGGATGTTTGACGACCACATCACTGTACGCAGCCCCGGCCCGCCGCCCGCGCCGGTGACGATAGAACACTTAAGGCAACAAAAGAGTATTCATTTTTCGCGTAATCCGTTGATCGTCCGAGTGCTGGCCGATCTCGGTTACCTGCGCGAAATCGGCGAAGGCATACCCCGCATGTTTCAGGAGATGGAAAACTACGGCCTTCACCCGCCCGAATTGGCCGCGGACGGTTTCATCTTCTCGGTCACGCTCCACAATGCGCCAATATACGACGATGCGACCCTCAGGTGGCTCAATCAATTTGGCACGTCTCAGATTAACGTGCGTCAGCGGCGGCTCCTCGCCTACGCCTATTGCCACGGCAAGACCTTCTCCACGGCGGAATACGAAAGGATCGCCGAAGTCGACCGCGATATCGCTTACAGAGAAATCCGCTCGATGGTCAAGAACGGCATCGTCGCGCCGCTCAAACCCAAGAGTCGCAGCTACCGTGTCATCGAAAAGCTCTAGCGTGATGTTTACGAAATCCACCGAACAAATTGCGGCAAAAGGATCCTTGGCCGTTCGGCTCCTGAGATCGCCGAGTTGATCATGTCATTCCGACCGAAGGGAGAGATTTTTCTTCGGCACGCCGGCTACTGAGATTTTGCGCTACCCAATGAATTTTTCCCAACTCATGAGCCTGGCCAGCGGCCACGTCGAAGCGCGGATCGCGCAAACGGCCGTCGAACTGGGCATCTTCGACGCGCTGGAAGCTTCTCCCTCAAGCGCGGCGGCAATCGCCACATCACGCAAGCTGAATCCGCAAGCCACTGAATTGCTGCTCAATGCGCTGACCTCGCTCCAGCTGTTGCACAAACAGTCAGAAACTTTTTCATTGGCGGATATCTCCAAGCGCTATCTGCTCCTGAGCTCGCCGAATTATGTCGGCGACATGATCCGTTTCGAATCATCGCAGTGGCATTGCTGGGAGAAACTCCCTGAAGCGATTGGCTCGGGCAAACCAGTGCGTGCGGCCAACATGTACCAGGACGATCCGGATGAAACCGCGATCTTTATCAATGCGATGGATTCGCTGGTGAAGGCGCGCGGCGATGCCGAAGTCATTGCGAGTATGCTCAATTGGGACGAAGTCGGCGAACTCCTCGATGTCGGCTCCGGGCCGGCTACTTACACCATCGCCCTGTGCAAAAAGTTCGGCCGCCTTCATGCAACGATCTTTGATCTTCCGGCAACATTAAACCTTACGCAGCGTTTCGTCCGCGAAGCCGGGATTGAAGATCGAGTCCGCTTAATCGTCGGCGACTACCGCAAAGACACGATCCCAGGAAACTATGATGTGATTTTCTTGTCGAACATCATTCATGGTGAAGACTATGCGAAGAACGAGTCGCTCATCCGGAAGCTTACAAATAACCTCAAGCTGTCAGGCCGCATGGTTATCAAAGATCACATCCTCGATGATAGTCGCGCCAATCCGGCCGTTGGGGCGATCTTCAGCTTACTCATGCTACTGACAACTGATGGCGGGCGCTGTTACAGCTTCGGCGAAATCGAGAATTGGATGAAACAATCCGGCCTATCGAGGGTCGAGCAAATCAATCTACCGTTCCCGCTCACCTCTTCGCTCGTTATCGGCGCCAAATAATTAGCTTGGCGAAAATTTGTGCTAAAATTAGAGATGAATTCGGCATAAAGGAAGGTACTTCGTCATCGACGAGCTAGAACGAAAAGCAAGAGAACAGGCGGTCATCGAGAACCTCAAACCGGCCTGCTTGTGCAACAAGATTCGCAAAGGCACCGTGCTCAAGGCCATCCAGGCGGGCGCGAAAACTTTCGCGCAAGTAAGCAAACGCACCGGAGTCGGCACGGGTCCATGCGGCGGCAGGCGCTGCGGCACGATGGTCCGAGGCATGCTGGGCGAACCCGTAGTGAGTTGCAAGGACTGCGGCTGGCCAGTCTTGGCCGGAATTTCTCCTCAAGTCTGCCCCCGCTGCGAATATGCCAAGCAGGAAGGCTCGTTCTAAGCCGCCGACTCCAACCCTCCCGAAAAACGTGTGAAAGTCGATTGCTTCGCTAAGAAAATTGGACCTTTTTTTCCTTGGCCACCGCAGACATACGCGGCAAGAACCTGACGGCGTTGTCCCCAAGCAGCTTGATCTTGGCGCTCTCCGGCATTGCTTTCTCCCAGATGAGCGGCACTGCGTTGGGCCATGCGCTGCCATGATGCGGATAGTCAGTCGAGAACAGCCAGGGGTGCTCCCCGAGCGTTTCGACAGCGTACGCTATGTGTTTTTCTCCAGCCTCAACCGAGCAGAAGAGGTTCCCCTCCTTTAGGATTTCCGATGCCGTCCGTTTCATCTTCGGGGTCTGCGGCGAGCCGGGCTTGTAGCCGTCGTCCAGCTTCTCGATCAGATAGGGCAACCAGCCACCGAAGCTCTCGAACACGCCGATGCGGAGCTTCGGGAACAAATCGAAAACACCGCCACCGACCAGAGCCGCCAGCGCGTATTGTCCTCCGATGCTGTGGTAGAGGCCGTTGGGAGCTTCTACCCACGGGGTAAACGGCGGCCGGTTCGCGCCTCCATGAACCCACAATGGCATGTCGAGTTCCTGAGAAGCGAGGTAGAGGGGATGAAGATCCGGATTGTCGAGCATCCGACCATCCGGGCAGGCACGTGGTATTTGCAGTCCGGCAAAGTGCGGATCCTCCTTGGTCCAGTATTCCAACTGCGCAATGGTCTTCGAAATATCCCGCATGGTGGAGGCCCCTATCCACCAAAGACGGCTACCCGCAACACCGCAGTAGTTGCTCATGAACCGGTGAAAGGCCTGGTGCAGAGCACTCTCGAAGCCCACGTCGCGTAGCGCGCAAAAGCTGTCCGCCGAACTCGGGAAGATAACACTGATGTCGACAGCGGCGGTTTCCATGTCCCGCAGGCGAATCGCTGGCTCCCAATTACAAGCGGGGTCTATTCGGACACCAGCATTCGTCGAGGCGCGATCGCCTGGGATAATATCCTCAGACGGCGAGCTACCGGTCCCCTGAACCTCGTATGCGTCATAGATGCCTAGAGGGCGTGTTGGAAGGGACGGCCAAAGAAACTCGGAGAAACCACGATCTCCCGGTCGGCGCTTAAGCGCGTGTGCAGCCTTGCTGAAACGCCGGTAGGTCTCCCGGTATTTCGGGTCCATGTACTCTTTGTAGGTTCGGTCCAAATCCCAGTACTGGCGGATGTGGGAGTCCATGTCGATAACCATATGTCCGTTGTAGCTCATGACTCGCCTCTCTGAGCGGTGCCTAGGCGCCGCGATTTTCTTTTGGGCTACCGCCCGCAAAAGCTAAAACCCATGAAAGGACACCTGCTTCGGTTGGAATTGGAGGGTCAGTCTCTGACTGCTTCCCGACCAAGCCCCTTTCATGCCAGATAGTATTGAGCGACGGGACATTATGTCAAACAGAAAGGAAAAAAGAGGCCACACTTCTGCCTGGTTGATCGCCTCTCTGACGACGAATGTGTCGATCACCACGGATGCCCATCCACCACTGAAGGTGGGGCTTGAGTCAATAGGAATTAGAATGGAGGCGATAGGAAGTGCTGCGCTGACGACGACTCAGAGAATGCGGCGGTTCGCTTAATCGGTCACGACCGGAGATCGAAAATGGAGCAGACCCTGATGGGAAAAAAACCCGCGAAATTTCCCCTAACGCACAGCTACTGTGTCTTGCATTAAATTGAATCCCGCGAGCGCCATGTCTGAAACTGCGGACTGAGATTTGGCCGATTATGGGTTAGGATGATCCGATCATCTGGAAGCAATGATTCGGATAATCGAGATTGGCAGGCAACCGGGGCAGACACAACAATCATAGAAATTTCCGTAAAACCGACTCTGGAATCTGCCGGGAATCAGCTGACTATTTGGTGCCGAGCCAGCCGTGCTCGGACAGGTCGATTGTTACGCCGTCCGGCCCTTTGAACTTGACCTCGACGTTGCCTCGCTTCGCCATCTCATCCGTTCCCGGGTAAGGACGATGCACGGCACCAGCCTTCTCAATCCGCGCCCGTGCTTCCACCATGTCCTCGACTTCGACGCCGAAGTGGTGCAGCCCGGTGTATCTAGGCGCGCCCTCCGTCGTCGCGGGGTCGTCGTATTTGAATTTCAGGATCGCGAGGTTTACGTGGCCGTCGCTCAAGTAATAGCCCTCAGAGGTTGGGGTGTTGACCCTGCCCACTTCCTTTAAACCAAGGCCCTCGACGTAGAACCGCGCCGTAGCCTCGGGATCCTGCGTGCCGATGGCGATGTGCCGAATTCGAGCCATTGTCTGCCTCCGTCTTCTCATCTATATTTTCGACGCAAAAACAACTGCAGCCTACCAGCGGTCCTTGCCCATTGCCCAGCGATCCAAACTGGCGAGATATTCGCGAAACAAGACCATGCGCATCGCCACGGCCCGGCGCACACGATCTTGGCGATCGTCGGTGGTTGCGTAGCGTTTGAGGAATTCTCGCGGCACGCTGCCGTGCCCTTCTTCGTCCTGAGTAATGCGCCGATAAGGCTGCTTAATCCATTCGGGCACTGCGGTTGACTTGAGACACATCTGGATCAAGTAATTCGCGACGGTTTCGCCAGCGAGGGATAGGCCGGCGATCCGCTCACAGGTGTCGTTGAGACCTTCCATGGCATTGAACATGGCGATCTGGGCGGGCAACGGTTTGTAGTCAAACGGCTCGGCACCGAGATCCCGGATACGCTTGGACAAGAGCTGCGCGTGCACCATCTCTTCGTGGGCGGATTCTGCCATTGTTGCCTTGACATCCAACTCGGGCGTCGTCTTCAACCAGGTACCGAACAGATCCGCCGCCCGTAACTCATTGAACAGCCGGCTCTGCATGACGCGAATTCGCTCTTCATCGGAGCGCAGCGGAATGTAGCTGTAGGCCGGCGGATTGTTATCGAGAGACTGGCAGAATTCGTTGACCGGTCCCAAGATCTCCTTGAGAAATTCTTCGCTGTTCATAGTCCAAATAACAGTTCAAGTCGTTCAAAATGTTTAATCGGTTCAAAACGTTTTTCAGAACGACTTGAACGATCGGAACGATTTGAACTTGTCCTTCTGTTATACCCGCCACCCCTTTTGGGAAATATCGATACCGTTGCCCTCGGGGTCATGAACGCGATACTCCGCGAAAGGAATCCGATCCGGCCTTGCCGCGCCTCGTCTTACCCCGGCTTTTTCCGCTCGAGCTTGCATCTCCTCATTATTCTTGACGTGAAACCCAAAGTGATTCAGTCCGATCGGCTCTTCTTTTCGCTGATACAAAAGTGCCAAATTAAAATAGCCGTCGGACACGAAGATTGAAGACCGATCCGTCTCTTCGATCTCTTTCATATCGAGAATCTTGCAATAAAATTCCGCCATCCGCTGGGGATTCGGCGTATAAAGAGCAATATGACGAATTGGCACCGGGCGCTTTTCATAGGCGACATCGAAAGCTCGCTGACAGATACCGATGGTGTTGCCATCCGGATCGCGCAGCTCATGGCTAATCCCCGTGCACGAGTCAACCTCCATTAGATTCCCTTCCACGTTGACGTGGGCCAGTTTCTTGCGGATGGAGTCGGCGCGCGCCGTGTCAAAGCCCAAATATCTGAAGCCTTGCTTCTGCGGCTTGGCTTCAGGGACAAACGCCAGATTGAAAACTCCGTCGGAAAGAAAAACCGCACCTTTGACCTCGTCGATTTTCTCGAGCTCGAATACGGCCTGATAGAACGAGGACAAGCGATTCGGATCTTCGGCGGCGATAACCAACTGACGTAAGTGCGGCATCATTTCCACCTTTCTTTCGTTGGCCTAGGCATAGATTACCATAGCCCTGGCACTGGATTACAGCGATAGCCCCTGCCCTTGGTGATCCGAATGCTTTCCTGCCCCGGATGTGGGCGACTTGACCGGCAACAACAAACTGAAAACGCTGCCGACGCCAACTTCGCTCGACACGCGAATTTCTGCGCCGAGCGCGGCTGCAAGCTTCTTGCAAAGCCCCAGGCCTAAACCCGTGCCGCCGTAGTGGCGCGTGGAGGAGCCGTCGAGTTGGCGAAAGTCATCGAAGATGACTTCTTGGTCTTCCCGCTTGATCCCGATGCCTGTATCGGCGACCGCGATTTCCAAAAACTCCTGGCCCCTGTCGCGCCGTCTACGGATCGACAGATCAATGCGGCCCTTCTCGGTAAACTTGAGCGCGTTGGTTAGAAGCTGAACTAGGATTTGCTGTAGCTTTTGGCCGTCGCTTTCGATGAAGTCGACGGCTGATTCCATATGGATCCCGAATTCGATAGGTCGCTCCCGAATCAGCCGTTGGGTCATGGTCTCCAAGCCGATAAGAATTTCCTTCAGCTTGACGATTTCAAACTGAGCGGAAGAGCCGTGGTTCTCGATACGCGAAAAATCCATGAGATTATCCATCAAGCTCGACAGTTCTTGTCCGTTATGAACCAGGCGATCGAGAAATCTCCGTGCATCTTCCGATAAGTCCAAACCACGCAACACTTCACTGTAACCGATAATCGTGCTCACGGGGGTTCGAAGCTCGTGACATATATTGGCGACGAAGTCTTTTTTGATTCGGTCCATTTCAATCAAACGTCGGTTACTGTCCTCTGCCCGAGTACGCGCCGCAATAGACTCTTCATAGAGCCGACCGTTTTCTAATGAAAGAGCTAACTGATCAGTCAATGTCCCCAGAAGCCGAAAATCCTCCGCGCTGTATTCGCCGGATCGTTTGGCGCCAAATGAGACCACACCCCTTACTTCGCGCTCGTAGACGAGAGGCATGAGAAGCTCCGCCTTCCATCCTGCGAAAACTTCTAACAGCAGGACCCTCTTTCCTCTAAAACCCGGGTCGTTAATCACTTCGTCACGAGAAATTCCGCGGTAATCGCCATCGTTCCAGATGTCCGCGAAGCTCGCGGGCTCGGTGACGTTTTGATCTGTTCGCGCCATCGACTCGGTCGCCGACCGTAGGATCTCCGTGGCATTTTTTGCCCGATAGACTAGCACAGAGTTTTCGATCCCCAACAATCTCGCGACGCGTTCGATAAAGCCTTTAGCCAGCGATGGACCGGCATCGAGCGTTCGCAGGAACATACTGATCTCGTCTTGAACTTTGACGGGGTCATAATCCTGGCGATAAATATATTTGTCCACGACGCTTTCGAGCCAGCGAAGCAGTGGATTGAAAACGGCGACCACAAGCACGGAAAAGAAAATTGGCACAAGCGGGTCCTTGGCATAGTTGCCTGCCCACTGCGCCACTACCAACGCGACGATGGCGTAGATCACCACCAACAAGGCCATTAGGGCCACCCGGCTCAACGCGACCTTTAAGATCTGGCCGAGGTCAAAGAGGCTGTACTTTAACAATGCGTAGGCAACTGAGATCGGAAAAAAGATCGTCGGCACCAAGGCGATGTTGTACGGAATCGGCCACTGAAACGAACTGGTCAGCACGGTGATAAGCGTCGGTATCAAAAACCCCAAAAGCGCTCCCACAAACATAACGCGAAGCCTTGAGCGGTCCAGATCGGACTCCGTCCGACGCAGCGCGTAACCAATAATCGAAAGAAAGGTGAGTGCGCCCATGCAGGCGTAAACGTAGGCAGCACGAAAAATAACGACCCAATATTCCAACGGACCAAAAAAAGTCACGCTGTTGAGAATCCCAAGAGCAATGCTGATACCGTAAATCGAAACGAGAGGAACCGGACCTGGCGATAATGGAGCTAGGTTCCCCTGCCGCAGCAACAGCGCCAGATGAATTGCGGCGCTCGGCGTTAACAATAACGCAAAGATTCGCAGCTCTTTTGGCAGTATTCCCTCCGTCATGAAATCGAAGGTGGATTGAAACCAAGCAAAAACCGTCAAGACCATGAAACAAAGTGGCAGCGCAGCGGGCGAGGATGCGCGGAAGAAGTATGGTGAGACACCGATCAATAGAAAAGCCAGACCGATGAAGCTATAGATGCCGAAGCTTAAGAGCCAATCGCGCGGGCTAAAATTCATCGTGGAAATTGTCAGGTCGAAAGACCGGGAGTTGCGTGTCACGCGGTAGTAGACTGAAGATCCGGCAGGAACACTGCGCACGCGATCGTACAAGTCAGCGCGACCCCGTAGATTACGCCCATCGATGCTTAAGACGCGGTCCAATGGCTGAAGCCCCGCTGTCGGGCCGGTCCATCCGGGTACGGAGTAAGGACCCACCGTCAAATTTTCATGTACAAAAAAGCCGGGAAACGGTTCGTTCAACCAACGGCCGATAGAAAGGAGATTCTGGCCAATCAGGAGAACAACGAACAGACCAGTGAACAGGAAGAGTAATCGTCTTTGCCAGGCTCGGTCGCCCATAGGATCCCCCCTCCAGAACAGATGCAACGCAGGGGGGTGTTTATCAAGCCAACTCGAATCCTGTCAAGAAAGAAACCGCAATCTATCTCGCCTCTGGGGCGTGAGAAGAAGGAAGAAATCCACTCGGAACACGGTACGGAGTCGTGCTCACACCGTAAGAACGATTACGCTGTTTACACTTTCGCAATGGTTTCGCTCGGCAGCACTAGCCGAGTCTGTCGACCGAGGATCTCGAGGAGTACGGCAACGCGCTCGCTGCCTTTAAGGAATTGTTCAAAAATCGCTTCGAGGCCCGAGAATGGGCCTTCATTGATACGCACGGTATCGCCAGGTTTGGCGCTTATCGAATCGATCTGCGCAATTCCGCCGGGACAGCGTTCGCGCAAGGTTTGAATAATATCTTCACCGACTTCGGCAATGCGGGCTCCGAAAGTGAGAAAATCTTTTACCCCAGGTGAATAACGCGCAGCCTTGCCCGACATGACCATATCGAGCCGGCAAAAAACGTAACCGGGAAAGAGTGGCGCCAAAATCCATTGGAAGCGGCTGCCGATTCGTCGCCGCGCCCGCATCCACGGCAGAAACACTTCCAAATCCAGGTCAGTGAGTCGTCTCTCGACATCCCTCTCGCGATTCACCTTGGTTCGGAGCGCATACCATCTCAGCCCGGCTTCAATTTGCAGTGGTTCCTGTCTCATGGATAGAAGCGTCTGTCCGCCTTGACCACTGACGCGTTCGGCAGTGACAATTCTAACAGACAAACAGGCGCATGATAACTGGAAGTTTGGTTTCGTTGAAAGGACATTTTTTCGAGGGGTTGAATTTCCTTGACTTCAGAGAGAATTTGCGGTGCAATAGTAGCTGCGCCAGGTGCGAACTGAAGATTTTGTATTGGGTTGGCGTCTAAAAAGAGGCATCGGCTGCCCGACCAGATAGATGCAAGGAGGTCGCATGCAAGCCTTAAACTTCAGGCTCTCTGCTCTTTCACTCTCTGCTGCAGCTTCTTTAACTTATCATCTTCGCTACTCAAGGTGATGCTCGAGATCAAAATAGCGCTCTCGCCAGTTCCGCCGGATACGTTTAGCATTCAACCCATCTTTATTGCCGCAACGCCCCAAGCCCCGCTCCAGGAGCCGGTTTGGATCGACAACCGACCGTAGCAATAGGAAAAATGGAGGCTACTGGAATGGATAACAATCAGGATTTCGAAAACCTCATCAAGAAAGATCGGGACTTGCATCAAGCGCGTGCCTGGCGCGGCACCTTGCTGGGGTATCTCGAAAAAGTTAAGGCGGATCCCACGAACGCCAAGCTCGCCCATGCCCGCCTCTATGATACCATCATGAAGCCGGGCGTCCGCGACATCCACGAAAACAACGATCCCCGCGTCAAAAGGCTTTACAAAGACGAATCGTTGAAAGTTTTTAATTTCTTCACCGACGAGTTCTTTGGCATCGAGAAGACGATTTCACAAATCGTCCGCTATTTTCACGCGGCCTCACTCAAAGGCGAAGAGAGCCGCCAGGTGCTTTATTTGATGGGACCTGTCGGTTCAGGCAAAAGCTCATTGGTGGAAAAGCTCCATCGCGGCCTCGAGGAAAGCGAGCCGTTTTATGCGATCGAGGGATGCCCGATGTTCGAGGAGCCCTTGCACTTGATTCCGCGCCATCTCAGGAAAGAGTTTGAAAAGATGCTCGGCGTGCACGTAGAGGGCGACCTCTGCCCGGTGTGCCGGTACAAACTCGTCCAGGAGTATGGTGGCAAATATGAGGAATTTCCGATTTGCACGGTTGGGTTTTCCAAACGCGCGCGCGTCGGCATCGGCGTGGTTCCGCCAGTCGATCCCAACAATCAAGACACGTCCGTGCTGATCGGCAGCGAAGATATTTCTAAATTGGACCTGTATTCGGAAGGCGACCCGCGAGTCCTGGAACTAAACGGCGCGCTCAACATCGGCAATCGCGGCATGGTAGAGTTCATCGAGGTTTTTAAAAATGAGATTGAATATCTCCACTGCATGATCACCGCGACTCAGGAAAAGGTCGTGCCGGCACCCGGTCGTCATGGCTTGGTTTATGTCGACACGGTCATCGTCGCCCACTCCAATGAAGCGGAATGGCAAAAGTTCAAAGCCGACCATACCAACGAAGCGATTCTCGACCGCATCGTCGTGGTGCGCGTTCCTTACAATCTGCGACTCTCCGAGGAAGTCAAGATCTATCAGAAGATTATCCGCAACTCGGATTTCCGGGCTCACGTGGCGCCGCACACGCTGGAAGTCGCTTCGATGTTTGCGATTCTTTCGCGCCTCGAGCCGACCAACAAGTGCGATCTCATGACCAAGCTCAAGCTTTATAATGGAGAAGAAGTCGTCGAGAAAGGCAGGGCCAAGAAAGTCGATATCGACGAACTGAGGGACAGCGGCAAACGGGAAGGCATGTCCGGCATTTCCACCCGCTTCATTATGAAAGCTCTGGACAATGCCCTCTCGGACAACACCGCGGGCAACTGCATCAACCCCATAAACGTGCGCGAGGCATTGATCAATATGGTCAAGGAAGCGGACCTTTCTGACGACACGCGCAAACAATATCTGGAGTTTCTCCAGGATACGCTGCACAAAGAATACCTGGAGATTCTCGAGAAGGAGATCACGCGGGCTTTCGTTTATTCCTATCAGGAGCAAGCCGAGGCGCTCTTCCAAAACTATCTCGACCATGCCGAGGCCTACGTCAACAAGAGCAAGGTGAAAGACCGCAATACCAAAGAAGAGCTGGCTCCCGATGAGGGGTTCATGAAATCCATCGAGGAGCAGATCGCGATCATCGGTTCAGCGGCGGACGGTTTTCGCCAAGAGGTCATCGCCTATCTGTGGGCGGCCAACCGGCGCGGCGAAAAGATCGACTACCGAAGCTATGAGCCTTTGAAAGAAGCCATCGAGAAGAAACTGATCACTTCGGTGCGCGATTTGAGCCGAGTTATCACCAAAGCACGCATGCGTGACGAAGAGCAGTCAGAAAAGTACAATGCCATGGTCAAGAATCTGCTGGAACACGGCTACTGCCCGAACTGCGTCGACGTCGTGCTCAAATACGCAGCCAATAATCTGTGGAAGGATTAACGGGCAGTAGAATAGTGTAGGGAAATTTCCATCCGTTTTCCGGGTGACAACTTGGCGACCATCTTCCGTTCCTACAATTGGTCATCGGGTCAACGCAGCGATCGCAGCGCCGGCGACCGCCTGCGCCATCGACAAAAGGTCCGCGAAGCGATCCGCAATAACATTGCGGACATTATCGCCGAGGAATCCATCATCGGCAAAGACAAGAACCGCATCATTAAAGTCCCAATTCGCGGCGTCAAAGAATATCGCTTCATTTATGGGGAGAACTCGCCGGGCGTGGGCCAGGGAGGCGACGGCGAGCCTAAGCCCGGTGACGTCGTAGGACAGGGCAAAGACGGCAAATCGGGCCAGCAAGCCGGCGACCGCCCTGGCATCGACTACTATGAGACCGATGTCAGTCTCGACGAACTGATCGATCTGATGTTTGAAGATCTGGAATTGCCGGACATCGAACGGAAAAGGCTCCGACAGATCGAAATCGAGCGACTGTACCGGCAAAAAGGCGTGCGGCGAAAAGGCATCCGCGTACGTTTGGATCGCAAGCGCACGGCTCGCTCGCGCGTCAAGCGGAAAAAGGCTTCGCTCCGGCGCCAGCCATCGGGCGCCCCCGCTGAGCGTTTCCCGTTTCACAAGGACGATTTACGGTATCATCACACGGTTACGGACACGCGCAACGAGTCAAATGCCGTAGTGCTGTGTATTATGGACACCTCCGGGTCGATGGATACGATGAAGAAGTATCTCGCGCGCAGTTTCTTTTTTCTCTTGTATCAGTTTATCTGCACGCGCTATCAAAACGTCGAGATTGTCTTCATCGCGCACCATACCGAAGCTCGTGAAGTGACCGAAGAAGAGTTCTTTCACAAGGGTGAATCCGGCGGCACCTTTATCTCGTCGGGATACGTCAAGGCGCTGGAGATCATCGAAGAACGCTATCATCCCGCGCTCTGGAATGTTTACGTCTTTCATTGTTCCGATGGCGATAACTTCGAATCGGATAACGAAGCTGCCCTCAAGGCGGCTCAAGAGTTGACTCGTACCGCCAATTTGTTCGGCTATGGGGAAATAAAGCCGCTGGGTTCCGGTTACTATGGCAGCAGCATGATCACGTTCTTCTCGCAAATACAGGAGCCGAACTTCCAAACCGTGCAGATCCAAAAGAAAGAAGATATTTGGACTTCGTTCAAGACGTTCTTGTCTAAAGATCGCGCCCGCGAAGACGCAGCATAAGCGCATATCTATGGCTTCCGACTACGACGTTGCAGATCTCGAGCGCTGGAACGAGCGGATTCTGACGCTCGTCGAGCGTTTCGGCCTTGATCCCTTTCCCCAGGAATTTGAAATTTGCGACTATGAGGACATGTTATCTTACATGGTCTACTCGGGGATGCCATCCCATTACCCGCACTGGTCCTTCGGTAAAAGCTTCGAAAAGCTCAAGACACTCTACGAGTACGGCATCAGCGGCCTCCCCTACGAGATGGTGATCAATTCCAATCCGTCGATCGCTTATCTCATGCACGACAACAGTCTCGCTTTGCAGGTCCTGACCATCGCCCATGTCTATGGGCACAATGATTTCTTCAAGAACAATTTCACATTCCGCTCGACAAGAGCCGAATACACCATTGAAACGTTCAAGGGCCACGCCAACCGTGTCCGTCAATATATCGAAGACCCCAGCATCGGTCTGGAAAAAGTTGAAGCGATACTCGATGCCGCTCATGCTCTTTCGTTGCAGTGTCGGCGCAATCTCGCCATTAAAAAGCCCACTGTCGCCGAGGAGCGTCAGATGAAGTTGGAGGAAGCGGAGCCGCCGGTCGATCCCTTCAGCGCCATTCATCGGCGCCATCAACATGTTCAGCCGGATCTCGACAAGGTGCCGCTCTATCCGGACGAGGATCTATTGATTTTCGTTCGCGATCACCACCCTCAATTCGCCGAGTGGGAAAAGGACTTACTGACGATCGTGCATGAACAGGCACAATATTTCGTGCCGCAGATCGAAACGAAAATCATGAACGAAGGTTGGGCCAGTTTTTGGCACAAGCGAATCCTCGACACCCTCGAACTGCCGCAAAAGCTGCAATTAGAATTTATCGTGCGGCACACCCAAGTCCTGCGTCCAACGCCCGGCAGCATCAATCCCTATCATGTCGGCATGAAGGTCTGGGAAGATATCGAGAAACGATGGGATCATCCGAGCGCTGAAGAGATCGAAGAATATGGTCCGCGCAAAAAGACTGGCAAGGAAAAATTATTCGAGGTGCGCGAGGTGGAGCGCGACACTTCCTTTTTGCGCCGCTATCTCACCGAGGAGCTGATACGCGACCTCAATCTCTTCGAATATAAGGCCCGGGGCAACGAACACGTCGTTACCCGCGTCGCCGACGAAGACAATTGGCGCCAGATAAAAGAGACTCTCATTCAAAACGTCGGTACGGGAACTCTTCCGGTTATCAAAGTCATAGATTCTGACTACACGCACAACCACACGCTGCTGCTCAAGCACGCCCATGACGGACGTGATCTACAGCTCGAATACGCCGAAAAGACGTTAAAGTACGTGCACCAACTGTGGGGCCGGGACGTCGGGCTGGAAACCTTGCTTGACAACCGCAGCACACTGCTAACCTTTTCCGACGGCAAGTTTGCCATTAAGAAAGCGGCCTGAGAGCCTCGGCCGATTTTCATTCCCGGGTTGCCAAATAGACGATCCCATGCGACTACTCTGACGGCAGTATAATCTCGGCTATGACCTCATCCAAAGATATCGCCGCACTTCAAGCGTGCGTCGTAAACAACCTGGATCCCTCTGCTGTCGGAGAGAAATGCATCGCGGGTGTCATCGGCGACGCGCCCTCGCGTTACTCCAAGAGCCCGCGTTTGTGGAATGCTGCGTTTCGTCATCTCGGGATCAACGCCGCTTACCTCGCATTCGATGTCGATAATGGGCATGTCGGAAAGCTGCTAGCCGTCCTCAAAAGCTCCGATCGCTTCATGGGGATCAATGTCACGGTGCCACACAAAGTAAGGGTCATGGACTATCTTGACGAGCTCGATCCCGGGGCCGAGCGGATTCGAGCAGTAAATACCATCGTGCGGAGCCCGTCTGCCCGGCTCATCGGTTACAACACAGACGGTGAAGGTTTTATCGACAGTATCCTTACACCCCAACCGAACGAAAGCGAAAGGTTCATCCCGTCTCTGAAGGGAATGAATATCCTAATGCTCGGCGCCGGGGGCTCAGCGCGCGCCGTAGCGCTTCACGTCGCCAATCTGCTCGGTAGCGGCATGCTGTTCATTTGCAACCGCACCCTGGAGCATGCCGTCGCGTTGGCCGCGGACGTGCAAGAAGCCGGCGGTCATGCACTGGCCATTGGCGAAGATGCCTTACAGGGCCAGGCTTCAAGAGCGGACCTGATCATAAACTGCACGACCAAAGGCCAAGGAGGCGTGCGTAAATTGCCAGACGGCACGGCATTCATGATCGAGCCCTACTCCGCCCTCGCACCCGCTCATCCACCGGCATTCGCCGAAAGCGCCTCCAATGACACCGATTTCGCCGCAACATGGCGCGCCGCTGCCGCAAGAGACATTGATGCCAACAACCTCATCTCAATGGCGCTTGCCCGATGCATTCCGTCGACGGCGCGCTTCTACGATTTGATTTATCATCCCGAAGAAACCACCTTTCTTCGTCATGGCCGGATCACCGGCCATCCGACGATGAACGGCAAAGCCATGATCATCAATCAAGCAGTCATCGCTTTCTGCAAGCGAATCTGTCGCGCGATACTCCAAGCCAGAGGTATCGATACGCCGGAAACCTCGAGGCAAATCCTAGAAGTGATGTACGGCGCTTGGTAATTGTCTCGACGAATAGCAAAAATTCGCGCACTCTGTTTCGATCTTGTCAGCATCTGAAATCCCCGCCCTTAGCACTTCAGCAACCACCACCGTGTCATTTCGAGCGCATAGGAACAAATCTTAGATCCCTCGCGTTTGGAAGGCTAAAGTATCTCCAAGCAGCGAAGAGAGAGAAACCACCAGAGACGCAGAGTTCGCAGAGGAAGATTGACGAAACTTTGCAAAGATTTTGAGATCGCGACAAACACGAGGAGGCGAATATGGCATTGGATTTCGTCACCAATCAAGAAATAATTATGGCGGCGCGGCGCAATCTTGCGCTAAACGTTTGGCACTATCTCACTGGCGGCGCAGAGTCCGAAACCACCATGCGCCGAAACCGGTTCGGCCTCGACAGCCTAGCCTTTCGACCGCGGGTACTCGTCGATGTGTCCAAGATCGACACCTCGACAACTTTCCTCGGACATAGACTTAGAATTCCGATTATGCTCGCGCCCATCGGCTCGCTGCAGTCGATCACTCCCGAGGGCGGAGTCGCCGTAGCCAAAGCGGCCGAAGAGTTCCGCACCATCAACTTCGTCAGCTCTGTAACTCAACCCAGCCTAGAAGAGATCGCGGCCGCAAGCCGCTGCCCCAAAATTTTTCAGCTCTATGTGCAAGGAGACTTGAAGTGGGTCGAGAGTCTTCTTACTCGTGTCAAGCAGGCCGGCTACTCGGCCCTATGCCTGACCGTCGATACCGCACACTACGGCCATCGCGAGCGCCAGATGATGGACCGCTGGCTGCCACCCAGCCGTCGCGGCGTCGGCTACGAATATCGCGCCAGTCTCACTTGGGAGACGTTGGACACCATAAGAGAGATGGCGGGATTGCCGTTCATTTTAAAGGGCGTGGCGACAGCCGAAGATGCAGTCCTTGCGGTAGAACATGGCGTCAGTACGATTTATGTCTCCAACCACGGCGGACGCCAACTGGATCATGGGCGAGCCACGATAGACATGCTGCCGGAAATCGTCGGTGCGGTACGCGGTCGGGCCGAAATTTTACTCGACGGCGGCATCGTTCGCGGCAGCGACGTACTCAAAGCTATTGCCCTCGGCGCGCGTGCCGTGGCCATCGGCAAACTTCAGGGTTGGGGTCTCGGTGCCGCCGGTCAGGCCGGCTTGGTACGAGTTCTCGAAATACTCGAGAGCGAAATCATTACTACGATGGGTCTGCTTGGCATCACACAGCTCGATCAACTCAGCCCGACCTATCTGTGCAGAGTTCAACCGCTAGGTCCATCCCATGAAATGAGCGCCTTTCCGCATGGCTCTATGGAATTTTAACGATCGCTCCGCACTCCTCGCACCTGTACGTAGCGGCGCCATCGTTGATCGTTTCCAGTTCCTCGAATTCATAGCGCCGCTTGCCTGACCTCTCGAGACACTCCGGACAACAGCTATTCCTGAGCTCCTCGCTGTCGATGGTCAAATGGCAGTGCCGGCACCGCATTGTTCGCTTTCTTACCGGCAACAGTTCGAGCGCAGTGTGACTACAAGAAGTCATGACTCGAAAAACAGATCTTCCGGGCCGGTAGCGTGATGCCTACTTCGGTTTAGCTCGGGATAGGCGCTGAGCTATCGAAGAACATCTGGTGATCACGCAAGCTGTGGTCAACGATTTCGCGCAATTGATCGACAAATTGTCGGATTCTTCGACGACTTCGCCTTGACGCGGAAGGCTCGAGCTCGCCGCGGTTGGCGCGGTTGAGCAGCCGGTCGCCTACGCGGGATCGAGATAGAGGTATTAACGAAGTCAAAATACAAAACTCAGATGACACCAGCCTTGTCTTCCGAAACACAGGCCCTTTGGGCTTGCTGCAAACGCTTGCCCGTCGGATGAAAAATATCGCCGACGTAATTTTGTTTCTCGAAGCTTTGCAGAATGCGCACCCAGATGCCGCAATCCCAGCCAAGCTTTTTCCAATACCCCAAACCTATGGAATCAGCCTCCAGTTCCTTGTCCGTCGAGTAGTTGCGAAATTTAACATTCCCGGGCAGCCCTACGTCGACGCTCGATAGGGCAGGCCCCAACGTACTGCGATTGAACCACGTGAACTCGTTGTTCTGGGCATGACCGGCGGTTTCATGGGCAATTTCGTGAGCTAAGGTTTGCCGGAGCAGCCAAAGGTGCAAAGAACTACCGGAGGCAAACTTTGCCAGCCGGTAACTGATGTATATGCGCCGGTTTCCGATGCTCATTCCGAGAATATCTTGCCGCGGGAAATCAGAGAGATGGATTTGATATTCGGCAAAGTGGTCCTTGTCTTCGCTGACGGCGACAATCTGCGCCGCCTCATGTCTCACAAAAAGTTCGACGGGGTCATCTGAAACTGTGGGAATACTCACGCGCGTCGAGCACGATGTCAGAAGGAAATAGAAAATAATCAATCCGCATAAAAAACGGCTGCCTCCCGGCAGCAAATTTAAAGCCTGCACCTCGTTATGCCTTCCCTTTCGTCAAACATAAAAATTGACGTAAGCTAGCATATCTTTTCTCCAATCGCCAGTCGCTGTCAGACTGCTGTCAACTTCGGCCTGGGCGCTCAGTTCGAGCGGCAGGGTGATGATTCTCTCTCGAAGACTTGGAGATCGTCGACAAATTTGCCCATGACGCTATCGGCGTCGGGAAGCCGATGTTCGCTAGCCTTTGAGTTTAGTGATGGAAAGAATGTCGCCAGCGTTAACCTGGATGACCCCTTGTTCCGATTTCAACGAAAAGTTTCCCGAGGCATCCTTTTGCGTGATGTTCCCTTCCATCGGATTTGGGAACCGGCCGGTTTCAGGTCGAAGAGTGACTTTGACCCGATCACCGATCGCCAACAGTTTCAACGAATTTGCCAACGATTCGAATATCGCCATCGCTCCTCCGCAAGAGGCGTTCTACGGTACCTACTGGCTCTCACCGCTCAGCCTCGAATATTGACTCAGGATTCTGGAGCGGATACTCTCTGTGTCGATATAAACTCTCTCACCATAAGGACTTCACACCAAATATCAGGCAGAGGTGGACTCCATGAAGATCTCGATGAAATTATTGGCTATGTTTCTCGCTAGCGTTATTTTAGCGTCAGGCTGCGCGGCTCTTAGCAATCCCGCAGATGAGTCTGCCCAGAGGATCAATTGGAGGGAATACAACGATTGTTAACAAATGTAAGAACGCCGCCGGTTTTTTTTCCTGATTCCCTGAGATTCGTCAAACGCCCTTCGCTTCTTCCCACATTGATCGGAGAAGCCATCAGAAACAGAGTACCGAGAGATGCTTCTTCCTTTAGCCGAAGCATACAACGACGGTTCACCATGTTCCACCCATGCCCGTGGAAAATCTCGCCCATACTCGCCGGTGCGCTTGTTCGTACGGCGCCGGCTATGGCGGGTACGAATGCCAGTTCAAGTTGGAAACATTGGAGGAAAACTGTTTGGCAAGAAACGGAAGTCGACCAGACTCCCGAAGAAAACCTTCATGCCAAGAACTAATTCCGAAATTGGCATCAATGCATCCGAGGTCACGCCAAGCTTCCGGCACCGATGAAGATCGCTCAGATCACGAGCGTTTATATCTCGGTTCCGCCGAAGACGTACGGAGGGACCGAGCGGATCGTCTACTATCTTTGCCGGGATCTCGAGCGGCGCGGACACCATGTAGAACTTTTTGCTTCGGGAGACTCTAAAGTCGACTGCAAACTCCAAGCAGTCTTGCCGATCGCCAGCCAGGACAACCCCGATTCGACTTTTTATTTGGAAAAGGAATATGAGGCACGAAATACCTACAATCTTTATCGTCAAGGCGACCGCTTCGATGTCATTCACGCCCACTGGACGACCATCGCCCCTTATTTTTCCGAGCTTACGACCAGACCCACACTAATTACTTATGCCTATATAGAAAAGGAACTTCACGACTACTATAAAAAACATTTTCCGCATTGCCTTCCGGTATGTGTCAGCCGGGCTCAAGCGAAAATGTTGGGGGATGAAACCATACCGGTTGTTTATAATGGTGTGGATCTCGACGATATCGTTTTTAACGATAGGCCGGATGATTTCTTTATAATCGTCGGCCGCATGACCCCGGAGAAGGGCATTGCCGAAGCGATCCGAATTGCCAAGAAGGCTAGAACAAAGCTCCTCATTGTCGGCCATGTCACTACACACCTCCCTTGGAGTGCAGCGTACTTTTTGAAAGAGGTCAAGCCGCACATTGATGGAGACAAGATCTGTTACATCGAGCGCCTCGCCTATCCCGAACTGGTGCAAATGATTGGGAAGGCTAAAGGGTTTATCTTTCCCCTTCAGTGGGATGAACCGTTTGGTATGGCCATTGTTGAATCGATGGCCGCTGGGACCCCGGTGCTTGCCTATGGACGCGGCTCCATGCCCGAATTGATCAAGAACGGCGAAACAGGCCATCTCGTCGGAAGTGAGGAAGAGATGGTCGAGACGGTTCAACGGATCGAGGCGCTGGATCGTGCGCGCTGTCGGAACTGGGTCCAGGAGCGCTTTTCTGTGGAGCGGATGGTCGACGGTTATGAGCGGCTCTATGAAATGGCCGCGAGCGGCCGCCTGGACCGAAGCTCAAGACAAAGCCGAGCAATGCCCGATAACCAATGGAGCCTTGAACGTCTTCGCAGTGAGAGCAGTTACTGGCGCTCCTGTATCCTCATCACTGCGGCACACCTCGAACTATTCGCTTGGATCGGCAAACAACCAAGGCGGCCCGCCGCTCTGGCTGCTCATTTTGGCGGGAAGCCAGAGGGTTGGGAAATTTTTTTAAACGCGCTGTGCGCCATGAGCTTGTTACGGAAGCGCGGAGGAAAATACGCCAATACTTCTTTTTCCGCGCGGCATCTCGGCAGTGGCAGGGCAAAATTCCTGCTGCCCGAATATGACGCTTGGAAAATCTGGGGCGGACTTGATTCCGCCTTGACCACCGGAAAAAGACCAAACACGCAGATCCCTTTCTTCTCCGACGAAAACAAAGCGGAACGATTGCTGCGTTCTCTAGATTTCGATGTGAAGCAGATTGCCCCTGATCTGATCGAGAGGCTACCTTTGAGCCGTTCTGAAACTCTACTGGATCTCGGTGGAGGGCTGGGTGGTTTCGCCATTGCGTTTTGTCTCCGTTACCCTCGCTTGCAAGCGACCGTCATTGAGCATCCTCGGACTGCGCCTTTGGCTCGGCGCGCCGTCCGAGAGGCCGGTTTGCTAAAACGGGTGCGCGTCATGGGAGTAGATTTTACCCGTGAGGCGTTGCCCCGAGGTTTTGATACCGTTTTTGTCTCGAATGTTTTGCACTCGCAAGGTGTCGATGAAAACCGCTCGCTGATTCTGAAAATTCGTAACTGTCTCAACTCCAAAGGTGAGCTGATCCTGCGCGATGTATTCATGGATCGGGACGGGACTGCTCCTGCGTGGGCGACGCTTTTTTCTGTCTCGCTTCTTTTGCATACCCCGCGCGGCCGCTGTTACAGCCTCGACGAGATTCTCGGCTGGCTCCGCCGATCGGGCTTTTCACGCATCAAAGGACCTTTTCGCTCTAGCCGCGCTCCCTTTGATCCCGACTCTGTTTTAATAGCCGACACGTAAGTCAGCAATGAAGTATCGTCGTTATGCCGGCCGTTTGCGCACCTCGATGCCGGCTGCCTCCTCCTGGAGACGGAAAAGGGACGCAGTGCTTTGTTCCGACCATCCCCGGCCGACAGCCTGAAGCATGGTTTGCTCGACCAAAGCGGCGATGGGCATTGGCACATTGTGCCGGCGGCCCAGCTCCGTCGCGAGGCCAACGTCTTTTCGTGACAAGCCAATACCAAAGCTGGCGGGAGCATCGTAGTTTCCTTCGAAAACCGTCTTCGAAAAGGTCTTTAATAACTGATGGAGTTGCACCTCAAGGCCCCAGTGCATACAGTTCCACAAGAGCTCAGGATCCACTCCGGCTTTGGCGCCCAAAACAATGCCTTCGCCGATCGCCAAGCCGATCCCACGACGAACTAAATTATGCGCTAACTTGATCACGGTTCCTGTCCCCAGGTCTCCTGCGTAGATAACCGTGTCGCCGAATGCATCGAGAAGCGGCTTCACCTCTTCGTAGGCTTGCAAAGGTCCTGACGCCAACACCTCAACGCTTCTATTGACAATGCCCGCTTTGCCAACGATCAGCGGCGCATCCATGACTGGCGCGCCGCGCAACTGGAACTCGGCCGCAATGCGCCGTATCAGATCTGGATCGCTGCTGGAAAGATCAACGTAGAGGCTGCGGTCGTGAATGCCTTGCAAAAGGCCATTGGGTCCAAGGGCCACTTCCTCCACGTCCCGTGGTCCGGGGAGCGAAGTGAACACCACGCGGCAATGCCGAGCTACTTCGGCGGGCGATCCGGCTGCATGGGACCCTTCTTCTATCAGGGGTTGCATTGCCGTCGGTCGGATGTCGTACACGACCATGGGATAGCCGGCCTTGCGAATGTTCCTGGCAATGGCTCCCCCTATGGTGCCCAGACCAACAAAACCGGTCATTTCCATTTCAGCACCTCGTGGATCGAGTGAAAAAGAACCGACGCGGCGAGAACATCAAAGTGCCAGAAATTTTCCGAATGCCTCTCTTCTAGCGCTCTAAGTTCAACTCTACTTGGCGCCCGTTCAGAAGCAGGTGCGGCACGACCTCGACCGGCTGACGAAGCGTGTTGGTCGCGTAGCAAGAGCGCTCCATGAATGCCAGAAGCTCAACGACTCGTTCTTCCTTCTCCGGGCTCTGCAGGTCGAGCCGATA
>Ga0114129_10002216_pt1 | contig 26789 bp, 19 predicted proteins | sample RhiMetdeltSRZDD1_FD_80071 | JGI IMG/M metagenome (GOLD analysis project Ga0114129, IMG submission 80071) | Populus rhizosphere microbial communities from Tennessee, USA - Rhizosphere MetaG P. deltoides SRZDD1 (version 2) (version 2) | ecosystem: Host-associated > Plants > Roots > Rhizosphere >...
CCGACCTCTTCCGGCTTCTTGTGCTGCCAGTCGAAGCGGTCGGGATAATAGACGGAGGCCTGCGCGGGCATCGTCGCCGTGCGCGATGCGGGACGCTGGGCCGCGAGCGTCGACCCGGCGAGGAGAATGACGAGAAGCGACGACGTCGCGCGATTCATGAATCCTCCCCTGGCGCGCCGAAGGCGGCGAGCGTGCAGTATATAAGCATGGTGTGGCTCTTCGCGCTGGCCCTTCTGGCCCAGACGCCGAGCGTCGACGAGCTTCTCGCGCGCGCGGGCGCCTACGTCGCGCGGTTCGAACAGGAATTCCCGAACATCGTCGCCGAGGAGCGGTACGTGCAGGTTGCTCCGGATCCGCTGCCGGGCACGGCGTCCTACGTGCCGACGGGCGCGTTCAAGAAGCGCCGCGAGCTCGTGTCCGACTTCCTGCTGGTGAAGGTGCCCGGCGCCGACACCTGGCTGCCCTTTCGCGACGTGTTCGAGGTGGATGGCAAGCCGGTTCGCGATCGGCAGGATCGCCTCACGAGGCTCTTTCTGCAGCCGCCGCCGGCGGCGATCGATCAGGCCGAGCGGATCGTGGCCGACAGTTCCCGGTACAACCTCGCCATCGTGCGGACGATCAACGTGCCGACGCTGGCGCTGCTCGTCATCTCGCCGCCGAGGCAGGCGGGGTTTCGCTTCTCGCGACCGAAGCTCGATGCGTCGCTCGGCGCCGATGTCTGGTCGGTCGACTACGAGGAGACAGCTCGCCCGACCCTGATCAAGGGATCACGCAATCTCGATTTGCCGGCTCACGGGCGGATCTGGATCGAAGCCGCGAACGGACGCATCCTCAGAACCGAGCTCCACGTCAGCGACGGCAGCATCGCCACATCGATCGTCACGGACTATCAGCGGGATCCCGCCTCGATGCTCGCGATCCCCGCAAAGATGCAGGAGACGTACGAGCTGAAACGGTACCGGACTCAATCCGGGTACATGCAGGTCACTGGAACAGCGACGTACTCGAAGTTCCGGCGGTTCAACGTCCACGTGGACGAGCGCGTCGGCCCGCAGGCGCCGGAGCTGGTCGAGATTCCCGCGGGACGGTTCACGATGGGCAGTCCCGTCGACGAGCGCGGCCGCAACGCCGACGAGGTCGCGCACGAGGTGACGATCTCCCGTCCGTTCTTTCTCGGCCGCTACGAGGTCACGCAGGCGGAATGGACGGCCGTCATGGGCAACAACCCGAGCCGCTTCGCCGACTGCGGACCGCGCTGTCCGGTGGAGAACGTCACGTTCGACGACGCGCACAGGTACATCGGTCGTCTCAACGCGCAACCCGGCGCCGCATTCGTGTACCGCCTGCCGACCGAGGCGGAGTGGGAGTACGCATGCCGCGCCGGCACGACGACGCCGTTTGCGACCGGCGCGACGATCACGACGGCGCAGGCCAACGTCGACGGGCGCTTTCCGTATGCGGGCACGGCCGCCGGCGAGCTCCGCGAGCGGCCGACGCCGGTGGGAACGTTCGCGCCGAACGCCTTCGGTCTCGCCGACATGCACGGCAACGTCTGGGAGTGGACGAGCGACTGGTACGGCCCGTACGGCGCGGCGGCCGCGCGCGATCCCCGCGGCCTCGTGTCCGGCGAGAAGCGCGTGATCCGTGGAGGCAGCTGGTTCTTCGACGCGAACAGCGCGCGCTGCGCGCTGCGCTACACGCACGCGCCCGTCGATCGCGGCTTCAGCCTCGGCTTCCGGGTCGCGGCGGATCGACGATGAACGCGTACTGCATCTGATCGAGGATCTCGCCGTCCTTGATCGCGCTGTTGCGCAGGCGCGCCTCGAGGACGTAGCCCGCCTTTTCGAGCACGCGGCACGACGCCTGGTTGCGCGCGAACGGCAGCGCGAAGACGCGCGTCAGTTGGTGCGCATCGATGGCGTAGCGAGTGACGGCGACGACCGCTTCCGTGGCGATCCCGCGGCCCCAGAACGGCTCGCCCAGCCAGTACCCGATTTCCGCGGACACGCGCTCGACGTCGCCGTGCAGCACGAAGCCGATGCCGCCGACCGCCTGGCCCTCGACCTCGATGGCGAAGTTCGTTTCGGGCGATGCGTGCCGCACGAACCGGATGAAGCGCTGCCCGTCGCGCTTCTTGTACGGATGCGGAAAGCGATCGCGCAGGTTCAGCCAGATGTTGCGGTTGTTCGCGTTCGCGGCGAGCGACTCGACATCGGCCGGCCGCCACGAACGAATCTGGCTGCGCGCGAGCGTCAACTGCATGTCGCGCGCCGCGCGGGAGCGTCAGACCACATACCGCTCCCCGGCGACGCCCTCGCGGCTGAACCGCTCGTACGCGAACGGCGCGACGTCGATCCTCGGACTCCGTCCCACGATCAGATCGGCGAGGATGCGACCCGCCGCGGGCGAGTGCTGAAAGCCGTGGCCGCTGAAGCCGTTGATCAGGAACAGGCCGGGCACGTCGCGGACCGGACCGATGATCGGGTTGGCGTCCGGCGTCATCTCGTACAAGCCGGCCCACGCGTGCGAGACGGCCGCGTCGCCGAGCGCGGGCAGCCGGCGGACGGCGGTCTCGATGACCTGCGGCAGAAAGTCCCAGCGCACGGTCGTGTCGAACGTGGACGGCTCGTCGCGGTCCCCCATGCCGAACAGCACGCCCGCGCCCTCGCGATGAAAATAGAACGTCGTCTCGAAATCGATGACCATGATGCGCGACGACGGGACGCCCCACGCGCCGCCCTGCGCCGGCGCGCCCGCGATGAAAATATGGCGGCGGTACGGATCGACGGGCACGTCGACCCCGGCCATGCGTCCGATTGCGCGCGCGTACGGACCGGCCGCGTTCACCACCGTGCGCGTCGCGATGGCGCCGCGCGTCGTTTCGACGCCGGCGATGCGCCCGGCCTCGAGCGCCATGCCGGTCACTTCGGTGTCGCGCTCGATGGCGATGCCTGCGGCCTGCGCCGCTTTCGCGAACCCCATCGTGACGCCGTTCGGATCCGCGATGCCGTCGCGGCCGCAGAAGGTCGCGGCCAGCACGCCGTCGACGTTCAGGCCGGGAGCCAGCCTCGCCGCCGCCGCCGCATCGAGCCAGTCGACGTCGACGCCGAGCCGGCGCTGCAGCGCGACGTTTCGGCGGAACACGTCGACGCTGGCTGGCGACGACAACAGGAAGAGGTAGCCGTCCTGATGGAAATCGATCGGATGGCCGACTTCATCGGCGAACCGGCCGAACAGCGCGATCGATTCGAGCGAGAGGCGGATGTTCGCTTCGTTCGAGAACTGATGGCGCACGCCGCCCGCGTTCCGGCCGGTCGATCCGGTCGCGAGGAGCGTCTCGCGCTCGACGAGGACGATGTCGGCCACGCCGCGGCGGGAGAGATGAAACGCGACGCTCGCGCCCATGCAGCCGCCGCCGACGATCACGACGTCCGCGGTCCGCTTCACTGAATCCTTCTGAGGTCGTTAGAACCTGGAACCTGGAACCTGGAACCCCGCAGCTTTCTCGACCTGCTCCATCACGCGAAGGATGTTGCCGCCGAGGATCTTCGCGACGTCGGCGTCGGAGTACCCTTTCTTGATCAGCGCGTCGGTGATTCTCGGCAGCATCGACGCGTCCTCCATGCCGAAGGGCATCGTGGCGCCGTCGAAATCCGACCCCAGGCCGACGTGATCGACGCCCGCCACCTTCGCGGCGTGATCGATGTGCTCGACGATCGCCTCCCACCCCACTTTCGGCAGCTTGCCCGCCTGCATCATCTCCCGGTCGGCGCGCGCCCCCTGCAATATCGCGCACGCCTCGTCGCCGCCGCACTTGTCCGACATCGCCTTCAGCTGCGCGGCCACGTCGCCCGCGAGCTTCTCGCTCGCCACGCGGAACGCATCGCTCAGAAAGCTGACGTGATAGTTGATCATCACGACGCCGCCGTTCTTCGCGAGCGCGCGCAGCATGTCGTCGGTCATGTTGCGCGGATGATTCGACAGCACGCGGCACGACGAGTGGGACGCGATGACCGGCGCCCTGGTGACCGCGAGCGCGTCGTAGAACGTCTTGTCGGCGACATGGGAGATGTCGACCATCACCCCGAGCCGGTTCAGCTCGCGGACAACGTCCTTGCCGAAGGCGGTCAGGCCGTTGTGCGCCGGCTTGTCGGTCGACGAGTCGGCCCACGCATTGTTCTTGAAGTGCGTCAGCGTGAGATAGCGCACGCCGAGCGCCGCGTAGTCGCGCAGCACCCGCACGTCGTCGTCGATCATGTGGCCGCCTTCCATGCCCATGAGCGCCGCGATCTTGTGCTCGGCCACAGCGCGCCGGATGCCGTCGGCGGTCGTGGCCAGCAGCAGATCGTTCGGATGCCGCCGGACCGCTTCGCGGACGGCGTCGATCTGATCGAGCGCCCGCTTGATGGCCGTCGGACCGGTGACGTCGCTCGGCACCCAAATCGAGAAGAACAGAGCGTCGAGCCCGCCCTCGCGCATCCGCGGAATGTCGACGTTCCCGTCCGCATTGCGCTTCGCGAGATCGAACGTCTTGTCGAAGATCAGCCGCTGCGTGGTGTCGTCGTGCGAGTCGATCACGATCGCGCGCTCGTGGACCTGTCGGGCGCGCGGCGACACCTGATCCTGCGAGCGGACGAAGGTCGGCGCCGCAAGAACAGTGAGGAGAAGGGCGAGAGAGAGACGAAGCGTCGGGAGAATCCGCATCCGCGGATTGTACGCTCGGCTAGAGCCTCACGCTACACAGCGCCTCGGGGAGCGCGAAGGCGGCCCGGCTGAAGCCTCGCCTACGCCTCTTCCCAGCGAAACCGTACAGCGGCGATCGCGCCGAACAGCGCCGCGAAGCCGAGCAGGACGAGCGTCGGCGCGACGGCGCCGCTCAAGCCGATCCCCCGCCACGTCATGGCGTCGAGCCCGTCGACCGCCCACCGCGCCGGCACGATCAGCGTGAGCTGCTGCAGCCAGGCCGGGAAGATGAACGTCGGCACCCACGCGCCGCCCAGCATCACCATGATCAGGATCGCGAACGTCGTCACGCCGCGCGTCGCCGCCGGCGTCCGGCCGAGCGCGGCGATCAGCAGACCGAACGTCGCCGCCATCAGCGCGCACGAGAGGCTGACCGCGAGAAATCCGATCGCGCTGCCCTGAATCCTCACGCCGAACACCACCATCGCGAACGCGAACGAGACGAGCAGCGTCATCAGCGCCACGATGGCGATGCTCGCCGTCTTGCCGCCGAGCAGCGTCAGCTTCGACACCGGCGCGCTCCGCAGCCGTTTCCAGAGGCCGCGCTGCCGTTCGAGCAGTACTTCCATCCCGAGGTTCGCGGCGGCAAAGAGCAGGAACTGGATGCCCATGCCCGCGAACGAGTGCGCATAGCCGTTGTACTGCACGTTGGTCCGCGCGGTCATCGCCTCTTCGCGCACGCTGTACGGCATGGTGATCGCGGGCCCCCGGGCCGCGGCGCCCGGCGTCTTGTCCTGCTCGCTGTAGAACCCCTGCACGGCCGTCAGCATGTCGCGCAGCCGCTGACGGAGCTCGGGCGGCGTGCCGCTCCTGTCGAGGCTCGCCAGCGCCTCGTCGACGAATTTTCGTCCGCCCGGGCCGCCGAACACTTCGCGGCTGACCGATTCCATGACGTGCTGCGTCAGGATGCCGCGGACCATCGACAGCTCCATGCCGTGCGATGGGTCGTAGAGCAGCTGCAGCTCCGGCTTCGCGCCGCCCGCGAAGAACGCGCGGCCGGCCGCGTCGCCGAATCCCTTCGGGATGACGACGCCGACCGTCGCCGTGCCGCGCCGGACGAGATCGCGCGCCTCGTCTTCGGACGCCGGCCGCGTCGTGAAGGTCTTGTCGGCCGCCGTCGCGGCGACGATGCCGCGCGATACCGCGCTCTCGTCGTGGTCGACGAGCACGATCGGAATCTTCGCGGCCTCGCGACTGGTCCGCGCGCCGGAAAAGATCGAGCCGAAGAACGACGCAATCGCGATCGGCACGGCGAAGGTGAGCACCACCGCGCGCCGGTCGCTGAAGAACAGCTGCAGATCCTTGCGGATCATCGCCGCGAAGGGAGTGATCGCCATCAGTCGCGCAGGCTCCTTCCCGTCAGCGTCAGAAACACCGTCTCCAGGGTCACGCGGCCGCCGCCGACCGCCGCCGGCACGCGCGCCTGCAGGCCGTCGAGCGTGTCATCCGCGATCACTTTGCCGCGATCGATGACGACAATCCGATCCGCGAGGCGCTCGACTTCCTCCATGTAATGCGTGGTATAGAGCAGCGTCTTGCCGCGGCGCTTCAGCTGCTCGAGGTTCTCGAAGATCGCGTTGCGGCTCTGCGGATCGACGCCGACCGTCGGCTCGTCCAGCAGGAGGATGTCGGGATCGTGCAGGAGGCCGGCGGCGAGATTGAGGCGGCGCTTCATGCCGCCGCTGAACGTCTTCACGCGATCGCGCGCGCGATCGGCCAGCTCGACCAGCTCGAGCGCCGATGCGATGCGCGTGTCGAGGACGGCGCCGCTCAAATCGTAGAGCGCGCCGAAAAAGCGCAGGTTGTCGCGCGCCGAGAGCTCGTCGTACAAGGCGAGATCCTGCGGCACGAGCCCGATCGACCGCTTCAACGGGTTCGTGTCGCCCGCGAGCGGCTGCCCCGCGACGAGCACGTCGCCGCGATCCGGCGTCAGCAGGCCGGCCATCATCGAGACGGTCGTCGTCTTCCCCGCGCCGTTGGGGCCGAGCAGGCCCAGGAGCCGTCCGCGCTCGAGCGCGAACGACACGTCGTCGACGGCAACGAGGGACCCGAACGCCTTGCGGAGGTGTCGGACTTCGAGCATGGCGGCATGATCCTCCTGGATCGCGCGCGACGCTGGCGGAACGTGATGAAAGGTCAGTTTGGTTAGACGAACGGCTGGTCCGGGGTGTTCGGCGTGGCGCTAGGCGCGCGCGCGCCGGGCGCTGTTGCCGACGCGCACGAACCCTTTCTGGCAGCCCACGTCGTACGCCTCTCTGAGCCACGCCTGCACGGTCGCATCGAGCTCGTCGGCGCGATCGATGTGCAGCCAGTGGCCGAGGCACTGCGGCGCGTACCGCTCCACGCGCACGATGCGCGGATCGGGCGGAAGCCGCCTGGTCAGGACGAAAGCGGCGCAGAGGTACGACTTGCGCGGATAGATGCTCGCGAACCGCATCCGCACCATGAAGACCAGCCGCGTCTTCTGCGGAATCGTCGTCACCGGTCCGCAGCGCTCCACCATGCGCTTGTACTTCCGGTAGAGCGCGACGACATGCGGATCGCTCCGGGCGAAGAGATCCTGCACGCGAAAGCGCCCGCACGAATGCCACATGTTGGCGCTGACGAACCGCGCGCCGCAGCGCGGGCACGACCAGAGCGTCGGCAGCGCGGCAGCGCCGGCTACTCCGCCCACGGAAGCTTCACCCGCTTGAAGCGCTCGATGCCGACGCGCGTCAGCGCCGAGAGCTCCTCGACGTGGGCGGGCTCGATGTCGGTGAAGTTGAAGCACGATTTGCCCTGCATGCGTTTCTTGAGCGAGGGCGACAACGTCTTCACCAGATCCGGGCAGGCGTACACCGGCATCAGGTAGAAGCTCACGTAGCTCTTCCGCTTCGCGACGGACGCGACGAACAGCGGCCGACCGACGCGATCGGTGCGGTCGGCCTCGCACAACTGGTACTCGCCCGGCTTGTCGACCTCGACGCGCATCTTCTTCGCGTACGCCTTCAGGACGTCGCGGAGCGCGACGAACGTCTGGTCGACGTTGGCCTTGGGCATGCGGCGAATTCTATTCCGCCAGCGCCACCACTGGATCGATTTTCGTCGCGCGCCGGGCCGGCAGGGCGCAGGCCGCGAAGGCCACGGCCGCCAACACGGCGACGACAGTCACGAGCACCACCGGATCCGTCGCCTGGACGCCGACGAGCTGCGTCTCCAGGCTCTTGCGCAGCGCCAGCGCTCCAGCCGCGCCGGCAACGAACCCGATCGCGACGAGAACGGCGCCCTCGCGCAGCACCAGCTCGAAGATCCGGCCCGTGCTGCTGCCGAGCGCGATGCGGATGCCGATCTCCTTGCGGCGCAGCGTGACGAGGTACGCCAGCACGCCGTAGATGCCGATCGCCGAGAGCGCGAGCGCCACGCCGCCGAAGCTGAGCGACAGCAGCATCGGCGATCGGCGGTTCGCCAGACCCTTGTCGAGCCGCTCTTCCATCGACTGCATGTCGAAGACCGGCAGCTCGCGATCGATGTCGTTGATCGCCGCACGGACTGCGTTGGCGATGCCGTGCGGATCGCCCGACGCCAGGCGAACCGCGAACGTCAGCCCGCGCGACGGCTGCTGCGCGTACGGAAAGTAGTACGCGCCGACCGCATTCGACGGCTCGACGATCGAGTCCAGCTTGACGTCTCTGATCACGCCGACGACGGTGAACCACTGCGTGTTCGGCATGACGGCGAGCAGATCGTTGATGCTCTCGGGAAAGTACATCCGCCGCCCGATCGGATCCCGATCCGGCCAGAATCGCCGGGCGAGCTTCTCGTCGACGATGGCGAGGCGCGCCGCGCGCGGCGCCGGGCCGTCCCGCTCGTCGAACAGCCGGCCGCGCACGAGCGTCGTGCCCATCGCCTCGAAGTACGACGGCGTGACCACGACCGCGCTCGGCGAGATCACCGACTCGCCCGGCTTCATCTGGTGGCCTTCGGGGATGATCACGCTGTCGCTGTGGTTGCCGCCGAGCGGAATCGTCGTCGTCGCGCCGGCTGCGTTGACGCCGGGCAGCGCGCGAAGCCGCCGCAGCGCCTCGTCGGTGAACCGCATGAGCGCCGCGTCGTCGGCGTAGCGAGCGCGAGGCAGCGCCACCGACGCGGTGAGGACGCCGTCAGCCCGGAAGCCCGGATCGATCGCGAGCACGCGGCGGAAGCTCGCGAACAACAGCCCCGCGCCGACGAGCAGCACGAATGCGAACGCCACTTGTGCGACGACGAGCGCGCGCCGCAGCGTGCGCGCGCCGCGTCCGCCGCTCGACGTGCGGCCTTCCTCGCGGAGAACGGACGTCAGGTTGAGCGGCATCACGCTCGCAGCCGGGATGGTCCCGAGCACGATGCCGATAACGGCGGCAATGCCCATCGCGTAGAGCATGACGACGGCGTCGAGCCGGATCTCGTGGCCGCGCGGCAGATCCTGGATGTCGATCGCGCCGAGGGCGCGCAGCGCCGCGTAGCCGACGAAGATCCCCACGGCCGCGGCGGCCAGCGCGAGCACCGTGCTTTCGACGACGAGCTGGCGCGAGACCCGCCAGCGGCCGGCTCCGAGCGCGAGTCGGGTCGCGAGCTCCTTCAGCCGCGCGCGCGAGCGGACCAACACCAGGTTTGCGACGTTGACGGCGCCGATGAGCAGCACGAACAACGCGCCGCCCCACATCAGGTACAGCGACGCTTTCACGTCGCGTACGAGGTTGTCCTGCAGCCGCGAGACGCGCGTGTGGAAGCCTGCGTTGATCAGCAGCTCCTTGTACTGTGGAAAGCGATCGAGGTTCGCCGCGTTGAGCGCGTCGATCTGCGCCTGCGCCTGCTCGACGGTCGCGCCCGGCTTCAGCCGTCCGATGTGCTGCCAGTTGTTGCTGTGTCGGCGATCGTCCGCCTTCAGCTCCTTCGTGAACGCGAGCGGTCGCCACAGCATCATGCGCGGGTTCAGGAACACGAACTCCCGCGGCATGACGCCAACGATCGTGTACGGCTGGCCGTCGAGCCGCAGATCGCGGCCGACGACGTTCGGATCGCCGCCGAACTGCGATTGCCAGAGCGCGTAGCCGAGAACGACCTCCTTCTCCTGTCCGGGCTCGCCTTCGTCCTCGGTGAAGGCGCGGCCGAGGCGCGTGTTCACGCGCAGCAGGCGGAAGAACGACGGCGTGACGTTCTGGACGCGGAGCCGCGTCGGCGTGCCGTTCTGGTCGACACTCACGTTGCTCGAGTTGAAGAGCGCCTGCTCCTCGAACACGTTCGTCTCGCGCTTTCGGTCGTAGTAGTCGGGAACGCCCGACGACCCGGTATCGCCGCCCGCCTTGGGGTAGAGGTTCTCCATGATCGCGATCCGCTCCGAGTCGGGCACGGGCAGCGGGCGCAGGAGCACATTGTGGACGACGGAGAAGAGCGCCGTGTTGGCGCCGATGCAGAGCGCCAGCGTCAGCCCGGCCGTGAGCGTGAACGCCACGTCCTTGCCGAGCAGACGGATACCGAGCCGCAGATCGCTGAACATATGGGTTTTTTGACGGAGGCGCCGGGGCCGAGGTTCAGCAGCCGGGCCGGCGGCCCTTGACGCCGCGCGGCGAGCGGGCGGACACTGATGCGCGCCGAATGGTCTGACCTTTCAGCGGAGGTGGCCATGCTCCGACGGACCCGCGGGTTTCTCTGCGTTCTCCTTCCGGCCGTTCTCGTCGCGGCCGCCGCTCCGCCGGCCGGCGCGCAGAACCGAAGCGCCGCCCTCTCCGGCATCGTGAAAGACGGCACGGGCGCCGTCCTGCCGGGCGCCACTGTCTCGGTGCGGGCGATCGCGACCAATCAGGCCCGGCACACGGTCACCGACGAGCGGGGCCGCTACGCGTTCCCGAACCAGGACATCGGCCAGAACGAGGTCACCGCGGAGCTGACGGGCTTTCAGTCCGTGCGGCAGCTCGTCGAGCTGACCATCGGCCAGAACGCACAGCTCGACCTGACGCTGCAGCTCGGCGCGCTCGCCGAAACGTTGAACGTGACGGCGGAAGCGCCCGGGGTCGCGGTGGAGACCAGGAGCTCCACGTTCGGTCAGCTGGTCAGCCGCGCGCAGATCGAGAACCTGCCGCTCAACGGCCGCGATTTCTCCCAGCTGATCCTGCTGCAGCCGGGCACGACGCAGGCGCGCAGCGACGTCGGCGACATCCTGACCGGCAAAGGATCGAAGGTCTCGGTGCACGGCGCGCGCACGGCGCAGAACGCCTACATGCTCGACGGCACCGATATTCTCGACGCGCTGGGCCGCAGCGCGGGCAGCGCGCAGGGGATCGTCAGCGGCATCGAGTCGGTGCAGGAATTCACCGTGCTGACCAACACCTACGGCGCCGAGTACGGGCGCGCGGCCGGCGGCGTCTTCAACATCGCGACCAAGTCGGGATCGAACGCGCTGCACGGATCGGCGTTCGAGTTCTGGCGCAACTCGCGCCTGGACTCGAAGAACTACTTCGACGTGCAGAAGCCGCCGTTCAATCGCCATCAGTACGGCGGGTCGGCCGGCGGCCCGATCAGGCAGAACGCCGTCTTCTTCTTCGGCGCCTTCGAGGGCCTCCGCGAGCACCTGGGCGTGACGCTGGTCGAGCCGGTGCCGAGCGTCGCGGCGCGCCGCGGCGCGTTCCTGCCTGCGGCCGCGGCGGTGAATCCGGCGGTCGTGCCGTACCTCGATCTGATCCCGCTGCCGACGGTCGACAATCCGGCGGGCGAGAAGGCGACGTGGCAGGGCAGCTTCAACCAGCACTCGCAGCTCGACACGTTCAACGCGCGCCTCGACGCGAACCTGTCGCAGAAGGATTCCCTCTTCGTCCGCTACACGCAGAACGATTCGGATCTGCTGTTCATCAACTCGGAGACGTTCCCGAACTTCCCGAACACCGGGCGCAACAACCAGAAGTTCTTCACCGTCAGCGCGACGCGCATCATCTCCAACAACGTCGTCAACAGCGTCCGCGCGGCGTTCAACCGGACGACGCCGGTCGAGGAGCCGGCGCCGATCAACGGCTACGAGAGCCTCGCGTTCATTCCCGGCCAGATCGTCGGCGACATCCTGATCAGCGGCTACAAGCGGTTCGGCAGCGACCGCAACACGCCGCGGAGCTTCTTTCAGAACGCGCTGCAGCTCGCCGACGACTTCACCATCGTCCGCGGCGGCCATGCGCTCAAGTTCGGCGCGAACGTCCAGCGCTTCGACATCAGGGGCAACTCCTCGTCGCGCAACCGCGGCGAGTTCACCATCAACACGTTCTCGGATTTCCTGCAGGGCCGCGCCCGCGATTTCTCCGGCCTCGCGCCCGGCGAGGACGACACGGTCCGGCACCACACGCAGTGGCTGATGGGGTTCTACGCGCAGGACGACTGGCGTCCGGCGACCGATCTCACGCTCAATGTCGGGCTGCGCTACGAGTTCGTGACGACGCCCAACGAGGTGGACGGGAAGATTACGAACGTCCGCTCGGTGCTCGACAAGACGGCGACGCTCGGCCCGCCGCTCTTCGTCAACCCGTCGCTCAGGAACTTCGCGCCGCGCGCCGGCTTCGTCTATTCGCCCGGTGCGAAGGACGGCTGGGCGGCGCGCCTGACGGGCGGGCCGAACAACCTGTCGATTCGAGGCGGCGCCGGGCTCTATTACGAGCCGCTGCTCTACTCGACCTACGGCAACATGACGTTCAAGCACGAGCCGTACTTCAAGCAGATCCGCATCACGAACCCGCCGTTCCCCAACGTCTATCCGCTGCTGGCGTCGGGCGTCGGCCAGATCGACACGTTCGCGATCGAGTACCGGCCGAAGAGCACGTACGTCGGTCAGTACAACCTGAATATCCAGCGCGGCCTCGGACCGCACGTCGTCGCGACCGTGGGCTACGTCGGATCGCACGGCGTCCATCTCTGGCGCGAGTCGGACTTCAATACGGCGATTCCATTGGACGCGGACGGCACCTTGTTCCCGACGGTCGGGACGCCCGTGCGACGGAACCCGAACTTCGCGAACATCCGGCTCAAGGTGTCCGACGGCGAATCCTTCTACAACGCGCTGCTCGTCGGGCTGCAGGCACGCGCCGGCGTCGGACTCCGCGCGCAGCTCTCGTACACGTACGGCACGTCGATCGACGATCAGTCGAGCGCGCTCGGCCGCAACGAGTTCGCCAACGGCCAGGCGCGCACCATCGATCCCTACAACAAGAAGCTGAATCGGGGGCGGTCGGACTTCGACATCCGCCACAACCTGTCGATCAATTTCAGCTACGAGATCCCGTACGGCGCGGGGCGGGCGCACGGCAGCGGCGCGCCGCCGGCGATGCGAGCGATTTTCGGCGGCTGGCAGGTGAGCGGCATCCTGACGGCGCAGACGGGCATCGGCGTCTCGCCGATCTTCACGTTCGACCAGGATCGCGACGCGACGACCGACAACGAGCAGCGTCCGAACTGGGCGCCGGGCGTCACGTCGACGAGCCGCGTCAGCCCGACGCAGCTGTTCGATCCCGCCGTGTTCGTGCTGCCGGCGCCCGGCACGCGCGGCAACGTCGGCCGCAACGCGATCGACGGACCCGGGCTCGTCACCTTCGATCCGTCGCTCGTGAAGTCGTTCCACGCCGATCGAAGCGGCAAACGCCTCGCGCAGCTGCGCATCGAGGTGTTCAACGTTTTCAATCGCGTCAACTTCGCGATCCCGAGCATCGCCAACCTGACCGTCTTCAACAGCGCGACGGAGCGCAATTCGACGGCCGGTCAGATCACGGCGACCAGCACGACGGCCCGCCAGGTGCAGCTGGCGCTCAGGGTGGTGTTCTAATGGAGGACCGTCGCGTCACGGTATAGCTCGACCAGCGTCGCGAGGACGTCCGATGCGGTCGTGTGATGTCCCTCGGCGACGTTGTGGAGCGCCAGGTCCAGCGCGTCGAACGTGGTCTGATGGCAGGACGCGAGCCACTGGATTTGCTCCGTCTCGGCGGCGGACCAGTGGACCGCGCAGGTTGCGCCGCAATCGTCGGCGTGCCGCGGAAGGCCGGCCATCGCCGACATCACGCCGACGCAGATTTCGAGCGGCGTCAGGACGAAATAGGCGAGGCGCCCCATCAGCTGACTGCTGTGCGGTGAATCTAGAATACCTCCTGCCGGCGCGAATGTACAGCGCGCGCTCAAGAAAATCGTCGAGGTGATCCGGAGTGCTCAACATGCGCATCCCCATTCTCCTGGCCACGGCGCTCGCCGCGACCGCGACCGGATCGCCTGACTGGCCGCACTACGGCGGCGGGCCGGAGCAGACGCGCTACTCGCCGCTCACCCAGATCACGCCGCGCAACGTGCGCGGACTGCGCGTCGCGTGGACCTACGACACGCGCGATGCGTTCAAGGGCTCGGAGATGCAGTGCCAGCCCGTCGTCGCGCACGGCGTGCTGTACGCGACCTCGCCCAGGCTTCGCGTGTTCGCGCTGAACGCGGCGACCGGCGTCGAGATCTGGAGCTTCGATCCAGCCCCCAACGCGAGCCCGCCGCGGCGCACGCGCATCCGCGGGCTGATGTACTGGGAGCGCGGGAGCCAGCGCCGCATCTACTTTGCCGCCGAGCACTGGCTGTACGCGCTCGACGCGACGACAGGCAGGCTCCTGCCGGCGTTCGGGCAGCGCGGGCGCGTCGATCTGCGCGAGGGCTTCGAGGGACGCGAGCCGGGGACGCTCAGCATCGGCGTGAACACACCGGGCGTCTTCTACGGGGATCTGCTCATTCTGGGATCGATCGTGCCGGAGGGCCTGCCGTCGGCGCCCGGCGACATCCGCGCGTTCGATGTCCACACCGGTCGTCAGACATGGGCGTTCCACACCATCCCGCATCCTGGCGAGCTCGGCTACGACACATGGCCGAAGGACGCCTGGCAGTACAGCGGCGGCGCCAACGCCTGGGCGGGGCTGGCGCTCGACGAGCGCCGCGGCTTCGTGTACGCCGCGACGGGATCGGCGGCGTACGATTTCTATGGCGCGAACCGGCACGGCGACAACCTGTTCGCGAACACGATCCTCTGTCTGCGCGCGGACAGCGGCGAGCGGGTCTGGCATTTCCAGGCGGTGAAGCACGACGTCTGGGATCGCGACTTTCCCGCGCCGCCGTCGCTCATCACGATCCGGCACGACGGCCGGCGCCTCGACGTCGTCGCGCAGATTGCGAAGAACGGACGCGTCTACGTGCTCGACCGCGACTCGGGCCGGCCGATCTTTCCGATGCAGGAGGTTCACCCGCCGGCGTCCGATGTCGAGGGCGAACGGCTCTCGCCGACGCAGCTGCTGCCGACGCTGCCGCCGCCGTTCACGAGACAGCGGTTTACCGAGGATCTGATTACCAGACGGACGCCTGCCGCCGAAAAGGCGGTTCGCGATCAGTGGCTCGAGATGCGGAAGGGCGGCGAGTTCGATCCGCCGAGCGAGCAAGGGACGATCCTCTTTCCGGGGATGGACGGCGGCGGCGAGTGGGGCGGGGCCGCCTACGATCCGAAGTCGGGGCTGCTGTACGTCAACGCCAACGAGATGGCGTGGAAGGTGAAGCTGGTCGCACGCCCGATGCCCGGCGGCGATCCGACGACGGGGCAGGCGCTGTACGAGCGGTATTGCGCGTCGTGCCACGGCGCGGAGTTGCGCGGAAGCCCGCCTGAGTTCCCCTCGCTCGTCGACGTCGGCGCGCGGCTTGGCGTCGACGACATCAATCGCGTCGTCCGCAGCGGCGCCGGGCGCATGCCCGGCCATGCGGAGCTGCACAGCGCGGCGCGCCGCGCGATCGTGGAGTATGTGATCACCGGCCGATCGAACGAGGTGCGCGGCGATGCGCCATCGCCGTTCGACGTCCGGTACACGATGGACGGGTATATCCGGTTCACCGATCCCGACGGCTTCCCCGCGGTCACGCCGCCGTGGGGCACGCTGACCGCGATCGACATGAACCGCGCGCGGATTGCGTGGCAGGTGCCGCTCGGCGAAGTGCCCGGATCGGGTCTGACCGGCACGGGCAGCGAGAACTACGGCGGACCCGTCGTCACGGCGAGCGGCCTGGTCTTCATCGGCGCGACCAACTACGACAACACATTCCGCGCGTTCGACGCGCGGACGGGCAAGATCCTGTGGGAGGGATCGCTGCCGGCGGCGGGGAACGCCACGCCCGCGGTGTATCAAGCGAACGGGAAGCAGTATGTCGTCATCGCAGCGGGGGGCGGCAAAGGGGGGGCGTCCGGCGGCAGTTATGTGGCGTTCGCGCTGCCGTGACTCCGAGTCGTCTCTGAGACACCCCTAGCCCGCGTATCGGCCCGGCGTCGTGCCGAACACCTTCTTGAATACCGCGATGAACGCGCTGGTGCTCGAATACCCGGCTTCGAGCGCAACGGTGGTGACCGGTTCCCCTCCCGCAAGCAGGCGAATCGCGTGCAGCAGGCGCAGACGCCGGCGCCACTCGCCGACCGTCATCTTCGTCTGCGCCGTGAACAGACGCTCGAGCGTCCGCCGGCTCCCGCCGACGCGCCGCGCGAGCGACGCGACCGACCCGTCCTCGTCGGGACGATCGACCAGCAGCCGCGCGAGCGCCAGCGCGCGCGGATCCTTCGGCATCGGCAGCTGCAGCTGCGTGTCCGCCACGTGCGCGAGCTCGTCGAGGACGACGCCAATCAGCCGGCGCTCGGCCGGCACGGCGCGATCGAGCGCGCCGATGCGGCTGACGTGCAGGATCAGCTCACGCAGCAGCGGCGAGATGTTGACGATGCGGCACTCGCGCGGCAGCGATTTCGCGATGCCGGGAACGAAGTACAAGCTGCGCATCGACACCGGCGCGTGCATCTGCTCGGCGTGCAGCGTCCGCGCGGGCAGCCAGACGGCGCCGTGGGGCGGAACCACCCAGGTCGCGCCCTCCGTATGAACCCGCATCACGCCCGACGCCGCGTAGGTGAGCTGGTCCCACTCGTGGCGGTGCCACAGCGTCGTGTGGTCGTGCAGACAGGTGAGGGGATAGGTCCGGACCCAGATGGTGCCGTCCGGCCGCTTGTGACGCATCTGCGACGAATATTGTCATAATATCGCAAGTTTGCCAACCGCCTCCAGGCGTATCGTGCCGCCATGCCAAATATTCAACACTTCGCCATCAACGCGGACGACGTGGCACGCGCCAAGCGGTTCTACGAACGCGCATTCGGATGGACGTTCAGCGCGTGGGGACCGCCGAACTTCTATGTGATCTCGACGTCGGGCAAGAACGAGGCCCCCGGCGTCCGCGGAGCGCTGCAGGGACGCCGCGAGCTCGTGCGCGGCCAGCGGATGGTCGGCTTCGAGTGCACGATCGGCGTCGAATCGATTGACGACACCGCCAAAGCCGTGCTCGCCAACGGCGGCAAGACGGTCTTGGAGAAGTCGGTCATCGTCGGCGTCGGCACGCTGATGTTCTTCCAGGATCCTGAAGGAAACGTCTTCGGGGCGATGCAGTACGACGCGCACGCGGAGTGATCGGCGGTCGACGCCGATTCACTCGACCCGCAGCGCAACCGACGGCTCGACGCGGGCGGCGCGTCGGGCGGGCACGAAGTTGGCGAGCGCCGAGACGATCAGCACCGTCGCGGCCGCGCCAATCCACGAGACGGGATCCGCGGCGCCGATTCCGTACAGCGCGCCGGCGACGAGCCGCGCGGCGGCGACGGCGAGCAGGCAGCCCGCCGCGAGGCCGGCCGCGGCGACGACCAGTCCCTGGCGCATGATCATGCCGGCGACCGACGCCGGGTGCGCGCCGAGCGCCATGCGAATGCCGATCTCGCGCGTGCGGCGCGACACCGAGTACGCGATCACGCCGTAGAGGCCGATCGCCGCGAGCAGCATCGCCATGACGCCGACGGTCGTGACCGCCCATGCGCCCGCGCGCACCGGAAACAGCGTCGCCGCCACCTCCGCGTTCATCGTCTGGTTCTCGACGAAGACGAGGTTCGGCTCCAGGGCGAGCAGCGTGCGGCGCATATCGCGCAGCAGCGCGTCGGCGTCGCCCCGCGTCCGCGCGATGATCGCGCTGTACGGATTCGGCGCCTGGCTGCGCGGCAGCATCATGAACGACGTCGCCGGCTCGCCGACCGTGGAGACCCGATGGTCGCCCGCGATGCCCACGATCTCGATCGGCGCGCCGCTCGGCCCGCGCGATCGCACCACCTTGCCAATCGCGGATTCGCCTGGCCAGTAGCGCCGCGCCATCGTCTCGTTCACGATGGCGATGCGCGGCGTCTGCGGCCGATCGGCGCCGTTGAAGTTGCGGCCCTGGAGGAGCGGCACGCCGAGCGTCTGGAAGTACTCGGGCGAGACGCGCGTGACCTCGACGGTGTCGCCGGACTGTTCGGCCGTGTGGTAGCCCGGCACCCACAGCGTCCAGCGGTTGTAGTTCACCGAGAACGGCACGCGCGTCGCGAGCGCGCCCGACTCGACGCCCGCGATCGCGCGGATCCGCTCGAGGGCGCGCTCGTAAAACCGCGCCGACTGCTCGTCCGAGTAGCGGAGCATCGCCGTGTCGGTCGAGACGAGCGCGAGGTGGTGCACGTCGAAGCCGACGTCGGCGCGCTCGGAGGCCGCGAGGCTGCGCGTGAGCAGCGCGGCGACGACGAGCAACGCCGCGGTCAGCGTGATCTGCCCGGCAACGAGATAATCGCGAAGCGACCAGCGGCGGCCGACGCGCGTCACCGGCGATTCACCGCGCAGCTCGCCGGTGAGGTTCACGCGCGAGGCCTTCGCGGCCGGCGCGAGCCCGGCGAGCGCGACCGCCAGCAACGCGACCAGCATGGTGAACAGCAGCACGCGGCCGTCGATGCGCAGATCGAAGGCGAGGGGAATCGGAATCGGCAGCGTGACCGCGCCAAGCACGCGGGTGATGGTCCAGGCGAGCGCCACGCCGGCGACGGCGCCGAAGACCGACATGACGAGCGTTTCGGTGACGAGCTGGCGAATCAGCCGGCCCCGGCTCGCGCCAATCGCGAGGCGGATGCCGATTTCCCGCTGCCGGCCGGTCGCGCGCGCCAGCAGCATGCTCGCGACGTTCGCGCACGCGACGAGCAGCACCAGGCCGACGGTCGCCATCAGCCCGAGCGCGATCGGCAGCACCGTGGAATCCGCCGCGGGATGAAAGTACACGCTGCGCGTGGCGACGGCGGTGATGTACCGATCCCTGTTCGTCGCGGGGTTCGCCTCGGCAAGCGCCTTCATGATTGCGTTGAGGTTCGCGCTCGCCTGCCCGACGCTGACGCCGCGCTTCCGGAGACCCCTGGCGAACAGCCACCGATCGCCGCGTCGATCGAGGCGCGTCGTACCGGTGGGCGACGGGATCCCGTCGTGCATGCCGACCGGCTCGATGTCGAGCGCGGCGGACATCGGCACCCAGAGATCGGGCGACAGGATCGACGTCATGCCGTTGAAGCCGCGCGGCGCCACGCCGACGATCGTGTGAACCGTGCCGCGCAGCTTCAGCGTGCGGCCGACGACGTCGGGAGCCCGCCCGAGCTCGCGCGTCCAGTAGCGATACGACACCATTGCGACGCGCGGCGCCGACGGCGCGTCGTCTTCGGGGAGCAGCGTGCGGCCCGCGGCGGCGCCGATGCCGAGCGCGGAAAAATAGTTGCCCGTCACGATCTCGCCGAGCGTCAGGCGCGATCGATCGCCGAGGTTGAGCGGGCCGAACATCGGCGTGTAGCCCACCAGCTCGTCGAACACGGTGTTCTGCGACCGCAGATCGAGGAAATCGACATACGAGCTCGTGCCGAATCGATCCGCGGCGGTCGCTCCGACGCGGCTCGTGTACACGTCGACGAGGCGATCGGCCGACGCGACTGGCAGCGGCCGGAACAGCAGAGCATCCACCACGGCGTAGAGCGCAGTGTTGAAACCGATGCCGATGGCGAGCGACGCGACCGCGACCGTCGTGAAGCCGGGACTCTTGATCAGCCAGCGCAGCGCGAACCGAATGTCGGCAATGAGCGATTCGAGCAATGGATGATCCGCCCCGGGGGCAGGGGCCGAATCACCATCATACGACGCGGACCGCCGTCATCGACGCGCGCTTTCACGGATATACAGATGTCAGTCCGCGCGCAGGGCCTGCATCGGATCGATCCGCGTCGCGCGGCGCGCGGGCAGATAACACGCGACGATCGCGACGGCGCCGAGGAGCGCGCCGGACGCGGCGAACGTGACGCCGTCGGTCGCGCTCACGCCGAACAAGAGGCCCGACATCACCCGGCCGAGCGCGACCGCGCCGGCCAGCCCGAGCGCGACGCCGGCGGCCGCCAGCCGCATCCCCTGCGAGACGACGAGCCCGGCGATGTCGCGGGCCTGGCCGCCGAGCGCGATCCGCACGCCGATCTCGCGCGTGCGGATCGCCACCGAATAGGCCATCACGCTGTAGACGCCGACGACGGCGAGCAGCACCGCGACCAGCGCGAATGTCGCGAGCAGGACGAGGGTGAACCGCGGCTGCGCGATCGACGCGGCCAGCAGATCCGAGACGGTGCCGAGATTGGCAATCGGCTGATCGGGATCGATCGACGCGACGACGCGCCGCGCGTCGCGGGCCGCACTCAGCGGATCGCCGGCCGTGCGCACGACGACGCTCATGCTGCGGACCGGCCGCTGGGCGGCGGGCATGTAGATCTCGGGCAGCGCCTGCTCGCGCAGCCCGACGTGCTTGACGTCGGCGACGACGCCGACCACCTCGCGCATCGCGGCGGGCACATCGCGCGCAGGCGGGCCGTCGGGACGGTACCGGAGCGCCTCGAGCGTGATCGCGACGCGCTGGCCGATCGGACTTCGGCCGCCCCACACCTGACGGGCCATCGTCTCGTTCACGACGGCGACCCGAGGAGCGGTCGTCGCGTCGCGATCGGTCAACGCACGACCGGCACGGATCGAGATCCCCATGGTGCGAAAGTACGACGGCGTCACGCTTCGATAATGAGCCTTGATCTCGTCACCCGGCGCGGAGGGCGGACGGCCGTCGACGATCAACGGCGTCGAGCTGTCGACGCCGCTCAGCGGCAGGAACTCGGCGGCGCCTGCCGCGTCCACGCCGCCCGCGCGCGCGAGCCGCGCGACGAGCTCGTCGAAGAACGCGGCCGCGCGCGCCGGCGATGCATACGACTCCGGCGAGAGATTCACGTCGAAGGTGAGCACGTGCCCGGGGTCGAACCCCGGATCGACCTGCTGCAGCCGCACGAACGTGCGGACGAGCAGCCCGGCGCCGACGACCAGCGTCAGCGAAAGCGCGATCTCGCCGATCACGAGGCCCGCGCGCAAGCGACCGTAGGAGCGAGTCGCCGTCGACGCGCCGCCCGCGCCCTTCAGCGACTCGGGGAATCCGACGCGCGACGCCGCGAGGGCCGGCGTCAGCCCGAACACCAGGGCCGTGCCGAGCGACAGCGCCGCCGTGAAGGCGAGGACGACGCGGTCGATATGGATGTCGCCGCTCGCGATCGCATACGGCACGAACAGGCTCGGCGCGCTGCGAGGGATGACCGCAAGGAGATCGAGACTCCACGACGCGACCAGCAGCCCGCACCCGCCGCCGACGATGCCCAGAACGGCGTGCTCGGTGAGCAGCTGGCGGACGAGGCGTCCGCGGCCGGCGCCGAGCGCCGCCCGAATCGCCATCTCGCGCTGGCGCGTCGTCGCGCGCGCGAGCAGCAGGTTCGCAACGTTCGCGCAGGCAATCAGCAGCACGAAGCCGACGGCGCCGAGCAGGACGAGGATCGCCGGACGCAGGTGCTTGACGGTCTGGTCGCGCAGGCTCATCGCCAGGAGAACGCGGCCGCGATTGTCGCCCGGATACGTCTGCGCGAGCCGCGCCGCAATCGTGTCGAGATCGGTCTGCGCCTCGCGCAGCGTCGCGTGCGGCTTCAGGCGCCCCAGCGCCGCCATCGATCGCACGCCGCGCGCGTAGCGCCGGTCGACGAACGGATCGGATCCGAGCGGCATCCAGATGTCGGTGTCCTGCCTGTAGCTGAGGAAGCGAAATCCCGCCGGCATGATGCCGATGATGGTGAACGAGCGGCCGTCGAGCGCGATCGGGCGGCCGACGACGCCGCGATCGCCGCCGAAGCGCCGCTGCCACAATGCGTGGCTGACGATCGCGACGGCGGGCGCGCCCGCGCGATCGTCGCCGTCGCCGAACGCGCGGCCGACCGCCGGCTGCACACCGAGCACGGCGAACAGGTTCGCGGTCGTCACCGCGTACTGCACGAGCTCGGGCTGCCGATCGCCGCGTGCGTCGGCGGCCGCCACGTTGAAGCGGCCGAGCGACCACGCCGCGATGTCGTCGAGCACGCGGCTTTGCTCGCGGACGTCGACGACCTCGGGCAGCGACAGCGGCAGATCGCTCGGCTCCTGCTGGACGCGCGCCGAGGACACGAGCACGAGGCGATCGGCGTCGCGAAACGGGAGCGGCTGCAGCAGGACGGCATTGACGACCGTGAAGAGCGCCGCGTTGCCGCCGATGCCGAGCGCGAGCGCCGCCAGAGCCGCGAGCGTCAGCTGCCGGTTCCTGGCCAGCGTCCGCACCCCGTATCGAATGTCGCCGAGCAGGGTCGTCATCACGCCGCGCCTACGAAAGAAGCGTGCCGGGTGGAAACGCTCGAAAAACCGCGACCAGCGTCACGCGCGCGCGGCGGAATCGCCCGCCCGCGAACGGCCGCGTCCCACCCCCGGACATATTCTTTCCTTACTCTCTCGCGGGGCCGGAGGAGTCCGCCGGAGGCTTGCGTTATTGTAAGAAGGTTGTGCCGCTCAGACGAACGGTCCAGGTGAAGGCCGCCTACGATCCGCCGTCGCAAGACGACGGCGTGCGCGTCCTGGTCGATCGTCTGTGGCCGCGCGGCCTCTCGAAAGCGCACGCGTCCATCGATCTGTGGCTGAAGGATCTCGCGCCGAGCACGGCGCTGCGGCGGTGGTTCAATCACGATCCGGCGAAGTGGAAGGAGTTCCGCCGGCGCTACGCGCGCGAGCTCGATGCGAAGGACCGCGCAATCGCCGCGCTGCGCGGGGCCGCGCGGCGCGGACGCATCACGCTGCTGTTCGGCGCGCGCGATCCGCACCACAACCACGCCGTCGCGTTGTACGCGTACCTCGTCCGCCGCCACGCGTGACAGACGCGCCGGCGCGGGACGCGTTCCGCCGCCGATACTTCGTGTTTGACATATGTATGACACATACATATAGTGCATCCGTATGTCAGCCGGCCGCGATCTACGCAAGGGCAGCGCGGAGCTGCTCATCCTCGCGCTGCTCGACCAGCGCGATCGCCACGGATACGAAATCGCGAAGCTGATCGACGCGCGCACCAGCGGCGCGATCCGGTTTCACGTCGCCTCGCTCTATCCGACCCTGTACCGGCTCGAGCGCCGCGGCGTGATCGCGGGCCGCTGGGTCGAGCGCGCCGGCGCCCGCCGCCGGCGCTTCTATCGGCTCACCGCGGAAGGCCGCAAGGTTCTCGACGCCGAGCGCAGGAGCTGGCGCGCGTTCTTCGCCGCGCTCAACCGCGTCGCCCGGATCCGCCATGCATGACTGGAAAGCCCTCGTCGCGGCCCGTCTCGAGCCCCTGCCGCTCGATCCGGCGCGCGCCGCCGACATCGTCGACGAGCTCGCGCAACACGTCGCCGAGCATCACGCCGAGCTCGTCTCGGCCGGGATGAGCGACGAGGACGCGCTCGCCGCCGCGCTCGCGCCCCTCGACAGCCACCCGATGGTCGCGCGCGACATCGCCCGGGCCGATCGGCCCCGACCCGCCGCGCCCCCGCCGCCGCCGTCGATCCGGGGCGGGATCGCGGCGGACGCGCTGCACGATCTGCGCTATGCGGCCAGGCTGCTCGCGCGCTCGCCCGGCTTCGCGGCGGCGGCGATCGTCACGCTCGCGCTCGGCATCGGCGCCAACGCCGCCATCTTCAGCGTCGTCAACGCGGTGCTGCTGCGGCCGCTGCCGTATGCCGATCCGGATCGCCTCGTGATGGTCGGCGAAGCGGCATCGAACGGCGCCAGCAACGTCGGCTATCTGACCTACGTCGACTGGCGCGACCGCAGCCGCGGCTTCGACGATCTCGCGCTCATTCGATCGTGGACGACGACGCTGCCGACGCGTGAAGGGCCGGAGCGGATCGCGGGTATGCGCATCTCGGCGAATTATTTCCGCCTGCTCGGCGTTCGTCCCGCCCTCGGCCGCGACTTCAAGGCGGAGGAAGACACCCCGTCCGGCTGGCGCGTGCTGATCATCACCGATCGGCTCTGGCGGCGCCGCTTCGACGCCGACCCGAACGTCGTCGGCCGCGTCGTGACGATGAGCGAGCGGCCGTTCACGATCATCGGCGTGCTGCCCGCGTCGTTCGAGCCGCTCATCTCCGAGCATTTCTACCAGCGCGCAGACATGTGGGCGCTGGTCGGCTACGACGCGACGCTCAACTACGCGTGCCGCGGCTGCCAGCACCTCAAAGCGATCGGCCGCGTGAAAGCCGGCGTCTCGTTCGAAGAGGCGCGCCGGGACATCGATGCGGTGCAGGCGCAGCTTCGCGCCGAGCATCCAGTCGACTACGGGCGCCATTCGATGCTGCTCGTGCCGCTCAAGGAGGAGCTGACCGGCAGGGTGAAGCCGGCGCTGCGCGTGCTGATGGCAGCCGTCGCGGTCGTGCTGCTGATCGCGTGCGCGAACGTCGCCAACCTGCTGCTCGCGCGGATGGCGGGACGCGAGCGCGATCTCGCGCTGCGCACGGCGCTCGGCGCCAGCCGCGCGCGCCTCGTGCGCCAGCTGCTCGCCGAAAGCGCCCTGCTTGCGCTCGCAGGTGGAGCCCTCGGCGTCACGCTGAGCGCGTGGACGATGCCGCTCCTGTTCCGCGTGGCGCCGCCGATGATGGCGCGTCTGACGAGCGCCAGCGTCGATGGACGCGTGCTCGGCTTCTCGATCGCGCTTTCGGCCGCAACGGTCCTCGTCTTCGGCCTGCTGCCGGCGCTGCGCGCGTCGCGCGCGGATCTCGGCGCCACCCTGCACGGGCGCGCGCGGACCGGCGCATCGGCGTTCGGACGGCTGAAGCGGACGCACTACACCAGCCAGCTGCTCGTGGCCGCCGACGTTGCGCTCGCCGCCGTGCTGCTCATCGGCGCGGGGCTGATGATCAGGAGTGTCGCGCAGCTGGTCGGCGTCAACCCCGGCTTCGATGCCAGCAGAGTTCTGACGATGCAGGTCGCGCTGGTCGGACCGAAGTACGCGACGGACGAGCAGGCGCTGACGACCGTGGATCGCCTGCTCGCGCGCCTGCGCGAAATTCCCGGCGTCGCGACCGTCGCGGCAGCGAGCCAGATCCCGCTCGGCGGCAACGGCGACTGCTCGGGATTCCACATCCAGGGCCGCCCGACCGCCACGCCGGCCGAGGCGCCGTGTCCCGAGCGCTACGGCGTCACACCCGATTATTTCGAGGTGATGCGGATTCCGCTGAAGAGCGGCCGCGTCTTCACGACGGCCGATCGCGCGGACACCGAGCCCGTTCTGGTGATTGGCGAGCGGACGGCGCGAACGCTGTGGCCCAACGGCGACGCCGTCGGCCAGCACGTGCGGGTCGGCGACCACGCCAGCGGGCCGTGGCGCACAGTCATCGGCGTCGTCGGCGACGTGCGGCACGCGGAGCTCGCGGCCGCGCCGACGATGCAGATGTACACGCCACAGAGCCAGTTCACCGACTCCTTCCTGACGATCGTGCTGCGCACGACCGTCGCACCGACGGCGGTCGCCGGCGAGGCGCGGCGGGCCATCTGGTCGGTCGCGAGCGACGCGCCGGTCTACGAAGTCGCCGCGCTGGAGGATCTCGTCGCGCGGTCGGTGTCCCCGCGGCGGTTCCTGATGCTGCTGCTCGAGCTCTTCGGCGCCGTGGCGGCCCTGATGACCGCGGTCGGCCTGTACGGCGTCCTGTCGTACGCCGTCGCCGAGCGCACGCGGGAAATCGGCATCCGCGCGGCGCTCGGCGCGTCGCGGCTCGACATCGTGCGCGCCGTCTCGATCGGCGGCCTCGCGGTCGTCGCGGCGGGGCTCGCGAGCGGCGGCGCCGTCGCCGCCGCCGTCACACGATACCTGGAAGGATCGCTCTACGGCGTCGCGCCGACCGATCCGACGACGTTCGGTGCGACGCTGGCGCTGCTGTTCGTGATGGCCGCGGCCGCACAGAGCGTGCCGCTTCTGCGCGCGATGCGCATCGATCCGGCGGTCGCGCTCCGGCAGGAGTAACCTCGCTTTGCGCGCGAGCCGCGCATCTCAGCAGAGGAACTCGAGCAGCGCCTTCGTACACTCCACAGGCTTTTCTTCCTGTGGAATGTGATCGCACTCGTCGATCCACGCGAGGCGCGAATCGCGGATCCGCTCCGCGAAATACGTCGCGTACTCGATCGGCAGCGCCCGATCGTTCCTGCCCCAGATAATCAGCGTCGGCACGTCGATCTGGCGGAGCCGGCTTCGAAACTTGTCTGCTTCGGCGGCCACGATCTGGCGCGCGGCGGTCACGAAGCTGTGATGCGCGCCGGGCAGATCGAGGAAGCGCGCCACGCGATCGACGCGCTCGCGCGTGACGAGACGCCGATCGTGGAAGAGCCCGAGCAGCACGAGCCGCGCGCGCGCGTGCGCCGGCACCTGGAGCAGCAGCGCGTTCGCGATCGGCGTGGCGAGCATCCGCACGAACAGCGGCAGCGGCCGGCTGTGCGCGGCGGCGTTGATCAGCACGAGGCGCGACGGCGTGTACGGCGAACCCGCGTCGCGCAGGCGAAGATACGTCAGGAGGCCGACGGCGCCGCCGTACGAGTGGCCGACGACGGCGCAGTCGAGCAGGCGACGCTCGGCGATGAGCTCCGCGACGAGCGCCGCCTGGTCCGAGATCGTGTAGCGATCGTCGCGCGGCTTCGGCGAGAGGCCGAACCCCTTCAGATCGACGAACGACGCGCGCACGCGGCCGGCGATCGCCGGCTGAATGTCGCGCCATGTCTCCAGCGACGCGCCGAACCCGTGGAGGAACACCGCGG
>Ga0114129_10002218_pt1 | contig 26788 bp, 30 predicted proteins | sample RhiMetdeltSRZDD1_FD_80071 | JGI IMG/M metagenome (GOLD analysis project Ga0114129, IMG submission 80071) | Populus rhizosphere microbial communities from Tennessee, USA - Rhizosphere MetaG P. deltoides SRZDD1 (version 2) (version 2) | ecosystem: Host-associated > Plants > Roots > Rhizosphere >...
ATGTCAATCTGTTTAAAGTCCGGTCTGGAACCGGCTACCAATTGCATCTCTTGGCGCAAGTCGTCCAGGTTTGTGAAGTAGTCGTACTTTGAGATTCGATCTGCCAGCGCAAGGGTTTGATTAACTGCATTGTCATGATGATCCTTTTCAATCAGTGACCGGGTCCGTGAGCTGTGCAAATACGTCGAAGCAAACAGGATTAGCGACATGGACATCGCCACCAGCAGCATAATCTTCCATTGCAAATTCAGTTTGAATCGCATGATCTAATTGGCAAAGCCGCGACTTCACACCAGCGGCGAGTACCTGGGCCAGCTCTAAAGCATGCCGGCGGTCAACTGCATCAATATCAAGTCCTCTTGCCGGTTTGGCATAGCAATTCCTGTGCAGTTCAACCCATGAGAAACATCATTAGTCGGATCGGCTCAGCACTACCTGGTGTCATTTGTTTGATCATTACCGTTTTCATGGAGTGCCAGCTTGCCAATGCACAGACGAACGACGGATCAAACGATGAACCTTGCGCGACTCCGCTAACGGCAATCTATAAGGAAGTCTCGCCAGCGGTAGTCTTCATCACAGCCGTATCAATAAATCCGTACCGAATGAACGATCGCGTCGAACATGTAGTGGGATCCGGTTTTATCGTCAACAACTCGGGATTAATCCTCACCAATTCTCATGTGGTTTTTGGTCGACAAGTCGTAGTAGTAACGCTGGACGATGGGACAACGATGCCGGCTCAATTGGTTGGAGCCGATCCGATCTTTGATGTAGCGTTAGTCCAGATTCCGAAACCTCCAACACCGCTAAAAGTTATAGAACTGGGTGATTCAGACCACGTACGAGTCGGCGAAGAGGTTGCAGCAATCGGCAATCCACTAGGACTGGATCAAACCCTAACGCGTGGTGTCGTTTCGGCAATTAATCGGTTTTTGCCGGAGACATTTTTTAGCCTTCAGGAACCATTGCTGCAAATGGATACGCCCATAAATCCGGGAAATTCTGGTGGGCCACTCGTCAATCGTTGTGGGAAAGTTGTCGGCATTACGACTAGTGTCATTCCCGATGCACAGAACATTGGCTTTTCGATTCCCATAAACATAGCCAAGACCTTAATGCCTTCTCTTTTGAAAGATGGAAGGGTGGTGAGACCGTGGCTTGGCTTTCATGGCCAGTTCATGGAAAAGGGATTACAGGACCTATTTCGTTTTCCGCTAGTTCAAGGCTTTTTAATCGAGGTTGTGGAACCCACTAGCCCCGCGGAAAAGGTAGGACTTCGCGGGGGCGATCTTGAGCTCAATATTGCTGGTCGTGATTTCTTAATTGGGGGCGACGTGATTACCAAAATAAACGGCATACAAGTTACGTCACCAGAGAAATTGATTGAGGCGCTTAACGCTTTACGGGTAGGGTCGCAACTCAATCTGCACGTGTTTCGCGAAGGCAAATACGTTGATATTGATTACACCTTGCCTGAGAGACCGATACTTCCAGGAGATGTACCTAATCAGCTCGGCTTCCCTACGGCAAATAGAATGACAAAGATCAGGAACGGCAGTGGTCTGCGGCTCTAAAGAATTCAATCTGTGAGTGAATGAGTGTGGCGCTCTTGCTTATCTGGCCCAAAAAGCCACACCAGTTTCGGAGCAAAGGGTGAAGGGCAAAGGGCGAGAACGAAGGGCAAAGAGCAAAGGTTATAGGAGTTTTGCTCTTTGCTCTATGCCCTTCGCACCCTGCTGACATGGCATGCTTGTTGCTCCGAATAACAATGCAATCAATCGATCACTCAGTGATTCCTCGGGCGAGTAATTGGGGTGTTCGATCAAGGAGGGAACCGCGGGCGACTCGGACGTTGACGCGTTAGGTTCGCGTCGCTCGCGGCCTTGAATAGACTTCCTCATTCCGATCCCAAGTTGATTCCATAACGCTCTGCCATGCGATAAAGAGTGCGACGATCCACGCCCAGGATTTCAGCGGCACGCGTGCGATTCCCTTGAGCTGAATCCAACACATGAAGCAAATAGCGACGTTGAAGTTCCTCGAGAGAAGGTAAGTCTTCAAAAAGTGCAGAAAGCGGAGCCTTCGCTGCGGCTCTTACGTGTGGCGATTGTAGTTTCGGCGGCAAATCCTCCGGCGCTAACTCATTTCCCCGCGCATGGAGTACGGCGAACTCAAGCGCTGATTCCAGCTCTCGTACGTTGCCTGGCCAATCGTACGCTACCAACAACTTGACTGCTTCCTCCGACATCCGCAAATGATTTCTCGCATGCCGCTCAATGGCCAGCCTGAGGAAATGATCAGCAAGCAGTGGAATATCTGTGCGACGCTCTTTTAAGGACGGTACGCGCAGGGTTACGACGCTAAGGCGGTAAAAAAGATCCTCTCTGAAGTTTCCGGTAGTTACTTCATTTTCCAGGTTGCGATTTGTTGCTGCGACAATGCGCGCATCAACACGCGTGGGCGCAGTCGATCCAACGCGTCTGATTTCTCCTTCTTGCAAAGCGCGAAGCAGTTTAACCTGCATCGCTTGGCTAGTCTCACCGACTTCGTCTAAAAAAAGACTACCGCGTTCCGCTGCTTCCCAGAGCCCTTTGCGATCTGCAATTGCTCCAGTGAAGGCCCCGCGAACATGGCCAAAAAGTTCCGCCTCCAGAAGTGTTTCGGTAAGAGCGCCGCAATTGATGGCTACAAATGGTCCTGATGAACGATTACTGTGTTGATGAATTGAACGGGCCACCAACTCCTTGCCAGTTCCCGATTCGCCAATGATTAGGACCGTCGATCGTGTAGGCGCAACCCGGGCAATGTCTTTGTAAAGTTCAATCATCGCCGGAGAGCGGCCCAACAGACCCCCCTGTTCGTAGGGAGCTGAGAGCTGTTCCGCCTTTCGATCTTCGGCCGTACTCCGTTCAGCTTGATCGAGCGCGCGTCTCGCTATTGCGATTACTTCTTCAACCTTGAATGGTTTGGAAATGAAGTCCCACGCACCTTCGCGAGCGGCTTCAACGGCGGAATCGAGCGTGCCAAAGCCGGTAACCAGAATGACAGGACATCGACTTCGCAGATTCTTGAGTACATCAAGCCCAGACTGATCCGATTCGAGATTGACATCGCTGACAACCAGATCAATCTTTTCCTTTCCGGCGACGTTCAACGCATCAGATGGGTTCAAGGCAGTGTCGACCTGCCAACCTTGAACACTGAAGATCTCACGCAGCAGATCGCATGAGTCTTGATCATCATCTACAACAAGAATGTGTTTCATATACGCCGCACTTATCTCATTCCGGGCTCCGCTATTGCTGCCCGTTCCATGCTCGCAAATAACTCGTTTTGCATTGCAGAAAATGATAAGCGAAATCTAGTGCCTTGTCCGGGTTCACTTTGAACGTGGATCGAACCGCCATGCTCCGTAATTATCTGATTAACTATAACGAGTCCCAGGCCCGTCCCTTGTCCACGCGCTTTCGTCGTATAGAGTGGATCGAAAATATGGCTCATTATCTCCGGCGTCATCCCTACTCCGGTGTCAGCGAAATCTACAACCACTCGATTCGCCCTGCCGTTTTTGCTGACCTCAATTGCCGTGCTAACCAGCAACTGTCCGCCGTCAGGCATTGCGTCAAGACTGTTATTGATCAGATTTAGAAACAATTGCTGTAACCGATCTGCGGATCCGGCGATGAGCGGAAGATTTTCAGCCAATCCATAAACCACTCGAATGCCACGCGTATCAAAGGCTGGGGACATTGCGTCACATAAGCGACGGAGGGTGGTATTTAAATCTAAAGGCGAAAGCTCCGTTTCAAATTTTGTTTTATCCAGCATTCTCCGAACAATGCGTTCGATCCGTTCAATCTGCGCGCCTATCGTTTTGATCCGTGCTAGTGCATCGTGGGGATCACGCTCCAAATCGGACTTCAATAACTGAACGTGTCCACTAATTAGATTGAGCGGAGTTCCTACTTCGTGCGCGAAATGAGCCGCAGTCTGGCCGGCTGCCGCAAGTCTTCCGAGCTCATTCATGCGTCGCGTGGTGCTCCAGAGCTCTAAATTGGTTTCCTGCAGTTGCTGGTTTCTAAGTTCTAATTCGCTCGTTGCCTCTCGTACGCGTTCACGCAAGATATCTCTTTGCGCTTCGCGCTCCTTAGTCATCTCGCGAACCTGACCGAGCATGCTATTAAACTGTCGAGTCAACAGACCTAGCTCATCATTTGTGGGCGCGGGCACCTGTGCATCGAGGTCGCCGGTCTTCGCTCGAGACATCGCGTCGAGCAGTTTTTCGATAGGTTGATAGACCAATTGTCTAAAGAGGAAGTAGGTACCTAGCATAATCAGAACAATCGTAAGCATCGACATCCAGACCACACTCTTCACATACCGAAACGCTATAGACGCGATGCTGTCAAAGCGCTCGACGATTTCCACAGCTCCTGTAGGACGACCCTTGTCAAAAATCGTTGCAAACACGCGATACAACGACTGATTCTCGCCGTCAGGGTTGGCTTCAATGATCTTGGAGGCAAGGCCGCGCAATAAAGTGTCTCGCACGTCAGCCACAATCGGCTCCGCGGGAACACTGCCCGCCGCCGCCGCTCCTTCGGTGAAATCGTCTCCTGAACGTTCCCAAATGCGCACGCTAACAATATTGGGCCGCGATCCTTTGATTAGGTTTGCCGCCGTTGTGAGCGCTTCAGGGTCGCGCGGTGAGGGCATGTCGCTGATATGCCGGGCGAGATCGATTGCCTGTACCTCTGCCAACGCCTTATCGTCATCGCGCTCGAGGTTCGCTATTCCCGCGCTCGTTACGACTAACGCCGTTATCAGCATCGCAATGGTGATTGCTGAAACAAGGAGCGTGGTTTTTACGTGGAGTTTAAGTGTGTGCATACCTGCACATTTCTTATTTTCCTTCTGACCGACTATCGTTAGATGCGGTACGGACGAGCTCACGACTCACAATCGTTTTTATTAAGTGGAACGTTAATCCCGAGACCACCACGAGAAGAAGCAAAAAGAACTCTATTCGCTTTACATGGCCAACGAGTTGAGCGGAACTGGCGGCGCTCAATCCAAAGCCGAGAGCGAACAAGGCGCTCGTGAGCACAAAACAGGCAAAGCCATCGATTAGCGCAAATATCGATACAGAAATCCGTCGTACACCGAAGAGAACCATGGTCGCGACCCGTGTTCCGTAGATTACGTGTGAAGCGGGAATCTGCCAAAGACCTAGCCAGGCTGTTAGTCGTTCCACGATGGGACCCATGCGTGTGTATATGCTACTAGCCCGGATGCGGGTTGAATAGTTCCGGCCCGCTAAGAACCAGAGGCAGTCGCCGGTAAGGGCTCCTGTGGCAGCAGCAACAACCGCAATGCTAGCTTTCATGTATCCCAGGTGGGCCAGCGCACCAGTGAGTATCGGTACAACATCAGCTTCCAAGGCTGCAGCCAGGAACACAGCCAGCAATCCATACTTGATTAGGAATAGTTGCATTCACAAACCTTTCGCCGAAAGAAAGCAATTCTCAGGCGCAAGAGATATGCCGCTAGCTGGGAAGAGCGAATCCTTTTTATTAGTAGCAAACATGAAGTTAGCACGGCGCAAGGCCGTGGCATCAATCCGATTTTTTTGATTTTGAAGAGTATTTTCTCAGTCCACGTCAGTTGCTGCCGCCTGTGGCGTTCGTGCACTCTCAGCAAAGTAGCCACAGTAGAACACCCTGTATCGCCGCCATTTGGCCCTCCTTTGCCTGCACAAAAAGTCAAAAGAGTTGGCATGCTCGTTGCCAAAACCAACTTTGTCCGATGAGACATTCGGAGATTCCAGATTTTCAGAAGGGGAGAGAACGATGAAAAGAATCATTTCAATTGGGTTGGGGGCGCTCATCCTGGTCGGCGCAATCGGACTCGGTTCGCCGTCGGTTGCCGCCAAGGATCGCGCAGACAACCATACGCGCCAATGGAAAGCGCATCACCAGAAACATCACCGCCACCACAAATCGCGACATCGGCATCGCAGTTCTGAGGGATGGCGCAAGCCAAGTTATTAAATGAGTTTCATGAACTTAGTAGCCGCAAAGATGTTGATGACCGTTCTCGGTGCAGGGATGTTCTTACCCCAATCCGGAAACGGAGTTGAACCGGCACCGGCACCGGAGGTGAAACAACTGCTCCAGGCAGATCGCCCCAAACAGGAAGTGACAGTGCCGCTTCGGGGTCGTACGGTCGTTCTGCACGTTTATCTCCCCAAACAAATTGAAAAAAATGCGGCACTCGTTATGTTTAGCAGTGGCTCGGGCGGTTGGCATCACTTTGATGATTATGTTGCGACCGCCCTTGCCGATAGCGGTCTACCTGTCTGCGGTATTAGCACACACAGTTATCTGACTAATTTCTACAGCCCCTCCCGACCAGCAAATATCGATCAACTGGTTTCCGACTATGCGGACCTCATAAAGGAGTCAAAGGCGGTCGTTGGAATTGAGGACAGCCGACCCATTATCCTGGCCGGTTGGTCACTGGGTGCAGGGTATGCTCCGATCATTGCTTCTCAACCGAGCATCAAACCAAATGTTCTCGGAGTAATCAGCATTGGAATTGAGAAAGACAATGAGGCGGCGCTAAGCATTGGTAATCGGTTGTTGACACGTTTGACCGGACGAATGTTTGGACCATCGTTCGATCTTGATCAGTATCTCCCTCGTGTTTCTCCTCTCCCGGTGGCAATCATACAAGCGGCCGAAGACCACAGGGCTTCACCCAGGAAAGCAAACGAAATGATTACGGCGGCGGGCGAAGCCGCTTCAACTTTTCGCGTCTTCGAGGTGAGGTCTGCGCGAAGCCATTCCTTTGCCGGCGGACGACCGGAATTTACTGAAACGCTCAACGCAGTACTTGCTTGGTTAAAAGCTACGCCGCGTGAGCATGAATCTGCACCAACTGATTAGCCATGCAATGCGCCACAAAATTCCGCCGCTACTCTTCGGGCTCGTCGAATCCGAAATCTCGGTTTTCGCTAGTACCCACGCGAGCTGATCTTGAGTCGTGGATCAGACGTTACGGCTTCAATTCCATTTCTTACGTTTTGCTCGAAGGAACAAAAAAATACTTCGTATCGCCACGAGTTGACGGCTTCCTCGCTTATCAAGTGAGTGCCGGCGTCTGCGTAATTGCAGGCGATCCGATTTGTTCTTGTGCACAGGCTCCTTTGCTGATCGAAGACTTTCAGAGCGCAATGGCGGGTTGTCCGATTGGTGCTTATCAAGTGTCGCCTCCAATGGTCGCGGCCTTTCGACAGGCGGGTTTCGCCGACGTGCAGGTCGGAAAAGAGGCAGTCTTCGATCTAAAAGGCTTTAGCTTGCGAGGCGGTCAGATGGAACTTGTTCGCGCGGCAACCAACAAGGCAAGACGCGAAGGAGTTGTAGTAACCGAACATAATCCCTTTACTGCGGACGCAGGTGAGCTGAATCAGGAGTTGCGAGAAATCTCCGCTGATTGGCTGAGAAATAAGGGTGAACATGAGTTGGGCTTCTTACTTGGCTCTTTGGGAATCGATCAGCCCTCAGCAAAACGTTACTTCATAGCACGCTCGGGAGCGGGCAAAGGGCGAATTGAAGGTTTCATCGTTTGCGAACCGATCTATGGGCGACACGGTTACTACCTCGACGTAACGCGGCGACGGATGGATGCTGTGCGCGGCGTGATGGAGCTACTGACTACCGAAATCTTTCGACTGTTAGCCGATGAGGGGTGTCAGGTGGCTTCGATGGGGTTAGCACCTTTAGCCTTACTTGACGATCCGGATCTTGCTGAACATCCGAGATTAACTCGTCTGATGCGCTTCGCCTACCAACAGTTCAACAACAGTTATGATTTCAAACTCTTGTACCGTTATAAGGCCAAGTATCACCCGCACGCCTGGGAAAGCCGGTACTTCTGTTTCAATCAGCGCAGACTATCTGCACGAATGCTTTACGCAGTGATACGTGTGCGCAATGCAGCGGCGTTCAGTAGTTTGCTCAAAAATAAACATCGTGAAATGGGTGGGTTTCACGAAAAGGTGAAGTCATGGAAACACGCAGCCTCGTTAATCATCGGGCTTCTTTACGCTTGGTTCTCGTCATCGTCTTTGTAATTGGTGGGGCGTCCCGATCTCAAGCGCAGGAGCCTGTTCCACCAGATCACTACGATCCTGACGACATAAAAACCTACTCAGATGTCACGACTCTTGATCGGCAAGTAACAGTACGCGGGCGACAGTTCACTGTGCACTTTTACCGTACCAGCCACGATGGTGCGGCAATACCAGCAATTTATGCCTGCGGTGACGGAGGTTGGCGGGGGCTCGCGCCACGCACTGCGCAGCAACTGGCGCATGCCGGTTTTGCTGTAGCAGGAATTGATTCCAAGGTTTACTTGCGTGAGTTTTCCTCGGTAGCAAAGCCGCTCACGACAAAACAACTGGCCAGCGACTATGCAGAGGTCGCAACGGCGCTGCGTCAGTACGCTCAGGTCAGTTCCGAAACGCCGGTTTTTGTTTATGGTTGGTCGCTCGGTGCGGGCTTCGCAATCGCTGTGGGAGCTGACGAAGCGACCCGATCGAATTGGGCCGGCATTATCTCTATAGGCTTGCCCCGGCAGAACCAGCTAGTCAGTGGCGTCGGTGGAAATCGTGCCGACTTGAAAGCCGAAGCTAACGCAAGTTACGGCTTTCGTAGTCAGGATTTGATGGGTTCCATCGCACCACTGCCACTGGTTATGATTCAGAGTACTTCTGACTCCGCAAGTCCAACTAAAGTCGGCAAACAATTGTTTGCTGCGGCCAGGGAGCCTAAGCAACTTGTACTTATTAATGCCAGCAACCATCGCTTTAGCGGTGCACGCGACGAATTCTACGCGGCGTTGAGCAACGCAGTGTCATGGATGAAAGGGATTCACCCAGGCTCGACGATCTCCCAGATCGAGGTAATGAAACATGAAACTCAGGCCGAGTATTAAACTGCGCAGTCGATGGCTATGGTTGCTGAGTCTGGTTGTGCTCTTATTGGCGACAGCGTCAATTTACAGCGTAGTCTGGTATCACCGCTTTTACCACCACATTACCGTCCAGGAACTGTCGCACGAGGTAAATCATTCAACGTTTCAAGCGACGATTCGCGGCGGTTCACCAGTTACACTTCACCTATATCAACAAGCGAACGCTTCGTCGCAGCCACTAGTTCTTTTTACGAGTGGTGATGGTGGTTGGAGCCCATTCTGCGCTGATATTGCGGCTCACATTGCCAGCAGTGGCAAGACTGTGGTTGGTTTCAATATGAAGGATTACCTGGTCAACTTTGCCAGTCCCAAAAAGCCTCTTTCACCCGACGAGCTCACCGAGGATTATAACGACATCATAAAGGCGTCGATCGCCGAACCTCACGTCAACAGTGAAGGTGGTGTGATCCTGGTTGGATGGTCAGCAGGCGCCGGTTATTCCGTGGCGGTGGCGTCAGACCGACGTCTTAACCAGCAAGTCGATCGCATCGTCGCTATCAGTCTCCCGATTTACAGCGAACTCGCATGGAGACCAGCGGACGCAGTTATCTATCTTACTCACGGCACCCCTCGAGAGAAGCTGTTCGACTCGCGTCAATATCTAACGAAATTGGGTACTACTCCGATCGCAATACTCAACGCGACTGATGACGATACTTCTCCGTTTCGAGAATCCCAATCACTCTTCGCACTGGTATCCGGACCCAAACACTTTTACGCGATAAGAGCCCGCGGCCACCGATTCGAAGGAGGCGAGTTAGACTTTTATCGGGCCTTGGACGAGGAACTGTCTTTAATAAGTCTGTGATTAAAAAAGAGCACCGAGGTGCGAACGGACTCGAAACTTGAAACCTGAAACTTGAAACTTGAAACTTACTTACATCGAGTCGAAGCCCCACAACAACTGCGCAAAGAGTTCGCATCACAATTTCCAACCTCTAGACGATTCTTTACGAAACGGTCGTTTCCCATCCGGTGTCTAACATTATGGGAGAGGAACAAGGAGGTTCTTATGATAACGAAATACTTACGTAAGTTTGGCGGCTTCATTCTGATCGGGTTGCTAGCTCCGGGTGTGGTGACATTGCTCGCCAGCTCAACCGCGCAGGCACGAGGGCGAGTAGTAATCGTGCGACCGTTTCGACCGTTTCGTGGTCCTCGCGTGGGCTTTGGATTCGGCTGGTATCCTTATGGCTATCCGTACGGATATCCGTACTACGGTTACTACAATGATTACGTGTTCGGTAGTTCCGAGTCCGCTTATGACCACGGGTACCGCGATGGGCTGAAAACGGGCGAGAACGACGCACGCCGTCACCAGAGCTACGATCCCGAACGATCGCATTATTTCCGTGATGCAGGTTTCGGCAATTTCGCCGCGGACTATCGGAATGGGTTTGAGCGTGGGTACGACAGGGCGTACGACACAGGGTATCGGTCTTGATAGGACTTTGATACCTGATTGAAGAAGGAATGCCGCGATAAAGAATCGCGGCATTTCTTTTTTCCGGTTGTAGCTGTTTAAGACGCTGCAATGAAGCGCAACTCTTTGATAAACGCAACAAATCACCGAAAGAAACCTGCCTTGGGTCCAGTTATCCTGCCGGTCGTCATGAACGATGACTAACAGTTTTTCAAGTCGGACACTGGCGTGATTTTGGGGGCCGCCTGTGTTTGAGTGTGGGTGGGCCGTTAGGAGAGGACACGGTTCACCCACAAATCCTTACCTCTTGCCGACTGGTTGCGGAATTTTCACCGCGGCAGATACAAACGATCGGTATGGTACCGGGAGCGCAGCTCCCGGTACTGTAGTTGAACCGTCAATGCATACCAGTTAACACCTTGCCTGGCTTTATCCTTCGGAATAGTAGCGCAGCTGGAAGACAAAGCAGACAAATGAACGACAGCACCCGAAAAATATCGATGTAAGACATAACCATCGCTTGCTAGTTGTTAGACTAGAAGCCGCAAGACCTCCACCTTGGCGTACAGTATCGCTTTGTTGCGCGAGAACGAGTTTTGACGATACCGCGGCTATCGCAATCAGCAATTGGCAACAAAGACCCACAAATGTCATCAGTCTCAAACGTAAAAATCCCTCGCCTTAAGCTGTTAGTCTTGGCAGATGAACGGTAAAGGTCGCGCCCTTTCCTTCACCGCTACTGAAAGCCTCAATGGATCCACCATGCCTTTCAATTAAATGGCGCGAGATGGGTAGCCCCAATCCTAATCCTACGGAGTCAGTTGAGATCGGGTTTATCCTTCTATGAGGTCCATCGAAGATGTGGGGCAATAAGTCGGCTGGGATTCCTTTCCCGGTATCACATACCTGGACATCGATTGATGATTCAGCTACGGCAAGGAGAACGCGAATTGAGCCACCAGAGGGAGTGAACTTGATGGCATTCGAAAGTAAGTTGGTAAAGACCTGGTGCAGTCGCAGCGCATCGGCAAGAATCCAACCTGAAGCGGGATCCAAGCGAGTTTCGAGTTTGATGCCCTTAGCTAACATCTGGGGCATCATCGATTCAATCGCGCCCTGAAGTGTTGTGAGGATGACGATCTTCTGAAAATCGAGTTTGTAGTCATCCATTCGTATTCGCGAAAAATCGATTAGGTGTTCGATCATCTCTGCCTGAATTTGAGCATTACGCTTGATGGTCTCGATTCCATGAGCCACCGTTTCGCTGTCAGACCGACTTCTCGTCAATAACTCAGCCCACCCTAGAATCGCGGCAGTCAGGGTACGCAGTTCGTGCCAAACCAGCGCCAGAAACTCATCCCTGGAAGTTTCCGGGGGGTTCTGATATTCGACCGTTCGTTCGGGATTCACAAAGATTGTTGCAAACAATTTTTCTCCTCGCTTCCAGGCAAAGCTTAGTGGCTGAGTCAAAGGAACTCTTGCGGAACTTTGCTCTCAACGACTGTGGTTTGCGGGAAAGTTTCTCCGCAACGGACTGACAAACAGAGCAAACCGCGAAAAGAAACACGTAGAGCCAGTCTTTAAGATTCACAACCGGTTACTTAGAACCCGAAGGCTCTTACTGTGCTTTGGCGATTATTCAGTACTGTTCGCGGTAGCGAATGGCCAAGCGATCGTGAATGTTGCCCACTGACCATTCGCTACAGCGAACGGTACTGAATGGCGGACAAGATCGGTAGCCATGGCAGGCAGGAAGTGTTGATGGAAGAACCAATCTTCGAAAAATCTGAACCCACTCCGGAGGAAGTCTCAGCGTCTCCATCTGAAGCCCAGCCGCCGCGGAAAAAAGGAAATCGGAAGTGGCTGTTGTTGGTTCTACTGTTTCTCGCTGGGATGCTCACGTTCTTCTTCGTTATGCAACGCCGTGGGAAGGGAAGTCAGAACGCACCAAAAGCGAACCCGCCACAAACGATGCTCTCCGTTACCACCCGCTTGCGGTCGACCGTTACAACTCGGGCATCGACAGTTATCTCAATGTGATCCGGCTCAAACAGCAGTGCTGTCGAATGAGCGAACGGGGGTTAATCTGAGAATGGAGGAAATGACGACGAGCGTTCTATTGATCAAGTCGCTTGGGGGTAGCTGGAAAGTCTCGCAGTTACCAACTCCGAAGGATCTGCGATAAGAGAAAGAGCTAAGAGCCAAGAGCCAAGAGCCAAGGGCCAAAGAGCCAAGAGCCAAGAGCCAAGAGCCAAGAGCTAACATCAAGAGCTACAGTCAGCGCCGTTATAACTCTTTGCTCTTTGCTCTTGGCTCTTAGCTCTTAGCCATCTTTGAACTGAATCTTATAAAGCTGCGAATACAAGCCGTTAGCTGACAGCAACTCTGAGTGGGTCCCGCGCTCAACAATCGCACCATTATCAAGAACGAAAATTACATCTGCGCTTCGTACTGTGGCGAGTCGGTGGGCAATCACGATCGAGGTCTTGCCCTCCATTAGTCTGCTCAGTGCTTCGAAGACTAATTTTTCCGATGCAGCGTCAAGGTCTGAGGTAGGCTCATCAAGTATGAGAATGGGAGCGTTTCGGATTAGCGCACGCGCTATCGCGATCCGTTGACGTTGACCTCCAGACAAAGTCACACCTTGTTCGCCAACCATGGTGTCGTATTGTTCAGGCAGATTAACGATGAATTCATCGGCATTCGCCAGCTTCGCAGCGCGAATAATCTCCTCGTGCGATGCCTCCGGCTTACCATAAGCGATGTTTTGCCAGATCGGTGCGCGGAATAGGAGATTCTCCTGTAAAACAAAACTGATCTGGCTGCGTAAGGACTTCAGTTTATATTTTCTTACATCCTTTCGATCAATTTTGACGCCTCCTTGGAGTGGGTCGTAAAAGCGTCCAATCAGGCTCGCGATGGTAGTCTTGCCGGCGCCGGTTCTTCCCACCAGTGCCGCTACTTGACCGGGCTCGATCTTAAAGTTGACATCCTTCAGCGTAATGTCACCTTGGTTGTAACCGAAAGACACGTGGTCAAACTCAATTTCGCCCTTAAAATCGGGTGCGCGGCGTGCCCCAGGCAGATTGCGCACCTCTCGTTCGGTTCCGATCACCTCATGGATTCGCTCGAACCCCACGAAGGCTTTGGACATTGTGTCAGTCATCTTCGAAAGATCGCGCATCGGCTTATACATCTTGCCCAGATAAAGAAGGAAGACCAGTAACGACCCTGATGTCATCCGTCCCGCGAGTACGAGGTTAACGCCATACCAAAGCACGAGGCAGGTTCCCAGGGCCACAATCATCTGGACCACAGGCGCCAACTTCGCTTTAAGGCCACGAGCTCTTAGTGCTGTTTCGACAGTCTCCAGACTCTGTCGTTCAAAACGTTCCTGTTCGTAATCCTCGCGAGCGAATGCCTTGACAACGCGTATTGAAGAAAGCACTTCCTGGACGACGGAAACCACCTCGCCCTCTTTTTTTCTCAAGGCACGCGAGGCCTGCTTGATCCGACGGGTATATGTGTAAACCACCGCGAACAGAAAAGGTGCAATCGAAAGCGCCAGCAGCGTAAAACGCCAGTCGAGATAGAACATTACGACCAGCATCCCGAGCAGTGTGAGCACGCTAACTACGATTCCGAGCAGTGCCTGAGACACAAAATCTTGGATCGCATCGATGTCGGCCGTGACTCGGCTTATCAGATCCCCGGTTCGTTTGTGGTCATGAAAGGAAAGAGACAGACGTTGAATGTGGTGATATAGAGTGCGCCGAAGATCGTGCATCACCCATTGGCCCACCGACGTCGTTAAATACTTTTCCGCGTAACTACTGATAGCGCCGACGGCGGCAATAATAATGACGCACAGTATCGCGAAATCAAGAATTGAAACTCGATCCAGTCCAAAAGTGGAACCGAGCACTTCCGACATCCACGCCGGCATTTTCTTGGTTCCTAGAACATAATCAAAGACGATCTTTAGTGGCCATGGCTCGAGTAGATCGGTTGCAGTTTCACCCAGTACCGCGATGAAAGCGATGCTGAGCATCCCCCAATGAGGCCGAAGCAAGTCGGTGATTTCTATTCTCTTTTTTGCCATCAGGTGCCAATTGCAGGGGTAGCAATTGTGAATGCTACAGGGCACAAGAGGGATGGACAAAGAGCCTTGTCGCATTGTTACAGAACCGGGAGCGGTAGCGAGCGGCCTCGACTGTCATAAAGCGCGCTGCTTGTTTCTGGCCGGTCGTTACCGCTCTCGGTTCTGTAATAACGTTGGAGGCACTAGCAGTCTCGGTACTAAATCGATGCACGAAAGACTTTGGGCGTTGCACCGGCTAACCTACGAAAAGCCGTAGTGAAGTGACTTTGGCTCGAATAGCCTGCACGTAACGCAATGTCCGAAATCGGCAGTTCTGTCTCCTCCAATAATTTCTTCGCCTGTTCAATCCGACGTTCAGCAATATAGTTCGTCGGGCTCATGCCCATCGACTGTTTGAACGCTCGCGAGAAATGAAAGTAGCTCATTCCGATTTGTTGGGCCACAGACCTCAGTGCAATTCTTCCTTCCGTTTCCTCGGCGATTTGAAGGTCGATCAATCCAAGAGCCTTCCTTAATTTGTACGGCGGTATTCCACCTTGGCCCACCTGCAAGTCGCTTAATGTGCTGTAACGTCTAACCATCTGCATTGCCAGACCGACTGCCAGAGAATCCGCGTAAAGTCGACCGACTACATTTGCTTCGTTTAAGGCGTAAAGGAGCGACATTGCAATGTGGCGAATGTGCTTTTGTTTGAAGCCAATCTGTGGAGTTAACGCTACTTCCTTGTAGGAAAAGTTAAACCCAGTTACCGCATTTCGGACAAAAAGTGGCCGCAAATACATCAGCAAAATATTTCGCGCGTGCGGACCTTCAGATCGCGCTGACCAGGACGAACCGCCAGGAATAATGGCAGTCTCTCCCACATGCACAGTTCCTTCAAAATTACGCTTGCCGGAGCGTGCATTCAGATACAGTATCGCTCCCAGATTAAGAATGATGCAGTGATTGTCTGAAGTCGGGGCGTGCAATTCGGCAGAACTGTGGTGCAAATGGATTGCCCGAATGTCCTGCCAGCCAAGCTTGTCGCTCGATACGACTACTGACTCTGGATACAGCGTCAAAAGATCGGCGCCCAGAGACCGCCGTGGCGCTCCCCGGCTTTTGTGTGGGCTTTTTCTTTTCCATAACTGAGCTTGTCGACTCAATAGCGGCAACCCTGGATTCGAATAACTTCCACTATTAACAGTTTGTAACATGACGTTTTTCCTTTTGTTCCAAATCAACCGTTTCGAAATGTCTATCAGCTGGTCAATTTGATTCTAGACTTCTCTAGCGACGCGGGTAACCGTCAGTTCTTACAGTTCGGAAGGGAAAGTTTGACAGGTAACGTCTTGCAGGTGACTAATCATCATATAATTTGCATAGCCAAAACATTTCTGGATTAACGTGCCAACATGAGCTTATTTCCGACTGAAGAATCTAGCGGCAATAGCGGGTCACGTCCGGCTATCTGGTTCCGGCTCGCAACCCTAGCCTGGCAATATGGTCTAGCCATCGCGAGCGTTGCGATAGCGCTTGTTATTACAGAATCGCTCGAACGTTTCACAGACATCACCCCGCTCTTCTACGCAGCCGTTGTAATTACTGCCTGGTTTGGAGGCATGGGTCCCGGACTTCTCGCCGTGGTCCTCGCAACCTTTGCAATTGAGTATTACCTTGTTCCTCCCCTTTACAGTTTGGCGCTCGGTGTAAAAGACATCAGCTTTATTGTGGTGTTGAGCTTTCTGGCCGTTTTGAGTAGTTTGATGAGCGCGAAAAGGAAACAGGCGGAGACGGATCTACGGCAGGCCCGCGACGAGTTGGAATTAAGAGTTCAAGAGCGGACTTCCGACCTTCAGGACGCCAACGAAAAACTCCAACTGGAGATCGCCGAACGCCGGCGAGCAGGCGAGGCTTTACGGGAGCGAGCGAACTTACTCGATCTTACTCACGACACAATCTTTGTGCGCGATATGAACGACGTCATTACTTACTGGAATCGGGGTGCTGAGGAGCTTTATGGATGGCCAAGGCAAGAGGCAATCGGAAAAGTTTCCCACGATTTAACCAGAACCGAATTACCAGCGCCGCTTGACCACATCATGAAGGAGTTATATGGCGCAGGGCGTTGGGAGGGCGAGCTGATTCATACCAAACGCGATGGGACAACCGTCACTGTCGCGAGTCGTTGGTCCTTACATCGAGATGAGCAGGCCAGGCCCATAGCCATTCTGGAAACCAACAACGATATTAGCGAACGCAAGCAGGCTGAGGAGGCACTGCAGCAGATACGTGCAGAATTGACGCACGTCACCCGCGTTACAACACTGGGTGAACTAACGGCCTCGATCGCTCACGAAGTCAACCAGCCTCTCGCCGCGGTGATTACTAACGGAAACGCGTGTTTACGTTGGTTAGCCAATCAACCACCGAACTTAGACGAGGCGCGACTAGCCGTAGGCCGGATCATCAAAGATGGAAATCGCGCCAGCGAAGTCATCGGACGTATTCGTGCGCTAGTGAAGAAGGCTCCTACGCGAAAGGATCTGTTGCATCTAAATGAAATAATCACTGAAGTAATTGCTTTAGCTTTGAGTGAATTGCGTCGCAACCGTGTTCGACTAACAACGCAACTGTCAGATGAGTCTCTGTTGGTATTTGGCGACCGAATTCAATTGCAGCAAGTCATTTTGAATCTAATCATCAACGGTATCGAAGCCATGACGAGCTTGAATTACGACTCTCGCACACTGTTGATCACCTCAGGCAAGGAAAATTCAAATGAGGTAGTTGTCACAGTTCAGGATTCGGGGGCAGGACTCGACCCAGCGAATCTTGAACAGGTCTTTGACGCGTTCTTTACCACGAAACCTAACGGTATGGGGATGGGTCTGGCGATCAGTCGATCTATTATCGAGGCGCATGGAGGGCGGTTATCGGCATTGCCAAACCCACCGCGAGGCTCCATTTTCAAGTTCACGTTACCTGTTAACGAAGAAAGAATCTCATGAGCCGAGTAGATTCCACCGTGTTTGTTATCGATGATGATGAATCGGTCCGCGAGGCCATCACAAGTCTCATCAGATCTGTAGGCCTGCGAGTCAAAACATTCGCGTCGGCACCTGAGTTTCTACGAAATTATCCGTCTGGCGCTCCCGGTTGTCTCGTGCTCGACGTGCGGATGCCAGGATTAAGCGGACTGGATCTGCAGCGAGAACTTACTCAAGCAAACATTCGCATGCCAATAATCTTCATCACGGCACACGCCGATATTCCCATGTCAGTGCGGGCGATGAAAGCTGGCGCAATTGAGTTCCTCACCAAACCATTCCGTGACCAGGAACTGCTCGATGCAATTCAGGACGCGTTGGAGCGCGACTCCATTTCCCGCACCCAGGAAGCGGAGCTGTCTGAACTGCGTAGCCGGTACGATTCGCTTACCCCCCGTGAAAAAGAAGTTTGTAGCCTCGTCGTTGCCGGAATGCTGAACAAACAGATTGCAGCCCAGTTAGGCATCAGTGAAATCACAATAAAGCTCCACCGCCATCAGGTGATGCAAAAGATGCGCGCTGAATCACTTGCCAATCTTGTGAGAATGGCGCAAAAACTGGGAGTGCCTGCCTAAAAGTAGTGAGCGGGTCATACCAAAGTATGATGCGTGAATACCTCCGTATAATGGTTTTCACTTTCTCCTGCCGTTAGTCTTCCCTCGAATGAACAATGCAGTGCAGCGCGAATCATTGGGATTGGAGATGACCGTGTCCGAGCGCGTGGTGATCTCAGTTGTCGATGATGATCAGTCGGTACGTGAGGCCCTAAAGAGTTTGCTCGACTCTGTGGGCTACGGGACTGAGGTGTTCATCTCGGCGGAGGACTTTTGGAATTCAGGCCGTCTTACTAAGACCTCCTGTTTGATTCTTGATGTGCGAATGTCTGGGATGAGTGGCCTTGAATTACAAAGACTCCTAAACGCGGCTGAATCTAACGTTCCGATCATTTTCATCTCAGCACACGATGATGGCGAAGCGAGAGTTAGAGCCTTGCACGCTGGCGCGATTGCGTTTCTCCAAAAACCTTTTAGTGAAGATGCGTTGCTAAGAGCCATTAGCAAGGCGCTTGATGTTAATCGCCGTGCAATTCACTGATTTATGTTCAGGACCAGTTGCAACGTAGCTCGGTCTGCCCGAAGTAGAAACAAATATCCGGGTGCCCCTCGTCTGAACCATTGGTAAAAGTTATGAACGCGAGTATCGAAAAAGTCGATGGCCTCAGTCTCAGAGAGTCGCAAGAACGACTCGCAGTTCGGGAACAACTTCTGAGGGAGCAAAATGGCAATGACTCAGGCTTCGAGAAGTTAATAGAAAAGCTTTCAGCGAACTTTGCCGATCCACCTGCCAATGACATTGATGGAGCGATCGTGGAGTGTCTTGGACTCATAACGAATTTCTGGAACCTTGATTTCGGTCATCTCTTTCAATTCGCCAGCGAAGAAGGTCCATTGCAGGTCACTCATACCTATCGTGTTCCGGGAGCAAAGTCCGGATTTTTTGAATCGAATCCCATGATCGGCAGCGGACACAGTGTTGCTGTCGATCACCTAATGGGCGATCTGCCAAGGGATGCTACAGTCGAAACCTCGCAAGTTGGGCCAAACCTGCGGTCCTGCTTATCGATCCCGTTATGGAACAATGAAAGAGTCTTCGGTCTTATCCAGTTAGGGAAGTCATGCGATTACCGCGCGTGGCCTGCAGAGATCCTGGCGCGCCTTCGGTTGGTGGGCGAGATTTTCGCCGCTGCTATTGCCCGCAAACGGATTGAGGTGACGTTGGACGACTCCACAGAATTGAACCGGGCGGTGCTCAACTCGCTGACTAGCCGCGTTGCTGTGATCGACGTTTCGGGAAAAATCATTGCGGTGAACGATGCTTGGGTCGAAGCCCTGAACGGTAGGTTCAATGCCGCGGGCAAAGTCGGACGCAATTATTACGAGCTATGCGAAATTGCCTTTCACTCCAGACTCGACAAATTGTCCCAGCTGCTCAATGGAATTCGTTCAGTAGTGGAGGGAAGCCTGCCATTCTTTGAGATTGAACACACGAGCACTAGCGATTCCCGCCACACGTGGCTAATCACAGCTAAGCCTTTCAAGCGCGAAGGCGGGGGAGGCGCAGTAATATCACACTCCGATATAACTCACTGCAAACTTGTCGACGAACGTTTACGAGACCTGAGCGGCCGCCTGATCACCGCGCAGGAAGAAGAGCGTAGTCGAATCGCAAGGGACCTGCACGACGACTTAAATCAGAGGCTCGCACTCTTATCTATTGATCTCGAGCGATTGCAACAGAATGCTTATGCGCGAATGGTTCAGCGCCAGGTGCATGAGCTATGGTGCCGCACGCAAGAGATCTCTTTGGATGTTCAAAGACTTTCGTATCAGCTCCATCCGACCAAGCTCAATCAAGTTGGGCTGGTGGCCGCGCTCAAAAGTTATTGCGACGAGATCGCTCAGCATCACGATCTGGTAGTGAGATTCACGCACCGCGACATCCCTGCTCGATTACCGGGCGACGTATCGCTCTGTATTTTTCGGATCGTGCAGGAAGGGTTGAGAAACATTGTCCGTCACAGCGATTCGGAGACGGCAACGATTGAGTTGCTGCGCCACACCGACGAAATTCACTTGCGATTATCTGATGATGGCATTGGTTTTGATCTTGAACTGGCGCGGGCAAGCCGCGGTTTAGGTCTCGTTAGCATGGACGAACGGCTGCGGCTAATTGGCGGAAAGATTTCGATTCAATCGCAGCCTGGAAATGGAACCAGTATCGAGGTAGCTATAAAGCTTCGTGCTTCGGCGAGTTGGGAAAACGCTGAAGCGCTAAGCGATTCAAATATCTAAACCGGGAAGTTGGGATCATGAAAAGAGCACGCGTATTACTTGCTGACGACCATACGATCCTCCTGGAAGCGCTGACAACCATTCTAGAACCCGAATTCGAGGTTGTTGGGACAGCAAACGATGGGCGGAGCCTGCTAAAAATTGCGGCCGAACTCAAGCCCAGCGTAATAGTTCTAGATATCTCAATGCCGCTCATGAACGGTCTTGACGCGGGACACCGACTTAAGAACCTGCTGCCCGACGTCAAACTGATCTACTTAACAATGAGTCGGGACCCGGACGTTGCTGCGGAGGCGTTCCGGATCGGTGCCGCCGGCTACGTGCTGAAAAGTTCGGCCACTTCGGAGCTTCGACAGGCAATCCGTGAGGTTTTGCTCGGCAGATCTTATGTGACGTCACAAATCACTGGAGGAATGATTGGCTCATTTATCAGGCAGGCTGAACATCCAGAGAAAGTGAAGTTGACAACCAGACAACGCGAGATCCTGCAACTCCTGGCAGAAGGCCGTTCAATGAAAGAGGTCGCCAATCTGCTTAGCATTGCCACACGCACTGTTGCCTTTCACAAATATCAGATGATGGAACAGCTTCAGTTAAAGACCAGTGCCCAATTAATTCAGTTTGCAGTGCGTCAAAACTTAGTCGCAGCTTAGCGACAAAGGAGCCATTTGCTGACAGCCATAGTCAAAGGTCCTTACACCGGAATTGGCGAACACCTTCGGTGCTGGAATGAAGAAGGACATATCTTTACGCAGCATAGAGCGCAAGAAGTGTGAATTTTCTGCAAAAACCCGCAAGACAATAGCTGCTCGTATTCTTAGAGTTACACCGAAAGACTTAATGCGCATGTAGGACGGGCATTCTTGCCGGTCGCTTTTGACAGACCAAATGTCAGTCCTACCTTGACGATAATTTTTGCAGTTCCTATCGAGTTAATCATGCAATTAAAGAGATGCCGCTTAGTGGTGGCGGACGATCACGAACTCTTCCTTAAAGCCGTGACAGAATTGCTGGCTGCTGATTTCGAAGTGATAAAGACCGTAAAGGATGGCAGTGCTTTGCTCAAGGCAGTTGCCACAATGGAACCTGATTTGGTCGTTGTGGACATCGCCATGCCTCACCTTAACGGTATCGAAGCAGCACGATTGATACATGAGAATTATTCGGCCGTCAGGGTGGTAATCCTGACGGGGCACACTGACCCTGATCTCATTCATGCTTGTTTTGAAGCCGGAGCTCTAGCTTACGTGATGAAATCCAGGTTATCTGAACTTCCCTTAGCAATCAGAGCGGCCTTGAATGGAGACAAATTTCTTTCCCCCATGCTTCAGAAACAACCCGGCAATAACCACGAGAATCAACGGCAAACACAACACCAGTCGTGATCAATGCCCCGCCTGATTCGCAGCACTACTGGAGTTAGTTCGATAAATACGTTAGGACAAAACAACTTCGACATTCCGTCACACGTATTCAGCAGCCATCCTCGTGTGATTCAACTTGCACTCAAGTTCAACTTCTAGCTTTCCGGAGTTGGCTTTACGGCTTAGGGGTAGCTCTGACCAGCTACCCCTATTTTTTGTCGAGCAAAAGAGTATCCACAGATTACACAGATTAATGACTGAGCAGTAGAGTTGAGCACAGGTTCCAAGTGAGCTGCTAGTCCTTAATCTGTGTAATCTGTGTAATCTGTGGATACTCTTTCGTGACCAGCGGACGATTCAGAATATGCCTGCACTTCGCGATGCGGTTGTTGCTGCTTTGGCTGGGTACGTCTGCTTCTCTGAGAACGCGAGGACAACGGCCGCCGTGTCGCAGAACGATCGGAAATCACTGATTTTTCCGTTGCGGAAGGTGAGACCCCACGGAGTCTTGATTAAAGTATTTGTCCGTTTGATCCGCGACCGCATCTCACCTATCGCTACCACCTTTTCTCCTTCCGCGATGAACTCCAGTGGAGTAAAGCTCTCAACTTCTTCGATCGATTCGAAAGTCGCAAAGTATTCCTCCACCTGATCACGCCCGTAACGTGTTCCCGCAGTAGGTATAAGCATGGGTGGTCCAATTGAGAACCAATGGACGTCCTCCGTCAGGCAAATTAAAAGAGCGGGGATATTGCCGCGCTGAAAGGCTGCATAGACGTCCTTTACAACATTCTTATTAAACTCATTCATCGGTTGTTCTCCTTCAATTAAGTCTGGGAGGTGCGGGGAAGGATTCACCTCATTCATTTCAGCAGGTGCAATCATGATGCCAACCACCGGCTCGCATGTGATTCACATCTCTTAATGCAATCCAGCCACGAATGCCCGCCGCAAGGTGAGGCCTTTTTTCCTTCTGAAGAACCAAAGCCACACGATCAACTGCTTTGCGCCGCAACGGCTCTCACTTTTCAATGCGTTTTCGCAAAGAGATTCGTGGCATGGTGATTTCAAAGCAGTTGGGTGTTTGGAACGAGATTCCAAGAGTGACCACAGTGGTGGAAGCAGTTTGGCAAGAACAAGCCATCACCACTTTTAGATTTAGATTCGGAAAAGCGACCGCTTCAGTCGTTACCGTCAGAAGGAGAGATGATGAAAAAGGTAGTCATGATTTTAGTTTCATGTTTTGGTTTAGCGTTAATGATCGCAACACCTGCTCATGCGCAAATGCCGGGAACTCCCATTCGCGTGACGATTCCGTTTGATTTCAACGTGAAAGGAAAAACACTTTCGGCGGGAAAGTACGAAATCCGTCGCATAAGCGATTCACCAGAGGGACTCCAAATTTCCAACTTAGCTAATCACGAGCAGAGCATGTTTGAGACTGAATCCGTTGAAGCTAAAGGAACTGCTCTTAAAGGCGAGCTTGTGTTTCATCGCTACGGCGACACTTATTTTCTCTATGAGATATTTACCCCGGGGGTGAGCACAGGGCGCGAGTTGCCCCGTTCGCACGCTGAGCGCAGATTCGAACGCGAAGCGGCGAACACGAAGATGAAGCCAGAGATGGTTGCTTTGGCAATCGACTAAGGATTAAGGCGCAGTATCGCGCTATTGGAAACTCGCGATCGAGCTTCGGAACCCGGCGGGGGGAATCACCCTTCCCAAGCTGTAACTATTCAATCTTGCCTGCTCAAGTTTGAAGGAGACATTGGGAAGGGTGGGTTGTTTCGCTAAATTGAAGATGAGCCCACGAACTCCACACACAAAACATCTGGTGCTGATCTCGCGCTTGATGTAAAGTACGCCCCATTCTTTGCTGTTCCCGACCTCGCTTTTAAGGACCATCTTTCCTGTCACGGTTTTCCAGAAAGGAGAATTCGATGTTTCAGTTATTGAGTGCTGTGGTCGTTGCGGTTGCCCTTGCGCTTTCATCAACTGCTAGTGATCCGCCTACGGGTGGCGGCAGCGGCGGCGGTGGTAGTTTCGCGTCCTCAAGTGATCCCCCGACGGGCGGTGGTAGCGGTGGCGGAGGAAGCGCACCAACTTCACCAAGTGATCCTCCGACAGGTGGTGGTAGTGGGGGAGGCGGGGGCTGATAAACGATCTTGGGAACAGAGGTTACGGCTGCCAGTACGAGCTTCTAAATGGGTGTCAGTCAGTACCGAAACGCGATAGCGTCGGGTCACTGTTGCCTTACAAGCCCGCTTATCGAAAGGCGGACCCGACGCAATCGCGACTTGTCGGGATACTGACTTACTATGAGCAAATCTTCTTTCTCATGCATTTTCATCGTCTTGTTCGACGGTGTTCAAGGCAGGAGCGGCCATGCATTCCAGACTGATCCATCTGCAAATCGAACTTGATTGACTCCTACGAGAAGACAATAGTCACCACTAAGCGTTCCATCTTTGGTAAGCGGCTCTGAGATTGCCGCGAAGCTGATGATCGAGAAATCCATTCGTCGGAAGTTACTGCTTCGAATAGTGAGTTGAACCTCGGGAGTATGGCCCTCTTGTAGGACGGTTTCGGGCGTATAGCCCTTCTCAGCAATCACCGAACGATCCTCGTTCCGGATGAGAATCCACCGAAGCTGAAGAGCTATGACAGTTCTCCCGGACCGATTTCTCAACACACCACATCCGAGCATCATTCCTCTGCGCTCAGCAGGACCTTGAATGGCACCCGCTCCAGCAACCACCACCGTCACCGTCGAGTCTTTATCCTGCTGTAGGTCGGGAGAGACGTAAGCTTTCCGGTTTCCTTGTGGTCCGACCGGCACCTCAAAGAATGATGGCGGAAGTTCGTTCGGCTTATCACAAGGATTGAAACTCTGCCCGCTCGCGTTCGATAAAGCCGGAAGGATGACCGTCAATATAGATAATAGCCGGCGTAGATCTGGAGTAGGGCTCACGTTTTCACTCACTTTAGTCGAAAATAAATATCTGTTATGAGCTTCGCTGGATCGTCGTTCCAATCGCCGTAGACTTCCCAGGATTGCCCACTTGTCTTAAGGGATTCGCGCGAGCACCAAGCGGTGAGATCTCTGTAGGCGGTATGTAGTTCAGTGTATGGACCAGTGTGTGTGATGTGGGCGGCTCGGCCAGCCGCGAGTTCTACACATTTGACTAGCTCGCTGTCAGGGAAGCGCTCGGAAACGGGAAAGCCGACTTGCATTCTCATGCCTTTGCTCGTGAATTGGTCGTACACAGCATAGTTGTGCCCGACCTGGCGAATGTTCGACTCACGCAACCATGTATAGACAATGTCGAACATGCCGCGAATCTTTGAAGCTACTTCTGAAGGCATAAGTCGCGTCTCTGTGATCGCAAGGACTACGGACTGCACGTCCACGATGCCAATGGTGTCATTCATAGGTTCATCGAATTCGCTGTTGACTAAAACGTCCTGGTGACGCAGAACGTTGCGCTTCAGCGGCTCGCCCACGCAACTTAACAAAGAAGCCCGCTCATGGCGAGTCCGGTCCAAGCGCTTGTTCGATGCGGCCTGTCAACAACTGAGGAGTCGCTTCTCTCTAGGCTGGAATTGAAGGAAGCCGTCCCGCTCCAACATCCCTCTTTTGAACGTCTGACCTAACCGACAGCAAGATGATCAAAACAACCAGGGCGAGCAAGTTGATCCCAAGGACAAGCCTGATACGGCAGTCGTCACTAAAGCACCAAATTCCGCTCATTGAGAGCTTCATGACTACTCCCAAATTCAGTGCGAAATTCTCCGTAATGATGAGGGGGACCTGAAGTAATTGGATCAGAATCGAAAGCCCTGCAGCGAACCTTGAGCCTCGCCATAACACCACACCAGCAACCACGCTGGCCGATGGAAAGATCCCGTACCAGAGCATTGAGACGAGTTCGGCAGGCGCTATCCCGATTAAAGCAGCTACCACGGCATATAGCCCAGCAAGACCAGAAACCATTTCAAAGACCGCCACCAATTTGATTAAGGCTATCTTCATTTGAATGGTGAGAGGAATAACGAAAGCATCGAACGGTGGAGTTGACCGGGCGCGGCGATTACCTCCAACCTTCGCTGCGCGAAAACAAGTTGCAAAGAGACTATCCGCGCTCCGGTCCAACGATTTGTTGGGCCGACGTCCGCAATAACTTGGATACTACGGACGCAATGAACCCAAGCGCGATCATGCAGACAAGGTACACAGCTGCAAGTGCGCCGAAAAGTGATGCCGCGCGGCCACTGTTCATAACCGGAATCGGCCCAGCCTGCGTCAGAGTTAGCGCGACACTTGCTGCGCCGAGCGCCAGAGCAGCTCGCCATCGTCCACTGATCAGTCGGCCGGTGGCCGCCCCCGTCCCGAAAGTGAGCACCAGTTCGAGCACGACTTCCCATGTATCGTCCTGGCCATGAATGCCAGTCGCGCGAACGATGACGCCAAACAGGGTCATAGGTATCAGCGTCGCCCACAACAGGAACCCGAATGCTAGAGCGCGCATGACTCCCACATTCAATCGTGCCTGTCCTGGGAGTTCAAAGAACGCCCAGCCAATGGCCAGCCCGGCGCCGACAGCGAAGGGAATTCCGCCGGAGAGCCTCGTCCAGATCGGCACAATGATGGCAGCGTGTATGGCTCCAAATAATGCCACACCAAGCAGACCCGTAACAGCACCTGCAATCAGAAATGCGGTGAGCCTATTAGACGGCAGAAGCGCTCTTATTATCGTTATGGCACCCTCGTATGACCGGCCCAACGTCTGAGTTGACGCGGCGCAAAGGGATGAGACGCGCAATTCTTTAAATAGCTCAACCAGCGGACTTGCCGGAGCGGGCGAATAGTATCGTCAACAACAGACAGACAAAAGGAAACACAAAGGCATAGCCCATTATGGCAGGGTATTGAAGCCGCAGGTCGCCTGACGCGGGACCCGATACGCCCGCCAGACAAA
>Ga0114129_10002219_pt1 | contig 26787 bp, 20 predicted proteins | sample RhiMetdeltSRZDD1_FD_80071 | JGI IMG/M metagenome (GOLD analysis project Ga0114129, IMG submission 80071) | Populus rhizosphere microbial communities from Tennessee, USA - Rhizosphere MetaG P. deltoides SRZDD1 (version 2) (version 2) | ecosystem: Host-associated > Plants > Roots > Rhizosphere >...
GGACCCCCTTCCGCCCTCGCTCGCGGGGCCCCTCCGCCCCGCTCCGCTCCGGCGGCTCGCTCGCCGTGCTCGCTCGCTTCGCTCAGAGACTTCGTCCCCCGGACCCCCTTCCGCCTTCGCTCGCCGACCGCAACGGCCGGGCCTGCCCCAAATCTACGTGGCGTAGTCGGGCGGCTGGGGTCTGATCCGCTAAGCATAACCCCTGAAGAAAGTTGAAACCTTCAATTGCCACCCCACGTCCAAACGGTGTTAAGATGGTGAACACTGTTCAATCAACATCAGGAGCGAGCTCAGGAGGGGGTTTGGGGGTCAAGGAACGTCAGGGGCGGGAACGGGAGGCCGTCACCAGAGCCATTCTGGATGCGGCGCGAGACCTGTTCGTCGCCGAGGGCTACAACCACGTCTCAATCCGGAAGATTGCCGAGCGGATCGAATACAGCCCAGCCGCGATTTACAGCTATTTTCCGAGCAAGGACGACATCTTCTTCGCGCTTGCCGAAGAGGGCTTTCGGCTCCTCATTACGCCCCGACAAGACATTCTCGCGGCGGGGGACCCTCTGGACGCAATCAGGCTGCCCTTTCTTCATGTGTACGAGTTCAGCAAGACGCACCCTGAGTACTTCGCGCTGATGTTCCTCGACCGATCGGTTCCCAGAATCAGCCAGAACTTTCAGCGGTTCGGCTTCGTTCGCGAGGGGAAGGCTCAGGTCGCCGCCATCATCCAGAGAGCAATCGACGCCGGTCAGTTCCCGCCCGGAACGCACGCCGACGGCGTGTTCCGCATTCTGATGACCGCAATCTTCGGCGCCTGCGCGAGGAGCCTGTGTCAGCGGCTCGCGCCGAATGAGGACGCGGACGTGCTCGCGCGCGAAACGCTCGATGCCGCCCTGGCGGGTCTGCGCGCCGGCTCGCCGACCACGCGTTACCCGGACCCGTGCCTTGAACCGGATCACCAGCCGTGAGCTCGGAGGCTCACACGTCATGACGTCTCTTCGCAATTATTTCTTCGTGAGTGCCGTGTTGTTTGCATCGGCGTCCCTCGCCGGTTGCAGGAGCGAACTGGAGACCGCCGCGGCGGCTGCAGCGCCTGCGCCCCTCGCAATTGCCGCGGCGCCCGTCGAGAGCCGTTCCATCGATCGATATCTCCGCGTGACCGGCTCGCTCATGGCCGACGAGCACGCGGAGGTCAGCGCGGAAACCGCCGGCCGCGTCGTCGAGACGCCGGTCGAACGTGGAACGCCGGTCCGCGCGGGCTCGCTGCTGGTCCGCATCTCCGCATCGGAAACGTCAGCGCAGCTGCAGGAGGCAGAGGCTAATGCGGCGCAAATCGAGGCGCGACTGGGGCTGACACCCGGGCAGCCGTTCGATCCGAAGGCCGTGCCTGACGTGATGAATGCCAAGGCATCCCTCGAATGGGCGGAAGCGGAATTCGCGCGAATTCGATCGCTGCTCGACCAGAAAGTCGTGTCGCAGAGCGAATTCGATCAACGTCGCACGCAAGTTGACGCCGCGCGGCAGCAGTACCAGGTCGCGCAGAACTCCGCACAACAGTCGTACCGATCACTCGAGGCGGCACGCGCGCGAGTTGCGCTCGCGCGCAAGGCTATGGCTGACACCAGCGTCCGCGCGCCGTTCACTGGGTTAGTCGCGGAACGACTGGTCAGCGTCGGCGATTACGTGACCCGCGGAACCAAGGTGGCGACGGTCGTGAGCGTTAATCCGCTTCGCGTCGAGTTGACCGTGCCGGAACACTCCGTCTCGCTGGTGAAGCCGGGCCAGGCCGTTCGGTTGACGGTCGATGCGTATCGCGGTGAGGAGTTCGTCGCACACGTGCGTTTCGTTTCGCCGGCGCTCCGCGCAGACCAGCGCGCGCTGACCGTTGAAGCGATCGTCTCGAACGTTGACGCGCGTCTCAAGCCCGGACTCTTTGCAACCGCACTGATCACCCAGCCCCCTGGAGCGGCGGCGCTCCTCGTTCCGTCGACCGCCGTCGAGACGATCGCCGGAACGGGTCGCGTGTATGTCGTGAAGAACGGAAAAATCGAAGAGCGCATTGTCACGGTCGGTCAGACAGTCGGAGATCGTGTCGAGCTGACCAGTGGTGTGGTCAAGGAGGAAATCGTCGCAAGCGAACCCAGCGGCCGACTCTCTGACGGTCAGCTCGTCAACGTCCGATAACATCGACAGATTTCGCGAGTCTTATCAATGCAGTGGCTAGCAGCAATATCCGTTCGTCGTCCTGTATTCGCGACGGTCATCATCCTGGCTTTGACCGTCGTGGGCGCATTCGCCTTCTTCAAACTCGGACTCGACCGCTTTCCGAAAGTCGATTTCCCAACGGTCGTCGTCACCACGCGGCTTGCGGGTGCGGCGCCCGAAGAAGTCGAGACCGAGATTACCGACAAGATCGAAGAGGCGGTCAACACGATCAGCTCGATCGACGAGCTGCGATCGAACTCTTCAGAAGGCGTCTCGCAGGTCATCATCGCGTTCCTGCTCGAAAAGGACGCGGACATCGCGGCGCAGGAAGTGCGCGATCGCGTGAACCGCGTGCTTCCGCTCCTTCCCAAGAACATCGACCAGCCCACGGTCGAAAAGTTCGATCCCGATTCGGCGCCGGTGCTGACGCTTGCAGTCTCTGGCAACAAGCCGATTCGCGATATCACGGAGTACGCCGACAAGACGCTGCGGCGCCAGCTGGAGAGCGTCACCGGGGTTGGTCAAGTCCTCGTCCTCGGCGGACGCGCGCGACAGATCAACATCGTCCTCGACGCCGAGCGGCTGCGCGCGTACAACGTCACGGTCACCGACGTATCCAAGGCGCTCCAGAATCAGAACGCCGAGATCCCGGGCGGGCGCGTCGAACAGGGCGCCACGGCGCTGACGCTCAGAACACGGGGCCGCGTCCACTCCGTCGAGCAGTTCGGTGACATCGTCGTGGTGCAGCGTGCCGATCATCCTGTCCTGCTGCGCGACGTCGCGCGCATCGAGGACGGAATGGCCGAAGCGCAAACGACGGCCAACGTGAACGGTGAGACCGCGGTGCTGCTCACGGTCCGGCGCCAATCCGGAACCAACACGGTCCAGGTCGTGGACGCGGTGAAGGAGCGGCTGGCAGAAGTCGCGCCGCTCGCGCCCGCCGGATACGAGATCCGGGTGGTCCGCGATCTCTCCGAGTTCATCAAAGCTTCGATCGATAGCGTCGAAGAACACCTGGTCGTCGGATCCATCCTGGCGGCTGCGGTCGTCCTCGTGTTCCTCTGGAACTGGCGATCCACGATCATCGCGGCCATTGCCATCCCGACGTCGATCATCGCGACCTTCGGCCTCATCTGGTACGAGGGCTTCACGCTCAACTCGATGACGATGCTCGCGCTGACGCTGTCGGTCGGGATAGTGATCGACGACGCCATCGTGGTGCTCGAGAACATCTATCGGTTCGTCGAGGAAAAAGGCCGTCCGCCGATGCAGGCGGCCATCGAGGCCACGCGCGAGATCGGACTTGCCGTTCTCGCGACGACGTTATCACTCGTGGCGATCTTCGTGCCTGTCGGCTTCATGGGCGGCATCGTCGGCCGCTTCATGACCAGCTTCGGCTTCACGATGTCGTTTGCGATTCTCGTGTCACTGGTCGTCAGCTTCACGCTGACGCCAATGCTCTCGGCACGGTGGATCAAAATGAAGCCGCGGCGTGGTAGCGCGGACGGACGCGCGGTTGCTGAGCACGGCTCGAAGGACGTCGGGCTGTTCAGACCGCTCGACCGCGGATACACGGCAATCCTCGGCTGGTCGCTGTCACATCGTGCCATCGTTGCGGGCGTCGCGGTCCTCGTCCTCTTCAGCAGCGTTCCCTTGTTCATCCTCGCGAACAAGAACTTCCTGCCGAGCGACGACCAGTCCGAGTTCGAAGTGGCGCTGCGCGCCTCTGAAGGCACGAGCCTGGAGGCGACCGAAATCATCGCAAACCGGATCGCCTCGAGCATCCGCAGAATGCCGGAAGTTGCATACACTCTCGTGTCGGTCGCAGACGATCCCGCACAAACACAGAACGTCGGCACGGTCTACGTCCGGCTGAAGCCGGTCGACAAGCGCGCACGCGATCAGTTCGTCGTGATGAACGAGGTACGCAGCGCCGTCCTGCCGCGGGTCGGAGTCCCGAATCTGCGAAGCGGTGTGCGCCCGGTTGCGACGATCGGCGGCGGCGGCAATCAGAACGCCGACATCCAGTTCACGATCAACGGTCCCGATCTGGGCCTGCTCGAAAAGTACGCTGGCGCCATCGCCACCGCAGCGAAGAAGCAGCCGGGCATCGTCGACGTCGACACGTCCCTGAACATGGGCAAGCCCGAGTTGTCGGTACACCTCGATCGGCTGAAGGCCGCCGATCTCGGAGTGAACATCACCGAAGCGGCCGATGCGCTCCGACTGCTGGTCGGAGGAGATCAGGTGACGACCTACAACGAGGGAGGGGAACAGTACGAAGTGCACGTGCGGGCAGGCGAAGGGGACCGCCAATCGGTGGAGGCGATTGGCCAGCTCACGGTTCCGTCGAGGCGGACGGGCAGCGTGCCGCTCGAAAACCTGGCACGGCTCACACCCGGAACGGCGCCATCGGAGATCAACCGCTTGAACCGTCAGCGGCAGGTGACCGTCTTCGCGGGGCTCCTGCCGGGCGTGTCGCAGACACCCGCGATGGATGCGATGACTCGTACTAAAGCCGCCCTCAACATGGGGCCCGGCTACAGCACGCGGTTCGCGGGCCGATCGCGAGAGCTCGGCCGCGCAGCGCAGAACTTTCTCATCGCATTTGTGTTATCACTCGTGTTCATGTACTTGATACTTGCGGCGCAGTTCGAGTCGTGGCTCCACCCCGTCACCATTCTGCTGTCACTGCCTCTGACGCTACCTTTTGCCCTGCTGTCGATCATCATCACACGACAGTCGCTCAACATCTTTTCCGCGCTCGGGCTGCTCGTGCTCTTCGGCGTGGTCAAGAAGAACTCGATTCTCCAGATCGATCACGCCAATCAGTTGCGGGAGCGTGGCATGGAGCGAGATGCGGCCATCCTTCAGGCAAGCCGGGATCGACTCCGGCCGATTCTGATGACGACCCTTGCGTTCGTTGCGGGCATGATTCCGCTCGTGCTCTCGAGCGGCGTGGGTTCGGCGACGAACCGCGCGATCGGCTTCGTCATCATCGGCGGCCAATCCCTGGTGTTGTTGCTGACGCTGGTGGCGACCCCCGTCGCATATTCGCTGTTCGACGATTTGTCGAAGGTGCGACTGTGGCGATGGAGCCGTGCCGCACGTGCAGCGACCGCCGCGGCGTCTGCGATCGCGCTGCTGCTGATGATCCCGGCACGATCGAGCGCACAAACGGCACCAACGCCGCAGCAGCCGCCAGCAGGTGCACAACTGCCGGCTCCGACGAAGCCGGACGCACAGACCGCGCCGCAACAGACGACGGCGCAAGTCATGCGCGTCTCGCGTGAGGATGCGATACGCATGGCGGTCGAGAACAATCCGGATCTGGCGGTCAGCCGCTACGATCCGGCGATCAGCGACACACAGATCGCCGCCGCGCGCAGCGCTTTCGTGCCGACGCTCCAAACGGCGCTGCAGCGGAACAGCCAGCTGCAGCCGCCAATCAATCTGTTCGGCAGCGCCGGTGGCATTCAGACGGACCTGTGGTCGACATCCGTGGGTCTCAACCAGCAGCTTCCGTGGGGCGGCGGATCCTACAGCGTCAGCTGGGATTCGTCGCGAACGACCACCAACAGCCTGATCACGAGCTTCAACCCTGCGCTGGCGTCGAGCGTCGCGCTCGCATTCTCGCAACCGCTACTGCGCGATTTCCGAATCGATCCCGCTCGTGCGCAGCTCGATGTGACCCGCCGCAATCGCGAGATTGCCGATACGCAGTTGCGCGAGGCGAGCGTCACGACGGCCGCCGAAGCCGAGCGTGCGTACTGGTTGTACGTCTCGGCGCTCGCGCTGGTCGACGTGCAACAGCGATCGCTCGATCTGGCGCTCGAACTCGAGCGGACGAATCGCGCGCGCGTGGACGTGGGGCAGTCGCCACCGCTCGACCTCGTCGCCGCTCGCGCAGAGGCCGCGCAACGGCGCGAGAACCTGATCGTCGCGCGCACGAGGTCGCGCCAGGCGGAGGACCTGCTGCGCACGCGAGCGATCGACTCGAAGCGCGACGACTTCTGGACCATCCACCTTGAGCCGGTCGACCGTGTGCCGAGCGTCGGGACTCCGCCGGACGTCGAGGCCGCGGTGAAGCGGGCGCTCGCGGAGCGAACGGATCTGGTTCGCGCTCGCAAGGACATTCAGAACACCGAAACGGAGGTCGCGCTGACGAAGACGCAGACGCTGCCGGATCTGCGTCTGCAGGCGAATTACCTGGCCGACGGCGCCGGGGGCACGCGTCTGCTGCGCGCCGGCGGATTCCCTGGAACGATCGTCGGGTCCGAGGGTACGAGCTTCGCGAACGTCCTCAGTCAGCTCTTCAGCGCCAATTATCCGACGTGGACGGTGGGGTTCACGTTCAGCTATCCGATCGGGAAGAGCCTGGCGGAAGCCGATCTCGCACGCGCGCGCATTCAGCGCGACCAGGCGGGCGCGCGGCTGCACAGCCTCGAGGTCATCGCCGTGCGCGAGATCCGCGATGCCGCCGCACGTGTCGAGCAGAACCAGCAGCGAATCGAGACGACGAAGCTCGGTCGCGAGCTGGCGGAACAGCGGCTCGACGCCGAGCAGAAGCGGTTCGAAGTCGGCATGTCCACGAGCTTCCTGGTCATTCAGGCTCAGCGCGATCTCGCTATCGCGCGCAACAACGAGCTGCAGGCGCTGCTCGACTACCAGCTCGCGGTCGTGGCCTTCGAAACCGTGCAGCAGGCGGGTGGGGGAACCCTCCTCTCCGAACTCGGCGCTGCGGTGTCCGATTCGTCGCGCTAAAGGGGAACAGTGGTCATGGCACGGCAATGAATCGGCCGGGTCGCAACAGCGGCAACGCAGGATCGCGGCGGTCTTCCAGCACGTAATCCGACACGATCCGAGCCGTGATCGGCGCGAGCAGGACGCCATTCCGAAAATGGCCGGTCGCATACACGATGTTCTGGTCGATTTCCGATGGTCCGATAATCGGCAGGCCATCGGACGTCGCCGGACGTAGGCCTACGCGCGCGTCCAGAAACGTCGCACGCCAGGTTTCCGGCACGAGTTCGCAGGCCGCGTCGAGCAGATCCCGTACTCCCGCGGCCGTAGTCCGCTCATCGAACCCCACGTCCTCGACGGTGGCGCCGACCAGGACGGTCCCGTCGCGCCACGGCACGAGATAGCACGCGGGTCCCCAGAGGATGTGCGTGATGGGACGCGCCTCCCATTTCAACCGCAGCAACTGACCGCGGACGGGACGAACGTGGGTCCCCGCCGGCTCGCGCAAGCCGATATCACGGGTCCAGCTCCCCGCGGCGACAACCACCCACCGAGCGTCCCACGATACCCCATCGTCAGCAGTCACGCGGACGCGATCGGCGTCAGGCACGACGCTCGTGATGCGCCGCCGCGTCTCCACCTCGACGCCGAGACGCAACGACGCCCACTCGAGTGCCTCGGTGAGCGCGGAAACAGCCACGTATCCATGTTCCTTGGCGCGGAGCGCGCCCACGATCGACTGCGGAACCAACCGCTCGATCGCGCGCACGGTGTTTCCGTCGAGCCATTCGAGATGGTTGCTGTCGGCAAGCGCGCGGAGGTGATCAGCGGATGTCGCATCCGGCGCAAGCTCCAACGTGCCACACCGCTCGTATTCGACATCCACCGCTGCGTCGGTGCAGACCTCCGCGATCCAGTCGTCGTAGAGCGCAAGACTCCGAATCGTGAGGTCGAACAGCGGTCCGCGCTCGTGGGCCTCGATGTACGGCGCGAGGATTCCGGCCGACGCGTGGGTCGCGCCGGCGGCGACGGTCCTCGCCTCGAAGACTCGCACGCGCGCGCCACGCCGCGCGAGCTCGCGCGCGGTCGCGCATCCGATGATGCCGGCTCCAATGATCAGAACGTCCGCACCGACCACCACTCAGCGATCATATTCGGGGACAGGCACCGGGGACAGCCAATCGGGACACCCAATCGGGACACCCAACCGGGACACCCAGCCGGGCATCCACTCCGGACGGCCATGCGGCTCCCACGATTGGACGTCCTTGCAGACCGTGTCACGCTCGAGGGCCGCGGCATCCCAGTTGCCTCGCCTGATCGTCCGTCGAGAGGAGCTGAATGCCACGCACCCGCCGCTACTTTTTCGACGGAGTTCCGTACCACATCCTGAACCGCGCGAATCGTCGCCAACAGATCTTCACGCATTCGTATGACTACGAATGCTTTATCTCGACGCTCGCTGACGCACTGACCAAACATCCAGTGCAGCTATTTGCGTTCGTCGTCATGCCAACTCACTTTCATCTCGTGCTTCGAGCCTCCCCGGCGGTTGCGATTTCTGCATTCATGGACAGGTTCATGAACGCGCACATTCGGCGATATCACCGCTATCGGGAACTGTGGGGCACAGGCCATTTGTATCAGGGGCGGTTCAAGGACTTTGGGATCCAGAGCGACCACCATCTTCTGACTGTGCTCCGCTACGTCGAGGCGAACCCGCTGCGGGCTCGGCTCGTCGACCGCGCCGAAGACTGGCCGTGGAGCAGTCTCACCAGCAAAGCAGACAAGGGTGGTCGACCGTTGCTGACAGAATCACCGGTTCCACGACCCTACAACTGGATTGAATTGGTGAATCGACGTTTGCCGCTTCCTACCGAGGCGAGAATCCGCACGTCTGTGCAGCGACAGGTCGAGTACGGAGATGCGGAGTGGTTGCGGGTTCTGGAGCAGCGGCGGAATGGGGACAGCCAGAAGTGAATGTCCTCGTGGCTGTCCCTCTTGGCTGTCCCGTTTGGCTGTCCCGTTTGGATGTCCCCCTATTGCGAGGTGGTCGGGCGGCGCGGCGGCTGGCGGCCGGCGTCGAGGTCGTTCCAGTTCAGAATCGTGTTGAACCCGAGGAAGAACGTTCCCTGCGTCTGCCAGCGCCAGAACGGACGGATCGCGAACATGACGACGTGGCCCTGACCGAGCGGCGCGTCGATAATCTGCGCACGGTTCGCGAGCGCCTGGCCGCCCGACAATACGCCTGACAGCAGCATGTCATCGGGACTCGACGGGAACTGCATGACGACCCTCGGCCGCTCGCCGGGGTCGACGGCGCCAGGTCCGCCAAACCCGCCGCGACCTCCGCCCCCACCGCGACCACCACGACCGCCGCCTTCAGCCTGCTGACCGCGACCCGCACCCGCCTGCGGTACGACAGCATCCGGATCCCACACCGACACTTTCTGCTGCGCCGCGCCGGCCATCGGCGTCGTGTTCTGGCCGACGCCCGGTTGATCGCCGCGGCCGCCGAATACGCCGCCACCGCCGACGTTCAGCACGGGATCCTGGTTGAAGTACACCGGCAGGCTGTCGCCTTGATAGCCGTAGGCAATTGGGCTGCGCTTGTCGGTGATCATCCCGCGCAGAATCGAGCCGCGCACGAACAGACCCTCCGGGTTCTCGACGGTGACGCCGGTCGTCATGTTGTACTCCGGCAGAATCGTCGACGTGGACCCCTCGGTGAGGAGCGTCCCTCCCTGCTGTACGAACTTCAGCAGCTCGAGGAGCCCTTCGAGTTCCATGCCACCGCGGATGTCATCGCTCTGATCCTGCGCGCCGAGATTCGGCGTCGCCTCGGTTTTCTTGTACGGCAACGGCGGACCGGTCTTCGGCAGCCCGTTGACTTGCGACTGCGCGGTCCCGCCGACGTGCGGGTAGATGATGACGTCGTACTTCGCCCGCAGATTTCCTTCGCGCAGTTTCTGATCCGCGAAGTACGTGTACGGGACGCCGTACGTGTCCAGTGCGGCCCGCACCCAGCCTTCGTCCTGCGTGCGCTGCCACGCGTGCACGTAGCCGATTCGCGGGATGTCGAGATCGTGTACGGCCACCGAGGGCGCTGTTGCCACCGCCCACGCCGACAGCCCGAGCTCCTCCAACGTCGGTTCCAGCGCCACGCGATTGGCGTTTGGAATGATGAACGCGCCGGCGCGGAATTTATGGCCGCTCAGCTCGAAATCATCCTCGGCCGCCTGCATCTTCACGTCTTTGTGCTTGAAGCGGAACGCCATCAGATTGTTGTCGGTCGTATGTTCGACGACGAGGATTGGGCCGCTGCCTTCGATGACGCCCGGCGCCTTCGCCTCGGTCGTGAGCATCGCCATCTGCTGCGTGAGGATCGTCTTGTCGGTGATCGGCTTGACCACGACGTTCCGCATCAACTGGAACGTCCAGCCCGTATCGTCGTAGGGCCGTGGATTGGCCGGCGCGTAGTTCTGGATCGACAAGTACATGTCGGCGAGCGTGCGGTACGGCTGGTCGCCGCGAATGATGTAGTCCCCGGGCTGCACGCTCAGGTTTCCCGCGGTGAAGGCCGCGTTCGCCCTGTGAATCTCGAGACCCTGGCGGCGCAGCTCGTTCACCGCATCGGCCGCGTCGGCCCGTCGATACTGCGCCGCTGGAACGACCCATCCGTGGATCGGTCCGTCCGTGCCTTTTGCAACGGCGCGCTTGTTCTTCAGCCAGTAGTTCTCGAGATACAGCTCGCGGTTCTTTCCGACATGGCTCAACGCGAACAGGATCGCCGACTCCTGGATGTTCGTGTTGTTCCGCGGTCCCCAGCTGATTGACGGGAGCGGCGGGTTAGGCCTGAACCACTCCCGGCTGGTCGTCGTCGCGGCCGGCGTCACCGTGTACGGGTCGGGACCGTAGCTCTGGACCTCGTAGAAGCGGCCGATCGCGTTGTGCGAGTTCGCGATGAAGAACATGTAGTTCGGGACCCAGCCGTCGTAGAAACCGTAGGTCCAGACGCCGGGCACGCCGCGCTTGGTCATCTCCATCACGTCGTTCTTGGCGAGCATCCACCACTCGTCGATCGTGATGGGATCCAGCGCTTCGTTGTACGGACCGGTGCCGGTCGACGCATAGAGGTACGTCTGCGCCTCATGAAGATCGTGCATCACGGTCGGCTTCCATTCGAGCTGTACCTTCGTGACGTTGCGCGTCAACTGGAGGAACTGACCCATGCCGTCGCGGTTGTTGTCGTGCGCGACGTATTTCCCCCAGTACATCAACTGAAGGCGCTGCGCGTTCTGCGTAAGCTTCTTGTTGAAGTAGTACGTGTCGACCTGTTTCTCGCGTCCGTCCACTTCGATAACGGGCGTGATGAAGGTGATGACGTTGTTCCGGATGCCTTGAATGAACGGCGTCTCCTCGACCGCGAGACGATAGGCGAGCTCGATGAGCATCTCAGGGCCGCCGGTCTCGGGCGAATGCATGCCGCTGGTAATCCAGTAAATGGGCTTCGCGGTCTTGATCAACTGCTGCGCCTGCTCCTCGCTGGTCTTTCGCGGATCCGTGAGCGCCGTCAGCATCGACTTGTACTTCTCGAGCTGCTTGATCGTCGCTTCATCGGCGACGGCGAGCACGACCATGTCGCGTTTCTCTTCCGTCTGACCGATCTTCCACATCGTGACCCGATCCGAAGCCTTGTCCAGCGCTTCGTAATACCGGTAGATGTCCTTCGCGTAGGTCAACTCGCCCGGCGTGCCGACGATCCTGCCGAAGAATTTCAGCGGCGTCGGAACCGCATCCGACGCCGGCAGGTGATCGACCAGCTCGGTCATGATCCGCGCGTCCTGCGTGTACTCCTTGATCTTCGCGGTGTAGGCTTCGTCGATCCTCTGCTTCGAGCTCGCTTGTCGCGTCTGCGCGGAAGGCTCGAGCACTGGTGTCGCCACGATCGCGAGCAGACAAACGAAAGCGAAGCGATGTGTCGGGCTTCGCAGCGCGCGGCAGCTCATGAATCCTCCCGTGAAGAAACGGAATCCGCCTTATAGCACAGGAATGACCGGCGCGAGAAGCTCCTGGCAACCGGCTTGCTTGATCGTCGTGACATGCTCGCGTACTTTCGGGTGCCGCTGAGTCGGGGCGAGCTTTTCAAGCGCACGATCAAGGAGTGCATCGCGGACGACGTCCTCAGCCTCGCCGCGCAGCAGGCGTACTATTTCTTCTTCGCGCTGTTTCCCGCCCTGCTTACGCTCATCTCGATCGCGAGCTTCTTCCCTGTCGCGAACCTCATGGATGAAACCGTCAAGCTGCTCGGGCGGTTCGCACCTCCCGACGTCCTGACCATCATCGCTGAGCAAATCAAGAAGATCTCCGACAGCGATCACGGCGGCATCCTCACGGTCGCATTTCTGCTGACGATCTGGAGCAGCTCCGGCGCGATGGTGTCGATTATCACGACGCTCAACACCTGCTACGACATCAGCGAGAGTCGCCCCTGGTGGAAGGTGCGCTTGACGGCCATCGGCCTGACACTTGGGTTGGCGATCTTCATCCTGACGTCCATCAGCCTCGTGTTGGTCGGACCAACGGTCGCAGAACATCTCGCGGCGCGGCTGCACCTCGGCGAGGCGTTCAAGTGGGCATGGTGGATTCTTCAATGGCCGGTCGTCTTCGTGCTCGTCTCGGTTGGCATCGGGCTCATCTACTATTTCGCGCCCGACGCTGAACAGGAGTGGGTCTGGATTACTCCGGGATCGGTGCTGGCGACGCTCCTCTGGGTGGCAGTCTCACTCGGATTCAAGATGTATTTGAAATACTTCGGCAACTACAACGAGACGTACGGAACCATAGGCGCCATCATCGTGCTCTTGACGTGGCTCTATCTCTCGTCCCTTGCGATTCTCGTCGGCGCCGAGCTGAATTCCGAGATCGAGCACGCATCGCCGTACGGCAAGGACCCCGGCGAGAAGGTGCCGGGGCAAAAGCGAAAGCTCGGGATTGCGGCTCGGAAGGCGTACGAGAAGTGGAAGTCTCTTGGACGAAAGCCGAACTTCCCGCTGCCGGCCAGAAGTTGACGCTTACCGTGGCTTCCAGGCGTCCGGCCGCAACTTCCCGCCGAACCCCCAGTAGACCTCCTCGGATTTTCTCGGCGGAGGTATGTCGGTCAGGTAACGCCCGTCTTGTCTCTGGTCCAGGAATCGTTCTGCGTTCACATCAATCGATCGAGACTCGAACTCGTGTCGGCTGATGTGCGAGCGCACCGGCACCGGCACGTAGACTGGCACGACGAACGGAACGGCAACTTCTCGAACCACCTCAGTGGGGCGCTCGATGACGACCTGCGGGGGCGGGGGTTCCTGCACGACAGGGATAGCCTGATCGTCGGGCGGCCGCGTGCGGCCGCTTCTCACGATGGCAACGATCACGCGCTGGCTCACGCCAGCGGCCTTGAGCTTCGTCAGTGTTTCGGTGTCGATTGGAAACACGCCACCGTCCACCTCGACCAACGCAAGCAGCACGTCCTCGCTCAGGCCGGACCGGCTGAGCTCGATGATGTCGCGGATCGTGATGGCCTCTGCTGAGGCGGCGGCGAACGGGAACAGCAAACAGAAGGCGATAATCAGGCGACGCATCAGATCCTCGAAGGTTCGGCTTCAGCCGGACTTGAACCAACTCGTATAGTGCAACGCCGGTGCCCGACGCAACCCCAGGGATTTGGGCTGGCCTCATCGTTGCGGTCCTGAGGTGAGGACAGCAGGTGTCATCCCCAAGCTTCTGACGGCGGGCTGATGATGCTTGTTTGGGTTTTTTGCAGGAGTTTTGAGCGACTTTCCAGGGGCCTCGAGGGCACGGCTATTGCTCAGGCTTGCTCATCCAGGGAGCAGTTCCGCCATGATCTCAAGACCCGTCCTCATTGGTTTACTTGCTGCCGCGTGCATAACGGCGGCAGCCGGCGGTGCTTTCGTTGCCTTCCGTCAAAACGCCGGTGATCGCGCATCCGCCGCGAATACGGCGACCGCGGTACGTGAGGCGACCCAGCCGGCAAATCCGGCTCAGCCGGTAGCTGAGACCGAGGCGGTCGTCAGCCCGCCGGCGAGCCAACCCGCCGCGGCCCCGGCGCAACCTGCGCCTTCAGTGGCTGCACCGGCCGAGGCACAGGATGATCGCTCGAATTCCAAGGTCGAGACTCGATCGAAGCGGGCCCGCGCCCCGATTGCTCGCGCTGAACGCCCGGCCGCCTCTCGAGTCGGTTCAGAACCGGACGCTCGCTCCAACTCTGGACAGGATCCTCGCTCGACATCGAGCCAGGCTTCCCGAAGACCAACTGACCCGGCAAGCGCATCCCCGGCTGCCGCTGGTGATCCGAACGTCGTGCGAGAGGCGCCATCGGCGCCGACAGCCGAAGCTACGACCGCTGAACGCGGACGAGCGATGGAAGTCGTGCCATCCGCGCCAGAGCCCAAATTCGTCGAAGTCGTGCTCCCGGCATCGTCCGTCATTGGATTGCAGATGGAAACTTCCACGTCGAGCGAGACGGCGCGACTCGAGGATCGCGTCGAGGCGCGCGTGACTCGCGACGTCATCGCCTCGGGGCGCACGGCGATCCCGGCCGGCTCGAAGTTGATCGGGTCGGTCACGCTGGTCGAGCGCGGCGGCAAGATCAAGGAGCAGGCGCGACTGAACGTGCGTTTCCACACGCTCGTGCTGGCCAACGGGACGGAACTGCCGTTGCGAACGGAAACGATCACCCGCGAGGGTGAGGCGCCGAGCGGAGACAGCTCGCGGAAAATTGGTGGAGCAGCGGTAGGCGGGGCGATTCTCGGCGCGATTCTCGGCGGAGGCAAGGGCGCGATGATCGGTGGTGCAACAGGCGCCGGGGCGGGAACCGCCGCAGTCATGGCCGGCGATCGCAAAGCTGCGACGCTGCGAAGCGGCGAGACGGTCACCGTGAAGCTCTCTGCGCCGGTCAACATCGAGGTCGAGAGAGAACAGCAGTAAGCATTCTCAACGCGCGTGGGGCCCCACCCCCAGGCGCTTGCGGCAGGCCGGGACGCGAAGGACAATTCCCGGCCATGCCACCCACATCGTTCGGCGATCTCGATCCGGAGGAGTTCAGGCGCGAAGCGCACCGCGTCGCGGACTGGATCGCTGATTACATCGCGAACCCCAGTCGCTATCCCGTTCTCGCCCAGGTCGCGCCCGGAGACATCAGGAACCAGTTCCCCGATCGCGCGCCGGAGTGCGGCGAGCCGTTCGCGAAGATTTTCTCGGACTTCGAGCGCATCATCCTTCCCGGCATCACTCACTGGAATCATCCGGGGTTCTTCGCGTACTTCGCGATCACCGGCAGCGCGCCAGGGATTCTCGCGGAGTTCCTGTCCGCGGCACTCAACGTCCAAGCCATGCTGTGGCGAACGTCCCCCGCAGCAACGGAGCTCGAGGAAGTCACGCTTGGGTGGCTTCGTCGGCTGATCGGACTTCCGGACGCATTCGAAGGTGTGATCTACGACACCGCCTCGGTTTCGAGCCTGCACGCGCTTGCCGCTGCGCGCGAAGCGGCAGTGTCATCAACGCGTGAGCTCGGGCTCGCAGGGCGATCGGATCTGCCGCGGCTGCGGGTCTACTGCTCGAATCAGGCCCACTCATCGGTCGACAAGGCAGTGATCCTTCTGGGCCTCGGTCACAAATCTCTCCGTCACATCGAGAGCGACGAACAGTTCCGGATGATTCCAGCTGCGCTCGACGCCGCGATTGCCGAGGATCGCGGGAACGGCTGGCTGCCGCTCGCAGTCATCGCAACCGTGGGAACGACGTCGACGACGAGCATCGACCCGGTCGAATCGATTGCGACGATCTGCCGACGCGAACGTGTGTGGTTGCACGTCGACGCGGCGTACGCCGGTGTCGCCGCGATGGTCCCAGGGTACGAATGGATCCTGCGGGGCGCAAACGATGCAGATTCGCTCGTCGTGAATCCGCACAAGTGGCTGTTCACGCCGTTCGACCTGAGCGTGCTCTACTGCCGGCACATGGATATCCTGCGAAGCGCCTTCTCGCTCACGCCGGATTACTTGAAGACGACCGAAGCGTCTACGGTCCGCAATCTGATGGACACGGGCATCCAGCTCGGTCGGCGGTTCCGCGCGCTGAAGTTGTGGATGGTCCTCCGCCATTTCGGCGCCGAAGGTCTTCGCCAGCGCCTCGCCGAACACATGCGTCTTGCGCGGTCGTTCGCAGACTGGATTGACGAGAGCGACGATTTCGAACGCACGGCGCCGGTACCGTTCAGCGTCGTGTGCTTCCGGGCGATTGGCGACGACGTTTTGAATGAACGCCTGCTCGAAGCGGTCAATTCGAGCGGCGAGATTTTCATCTCGCACACGCGTCTCGGTGGCCGCTTCTCTCTCAGGCTTGCAATCGGCAATCTCCACACGACAGAGCAGCACGTCTCCCGCGCATGGGCGCTCTTGCGCGATCGCGCGCGCGAGCTTCGGAGCTCGTCCACGGCCGGGGCATAGCGCTTGCAACTACTCACAGTGTGCGACGGGCTGCACCGTTTCATCGCGGTGACAGTCCGCGCGGTGGACCGGGTCGGACACCCGAGCTGGTCCTCTTCTGCTCGTGGCATGACGCGATCAGCCGCGGGCGTAGCGAGGAGAATCTATGTCACTGCGCAAGCTGTGCATGACGGGTGCGCTGGCCGTACTCGTGTCGGTCGCTGCCCCTTCGAAGGCTTCTGCCGACTGGCTGCTCACGCCGTTCATCGGCGCGAACTTCAACGGCAGCGCCAACGTCACTGGTGCGGGCGAGGACTTCGGTGACCAGTTCGAGAGAAAACTGAATTACGGTGCATCGCTCGCCTGGATGGGTAATGGAGCGCTGGGATTCGAGGTTGACTTCGGATATTCACCGAACTTCTTCGATGTCAGCCCGGACGACAACAACTTCAACTTCATTGGCGACGGCAACGTCACGACGCTGATGGCAAACCTGGTCGTGGGCGCTCCGACGGGCGGAGTGCGGCCCTATGCATCGGGAGGCATCGGCCTGATCAGGCAGCGTCTGGACGACGCGGGGCAGTTCTTCGGGAAGGTTGGGAACAACGACTTCGGATTCAACGTTGGCGGCGGGGTGATGGGGTTCATGAACGATCACGTCGGACTGCGGGGCGACATCAGGTACTTTCGCGCAGTGCACGATTCGAGTAATGACGGCGTGGATTTAGATCTCGGCGACTTCAACTTCTGGCGCGGAACGGTTGGCGTCATGTTCAAGTTCTGAGCTGACGCTACAAAGAAGCTAGAACCTGGAAAAGAAGCTGGAAGCTAGAATCTGGAGCGATCTGATTCCGCGATCCCTCTAACTTCTAGCTTCTAGCTTCTATTCATCTATTTTCCACTTCTCCACCCACCTCTCTCCTTCCGCCTCGAGTGCGACGGCGCCGTGTTGCGGGAATTTCACTTCCTCTGTAACTCCTGTTAGCAATTGGAGAATTCGCGGCAGACTCGGCATGTGGCCAACGAGCATGAGATCGCGTGTGTCGCCAGCGAGGCGGTCCTTGATCCATTCCGGCGGATCCGTGGGTTGGAGTCCCCGGATCGCTGCCAGTTCGGCTGAGGGGTTACAGCTGCGCCACATGGCCTCGGCTGTTTGACGCGCGCGCAGCTTGCCGCTGTGCCAGACGGCCGCCGGCGTGACACCGCGCTCGGCAAGCTTCGCCGCAAGTCGGCCCGCGTGGGCGCGACCGGCCTCCGATAGGGGACGCTGGGGATCGATCTCAGGTCCGACTGCGTCAGCGTGATGGACGAGAACAACCACGGCTCAAGGCTCTTGGCTCAAGGCTTTTGCCGGCCTTTCACTGCACAAGCCACGCGCGGAGTTGATCCAATGCGGCCGAGACCGCGTCCGGATTCGTCGATTGCGGCGTATGTTTGCGCCGGACCGACGCGAGCGGCGTTATCGCCTCGACGATGTCGCCCGCGAAGAGCGGCGAGTGTGCGCGCCACTCATCGATCGACAGTGATTCGAACGTGCGTCGTTCACGAACCAGACGCAGCACGAGCGCACCGACGATCTGGTGTGCCTCGCGAAACGGCACGCCCTTGGCGACGAGGTAATCGGCGACGTCCGTGGCCAGCAGTAGTCCCGATGCCGCCGCTCCGGTCACGTCCCGATTGACCGAGATCCCGCGCAGCACCGAAGTGGTGGCCGCGAGTGCCGCGCCGACCGTGTCCTCGGCCTCGAACAGCGCTTCCTTGTCCTCCTGCAGATCCTTGCTATACCCAATCGGCAGCCCCTTCATCGTCGCGAGCCAGCCGGCGAGACGGCCGATGACCCGTCCGGCTTTGCCGCGCGCGAGCTCCAGCGGATCCGGGTTCTTCTTCTGCGGCATCAGGCTGCTGCCGGTGGCCGCCGTGTCGGCAAGATCGAAGAATCCAAACTCCTCGGACGTGAAGAGGATCAGATCTTCGGCGAGCCGGCTCACGTGCACCATCGTCAGCGCGCACGCATGCAGGAACGATGACACGAAGTCGCGATCGCCGGTCGCGTCGATGCTGTTGGCGACGACGCGCGAGAAGCCGAGCCGCGCAGCAAGCCAGCCGACGTCGATGGCGTAGCTCGTGCCGGCAATCGCTCCCGATCCGAGAGGGAGCTCGTCGATCTCGGCGCCAACGGCGGCGAAGCGCGCGTGATCGCGGCGCAACGCTGATGCGTGAGCCAGGAAGAAATGCGCGGCCAGGACGGGCTGCGCGCGCCGCAAATGCGTGTACGACGGCATCAACACATCACGCGAGCCATCGGCGCAATCGGCGAGAACCGCGATGAGCGTTCTGATGGTGCGCTGCAGCTCTGGCAGGCGACGCTTGAGATACAGACGCAGGTCGACAGCGACCTGCTCGTTGCGCGACCGGCCGGTGTGCAGCCGTCGGCCTGCATCGCCGACACGCGCGACCAGCTCGCGTTCGACGAAGGAATGCACGTCCTCGTCGTTGCGAGCCGCTTCGGAATCGAAGAACGCCGGATGCGACGACCGGGTGTTCAGGATCTCCTGCAGCGCGCTGCGAATGCTCCCTGCGTCGCTTGCGGCGATCACACCGGCGCGTTCGAGCGCTTCCGACCACGCGATGCTTCCGCGCACATCGTCTTCGAAGAGTCGCCGGTCGAATCCGAACGACGCGCCGAACGCGAAGAGCGCCTCGTCGGGATCTCCCTCGAAGCGGCCTGACCACAGGTGCGCCATGCGTCAGCCCCTCGTGGGTTCTTCAGCCGTGCGCGATGCGAGATTGCCGCGGATCGACGTCTGTTCTTCGAGCGAGTACGCCGACTTGCGGCCGACGACGCGGCAATCGCCCTTGAAGAGTCTGAGGCGCACGACGCCCGTGACGCGTGGCTGTATCGTGGCCGCGAACGCATCGATCGCCTGGCGCGTCCACGAAAACCAGTGGCCGTGATCGACGAGATCGGCATAGCGGCGCCCGAGGTCGGTCGAGAGGCGATCGAGATCGCGAGGCGCGACGAGCGCTCGAAGCTCGCGGTGCGCAGTGTGGAGGATCGTGGCGGCTGGTGCTTCGACGATCGCGCGGCTTCTCGTTCCGGTTAGCCGGGTCGCGATCGTGTCCACGCGGCCGACGCCGTGAGCGCCCGCAATCGTGTCGAAGCTCTCGATCAGCTCCAGCAGCGGCATCTCGATCCCATTGGCGCGCACCGGAACACCGGCGTTGAATTCGATTTCGACGTACGCGGGTTCATCGGGAGAATCCTGAGGACCTCGTGTCAGACTGTAGAGCTCTTCGGTCGGTTCAGTCCACGCGTCCCCTGCCGAACCGCACTCAACCACACGGCCCCAGAGGTTCGCATCGGCTTTGAACATACCCCCGGGATTTTGCGGAGAGTCGTGTCCGGACCCTGATCGGGCAGGCTGTTCCGCGGCTGGCCGAAAGGCAGCCGCGAGCACGGGAATGCCATGCGCCGCCGCGTATTCGATTCGATCGTTCGGAGCCATACCCGCGAGCGCGGTCGGCGCAATCACCTCGACCGAAGGATCCACCGCTTGTGCCAAGAGCCTGAGCCGCACCTCGTCGTCACTCTCCAGGGCGCAGCCCGTCGCAACGCGGTCAACTCCCTCCATGCGCGCGATCTCGACGAGCCGTTTCGCGATCAGCGGACGCGCGAGACGCGTTGCCAGCGGATCTCCGGCTTCCGAAATGGCGCCGGCCTGAAGCGCGGGGAGGACATATTCGCGCGCGAATTCTTCGCGAGCATCGACGACATGCGCCCTCACGGCGCCAAGGGCGAGCGCGCGCTCACGGACGTCGACGAGCTCGCGGTCCTGGCCGAGATCGAGCGTCAGCGTGACGATTTCGGCGCCGAATCGCTCGGCGAGCCAAACAATGGCCATCGACGTGTCCAGGCCCCCTGAATACGCGAGAACGATTCGCTTCATCTCCTACGACTCCCTCACCCGAACCCTCATCCCCTCCAACCGATCAGCGAGCGCAGAGGCCTGCGTCGGCGAACGGCAAATCACGAGAATCGTGTCGTCGCCCGCAATCGTGCCGACGATCTCAGGCAGCGGAAACCGATCGAGAACGATCGCCAGTGACTGAGCCTGGCCCGGATCCGTCTTGAGGACGATCAACTGCTCGACGCGGTCCTGGCTACGGAGATACTCCTCCACCGCGCGACGGACCGCTGCGGTAGCATCGGTCGCCGTCGCGACCGCATTCGGACGTCGATACGCGCCGTCCGCCGCGCGCTTGACGAGACCGAGGTCGCGGATATCCCTCGAAAGCGTGGCCTGCGTCGTTTCTATCCCGCGCTCCCGAAGGAGCGCTCGAAGCTGCTCCTGGCTTGTCACGGCGTGGGTAGCGACAAGCTCGAGAATCTGTGCCTGTCGATGAACCTTCATCCTTATCCGGGGACTTCGTGTCCCGGTCCCCTTACACGCTCGCTCGCAGGGCCCCGCGATCCGCGCTCGACTCGGGTGGCTCTCTCGCTGCGCTCGTTCGCGCCATCCGTGGCAAACGACGAGCATAAATATACATAGCCAACGAATCAGTATACATCTTATGAGATTGTTTATGCACGAGGCGCCCGTAAATTCATTGACTGTCCATTTCGTCTTGCGGTATATGTATTAGTTCTGGTGAATAACTATTCGCGTGTCAGGGTAGGGGTCGCAGGAGCGACGGGTTACGCGGGAGTCGAGTTGCTGAGGCTGCTGGCGCGGCATCCGTCTGTGGACGTCAAGGTCGCGATGGCGTCAAGTGGTTCAGAGCCACGACGCGTTCCGGCGCTGGCACGAATCTGGGATGAGCCGGTTCAGCCATTCGACGCGGATCGGCTGGCGCAGGAGACGGACGCGGTCTTCCTGGCTGTGCCTGATACGCTCGCGGCTGACGTCGGGCCTCTGCTCGCGGAGCGCGGTCCGCGAGTTTTCGACCTGTCTGGCGCGTTCCGGCTTCGGGATCGAGAGAGTCGTCAGCGCTGGTACCCGCACTCGCCGGACCCCTCGGTCTCGGTTGCCTACGGACTTACGGAGCGGTATCGCCGAGAGCTTGGCACGGCGCGCCTGGTGGCTTGTCCGGGTTGCTATCCGACCGCTGCGGTGCTTGCGCTTCAGCCGCTCGTGGCGGCCGGCCTCGTGCAGGCCGGCGTGATCATCGATGCCAAATCCGGCATCTCGGGCGCCGGCAAGACCCCGAGCGAACGCACCCACTTTTCGGAGGTCCACGGCAGCATCGCCGCGTACGGGGTATTCGCCCACCGCCATGCGGCCGAGATCGAACAAGAACTTGGAATGCCGGTGACGTTCGTGCCGCACTTGGTGCCGCTCGATCGCGGGATCTTCGAGACGATCTACGCGCGCCTGCAGCCTGGCGTCGACGCGTCAGCGATTGCAGCTGCGCTCACGGCCGCCTATGCGCACTCTCCGTTCGTGCGGCTGACGGGCGCCGACCTGCCGGAGATCAAGCACGTGGCGCATACCAACTTCTGCGACATCGGCTGGCGCATCGATCGTCCCGGCGGCCAGCTCGTGATGGCGGTCTGTATCGACAACCTGGTGAAGGGGGCGGCCGGGCAAGCGATTCAGAATTTCAACGTCGCATTCGGGTTCGATGAAACAACTGCGCTGAACTAACGGTGCCGGGGTTCGGGATTCGGGGTTCGGGATTCGATGACGACTGTTTTAAAGCTTGGCGGCGAGTTGCTCGACGATGCGGAGGCGATCCGGTCCTCGGCTGAGGCGATCGTGCGGCTCGCCTCGCGTGGACGGCTCGTCGTGGTCCACGGCGGCGGGCGGGCGATCGATGCCGAGCTGCGCGCGCGGGGAGAGTCGCCGCGGTTCATCGACGGGCTGCGCGTCACAGATGCCGCGTCACTGTGTGCGGTCGTCGGGGTGCTCGCCGGACGGACAAACACGAATCTCGTGGCGACGCTGAACACGCGTGGCCTGCGGGCCATTGGTCTCACCGGCGCCGACGGACTGATCGGCCTCGCAATCAAAGCAGAACCGCTGCGCTCGATCTCCGGCGAGCAAGTGGATCTCGGCCTCGTCGGGCAGCCGGTCGGCACGGACGCAGCCCTGGTGAATGACCTCGTCGGAATTGGCTGCATCCCAGTGATCGCAAGCATCGGCATCGATCGTGACGGGACGCTGCTGAACATCAACGCGGACACGCTCGCGGCTCACCTTGCCGCGATCGTTCCAGCCGAGCGGCTGATCATCGCTGGCGCAACGGCCGGTGTCCTGGATGCCGGCAAGAACGTCATCCGCGCACTGTCGCTCGACGATGTCGAGCGCATGATTGCGTCCGGGGAGGCGCATTCGGGAATGGTCGCCAAGCTCACGGCGTGCCGTTCAGCCCTCACCCGCGGCGTTCGCGAGGTTGCGATCATTGACGGCCGTTCCGGTGACTTCGATCAAGCGACGGGAACGGTGATTCGACGAGAGTTGGTTCGCACGTAAGAGCGCAACATGACGAACCACGGCCTACGACGAGCGAACGAGCGCAGCGAGTGAGCCGCTGGAGCGGAGCGGGGATCGTGGGGGCCCCGCGAGCGACGGCGTAAGGGGGTCTGGGGGACGAAGTCCCAGTTGAGAACGAGCGTTAGCGAGAGAGCCGCGGGAGCGGAGCGGGGCAACGGGGTCGCCTCCACCCCACCGCGCGGACTGTGCGCGCTGGGGTGGATATCGGGGTCCGGGGCACGAAAGTCCTCCGGGTGAACGCGAACGAGCGCAGCGAGAGAGCCGCTGGAGCGGAGCGGGGCGATGGGGGCCCCGCGAGCGACGGCGAAAGGGGGTCCGGGGGACGAAGTCCCCCGGTTAAAGATGACTACCGCAACCGACGTGATCGCGATTGAGTCCGAACATGTGCTGCAGACCTACCGGCGCGGGCCCGTTGTGTTCGAGCGCGGGAGAGGATGCCGCCTGTTCGATGCCGATCGTCGCAGCTACCTCGATCTGATCTCGGGCCTCGGCGTGGCGTCGCTCGGCCATGCGAACCCGCGATTGGCCGAAGCCATCGGAGCACAGGCGCGCGAGCTGCTCCACACCTCCAATCTGTTCTTCCATCCGTTGCAGGGAGAACTGGCCTCGCGCCTCGCTGCGCTGTCGGGCCTTCCACGTGCGTTCTTCTGTAACAGCGGCACCGAAGCGATCGAAGCGTGTCTGAAGTTCGCGAGACGATATTGGGCCGCATCCGAATCAGGCGGGCGGCGCAGTGGTTTCGTTGCTCTCGAGCACTCGTTCCATGGCCGGACCACGGGCGCGCTCTCGGTCACGTGGGACGAACACTATCGGGCGCCGTTCACGCCGTTGATCCCGGATGTTCAATTCGTGCCCGCCGATGATCCAGACGCGCTTCGGCGCGCCGTGTCGACGTCAACCGCCGCGATTGTGCTCGAGCCGATTCAGGGCGAAGGGGGCGTCCGTCCGCTCAGCGGGAAGATGGCCGCGGCAGTATCGGCAGCATGTCGGGAAAGCGGCGCGCTGCTCATCGCTGACGAAGTGCAGTGCGGCCTCGGGCGCACCGGCGTGCCGTTCTACTCGCAGGTCCTGGCGCTGCAGCCGGACATGATGGCGATCGGCAAGGCGCTCGGAGCCGGAGTGCCGGTTGCCGCAGCGCTCTTCAGCGATCGCGTGGCGCGCGCCGCGTCGTTCGGCGATCACGGCAGCACCTATGGTGGCAATCCGCTCGCTTGCCGCGCCGCGCTCGTGTTCCTCGAGGAGCTGATCGAGCGCGATCTCATGGCGCATGTCGCGCAGGTCGGCGCGCACCTCGAAAACGGCCTGCGCGGCATCGCCCAACGGCGGTCGATCGTCCGCGATCTTCGCGGCGCCGGCCTGATGTGGGGGCTCGAGCTCGATCGGCCGGCCGCGCCCATCGTCGAATTCGCGCTTCAGTTGGGGCTGCTGGTCAATCGGACGGCCGAGACGGTCGTCCGGCTGCTCCCACCCTACGTCATCACCCAGCAGGAAATCGACGAGGGTCTCGTCCTCCTCGAGCAAGCGCTGAGATCCGCGGAGACGGGATCATGAGCAGCTCAGTGGCACTGCGTCTGGCCGAGAGTGCCGATGTGGGTGCGGTTCATCGCCTGATCACGCAGAACATCGAAGCCGGGCACTTGTTGCCGCGGACTGCGGAGGATGTCGGCCGTCATGCCGCACGGTTCATCGTCGCCCAGCACGAGAGCGGCATTGTCGGCTGCGCCGAGCTGGCGCCGCTCAGTGAACGTGTCGCCGAGATACGGTCCTTCGTGGTAGACGAACCGTTCCGCGGACGACATATCGGGATGCAGCTCGTGGAACAGATTGCTTCGGCGGCGTCGCGGCAGGGGTACGCGACGCTCTGCGCGTTCACACACGAGCCCTCGCGGTTCGTGCGGATGGGTTTCACGATCGTTCCGCACGTCTGGCTGCCCGAGAAGATCGCGCACGATTGCACCGTGTGCCCGCTGTTTCGGCGGTGCGGTCAGTACGCCGTGATGTTGCCGCTTCGATCGGGCGTCAACGTCCGTCCCGAGCCGCCTGCGGCGATCATCCAGGGAGGGCGAACGATCGCGTCGAAGCGTTCCAATCTCGAGCGGTTGCAGCTGCGGCCGACGGCCGCCCGTGAGCCCGATCGGGCCGAGGCGGTCCTGGCGTGAAGACGCTCGATGTTCAGCCGATCGCCGGAGGGATCACCGCGCCCGGCGGCTTTCGCGCGGCGGGCGTGTCATGCGGCATCAAGGCGTCCGGCGAACCGGACGTGGCGCTCATCGCGTCGGATGACACCGTCAGCGCCGCCGCGGTCTTCACCACGAACCTGGCGCAGGCCGCGCCCGTGCTCGTCTCGCGCGATCACCTTGAGCGCTCCGGCGGCCGCGCGCGCGCAATCGTGGTCAACAGTGGGTGCGCCAACGCCTGCACGGGCGCTGACGGCATGGCGCACGCGACCGAAATGGCGATGCTGACCGCGTCGGCGCTCGGCTGCGATCCGGCGGCCGTGCTCGTCGCCTCGACCGGAGTGATTGGCGTGAAGCTGGACATGCAGAAGGTCGAGCGCGGCATTCACGACGCCTTCGGCGCGCTCTCGTCTTCCGGCGCTGCGGACGCGGCACGCGCCATCATGACGACCGATCCCTTCCCGAAGGAATCCGCGGTCGAGATCTCGAGCGATGCAGGAACGTTTCGCGTTGGCGGAATGGCGAAGGGCTCCGGGATGATCGAACCGATGATGGCGACGATGCTCGGCTTCGTCACGACCGACGCGGTCGTCGACCCGTTCGTCCTTCAGCGTGCGCTTCGCGCGGCGGTCGAGGGTACGTTCAATTCAATCACGGTGGACGGAGAGTGCTCGACCAACGATTGCGTGTTCCTCCTCGCGAGCGGGGCCAGCGGCGTCAGGCTCGGGGAGCGCGAGCTGCCCCTGCTCGCTCACGCGCTCTCTGCTGCCTGCGAGCCGCTCGCCGTCGGCATCGTCCGTGGCGGCGAAGGCGCGACCAAGGTCGTCACCGTGCGCGTGGTGGGAGCCAGATCGGACCAGGACGCGAGGCGCGCCGCACGCGCGATAGCGAACTCGCCGCTCGTCAAGACCGCAATACACGGAGGGGATCCGAACTGGGGCCGGCTCGTTGCCGTAGCAGGTCGATCCGGCGCCGCCTTCACATTGGACAACGCCGCCGTCCGTATCGGGCCGGTGGAGTTGTTCAGCGACGGATCGCCACACGACGAGCGCTCAGACGACGCCGCGCGGTATCTTGCCGGGTCGGAGATCGAGGTCGAGGTCGACCTCGGGACCGGCGGTGCCGGCCGCGCTCGCATGTGGACGTGCGATTTGAGCGCCGAGTACGTTCGGATCAACGCGGAGTACCGAACCTGAACGTGTAACCGGGGGTCCGGAGACCAGGGCCCGGGGCCGGAGACCGGGGTCCGGGGACCGGAAGGGGAACTAGGAACCGGCGATCTTGGAACCTGTTGAGCGGATGATCACCATGCCTACCGCAATGCGCGAATCCAGCCTCGAACCCGTCCTGACCCCGCGGTTCCTCTCCGTTCTCGACTTCTCGTCCGAGGAACTCGAGGGATGCCTCAAACTGGCCACGAAGCTCAAGGCGGCCCGCGCAACAGGTGTCGCGCACGAGCGGCCGTTGCAAGGACGCCATGTCGCGCTGCTTTTCGAGAAACCGTCGCTGCGGACGCGATCAACCTTTCAGATTGCTGTTCGCGAGCTCGGAGGCGAGGTGATCGAGCCGCCGGCCGACGTCGCACTGGGCGGACGCGAATCGATTGCCGACGTGGCGCGCAATCTCGAACGGTGGGTGCACGCGGCAGTCGTCCGCACGTTCGAGCAGGCCATGCTCGAA
>Ga0114129_10002220_pt1 | contig 26776 bp, 24 predicted proteins | sample RhiMetdeltSRZDD1_FD_80071 | JGI IMG/M metagenome (GOLD analysis project Ga0114129, IMG submission 80071) | Populus rhizosphere microbial communities from Tennessee, USA - Rhizosphere MetaG P. deltoides SRZDD1 (version 2) (version 2) | ecosystem: Host-associated > Plants > Roots > Rhizosphere >...
CCCAAGCAGCCGGGCATCGACAAATACCTGAACTGGGGCGTCCAGTTCGGACTCGGCCTCCTGCTCAACAACGATACTGACGGCGACGGGGTCAAGGACAAGAGTGACAAGTGTCCCAAGACGCCCAAGGGCGAGTCGGTGGACGCGAACGGCTGCTCCGCCAGTCAGCGCGATACCGACAATGACGGCGTGAAGGACAACCTAGACAAGTGCCCCAACACGCCGGCGGGACAGAAGGTCGACGCGGCCGGTTGCTCGCCGAGTCAGCTCGATGAAGACGGCGATGGCGTGACGAACACAGCCGACAAGTGCCCCGGCACGCCCAAGGGCGAGCAGGTGGATGCGGCCGGCTGCTCCGCGAGTCAGAAGGACGCCGACGGCGACGGGATAAAGGATAATGTCGACAAGTGCCCCAACACGCCGAAGGGTGAGGCCGTGGATGCGGAGGGCTGCTCCGAGAGCCAGCTCGACGCCGACGGCGACGGCGTGCCGGACAAGGTAGATCAGTGCCCGAACACCCCACCGGGAGAGAAAGTAGACAGCCGCGGCTGCTCGCTCGATACCGACGGGGACGGCGTGCCGGACAGCCGCGACAAGTGCCCCAACACTCCCAACGGAGTGGCTGTGGACGAGAATGGCTGCCCCGTCCTGTTCGAGGGCAAGAAGAAGTCGGTAACGCTGCAAGGTGTGAACTTCCAGACGGGGAAGTCCGTCCTGACAGAGGATTCGAAGTTGGTCCTCAAGGATGTGGCAACCTCATTGGCTGCGCGGCCGGATGTCCGGGTCGAGGTGCAGGGCCATACCGACAACACTGGGAGTCGAGCGACGAACATGCGGTTGTCGACTGCCCGAGCCAGGGCGGTAGAGAAGTTCCTGGAGGAGAACGGCGTGTCCCCGGCCCAATTGACCGCGAAGGGTTACGGTCCCGATAAGCCGATTACCTCCAACAAGACGAAGGACGGCCGGGCCAAGAACCGGCGGGTGGATCTGGTTCGAATCAAGTAGGCAGTGCTGATCGAAGATGCAGCAGTACGGGTGGGCGGTGGGCGTCAAGCCCATCGCCCTTTCCCACGGAGGCGAATATGAAGGACTTCCGATTGCTGGATGAAGCGCGAAAGGTGAGAGAGAGCGCGGCGGCCGCGGCCAGCGATCTGGCCCGGCAGGCCGGAGAGAAGGCCGACGCTCTGAAGGCAAAGGCCACGGACGTGAAAGAGCAGCTCGCCGAGCAGGCCTCGGAGATGAGCGATCTCGGGATGACCAAACTGAATGAGACACTTGCCGAATTCAACGCGTCGCTCCCGGTCTTGAGAGAAGCGGGGTACGTCCTCGATGGCGTCACCATCAAGCTGGGCATGCCTCCCAAAATCGTGGCCAACTTTTCGGGGGGGAGTGGGGTCTCCGGCGAGCGTATCGAAGGCCTGCTGGTGGAGCACGCGGATCGGACGCTCACCACGCTGCTGGTGAAGTCGGTGTACCACGCCACGAAGCTGCAATCACTCGTCAACGTGAAGGGGCTGCGACCCACCGGTGTGTCAGTGGAAATAGGTCTCGTCCCGTCGGTGGCGGTGAAATTCGGTCGCGCGCCCTCCGGACCTCGGCTCGAAGAGCCCGATCAGAACGCTCCAACAGCTGCTCTGCCGGCCTCGACTGCTGTGCCGAACCCAGCATGACATCACGAACTCCAAACCGGTGATCAGGCTTCGCCGCGAAGCCCTGGCGCGGCACGCCGTGGCCCATCTCGCCGCGGCAACGGCCCTGATGTTGGGGCCGAAGCTCACGCTTGCACAGGCGCGCCCCTCCGATTGGGCGTCCCTCAGTTTCCAGCCACATAGCGCCCTGCCGACGCGCCCGGACACGACGGTCCGCCTGGGTTCTTTGCCATGCCCCGATTGCAATCCGCCCAAGCGATTCTGGGCAGCGGCGGGCGAGTGGATGGCTGTGCAAGTCATCCCGTGGGCCTTTACGCGCTTCATCAGGAATGGCGAATGGTCTCGCCTCAGCATCAATAGCTGGCTCACCAACCTGAAGTTCTCCTGGCAGTGGGACAACAACGACTTCGCCAACAACCAGTTCTCCCACCCTTACCACGGAAGCGCGTACTTCAATGCGGCCCGGACCAACGGCTACAACTTCTGGGAGTCGGCGCCGTGGGCTTTTGGCGGCAGTCTCTTCTGGGAGCTGTTCGGCGAAGTCTGGGCCCCGGCTCCGAACGACTTGGCCAACACGACATTGGGCGGAATTACCCTCGGCGAGATGATGTTTCGGTTCTCCTCGCTTGTGCTCGACAATCGTGCAACCGGAAGCAACCGGGTGGTTCGCGAGGTAGCGGGTACTCTCATCAATCCGGTCCGCGGGTTCAACCGATTGGTCCGGGGTGAAATGAGTCAGATCAGCGAGACACCACCAGACTGGCGGCCGACGTTCATCCAAGGGTCGATGGATGTCGGGTATCGCCGGCTCTCGAGCTCACCTTCCCTCGGCGGGCCGACGGCGAGCGATCAGGCGTTCGTGCAGTTCAGCGTACTCTATGGTGATCCGTTCACTGATCTTCGAAAGGCTCCGTTCTCCACCTTCCAGGCGTCGGGAACGCTAGCCAGCAAGTCGGAGAGAAGCCGCACACTCCAGGACCTCAGAGTTCGCGGAAGCCTCGCAGCAAAGCAACTGGGCGCAGACAGCAGCAACACGCTGCTGGCTCTGTTGATGACCTACGAATACATCAGCAACCCGGTCATCGATTTCGGCGCTCAGGGGTTCCAGGGTGGGATCGTGACCCGAACCAACTCGCAAAAGCCGCTCCGCCTGTATGGCGAGGCGATGGTTCGGGCCAACCCAATTGCGGCGATTCGTTCGGATTATTTCGTAACTGCCGAAGGAAGGGACTACGACTACGGAGTAGGGCTCGGCGGCAGAGCCGAGGGGCGTGCGGTGTGGGCCCAGAAGGGGACGTTACGCGTGAACGGTGGCTATATATGGCTGCCGGTGGTGAGCGGATTTTCCGGCAACCATCACGTGTTCACCTTCTCGGCCGACCTGCGTGGGTATATCAATCAAAAGGTGGGTGTGGGGGTCAGCTACGGACGGCTCTGGCGGCGGAGTCGCTACACCTTCAAGCCTGACGTAGACGAAGACCTCTCCGAATTCCGCGCCTTCGGCACCATCAACATTCCGAGATGGCAATGACGAGGCGTCGCCTCCGGTATTTGGCCACGCTTGGGGTGCTGGTTACAGTTGCTGCCTGCCTCGACTCGATCGTCCGGCAGTTGGGGCCCGAAAACGATCCCGTCGTCGTCAATAGCCAGGACAAGTTTCAATTCACGGCGGCCGATCTGGAAAACGTGAACGATAAGCTCACGTTCGTGTGGCCCAACTCCGGAACGAAAGCCGCTCTCCACCATGACAGCTTCATCCACCACGGGTACGGCATTCTGGTCATCCACGATGCGGTGGGACAGATGGTCGACTCGACCCTGCTCGAGCTGGACCTCGACACCGAGACGGGCACCGGCACACCGGGGAACTGGAATCTCACATTGATCTTTGCAGCGGCCCGCGGACGAGTCGACTTTACCCTGACAGCGGAGCATTGACCCCATTGGCGAGAGCCGAAGAGGAAATCGATCCTGAAAGCACGTCAAAAGCCGAAGTAGATTCCGCCGGAAAACTGCCCCTGCACCAGCGCCGAGCCGCCTACGGCGACGAAGCACCCAAACGGACCGCAGCTTAAGGCGCCTCCATCCGGGAAGAGACTGAACCAGGCTCGGCCCTCCAATCGAATCCCGAATCGCTCCTTGGGTGAGAGCTTTACACCGCCACCCGCGCCGAAGGAGAACCGCGTCGTGCCGTCGAGATTGTCCGAGGGATCGAACCAGGTCACTCCCAGACTGCCGACCAGAAACGGCCGAGCCGGGCCCGGTTTCAGCTCCTGCAACGCACCTAATTGAAAGTATTGCACGGCCATGTCGGCAATCTTGGTGTTCACTCCGAACCCGTTGTCCAGCCTGAGCTCGCTCTCGTGGCGATTGTAACCGAGCTCGACCCAGGTGCCCTTCCGGGTGAGTACATCGAGATACCCGCCGTAGGACAGCCCGTCACCCAGCGAGACGTGGCCACCGGTGACATTCAGCCCACCTCCAAACTGGTATCCAGCGAAGGGAAATAGCTCGAAACGGACCGTCGGCTCGGCGGGACGAATCCCAGGTCGCTGCGCCTCTGCAGGAGGGCCCAGGCCCGCAGCTAGAAGCGCGGCAATTGCGACGCGACGTACCAAGGTTCCCGGCATGCTGTTCTCGATCGAGTAGCAATCCGAAGGGCCTGCGCGCCCGGCTCCAGAACTCCGGACTTAGGGCGGGAGCGGAGCGTGCACTTATGGTCTGGTACCGTCAGGCATGTCACTTGCTCTCGGAATTGGGGTGACAGTCGCTCTTTCAAGGATCATGAAAAGGTGAAACCGCTAAGTGTGAGGTTCAACCATGCCGTGGGTGACAGGAAGCACTGGAAACGAGCCTCAGCGAAACGACGGCAAACACGGCCGGTATTTGTGCGATCATCCTGGATGCTCCAGGATTGCTAAGCACGTCATGGGGTGCGCCAAGGAGATCGGCATGTTCGCGGCCCTCTGCGACCAGCACGCAAAGCGCCAGCCGACAATCCGCGAGTATCGCTGGACGATCACGTTGTAACGCGAAGCGGCCTGCGCGCGCCGCACCCGGACCCGATCCTCAAGTTCGGGGACCTCAGACGGGCTGACTACTGTCACAATTGACAGTTGCCGTCGAAAAGGTCCTCTACGTAAACTCAAGCGACCATCAGCCATCCGGCGCCGATCCACGGCGCGAGGCATCAGTGAACCGCTGCTCCGCACGAGTAGCGTGGCACGGATGTGTCTCAGGTATCGTAGGGTTGACGCGGGCCGGCTCATGTCGGCACCCGCGTCTCCCATCAGGAGGCCCGCGTGACACGAGTATCAGCGTCGCACTCGCGCGGCAAACGCCTTGTTCTGCTGCTCGGCCTTGTCGCCTCAGCTGCTCTGGGGACAGCGTGCTATCCAGACGAGCCCACTTCAGCGGCTGAGCTCGACGTCGTCGCGACGACGCACGATGACACCGTCAACTTCGGCACTATCAGAACGTTCCTCATGCCCGACTCGGTGGTGGCGATCGTACCCCCGGAAAGCATTCTTACCGCCCTGCCCTTCAACCACGCCTACGATGACATCATTCTCAAAGGCGTCGCGGACCACATGGCGGCTCTTGGGTACACCCGGATCACAACGCCAAGTGTAGGTTCGCCTCCGGATGTAGCCGTGACTGTTCGCGGAATCGCGGTCAGGAATACTGATGTCTACGTCTCGTATCCCTGGTGGGGCTACTGGGGATGGTATGGCTGGCCGTGCTGCTACGGTCCCGGCTGGGGCGTCAGCTATCCCACGACGGTCGTCCAGTACGACGTCGGGACGATCGTAGTCGACATGTGGGACCTGCGGCGTGCGGACGCTACAGCCAAGCAGCTGCCCGACATTTGGGTCGCTGCGCTCCGCGGCTTGCTCGAGGGCTCCTCAGCGGACGCAGAATTTCGCATCGATCGGGCAATCGACCGCGCGTTCAGCCAGTCCCCTTATCTCGGCGCGAAGTAGAGGAGCCCCCACCATGAGAACGATTCGCTTCCTCACTGGGCTCCTGCTGCTGACGACGCTCGTGGCACTCCCAGCCAGAGCACAGAGCTGGTACGCCCTCACCTATCAACCCGCGCAGCCGCTGGGGAACACGCAGGACTTCACCGACAACTTCGGGTGGCGTGGAATCGGCTTCGACTTCAAGAAGATGATCAAGCCAAAGCTGGCCCTCGGCATTAGTGCGGCCTGGCAGGTGTTCGACCACCAGACCGATCAGGTCGTTTCGGCGTTTGGCGTGGACATCAGCGGTGATCAGTTCCGGTACATCAACTCGTGGCCATTCCTGGCCAACATCAACTACTTTTTCGGTTCGCAGGGAAAGGCCCGACCCTATGTAGCCGCCAACGTTGGAGCGTACGTTATCGAGCAACGTATGGACATCGGCCTCTACTCGATTCACGAAACCAATGTCCACTTCGGGCTCGGGCCCGAGGCGGGGGTTGCCATTCCCATGCAACGACATCTCGCCGCCTTCATGAACGCCCGTTACAACTACGCGTTTTCGGCCGGCAGTATCGATGACCAATCCTACGTAAGCTTCGGAGTCGGCGTCGCCTGGACCCACGGGCGCTGAGCATACCGGCCCACCATGGGCTTTACCGCCGCGACTTTGCTTCTGTTCACTGCCGGCCTGACGTTGCCGGCGTACCTTGCCGCACAAGACCTACGCAAGGAATTGGACCGGCCGATTAACCCTCGCTCGGGCCTTCCCTGCCCGACACCGGAACAGTACTCGCGCGAGCGACCTGATCCGCCCGGCATTCCTACCGTCGTCGGCGCCTCCATGTTTTTCCAGGACGTGACCCAATTCAACGACGTGGACCAGACCATTACCGTAGACGTGTACACCCTCGTGCGGTGGCGCGACCCCCGGCTGGCCGATCCGCGTCGTGGGGACGCATCCGCTGAGTGCCCCCCGCCGGGCGCGGGCGTTCTATGGACACCGGTGATCGAGGCCGAGAACCTCCGCTCCCGACAGCAGTTCTACGAGGCGCGGTTTCTAGTCGATGCCCGCGGTACAGTTACGTACGGCCGCCGATTGCTGGCAACGGTCGCGAACCCACTCAACCTGCGTGACTTCCCATTCGATCGCCATCAGTGGCGGTTTACCTTCTGGCCGCTCCTCGCCCAGAGTGACGAGTTGGTCTTCCACCCGTTGCAACGATTCGTGGGCCGCAGCGATCCCGTATCGCTGCAAGGATGGCAGGTCGGCAACCCGGTAGCGTCGACCAGCATCGAGTCACGAGGAGGACGGCTCGGTACATTCGCGCGATTCGATGAGACAATCGAGTTGCGGCGAGACTGGAAGTACTACCTCTGGAAGACGGGGTTCCCGCTCACTCTGATCGTGTTGATGGCGTACTGTGTGTACTACATCCCCCCGACTGCCGTCGCCCAGCAGATCGGCGTGGGTATGACATCTGTGCTGACGTTGGTGGCATACATGCTGGCGCTTGGCAATACGCTGCCCAAGATCTCTTATCTGACCCGGGCCGACAAGTTTTTTCTGGGTTCGGCCGTGCTCGTGTTCTGCGGGCTCTTGAAGGGGATACTGACGACCGTCTGGTTGAACCAAGAGAAGAAAGCAGTCATTGAACGGGCCGATCGCATCGGTCGGTGGCTCTATCCCGTCGCCATGGTCGTCAACTTCGTCAGCGCATTTTTCCTCTAGAAGGGTTATCAGTGGTTACGCCCGCGGCGCAGGGTCTGCTAAAAAAAGGCCCCGTCGAAAGACGGTGCCTTTAGAACAAATTCTATAAGTGAGGCTCAGGTCGACGCCGCCGGGTCGATTACCGGCGCCGGCACCGGCACGATGGGCACATCCGGGTATCCAATCACCGCCAGAACGATCCGGTGGTGAATCGGATCGACCTCGATCACCTTGAGATCAACCGCCTGCCCTTCCTTGGCGGCATCACCCGGGTTTTCGATGTTCGGCACCCCGAGCTGGGACATCGGGACGAAGCCTTCGATATCGTTCCCGACATCCACCACCACACCCTTGTCCATCAGGCGGAGCACCCGACCTCGGAGCTCCATATTGATCGGATAGATCTCGCCGATGCGGAGCCAGGGATCTTCCTGGGCCTGCTTCAGGCCCAGCGAGATCCGCTTGTTCTCGGCGTCGATATTGAGGATGACCACGTCGACCGCGTCGCCCTTCTTCACCACCTCGGACGGATGCTGCACCCGCTTGGTCCAGCTCATATCGGAGATGTGGATCAGCCCGTCGATGCCGGGCTCGATCTCGACGAAGGCGCCGAAGCTCGTGAGGTTCCGCACCTTGCCGCTGATGCGGGTGCCGACCGGGTACTTGAGCGGCAACACCATCCAGGGGTCCTGCTCGGTCTGCTTCATGCCGAGTGAGATCTTCTCCTCCGCTTCGTCCACCTTGAGGACGACCGCCTCTATGGTCTCACCGATGGAGACGATCTTGGACGGGTGCCGCACGTTCCGGGTCCAGCTCATCTCGGAGATGTGCACCAGTCCTTCGATGCCCGGCTCGATCTCGACGAATGCGCCATAGTTGGTGATCGAGACGACCTTGCCCTGGACTCGGGTGCCCACCGGATACTTTGCGGCGACGTCCTTCCAGGGATAGGTCTGCAGTTGCTTCATGCCGAGACTGATCCGCTCACGCTGCCAATCGATGTCGAGGATCTTGACCTCGACCTCGGCTCCGATCTGAACCATCTCTGTGGGGTGTGAGACGCGCCCATACGACATGTCCGTGATATGGAGCAGGCCGTCTACGCCGCCCAGATCGATGAAGGCGCCGAAGTCGGTGATGTTCTTGACCACACCCTTCCGCACCTGCCCCACGGCCAGCTCCTTCATCAGGTGCTCGCGCTTGTGGGCCCGCTCGTTCTCCAGGATCACCCGACGGCTCACCACGATGTTGCGGCGCCGTTTGTTCAGCTTGATGATCTTGAACTCGTAGGTATGGCCCAGCAGCTCGTCGATATTGGGCACCCGGCGGAGCGCGATCTGGCTGCCCGGAAGGAAGGCATCGACGCCCATCAGGTTCACCACCACTCCACCCTTGATCTTCTTGACCAGGGTACCCTCGACCGGCTGATCCGTCTCGTAGGCCACGCGGATCTTTTCCCAGACCCGCATGAAGTCGGCCTTCTTCTTCGAGAGGACGACCGCGCCTTCCTGATCTTCGAGGTGCTCCAGAAAGACTTCAACCTCTTCGCCTTCCTTGGGCAGCTCCTTGAATTCGTCGAGCGGAACCGACCCCTCTGACTTGAAGCCGACGTCGAGGATGACGGCGTTTTCGGTGACTCGGAGGACCTTCGATTTGACGATCTCACCCTCGGCGATCTGCGCCATGGTGCCCTCGTACATCGAGAGCATCTGCTCGTAGTCCTGTTCCGAGTATTCCTCGTCGTAGAGGTCGGGACGGACCCGGAGGCCGGTGGGCGAGGCAATTTGAGCTGGGGTGGTACGGGTGGTGTCTGCCGTGGGCACAGCGGTTTCCTTTTCTACACGACCGCGCCAACCAGGCCGCGGGCTTGGGTGATGTTATGCCGCGACCGAAATGGCGCGGAGGAAGCCGCTTAGTCTAGCCGCGGAGCCGGGTTCGCGCAAGCGTTACGATCCGCGCAACCTGTTCCTCGAACGAGAGATGGGTGGTGTCCAGGTCGATCGCGTCATCCGGCCGGCGGAGCGGCGCCACAAGGCGGCTCGAGTCGGCCTGGTCCCGGGCGGTGAGGAGGGTGGCCTCCTGGGCGACAGATCCCGGATTCGCCGGGTCACCTCTCTGGACCAGGCGGCGGCCGGCTCGGGCTTCGGCTGTTGCGGTGAGAAAAATCTTGAGGTCTGCGTCGGGGAACACCACTGTCCCGATATCCCGCCCATCCACAACCACGTCCATCCCCGCTCGCACCATCGCCCGGAGGTGAGTGTTGACCCACTCGCGAATGACAGGTACCGCAGAGATCGCCGAGACCCGAGCCGTCACTTCGGGGGTGCGGATAGCATCGTCTACCGGCTCGCCGCCCAGATAGGCACTGAATCCATGTCCGTCCGGGAGTAGCTTGAGCCCCCGATCTTCGGCTGTCCGAAGTATGGTTTCCGGGTCGATCCTCGAAAGGGGATCCGGACTCCCGGAGGCGCGTACATTCGCTGCCTCTCGCAGGGCCACCAATGTGACTCCGCGGTAAAGCGCTCCCGAATCGAGATGGGCGAACCCGAGGGCCGCCGCAACTGCACGTGCCGTGGTGGATTTTCCCGCCGCCGACGGTCCATCGATCGCAATCACGCTTCCGCTCATCGGCGGCCGCCCTGTTGAATCGACCTGAGCGCCGCGGGAAAGCCGGGGAAACTCACGGCGGCGCAAGCCATGTCGTCTACCGCGACCTTCGCCCCAGGCAGCGTCCCCAATACCGCAAACGCCATGGCGAGCCGATGGTCACCGGCGCTTCTAACCCGACCTGCCGGTGGGCGAGCCCCACCCTCCACGTACAGATCGTCTCCCCTCACCTCCGCCTGAGCTCCAGTCGCCCGCAGGTTCTCGGCGATCAGCCTCAGACGATCGCTCTCTTTTACCCGTAGCTCGCCCACGTCCCGAAATACCGACGTCCCCTCAGCGCGTGAGGCAAGGACCGCCAGCATCGGAATTTCATCGACGAGTCCCGGGACTTCGCCGGTCCTGATCTCCGTTGCGCGAAGCGCGCTCGGCACAGCGACCAGATCTCCTATCGGTTCGTCGAATCTGATTTCCACGTTCTCGCGGGCGACCCTCGCACCCATCCGGCCAAGTACGCCGAGAAAACCGGTGCGTGTCGGATTGAGGCCGACGCCCGCAATCCGCAGCTCACCGGAATCGGCCAGCACCGCAGCGCCGACAAAAAACGCCGCGGAGGACGGATCGCCGGGTACCTGCATCACGAACGGCTCCAGTTTTCCCGTCGGTAAGAACTCGAGCCAGTCATTCCGTTCGCTCACCTCGTAGCCGAAGGCGCGCAGTAGTCGCTCTGTGTGGTCGCGTGAGCGGCCGTGTGGCTCGCGCAGGGCAACTTCTACTCCACCGGCCATTCCCGCGAGAAGCAAGGCACTCTTGATCTGAGCGCTCGAGACCGGCAGCTCGTAGCGCAGCGGCCAGAGGCGTCCACCGCGAACCCGAAGCGGCAATCCATCTCGCCCGTTCAGCTCGGCAAAGCGGGCCCCCATCCGGCTGAGCGGCACCGTCACTCGCCGCATCGGCCGACGCCGAAGCGAAGCGTCGCCGGTCAGCGTCGCGGAAAAGCCATGCGCGGCAAGAAGACCCAACAGCAAGCGCGTCGTCGTCCCTGAATTGCCGCAGTAGAGGCGCGCTCGGGGAGACTGAAAGCGACGCCGCCCCCTGATCGTGACGACCGTGTCCGGGCGAAGCGCGCTCACTTCCGCTCCCAACTGCCGCAGAACCCGCGCGGTCGAGCGGGCGTCCAGCGATGTGAGGGCGCCCCCCACGTGGCTCGTTCCTCCTGCGAGCGCACCGAGGAGCAGGGCGCGGTGGGTGAGGCTCTTGTCGCCAGGCACGCGGATGGTGCCACCAACGATCATCGGTCGAGACCGCGACGGAATTCGGCAGCCTGTTGCAGGTAGGTGCGGAGCTCGGCCTGACTCCCGTCAGCCACCAGAGCACGCAGCTTGGCCAGCGAACCCCCGACGCTGTCCAGCGCAGCCAGCACGGCTTCGCGATTCTGCAGAAAGATCTCGAGCCACAAGTCGGGATTGCTCGCCGCCAGCCGCATGGTGTCTCGGGCACCAGGTCCGAAGGCTCGACTCTCGAGACCTAGCCCCGCCAGCGTGCTGGCGAGTGCGTAGGCCACGGCCTGGGGCAGATGGCTGGTCCAGGCGAGTTGACGGTCGTGAGTGGTCGGGTCGATCATGATCGGAGAAGCCTTCATGGTTGCGCCCCAGAACGAACCGACTACGTCCGCCGCGCGGTCGCCTGCGAGACCAGTCGAACAGACATAAACAACACAGCCGTCCAGAAGGTCGGGACGTGCATAGGAGAAGCCGGAGCCGTGCGTTCCCGCGAGTGGATGCGCACCGGCGAAGCGCTCCGTCAGCCCGACCGCGAGAGCCCGCCCGATGACCGGAACTTTAACGCCGCCGACGTCCGACAGCGTGGCGTTGGCACCGAGATGAGGCGCCAATTCGCTGATGAGTTGAAGGGTGGCAAGCGGAGGGGTTGCGAGAATCGCGAGGTCGGCTCCACGAACCGCTGCCGCAGGTGAGGGGGCGAGCTCGGTAATCGCTCCGGCGCGAGCGGCGGCACCAGCCTCGCCGGCGTCCGGCGAAAAGCCGACGACCCGACGTACACCGGCACGGCGAGCCTGCCAGGCCAGCGAGCCCCCGATCGCCCCGAGCCCAATGACAGCCAGAACGTCGGGACGCACGTCAGGATGCGCAGCACCCATGCGATGGACTCGAGAAAGGGGCGAAGCGAGGCGGCCGTGCTGACCTGAAGCAGGCGGGAATCGTAGCTCTATGACTGCGCAATCTCAACTGATTTGGACACCTAGAACCCACTTGCCGGAAGGTCCCCAAGGCCCAGGACGGTGGCCTGAGTCTTGCCCTTTCCCTGGTTCATTTCTTGCTTGCCCGGAGCCAACTGGTGCCCCGGCGAAGCGATTACTCACTGAGTCCGAATGCCCGACAACACGCTGCCTGAGCGAACCAGCCATCGATCCAGTCCCACCGGCGCCGGGTCATTCACCAGCGCAGCGACTGGGCCGCAGGGCAACAAGCAAGCGTTGTTCGACGCGGCGGTCGAGGTCATGCGTCGTCAGGCCGAGGAGCGCGCGGCCGAGCGCGACGCTGAAGCAGCACGCCGGCGAGAACAGAGTCGGGTCTCTCCAATCATCGCTGCCGGGCTCACCATCATTCTCGCAGTGGGTGTCTACATCGCCATCGAACAGCCCACCTGGCTCTTTCCGCCACCGCCTGTTGCCGAATCGACAGATGTGCAGGAAGCCAGCCTTCGAATCGGGATGGCGACGACGGCACAGCGAATCGAGCGGTTCCGCATGGCGCAGGGCCGCTTGCCCAGATCGCTGAGTGAAGCGGGCTCCCATCCCAGCGGAATTCAGTACGAGCAGCGGGAGGGAGATCGGTACGTGCTGCGGGGCGCCAACGGCTTGGTTCGCGTGGTTTTCAACTCGGGCGATTCCCTCCCATTGTTCGTCGGCAACAGCTTCCGGGTGCTGGCAGAGAGGACCCGTCGATGATCCGGCGTAAGCGGCGCGGGTTCACCTTTGCGGAGTTGCTGGTCGTGATGCTGGTGATCGCGATCCTGGCCGGCATGATGATCATGCGGTACATCGAGCTCAAGCATCGCGCGCTGACGGCACAGGCCACTGCAGACATGGAGAACGTGCGGTTGGCCGCGTTCACCAAGTTCTACGACACGGGCCAGTGGCCGAGCGGCGCCGGTCCCGGTGTGGTCCCGGCAGAGCTTGTGCCCTATCTGGGAGCAGGCTTCTCGTTCAACCGGCGGGATTATCAACTCGAGTTCGAAAACTTCGTGCCGATGGGCGGGGGGTCGACACCCACATACCAGATCGCGATCCGCTTCACGTCGTCCAATCAGAACCTGGTCAACACCATGATCCAGGTCGTGGGGCACCGCTCGCCTTACGTGGTTCTGGGAACTGATGTGGCCGTGATTCTGGTAGGGCCCGACGGGCAAACCTGATCGTCACGCCTGGAGCAGCTTTCGCAGCTCTCCTGCTTCCTTCGGTACCGGCGGATATACCGGCCTCATCTCGGTCAACGTCTCCAGCACGACCTCCGCAACCAGCAGATCACGAGCAGGCTTTCGATCCGCCGGAACAACGTACCAGGGTGCCCACGCCGTACTGGTGAGCGCCAGCGCGTCTTCATAGGCTTTAGTGTAGTCGTCCCAGCGCTCGCGTTCCCGCAAGTCGCCGGCGTTGAACTTCCAGTTCCTTTCCGGTGCATCCAGCCGGGCCAGAAGGCGCTGGCGCTGCTCCTCTCGTGAGATGTGCAGGCAGAATTTCAGAATGACGACGCCGTTGTCGGAAAGAAATCGCTCGAATCCGTTGATCTGCTCGTAGCGGGCCCGCCAGACCGGCTCCGGAACCAAGCCGTGCACCCGTACTACCAGCACGTCCTCGTATTGTGAGCGATTGAAGATTCCGATTCTGCCTTTAGCGGGGACCGCCTTGTGAACTCGCCACAAGTAGTCGTGGCTGAGTTCCTCGGGCGTCGGGACCTTGAAACTGGTGAGATCGAGGCCCAGAGGGTTGAGCTGGCCGAACACGTGCCGCACCAGCCCATCCTTGCCGGCAGTGTCCCGCCCCTGAAGGACGACCAGCAGCGCCCGCGTACCTTCCGCGTACAACGCGGTTTGAAGCTTTACCATGCGGCCGGCAAGATGGGCCAGCCGGTCGCGCAGCTCGTCTTTGTCGGGGAGGTCGGCTGGAGGCTGAGCCGCGGCATCAGTGAGCGCAGGGATGGTTCCCAGCGGGACTGGCTTGAGGCGCATGCGATGGTCCATCAGATGAGAGGAACGCCCGCCCCTCAGGCCGTCGGCGTGGTGATCAGCAGCGCGATGGGCAAGGTACTCAAGAGGTCTGCCACGTCCAGGTCACCATTAGGACCTGTCATCGTCTCCAGTGAGAGCGGGAGGGTCCACCGGGCATGGGCCAGGGCTGTCGGGAGCCGAATGCGAGTGCCGGCCCAGCTCCAGCGGCCGGGGGGGAGCTGGCCCGGCATGAGCATCCCCGCGATCCGCGTCGGCACGGCAACCAGAGCGGCTGCATCGTCGCTCCGCCGGAGAAAGCCGAACAGCCGGTCGGCCGCCTGCCCCTCGACCACCAATGGCTCATAGCTGCCCTTGAGAAACAGCGCCGGCAGCAGGCGGCGTACTGCGAGCGTTCGCTGCAGCACGTGCAACTTTAGCCTTCCATCCTCCGGCCGCTCGACGAGTCCGCGGAGGAGCGCCGGTCGTTCCGCGTCGTCGTCGAAGTCGCTGACCAGCTCATCCAGCAAGGCCGCGCGGCGGTCAAAGTCCACCGGCCGCCGGTTGTCCGGATCCACCAGCAGGAAATTCCACAGCTCGTCGCCCTGATAAACATCGGGTACACCGGGGGCCGTTAACTGGATCAACAGCTTGCCCAGCGCGTTCCACAGGCCCGGCCGTGCGATCCGGCCCACGAACTCGTTCAGATCGCTCAGGAAAGCGGGCGCCATGGATGGATCGAGAATGGATCGAACGAACCGCTCCAGCGCCGCCTCGAACTCGGGGCTGGGCTCGACCCAGCTGGTCTCGATCTTCGCTTCGCGGGTCGCCTTGAGCGCGTAGGCCGAGATTCGGTCGCCGAAAACCGAAAGCAGTTCAGGAGGGATGGCCCTCGCTTCCTGTCCCAGGAAGTCGAGCGGCCAGGCGCCTGCCAGAGTCTGATACAGCATATACTCGGTGTTCGCATCGGGCAGGCGGCGGCCGCGGGTCATCGCCCGATGCGAACGGTTCCATCTGCGCCAGCGATACACCCGGGCCTCCCACTCTTCCGGCATCTCCGAGAGCACGCCGAGCCGGGCCCGCAGGTCGGCTGAGCGCTTGGTATCGTGGGTAGTCAGGGCGAGCAGGGTCCCGGGCCAGCACGCGGCCCGATGTGCGTTTCCTTCGTGCAGACCGCTTACCGCCAGGGCGAGCGAGCAGTCGGGCGCAGCCCCGACCTCGTTGCGCGAGAGCAGCGGGACGTGCACGTAGCACGCCGTATCCTCCACGCCCTTTGCGGTCGCCGGCCCGCTCACCTGCTGGAATCGCTGCACAAATCGGCGACGAATTCGCTCCTGATCGGGAGAAGCGCCGGCCTCACCACCACCGAGCAGCCCAACAGTCAGCGCGTCGAAGGCGGCCGGTGAAGCCCGGCCGCCCGGCCGCGCCGCCGCCACGGAGTCATCCAGCAGTGCCCGATCGACTTGCGCGATCTCACCCCGACGGTCGTCGACGTAGGTCCGGTACACCGGCAGGTAGACGATGGCCTCGGTGATCGCTCGGGCGAGGTCATGACGCGTTAGAGCGGGAGCCGACGTGCCCGGACGGGGCAGACGGAGCAGGCGGTCCGCCAGCCGGCGCACTCCAGCCAGCAGTGCCGTCTGAAGCACCTGCCGTTTCCCCTCGAGCGCCGCAATCATGAATCCGGTATGGCGGCGCACGATTCGGCGATAGTCGCGCTCCAGGTGGGCGAATCCGTCAGGGTCGATGAAGACACTCTCGACGTCATTCAGAAAGTCGTAGCCCGTCGTGCCGGCAACCGGCCATTCGTCACGCAGGCGTTCGCCCCGGGAGAGAATCTTTTCGACGAACACCGGTGTCGCGTGCTGGCAGCCGGGGAAAGCGTTATCCGCCAGGCGCTGGAGATAGCCGAGCGGATCGAGCAGGCCGTCTACGTGGTCGATGCGCAATCCGTCAACCAGCCCCTCGCGAATCCAGTCGAGGATCAGCGCGTGACTGCGGCCAAAAACCTCGGGATCCTCCATGTGGAGTGAGACGAGATCGTTGACGTCGAAAAATCGGCGGTAGTTCACCTGCCGGACCGCGCGCTGCCAGAACCCCAATCGATACGCCTGGGAGTCGAGCAACCGGCGCATCCGCTCGATGCCGTCGGCCCCCACGCCAAAGCGCGCGGCTGCGCGTTCGACCCGCCGGCGCACTTCGGGAGCCACCAGACAAAGGTCCCGAAGCCGGCGGCCCGCCTCCGCCGCCTGGCGCCGACGCCGCTCCAGGGCTTTTGGCTTCCGCGCGGTTCGACGCGGCAGCCGCCGTAGCAGATCCACGATGTCGCGCAGCTCGCGCGTGCCCGCATGATCGGGACCCAGCTCGCCGGCAGACTCCGCCAGTGCGTCATCCAGGATGAACGGCCAGGTGTAAGGGTCGAGTGGAAAGGTGTGTTCGTGGTAGCGTACCCGAAGCTCGCCTGACACGAGGATCGCACAGATCTCTCCCCGCGCCAGCACCAGCGGCCGGGGATCGCCCAGAACCGGGAGGAGCACCCGGCTGTGCAGCTCCGGCTCGCCCGTCCTCCATTCGATATCGAACCAGCGAGCATGGGGCGATGCCAATCCGTGGGTGAGAACATCCTCCCAGCGCCAGTTCTCGGGCGAGGTGGCCATGTGGTTCGGCACTATATCGAGGATCAACCCGAGACCCTGGGCTCGCAGCGTGGTCACCAGGCGTTCGAATCCCTCCTCGTCACCTAACTCCGGGTTGAGCTGGCCCGGATCGACCACATCGTAGCCGTGGGTGCTGCCACTCCGTGCCCGGAGCACCGGTGATAGGTGCAGGTGGGAAACCCCGAGACGGGCGAGATAGGGCGCCAGTTCCCTGGCGCGGGACAGCGGGAATCCGGCGTGAAGCTGCAGGCGGTAGGTCGCGAGGATCGGTGCCGATCCGGCGGGCACCGTCATCCAGTGGCCTCGAAGCGGAGCACGACCAGCGAGCGCGGACCCACCGCAACGGTCCCCCGAGTCAGATCACCCTCTGTCTGTGCCGTGTGCAGCACTTCGAGCCAATCGCCGTTGACATCGAGGGCGGGAAGTACGAACGGCCGGGATCGTCCACCGGCATTGAGCGCGAGGAGGATTGCTTCGGAGCGGTCCCGCAGCAGCATCGCCATCGCATGGCTATGACCGTAGCTCCAATCATCCACGGTCATGAGCTCTCCGTCCGGCCGGTGCCACGTGAGCTGCAACGGGCCGGTTTCAGCCTCAGAACCGGGAAAAAGACGTGTCCGAAGCAGCGGCGTCGCAGCCCGAAAGCGGAACAGTAAACGGGTGAACTCGAGCAGCTCTCGGCGCGCAGGCGTGAGGTTCCAGTCGACCCAACTGATCGGGTTGTCCTGGCAGTACGCGTTGTTGTTGCCGTGCTGGGTGCGTCCGATTTCGTCGCCGTGCGAGAGCATGGGCACGCCGAGCGAGCACGCCAGGGTGGCGAGCATGTTGCGTTGCATGCGCTCGCGAACTCGGGCGATGTGCGGCGCGTCCGTCGGGCCCTCCACTCCCCAGTTCCGGCTCAAGTTATGGTCGTTTCCATCCTGATTTGCTTCACCGTTGGCCTCGTTGTGCTTCCGTTCGTAGCTCACCAGATCGTTGAGCGTGAACCCATCGTGGCAGGTGACGAAGTTCACGCTCGCCTGTGGTGTGCGGTCGGCCGGTCCGAATAGATCTGCACTCCCGGCGAGCCGGGTTGCGAGCTCGGGAAGAAGTCCCGGATCGCCCCGCCAAAACCCGCGCACGGCGTCGCGATACTTCCCATTCCAGTCCGCCCAACCCGCTGGAAAGGCTCCCAGTTGATACCCATTCGGGCCCAGATCCCAGGGCTCTGCAATGAGCTTCACGTCGGCAAGGACCGGGTCCTGCCGCACAACCTCGAAAAAACGGGCCTGCGCGTTGAACTCGTCCCCAGGATCTCGGCCGAGTATCGGACCGAGATCGAAACGGAATCCATCCACGTGCATGTCCTGCACCCAATAGCGCAGGCTGTCGAGCACCAATCGGAGCGCCTGAGGACGGCGAATATCCAGCGTGTCGCCGCAGCCGGTGAAGTCCAGGTAATGGCGCGGATTGGTGGGATCGAGACGATAGTACCCCGCGTTGTCCACGCCGCGGAGACACAGCGTCGGCCCCAGGTGATTGCCCTCCGCGGTGTGGTTGAAGACCATGTCCAGGATGACCTCGATGCCAAACCGATGAAACCGCTTGACCATGGTCTTGAACTCGGTCACTTGCTGGCCGAGGCGGCCGCTGGCATAGCGCACGTCGGGGGCGAAGTATCCGATCGTGTTGTAGCCCCAATAATTGACCAGTCCCCGATCACTGATCGTGCGCTCGGTCACGAAATGGCAGATCGGCAGAAGCTCCACCGCTGTCACGTCCAGACTTTTCAGATGGTTGATCACCGCGTCCGCTGCCAGGCCGAGATAGGTCCCCCGAAGCGGGGCGGGGACCTCGGGATGACGCATGGTCATCCCCTTCACGTGACATTCGTAGATCACGGTGTCGGCCCACGGCGTCCGCGGCGGGCGATCATCGGCCCAGGTGAACGCCGACTCCACCACCATGCATTTGGGAAGTCCGCCTGCACTGTCCCGCGGATCGGGGATCAGGTCCTGTTCGGGATGCCCCACAACGTAGCCCGACAGCGCATCGGTCCAGCGGACGGAGCCGGTAATGGCGCGCGCATACGGATCGAGCAGCAGCTTGGCGGGATTGAAGCGGTGGCCGGTCTGCGGAGACCATGGTCCGTGCACCCGGTAGCCATAGAGCTGCCCCGGTTGCGCATCGGGCAGGTAGGTATGCCACACGATGCCGGTGCGCTCCCGAACGGGAACCCGCAGCGCCTCCCGGGTGTCGTCGGGGCCCTCGAAAAGACACACCTCGACGGCGGTGGCATGCTCCGACGAAAGCGCGAAGTTGGTCCCTTCGCCGTCCCAATGAGCCCCCAAGACGGCCGGGGAGCCGGGCCGAACGCGGATCATGCGGTCAAGTGTTTGGTCACTCGATGGTCTTGGAGAACCGCCGAACGCTCAGGACGACGAGGACAACCGCGAAACCCAGAAGGAGGAGGCTCTCCGCCCAGAGCTGCGTCGGCCCCACCCCCCGCAACAAGATACCCCGCAGTATCCGCAGATAGTACGTGAGCGGCAAGAGCGCGCCCAGCCATTGCGCCGCCGCCGGCATCGCCTCCCGCGGGAACATGAAGCCGGACAACAGGATGTTGGGAAGGAAGAAGAAGAAGCTGAGCTGCATGGCCTGGGTCTGCGTCTTTACCGCAGTCGAGACCAGAAGCCCGAGCACCAGATTGGCGACGATGAAGGCGAACGTTACGCCGTAGAGGGCGGCAAGATTCCCGCGTAGCGGCACATCGAAGACCAATCGCCCCAACAGTAGCATGAGGGGCGGGGCTTTCATGGCAGGTAGATAATTAATCGATTAGTTACTCCGGGCAAGCACGCGATCGGCTTCCGGCACAGGGATGGATCTCCTAGCTTCGGATATTTAGGGTTTGGGTGGCGCGCTGGCGCTGCCGCCGTCTGCCACGTAGCGCCAGGAGCCATCCGGCATGCGGCTCCAGATGGTGAGGTACTTGCCAGCCACGGTCAGCGTCTTCCCCTTCTTCGGCGCGGTAAAGCGGAATTCACCCACTGTCCAGCCCAGATCGCCGGACACTCCTGCCCCGGCTGCCACCGGTTTCCAGTCGAGAGTCTGGCCGGCCACTGCGCCAGCCGCCTGATCGTCGCGGATGGCCGCCGGACCGATTACGAAATCTTTGCCGTTCCCCAACGCAATTGCCTGAGGCGCGGCGTATTGGTAAAACGCCGGCGCGGCGCCACCCGCGACCGACAGCGCGGCGAACGCCGAGTCGGCGCTCCGCATTTGTCGGCTGGCAGCAACCGGGTCGACCGCCCGTAGCTGAGCTGTCCGCTGAAGCTGTCCGGCTGGAAGCGCTGGGCTGCGGGGCGGCGGCTCCGCTGCGCGACTTCGGTTCCACACCTCGACCTGCCAGGCTCCATCCGGGCGGCGACGCCAGAACGCGATGTACTTCCCGTACTGCGGCGTGGCTGCAGCGCTGTCCGTGAGTGTGGTCCAGCCCACCGTATATCCCACGCTTCCGTCGGCGGAGATTTCGCCGAAGGCCGGCCGGATGCTGAGCTTTCGCTTGGTCGATCGAGTGGATAGGAAGGTCCCGATTCGATCCTTCCCACGGACATGGTCCGCACCGGGCTCGAGATAAACCGCATCGTCCGTCAACGTGCTGGAGAAGCCAGGCGCCTCCCCTTTCGAGTGGATGACTCGCGCGAGCGCGGAATCAGCGGCGAGCAATTGAGCCCGGGCAGCCCCGTACTCGGCTGCGCTCAATCCAGCCTGTTGAGCGTTGCCCTGCGGCGGTGCCCCGGACGCAGAGCCAACGATGACGCCAATGACCAGGGAACTCGATCGAAGCTGACGAATCGGGAGCATTGGGCTTCCCTACGGTCGATCACTACCGTTGGTGCCAGTCTCGCCCAAAAAACACAACGCCCGGCCGGGTGCGTTGCACCCACCGGGGCGAAGGCTCTTGGCAGATTGATCACCCGGGCTGCTCTGATTCCCCGGGGCCCGAAGGCTATGTCCTTACCCGAACTTTAGTCGCGCGCAGGGCTGTTCACAAGTCCCGATGATGTCGTGGCGCCGCGTGCTACCGGCGCTTGGGACGTCCCGCCAGCAATGGCGTCATCCAACGTTTGGGTGCGCTGCCCGCTGCAATCAACTGGCTCAGGAACGAACGGACCGAGCGCACGCTGGAACGAAACCATTGCAGCAGCAGCTCCAGGCGCCTGCGGCGCCGCCAATACGTCCGCGGCAAGAGAATCACAACGCAAACACTCAGGGCCGAACTGCGACCAATAGGGATAAATGTCAGACTGCGTCTCAAAGATACACTGTCTGCGATGATATCGAGGGTGAGATTGCTCACAAACCTCAATAGGGCTGGCGTGGAACCTTGTAATCCGGCCCTACCAGAACGCCGTCGTCCGTGACCTCGCCCAGTTTTGTACCATCCTTCCACAGCTCCACCACCACATCGTTGCTGTAGTACGACGCTGCCTTATAGGCCCGATAGAGGTGCTCGAGGTTGAACTCTGCCGACGAGACCGTCGTGTAGCCGGGGCCGACCATCAGCTTGAGCACGCCCCAACGGGACTCGTGAAAGTCCAGCACCACCTTCAGGCGCTGCAAATCGCCGAATACCAGCCGAAATTCCTTGTCCTGCAGCAACTCTGCTCGAAAGCGTCCGCTCCGGGTCTGTGTTACCGGATCCCGGCTGGCAGCCGTGGTTGCCTGCGAGGGGTGGGCTGTGGCGGGACTCGTCGTGGCGACATCGCCGGACGTGCCGGGCGCGGCGCCTCCGGTATTCGCCGGCGCCACCGCGGGCGGGATCGAATCCTCTGCCGACCGAGCGGTGGGACTGAACGACGAGTCTGGGGGATCGCCCTGGACCGCGCCGGCACACGCGGCGATGGCCAGAAGGCTACTCAGCAGGAAAAGCGAGCGCATCCGGTGATCTCCTGGACCGTCGGCTCGACGCCGGATGTTAACCGGTGCGGGGGGGCACGCACCCATGGGTTGGACTCGGGGCTCCGGGCGATCCGAGTCATGGCCGCTCATGCGAATAAGGGGGTGTTCAAAGAGAAAGCTACGCAAGAGCCTAGCCACAGCCAAATCCGTCGACCGGCCCGGCTCTGTACCCCCTTATCGTTCTCGATGCGGCATTCACTCCACACCAGTGCCTCTCCAGAGCGATGTCGAGGCGGCTGCCGCCGGACCAATCCTGGGATCACTGTCCTCGAGATGGACGGTGTCTATCCTTGTGAGGTAGTTGGCCCGAAGCGCGAATTGGGCAGAAATAGACGAGGAGCAATGGACCCACGCACAGTGAGCCAGATATTCGGCGTTGCGCTGTTGCTCGTAGCGCTCGCGGGGGCGCCAGCTCTGGAGGCCGTGAGTGCGCAAGCTCCGCCCGACTCGGTTCTGTACCAGCTTGATCCAAGCAGTCGTTTGGTGGTCAAGACCGGGAAGGCAGGCTTCTTTGGCTTCGCTGGCCACACCCACGTCATTCGCGCTCGGGCCGTATCAGGCATGCTGGTTTACTACCCCGGACAGCCGATCTCGCACCTCCAGCTCAAGGTTCCGACCGACAGCCTGGAGGTGCTAACGCCGCCGGATACAGCCGAGATCCGCAAGGTGACCGAGGCCATGCGAATCGAGACTCTGCACGTGGATCGCTACCCCGAGATGACTTTCTCTGCTGACTCCCTCACCGCGCGGAGCGGCAAAATGGAGATGCAACTCGCGCTCACCATGCACGGCACCACACGCCGGGTTCCGGTGACCGCGGATTTAGCCATCGGCTCCGACACTATCAGGGCCACCGGCACATTTACCGCTAAACAAAGCGACTTCGGGATTAAGCCCTTCAGCGGCGGACCTGCCGGCACGGTCAAAGTGGCCGACCGGGTGACGTTCTGTTTTGACCTGGTGGCGATACGAGCAACGACAGGGGTCCGCGGGGATCAGGCGGCGGCGGGCACCGATGCGCGCACGGTGCCGGGCTGCGTTGACCTCGCCAAGGCGCCCTCGGATACCGCACGTCGCCCAATGTAGCGGCCGGAGCGTGTGATGGCCTGGAGGCTAATCCATGGATCGGCGGCACCGAACATCAAGACTAACCATCCGAAGAAGGTCCGCTGTTACCCATGGGAGGGAAGCGCGGCGGCAAATTCCGCCATGCTCGTGAATCTCTCGGCAGCTGATTTGGCGAGCGCCCGACCTAGAGCCTCATCGACGGTGTCCGGCACAGTGGCCCGGAGCCGCCGAGCCGAGGGCACGGGTTTTCGTAAGATCCGGGTGAACACCCCTTGGGCCACCGGCCCGGCATAGGGGGGTTCGCCGGTCAACATCTCATACAAAAGGCAGCCCAGACTGTAGATGTCGGCCCGCTGGTCCAGGTCGCGCTCGCCAAGCAGTTGCTCCGGGCTTATGTAAAACACGCTCCCCACCATGATTCCGGTGTCCGTCAGCTTGCGATAGTTCGCGAGACCGATGGCCCTGGCCAGGCCGAAATCCGCAACCAGCGCTCGGGTATTGGCAAGGAGGATGTTTTCCGGCTTCACGTCCCGGTGCAGGATGCCGAAGCCGTGGGCGTAGCCGAGCGCGTCAGCCACTTCGTGCGTGATCCGGAGGGCCTCATCCAAAGAGAGCTGACGCTCCCGCGCCAGCCGCTGAAAAAGTGAGCCGCCTTCGATGTACGGCATGCTGTAGTAGGGCACCCCGCACACATTTCCAGACTCAAACAGAGGCACGATGCTGGGGTGCGAGAGCGAGGCGGCGATGCCCATCTCGCGGCGAAACCGCTCGACGTCAAGCGAAGCGCTCAGATTGCGGTGCATGATCTTGATGGCTACCGGCTGTTGCTGGCGGACGTCGTGCGCGAGGAACACAGTGGCCATCGCACCGTGCCCGACCTCGCGCTCTATGAGATAGCGGTCGCGGAGGGCCTCAGTGAGTAGTGGGGGTATTTCCGTCACGCCGGCTACCGACGACAGGCAATGATTTTGCGAGGTGAACGTTTTCTGACCGCTCAGCGTACCATCTTCCGAACCTAGTCCCCATAAACCGCAATGACCGGCGGGGAAATCCCGTTCGTGCTGTCGGAAAGCGCGCCCCCCTGATCTCCAGCGTCCGCGGCGTCCTCCCCCAAACACAAAGAACGCCTTACACGCGAAGGGGGTCGCGGAGGAGGGCGGGAACCCGTGGCTTTGCGACCCCGGCTTTCGCCGGTGTCTTTTGGATCAAAGGTAGTCGGTCGTGCCGGGAGTGCCACATGAGCCCGGCGCTGGTGAGGAAGCTCAGCTCCTGCGGGAAGCTTGCGAGTTCGCGCCCCAGGTGAGGCGGCGGAGCCGGTGTCGCAGGCAGAACAAGACGGGGTGGGAGACGGCAAGCACCGCCACCAGGACGGTGGCGCTGGCGAACATTGCTGCCGCATAGAGATCGCGGGCTTGGACAGGTCGGCCGTCAGCCAGAGCCCCGATCGCGGCGTACACCAGCAGAGCGAGAAGCCACGACACGGCGAGGAGATTAAGGAACCGCAAGCGAAGTCACCTTCAACGAGGGCTCAGTGCTGGCGCACGAAGAGCCGAGAGTGCTCCGTTAGAACGAGCTATGCCACTCGATCTTCGCGCCAGCGGGTGTGACTAGGAATCCCGGTGGCCGGAGCCCAAAGATTCGCCAATGACCACTGACGACCTTTGCCGTGAAGATGCCGAGCAGCGCCCCCATGCCGGTGTCGCTCAACCAGTGGCGATCGTCGTTGATGCGGGCGAATGCCGTCCCCGTAGCCGCTGTATAGAGCAAGACGTGAACGAGCGGGCTCTTAATGTCGTCCGAGAGCGAGGTGGCAACCGCGAACGCAGCCGTGACGTGGCCCGACGGAAACGATTCGCTTCCACTAAAAGGGTCGAAGTGGAATGCCCCGAGACCTGAATCGGGGCGGGCTCGCCCGGTGACCAACTTGAGGGCCTCGGCCTCGGCGAACGAGCCCACCAGGGCAACGACCAGACGTGTGCCGGCGCGGCGGACACCCGCCTTGCCTGTCACGAGGCCAACGCCCAGCACCCCAAGGCTGATTCCCGCGTAATAGGGTGCCTCCCCCTCTTGGGTGAAGACGCTGGCAATGTCGTCTGTGGTTTCCGATCGGTGATCCTGGGCAAAGCGCTGGACCGACTCGTCCAGCAGCATGAGTGCACCGACCCCGCCCAACGCGATGGCAACCTCGTACCACTGGACGACGTGGGCTTTGGCGAGCACTTCTTCCCGAGCTGCCTTGATGCCGGTATCCGCCGAGATGCTTTCAGCGGTTAGCGACTTCGGAACTGAATCGGGTTCTTGGCCAGTCAACAGGCGGGGCAGAACGAAGAGCGCAGCGAAAGCGACTTGGAGACCGGTCCAGGAACGCCTGGGCATGCGGAAGCTGCTCCTCGAAAGAGGTGAGGGGCTGGGAAAAACATCGCCCCAGGGGGCGGGGCGATGCGACACCCGCCACAGAGCCAAGGGGTGTCAGTTTGCTGTGGGCTACAGCATAAAGTAGTTTGTGCCATTGCGCCAGACGTCGCCCATCGTAATCAACGCCTTTGAAAGTCCTGACCGGTCGACGAGTGGAACGACGCATCGTTCAAGCGCAAGCACCGCGCCCGTGATGTGGGCTCAACTAATGCCGGAGCTCAACTAATGCTGGGAGCCCTCAAGCTGCGTAGCCCTGTGATCGCTCTCGTGCTGCTGGCCGGCTGCGGCTCTGCAGCCTCGCAGGCGCAGGCCGAGCACCAGCGAGAAGCCGAATGGTGCAAGTCGGCGGTCTACGCACGCGGTCAACTAGAGGCCTTACGCCAGGGTCAGACCGACCCTGACTCGTTCGGCAGGCTGGCACAAGAAAGCTGGGAGGGGGGAACGTTGGAGGATTCATCCTTCATTCCCGTTCCATGCCGGCGGATCATCCCGTGACCCGGCCAACCGGCGCCGTCCAAATCTTCAACCCTGCGACCAACTCCTGGTCAAGCGGTGCGCCTATGCCCACGCCGACAGGCGCAACATTCGCGCCTTGGGCCGGAAAGTGAGACTTTGGAGGCATGACGCTACCAGCGGTTCTCGGGATCGGCGGGCGTTGGGCGGCTGACGTGCCGTCAGCGCGGTCGCCCGTGAGTGCGGGGTCGCAGCCGTGAAGACCCCCACGGGGCTGCTCGTGTTACGACTACGATGCCGACCATAACTGAATCTCGTCCTGTTTGTGGTTCAGTGTTGTACGATTCATTAGTGAGCGGCCCCAACGAACAACGAGTATCAAAATTCCGGCGAGCTTCCAGACCGACCTTCGTGAATGTGTGCATGATCTATTGCCGTTTCTAGCTAGCTTGAAGAACGGAGGGTCCTTCGGCTCGTTTGCAACACGCCCAGCCATAAGCCAAGAGGTATGTCACTCGTGGGAGATGTCTAGGCCACACGAAGCACGATCTTGCCGTGTGACTTGCGTCTTGCCGCTCCCGGCCCACTGGGCGACATCCCATGAACCCCTGGTAGGTTCCCGGCGATGTCCTTCCAGGCCTGGGCCGCATCCTGGAGCGGGTACACGGTCGCGACGTCTGGTCGGATCGTCCCCGCCTCCAGCAGTCGCGCGATTCTGCCGAGCCCGTCCGCTGACGGCGCGAGCCTCATCATTGCGCCCGACACACGGTGCCTCGCGGTCTCTTCCTGCGATACGGGCTGAACGGCAGAGACGAGATGGCCGCCTTCCTTCAAGACGAGGAACGACCGCTTCTGGGTATCGCCACCGACCAAGTCGAAGACCACATCGACCTTCTCTCGCAGAACCTTCTCGAACTGCGCCTCTCGATAATCGATAACCCGGCTGGCCCCGATGGACTTGAGGTACGCCTCATCGTCGCCGCTTGCCGTGGCAATGACGGTGGCACCGGCATGCGCTGCCAATTGCACCGCATAGGCGCCCACCGCGCCGGCACCACCATAGATCAGGACCGTCTCCCCCTTTTCCAG
>Ga0114129_10002221_pt1 | contig 26776 bp, 25 predicted proteins | sample RhiMetdeltSRZDD1_FD_80071 | JGI IMG/M metagenome (GOLD analysis project Ga0114129, IMG submission 80071) | Populus rhizosphere microbial communities from Tennessee, USA - Rhizosphere MetaG P. deltoides SRZDD1 (version 2) (version 2) | ecosystem: Host-associated > Plants > Roots > Rhizosphere >...
AGGAAATCCGGCTGATCCGACGGGAGAATGAACCCGCGCGGATCGCGCATCTTCGGGTCGCGCAGCACGTTGTTGAAGACAGCGATCGGGGCGCCGCCGCGGCCGCCGCCGCCACGTCCGCCGCGCGGGCCGATGTTCTCGGCCGTTTCGGTCCGTCCCTGCGCGGCCTCGATCGCCTGACGGGCCGCTTCGATCCGCTTCGGGTGAATCGTCCAGTGATCCCGATTGCCGCGGTCGATGGCGTTCTTCGCCATCTTGTACATGTTGTAGAGGAAGTCTTCGTGGCGCTTCGACGCGATGTCGAGGATCGCCATGTTGTTGGTGATCGAGTACTCGATCCCTTCACGGAAATAGAAGGTCCGCGGCTGAATCGGATTCGGAACGTCGGCGCGCGGCAGCTGCATCTCCAGCACGAACGGGATCTCGACCGGCGTGGGGTTGCCGATCGTCTCGGTGAGAATGCCGATCTGGTTGTGGAAGTACGACGTCGTGCGGAGGCCGCCGTTGAACCAGGTGGAGTACGGCGCCCCGCTGCGCATGACCGCGCCCGGCTTGCCTTCCGCCGCGAGCCGCGTATGGATCGCGGAGCCGACCGTGTCGATGCCGAGCGGGATCAGCGGATCGAAGTTGTAGTTGAACGGATCCCGGAATGGCGGCGCGAAGAGCACCGCGCCGGCCGGACCGGTCTGGTGATGGTTGTACATGATCGCCGGGAACCACTCGCGATACATCACCTTGTTCGCGTTCGTGCTCTCCGACATGTTCATCATGTAGAAGTCGCGGTTGTCGTCGTGGCCGATGTACTTCTGATACAAACGCGGGAGACCCGCAGTGGAACGACTCTTCTCATCCGAGTTCCGCATGTACCAGTTGGACACGAGCTCCATGCCGTCGGGGTTCACGAGCGTGCACAGGATGATCACGTCGTTCAGAATCCGCATCGTCTCAGGATCGGACCTGGTGTTCAGCCGGTAGATCGTTTCGATCAACTGCTGCGCGCCGAGCACCTCGGTCGCGTGCAGACCACCGTCGATCCAGACGACGATCTTCCCGTCGCGTGCGAGCTGGCGCGCCTGCTCGTCGGTGACGCCGTCGGCGAGCGCCAGCTTGCGGTTGGTGTCCTTGATCAGCGGAAGCCTCCGCTGGTTCTCTGGCGACGTGATGATGGCCGTCAGCTCCGCCCGGCCCTCCTCGGTCTTGCCGATCTCGGTGACGATCATCCGCTCCGACTGGACATCGAGCTTCTTCAGGTAGTCGACGTACTGCGTGTAGTTGACGAGAAAATAATCGTCGCCGATGTTGTGGCCGAATTGATCCTTCGGCGGCGTGACCTTCGGCGCGGCGCTCTTGTTCTGCGCTTGCGGCGCCGCGACACCGAGCGCGACAACCAGCGCAACCAGCGCGAAGAGCTTCTTGAACATGGGAACCTCGCGGATGAATGAAAACGGACCGCGCGATGGTATCGCGAATCCGCCCACGAGGCACGTAATTTGGTGTACGCCGCTCTACTGACTCACGATGAGCAATTCCTGTCGGAGCCGGACCGTGATCGCGCTTTGCTGCTCGGCGTCGAGTGAAAAGTACCGGTCGTCCGGGCCGAAGAACTCGAGGGCGGTCCGATGCGCCTTCAGCATGCCCGTGGCCGTGTGCTCTTTGCTCCCCAGCAGGTAGTGCCCGATCTCGTGAGCGAGCGCCCGGCCCATTGCACGCGCCAGCAGCGTCTCCCGCTCGAACCGCGGCATATTCTCCAGACGTCCCACGACCGGGGATGATTCGACCAGCAGCTGATACGCATGCGCGTACGACACGTAAATGTCTGGCGCGGGCGTCGAGTCCTCGAACATGATCCAGCCCAGCGCGAAACCGCCCGCGCGAACGGGATGGACGTTGTGGCCGATGACGACGTTCAGGGCCGCGCTCGCGACTGCGCGCGGCGCCCGCTGCCACGAGAATGTCACGCCGAAGTTACGCCAGATCGTGTCCGTCTCCGCCAGCACGCGTGACACGAGCTCGGGTCGAATGTCGGGCGCTGCGGAAACGTTGACGGTGAGCGCAACGGCAAGCGCAGTAGCGATCAGCATCCTGTCTGCAATAGACGGATGCCGAGGCCGAAAGTTTGATGTCCGGAATCGCGAAATCTGGACGCGCTAAATCTCGAAATCGACCGCTACGATGTGTTCGCAAAGGGACACACCGAATTGCGCGACCGGTACATGGCGCGGATTCTTCTGGTAGGCGTCGAGCGCCGCTCGATCGACGAAGGTAATCGCGAGCCCCGTGTCGTACGATCGCGGCGACCGTACGACGTCCGCGCCAACTTTGAGACTGATAACTCCGTCTATGTCGTTAAGCGCCGCAAGTCGGGCGCGATGGTCGTTGCGCGTCTGTTCGTTACAGTCGGGCTTGTATTTGAAGCTGACAACGTGGAGGAGGCTCACAGTTCTTCCCCTTCTATCTCATCGTCCGGCACGTCGACGACGACATTGTGGACATCGATGTTGAACCACTCGCGGAACGCCTTCAGGTCGCGGGTCTGCGGCCATGTGCTTTCATCATCGGTCCATGCGCCTAGCTGGAACTCGAAAAGCCAGGCCGCGTTGTCCTCGACCCATTCCTGAATGTCTTCCTCGAGCTCGAACTCCGGCATCAAGAAGGCGGATCCGTAGGTCCGCGCTCGCGCAACGGTGAGGGCGCCCTTGTTCGCATCCGCATCGGTCTTGAGCGTCCAGTCGATGTAGGGCTTCGCGCCGGTGATGGTCACCGCCGTGCGGTTCAGCAGACGCATGGGGGGATCCTATCAGGCAGGACGGGCAGGATGTACGCGGCGCCTTAGCCCGCTTGATACTGCCGCTTCAACGCCTCGAGCGTTCTGACCATCGACTCGCGCGCGATTCGGCGGACGAGCGGCCCAGCGACGGGCCGGAGCAGCGACGGCATATCCCGGCTCAACGTGAGGGACTCGAGCTCGACCAGCACGCCGTCATGACGCTCCTCGTAACGCCAGTACGAGTTCAGCCGCCAAAGAAATCCGTGGTCGCCGCCGCCAACCTCCTCGATCCGCGTGGCCACGCTCCGCGCCGTCGCAAGCGACGGCGTCCATCGTCTGAACGTCATTTCGTGTTCCGTGTCGTAGCTCACTGTGACGATCGCATGACGAACGAGGCGAATGAAGACGCGCAGCGAGTCTCCCGACCGGCTGATCACGTGCGAGGAGACGACATCCTCTTGTGGAGGCGGCGTTCCGGGATGCTGCAGGCCATTCAGCAAGCGGTCCAGCGTGATCCCCGGAATGAAGGCCGAACCGCGCCAGTGGCTGATCGTACCGCCCGGTACATCGACGCTCGCGCCGTTTGCCAGAAGCCCGCGAGGCGCCAGATCGCTTGCTGCCGAACCGCGAGCGCGATCCAACCGCGTTTCGGTTTCCACAACATAACGAGTCCACGCGGTCATCGTCTGATGGCCTGGCGCGGCGTTCGCGTCGAGCGATGCGGACATCATCAGCGCGATGACCGCAGAAACGGCGCCAGGCTTCAGATTGGCTCGACGTCCGTTGAACACCCAGCGATCCGACACGAGAAAGTTTGCCGCGCTCATCAGCCCAACCGTGATCACGTTGGCGATCACCGGCGACATTCCGAGCGCGCCGATGAAGATGCCCATCAGCACGACATTCCCCCCGATCGAGGTCGCACCCATCGCGACGTTGAACCTCGCGAACCGCAACAGCCTCGAGAATCCCGAGAACCCTTTCCTCCTCCACGTCCATCCGTCGTGCCACACAAAGTTGTGGACGATCGTGAGCTCCACTGCCGCCACGATCGCTGGCAGCCAACTCCAATCGGCGAGCGAGGTGAGCGCCCAGAGAACGAAAATCTGGATGGCGAAGCCCATGGCACCGACGATGACGAACCGGGTGGTCCGCGCGTTAGCGATCATGGCCGACCTCTCCACAGACAAAACCGAGCGGGCCTGGCGATGATTGGCGGGCCGGGTCTCGCGCGGGAACTCTCTGGGGCACAGGTTCGGCCTTGTACAGCGCTCGTGTGTTGTGGACCGCGGAGATCAGGAAGACGCAGACCATTCCAGTGGACGCGATGACACCAGCAACGTCGAGCAGCAGGAAGTGGTGCCCGGCGATGTCCGACAGCGGATGGTTGAACACCACGACCGCGCCGATGGCCAGGAGCATGCGCAACTCGGTCGGGCCGATGCCCGCGAACGACAAGCGAAACACGCCGACGGTATGCGTCGCGAGGAAGGTCTCGGCCGAAACCAGGAAATACGCCGCAACAACTGCCAGCGCGATCGTCGGGTTCATCAAGCTCGACGCCGCCATGCCTGTAAGGAGCGCTGCGGTGCCGAAGAGATCGATGACGTGGTCTACGTAGTAGCCGTACCGCGGACGCGACTGACAGCGGACCCGCGCGAGCGTGCCATCAAGGCTGTCGCCGAACCAGTTGGCGACGAGCGCGACGATGAACGCGGCGACGTTCAGCCATGAGGTCTCAAGGGACGCAAACGCAAGCCCAGCGGCAGGCATCGAAAGCAGTCCGAGAAGTGTCAGGTGGTCGGATCCGACCCAAGGCGGCAATCGTCTGGCGATCCAAATCAGCAGCCGTCGTTCCGGGGTGGCGAGCAGGCTGCGATGCTCGCGCGTGTGCGTCTCCATACCCGGGTATGTGAAAAAGCCGAGCGGCGCGGCTCACGCGGCGGCGGTTTCGGTCGAAGCCGACAGGCGTAAGATGTGGCCGAGGAGGAGGTCCGCGATGGCAGCATCGACAAAGTGTGCCCACCCTGCCTGCTCGTGCATGGTCGACAAGGGCGGCCCTCACGGGAAATACTGCAGCGAACACTGCAAGGAGAAAGGACAGAGCATCGAGCTGCGCTGCGAATGCCGGCACCCGGCTTGTAGATGAGATGGACGTTCCAGAGCGGTACGAACAACTGATCGCCTTTCTCGACTCGCAGCTGCCGCAGCCGGTGGACCGCGAGACGTTCGCCAACGGCGTCCTGCAGTTCACCGGCGGCGATCCACCGCAGGTCGTCGTCCTGCTGACCGACACCAGTGTCGTCGTCTCGGAGTTTGCGGGGGTCTGGGAGACGCCGCTGAGTTTCGTCGTCTCGCCTCGAAGAATGGGTCTGGTGAAATGGAAGCGGCTGCCGGAAACGCCGCTGCTGAACGCCATTGCCGCGCTGATCAAGGGCGCCCGCGAGGCGCGGCTGTCACAGTTTCAGACGTGCGATTTCTGCGGGAAGCATACCGCGCCCGAGTGGCTCCATGACGACCACGTGTGCCAGGGCTGCGCCGACAATCAGCTCGGGGTGGTGCATTAGGCTTCAGCGGGATTCGAGGACGTGCCACCGGGCGTAGGCCTCGGTGAGCTCCGCCTGGAGCGCATCAGCCTGCGCCAGGGCGGCGCGAATCGCCTCGGGCGGCTCTTTATAGAAATCGGGGCCTGCGATTCGCTCGGTCAGCGCGCGCTGGTCACGCTCGAGCGTGTCGATTCTTGCCGGCAGCGCCTCCAGCTCGCGCTGCTCGTTGTAGGAGAGTTTGCGGCGCGCGTCCGCATGTTCCCGTCGCGACCCGCGTACGTTCGTCGTTCGAGGTTCGACGTTCGCCATTCTCCCTTCCAGGTTCGTCCTTTGCCGCACCCAGTCGTCGTAGCCGCCGACGTACTCGCCGACGCGGCCGCCGCCTTCGAACACGAGCGTGCTCGTCACGATGTTGTCGAGAAATGCGCGATCGTGTGAGACGAGCAGGAGCGTGCCTGGCCATTCCGTCAGCTGCTCCTCGAGCAGCTCCAGCGTTTCGAGGTCCAGGTCGTTCGTCGGCTCGTCGAGCACGAGAACGTTCGCTGGCCGCGTGAAGAGGCGCGCCAGCAACAGACGATTGCGTTCGCCGCCCGACAGCGCCTTGACCGGCGAACGTGCGCGCTCATCCGAGAAGAGGAAATCACGCAGGTACGCGTGGACGTGACGCGTGCGTCCATTCGAGGTGACGGTATCGTTCCCCTCACCCACCGTCTCGAACACCGTCCGTTCCGGGTCGAGCCGCTCGCGCTGCTGATCGTAGTATGCGATCTGCACGTTCGCGCCGTGCCGCACTTCCCCCTGATCCGGCTGAATCTCGCGGAGCAGCAACCGCAACAGCGTCGTCTTTCCTGCACCGTTCGGTCCGATGAGGCCGATGCGATCGCCACGCATAATCCTCGTGGAGAAGTCGATCACGATCGGTGTCGGCGCGATGGCACCGCCGGATGGATCCGCGTTCGGGATGTACGATTTCGCCACGTGCTTCGCCTCGAACACGAGTTTTCCGGACGCCTCGGCCTGCTCCACTTGAAACCGCACGGTTCCGAGCTGCTCGCGGCGGGCGGACCGCTCGGCACGCATCGCCATCAGCGCGCGAACACGCCCCTCGTTCCTGGTCCTTCGCGCCTTGATTCCCTGCCGCAGCCACGCCTCCTCTTCAGCCAGCTTCCTGTCGAACTTGCCCACCAGCGCCGCTTCGCTCGCGAGCGCTTCCTCTTTTCTGCGGAGATAGGTGGCATAGTCACCCGCGAATGACGTGAGTCGACCCCGATCGAGCTCGACGATCCGCGTCGCCAACCGCTGCAGGAACGCGCGATCGTGCGTCACGAAGACGACGGCGCCGGCATATTCAGACAGGAATGTCTCGAGCCACGCGATCGCGTCGATGTCGAGATGGTTGGTCGGCTCATCGAGCAGCAGCAGCTCCGGCTGCCCCACGAGCGCGCGCGCGAGCAGCACCCGGCGTCGCCAGCCGCCGGAAAGCGTGTCGACGATGGCGTCCGCCGGCAAGGCCAGACGCGACAGGATCAAATCGACATGATGCTCGCGCAGCCACTCCTCGTCCTCTTCGAGGTGATGCGTGTGGCCCTCGGCGACGATGTCGAAGACCGAGCGGTGGGCCGAGAGCGGAACGTCCTGCTCCAGGCGGGCGAGCTTCAGCGCCGGCTGGCGCGAGACCGCACCCGAATCAGGCAGGATCTCGCCGCTGATGATCTTCAGCAGCGTCGACTTGCCGGTGCCGTTGCGCCCGATAACCGCCGCCCGGTCGCGCGACTCGATCTGCAGCTGCACTTCGTCGAGCAACGGCCGATGACCGAACGCGATCGAGACGCGGTCCAGCGACGCGAGTGGCACACGGCAAAGGTATCCTACTTCGTCAACGACCTGCTCGACGCTCGCGTCATAATGACGTCATGAAGCGGCTGACCCAGGCACTCCTTCTGCTCTTCCCGGCGCTGGCCGTCGCCTCGTCGATGCGATCGAGTCTGCTCGCGCAGACGCGGCTGACGCTCGACTACCCCGCGATGGCGAAGCGGCTCGTCGCCCAGCTCGCGCTGAAGCCGGGCGAGAAAGTGATGTCGATTGCGCAGGCTGGCATTTTTGCCGATCTTCTTCCGCACATCCGCTACGAAGTGATGCGCGCCGGCGGAATTGATCTCGGCGTCATCGAAATCCTGCCGGAGCCGGTCCCCGAGGCGTTCGACCCAGCGGTGCTCGTCAAAGGCGCACGCGAGTCTCGGGTCCATTACAAGGCGATGTTCCGCGATGTCGACGCAGCCATCATGATGCCGGGGGCCGTGCCGGCGCATCCCGCCTACGCGGCGATGCAGGATTGGCTGAAGGACGATCTCACCGAGCGACGAGGCCGCCGCACCATTCATTTCCACTGGGTCGAGAACGGAAGCGCGTATCCGATCGCCGGACAGCCGTTGCCGGGCCGCGCCGCAATCGACGCGCTGTATCAGCGGGCACTGCTGCAGACGAACTACAGAGCGCTCGGGGACGAGCAGCGCAGGTTCGCCGCGGCGATAAGGGCCGCGGAAGTACACATCACGTCGCCGGGCGGTACGGACCTTCGCTTTCGCACAGACGATCGGCCCGTGAACCTGCAGGACGGCGATGCCTCTCAGGCCCGAGCCGCGCAGGGCAAGGTGCTGATCGACAAGGAAATCGAGCTGCCCGCCGGCGCTGTTCGAGTCGCGCCGCTCGAGGATACAGTCGAAGGGGTGGTGGCGTTCCCTCCGTCGCAGTGGGACGGTCGTCCCGTTGAAGGTCTCAAACTCCGGTTTTCGAAGGGCCGCGTCGCTGAGGTCGTCGCGACGTCGGGCAGGGACGCCGTCGAAGCAGAATTGCAGAAAGCCGGCGGCGCGGGACGTGCGTTTCGTGAGTTCGCGCTCGGCTTCAACCCGCTGCTCGCCGTGCCGGACAGTTCTCCATGGATCCCCTACTACGGCTACGGCTCCGGCGTAGTCCGGTTGTCGCTCGGCGATAATTCAGAGCTGGGCGGCAAAGTGACGTCGAACGCCGCTGGCCCGGTGTACGTGCGCTGGAACTTCTTTACCGATCTGACGGTCACCGTCGGCGCGACGACCTGGGTCCGCGCCGGAAAACTTCTGTAATCGAACCCAGAGCTCAGCCAGGCTACGCCTTATGCCCGACGACAACGCCCCGAAATCGTCCTACGAGCTCGCCATGGAGCGCCTGCGGAGGAAAGACGCAGAAGCAGGCGTCGAATCGCAAGCGATCACGGACGCCCAGAAAGAAGCGATCGCCGAGGTGCGGAATTTTTACGAGGCGAGGCTCGCCGAGCTCGAAATCCTTCACCAGTCGAAGATGCGTGGTTCTGTCGACCATGCCGAACGTGAAACATTTGCTCAGGAGTACCGCCGCGACCGCGAGCGGCTCACATCCGAGCGCGATCTGAAAATCGAGAAACTTCGGCGCGGTTGAGCCGCTCGCCTGCTCTCGATAACCGAGGCAACTCGGCCTCTGGGTTGCGACGGCAGGACCAGCAAAAGTTCGAGCGGATGCTGAATTCTCTCCAACATGACCAGCAAAAGTCTCTTCCTCCGGCGACTCCTCCCAGGCCCCCCGGGAAAAACCCCGCAGTTTTGAGCTGTTCAGCTGGCAAATCGATTGCACAACCCAAGACCAGTCGCGCTTCCGACGGCGTGAGCCGCGGACATCTTCGGATCGAGACCGATCGAGGAACATCCCAGCGATTCCGGTATCGGAGTGCTGGCGTGGATGGTGTCGGCAGGCCTGCGCTGTCGGCCAGCGCGACGTCAATTCTTTCTTCCCCGCCTTCACGCCGTTACACTGCCCGCATGAAGCCAGACGACTTTCGCCAGATCGCGTTGAAGTTTCGCGACGCTGTCGAAGGCGAACATATGGCCCATCCGGATTTCCGCGTGAACGGGCGGATCTTCGCCACGCTGCATCCGGACGGCGAGCAAGGCATGGTCAAGCTGACGCCGGATCAACAGCGCGTCTTCATCCGCGAAAGTCCGTATTCGTTCACGCCCGCAAGCGGCGCATGGGGACGTCAAGGCTGCACGATGGTTCGACTCGATGCGGTCGCCGAAGAGACGCTCGGCGAGGCGATGACCCTCGCGTGGCTAGAGGCAATGAAAGTTAAAAGGAAAAAGTTAAAAGTTAAAAGTGGGACGAAGCGCCGCGCTCAAGGGCGGCGCTGAGCCGGCAGCTGGCGTCTCATGTCCTCGGGATCGTCCATCACGGGAGACGCGGCGAGGCCTTTCCAGTTGAACCGGCGATCGAAGGGTTTGAGCGCCGCGTCCGGATCGAAGAGACGTCGCTCGACCGGTCTGGCATCGTACGGTGACCGATCGGGTGTCGGTGAGAAAAAATCGAGCGGCAGCGACGCCACTGCGTCGAACTGATTGAGCGGCGGCACGCCGAGTACGAGGAAGATCAACCTCATGATCGACCCGAAGCTGGCGAGCGTCGGCGATACGTAGCCGCGTCGAACGTGCGGTCCGGCGAGGAGCAAAATCGATCGATGCGCGTCCACATGGTCGCGCCCGCCCTGCGGATCGTCCTCGGCGACGATGACGAGCATGTCCGGCCACCATCGACTGTGCGACAGCGTCTGCATCACCCGGCCGAGGGCGAGATCGTTGTCCGCCATGTACGACTCACGAAAGGGATAGCCATCGGCCGGATGAGGCTCGGTCAGGTGATCTTGCGGCAGCACCATCGTGACGAGCTGTGGAAAGGGCTCGCGCCCGCTCTCCCACCGATCGCGCATCTCCTGCTCGAACACGTCGACGCGGTACTGATCCGGGATCGCCATGTTGAACGTCGGATAGATGCGTGACGTGTGGTCGAAGAGCGGCTTGGGTAACGGGAAGCTGACGGACATCCGGATGCCCGTCTCCTTGAACATCTGCTGCTCGAGCGACGCGGGCATCTCGGTGCCGAAGCCGAAGTTGTAGAACGACACGCCGTGGCGCATCAGGTGCTCCCACAGTGCGCCCGCCTCGTTGTAGTCCTCCGGCAGAACCGTCGCCGCGGTGCCCGCGACATAGCGGCGACCGGGCGCCGAACTGAACAGCCGCGCCTCGATGCGCGACCGCGCGTTCACCTCCACCCATTCGTTCGGGTAGACGCCGACCACCCAGCGATGGCCGGTATTCGACTGGTCACTGTCGCAATAGAAGTTGTTGGACAGCGCAAATCGATCTGCCAGCGCCTGATGGTTGGGCGAAATGCGTCCTCCGAGCGCTGCGAGCGATGCGTCGCCGTTGACGCGAGGACGCGCGCCGAACACCTGATCGAACGTGCGGTTCTCTTTTACGATGAACACGACGTGCTTGATAGTCGCAGGGATCAGGTGGGTCGAGTGGGTCGGGTAGGTAGTGTAGGTATTGTCGAGGACGCGTCGCGTGTGCGTCGCGAGCTGACCGTCCTCCGGCACATCGACGATCTGCAGCGTGCCCTTCATCACGTCCACGGCGCTTGCGCCTTGCGGCGGATCCACGAATCCGCGGCCGCCGTTGGGGCCCGAGCCGAGGCCCTTGGCGCTGCTGATCACGAGCGTGCGATCGTCAGTCGTGAGCGCGACCATCGAAGGGAACCATCCGGCTGGGATGTAGCCGAGACGCTCCGACTTCATCAGATCGACAACTGCAACGGCATTCAAGCCGGCACACGCAACGTAGAGCCGTCTCTCGTCGGCGGTCAGCGCCAAACCGAAGGGCAGGACACCACGCAGATGTTCGAGGCCCGGAATGGTGAGCGCGATTTCCTTCAGGACCGCGCCGCTCGCCGAGTCGATCACCGAGATCGTGTCGTTCGTCGCATTCGCGACGTACACGCGCCCAGTTCCCACGACGAGCGCGCCCGGGCTGGCGCCTCCGACCGTTTTGATGTCGTCGCGATCGACGCCCACGAGGTACCCGGTCTTGATGCGCTGGACAACCTTGCCGGCGGTGAGATCCACGCTGAAGACCGACATGGCGTCGGGATGATTCGGGCTGCCGAGACCCGGCACCCGGACGCCGTCGACTTCGACGCCCTCTTCCGCTTCCTTCGACGGTATGCCGTAAGCAGGAAACGCAAGACCCTTTGCGGCGCGATTCTCCCGCGTCACGCCCGGGATGACCGGATACTCGAACATTCCGACGTTCGAAACCCACGCGAACTTCTCGTCGGGCGATAACGCCACGGCAAATGGATTTCGGCCAACCCGGACCGACTTCGTCACTCTTCCCGACGCGACGTCGACAACGACCAGGCGATAGTTGAACTGGTCGATCACGAACATGCGGCGGCCGTCGCGGCTCAGAGCGAAATCGCCGGCGAAGCTGTCCTCGAATCCGTCGGTGTTCAGCTCGATCGTCCCCATCACGGCCGCACTTTCGACGTCGAGGACGACGATCCGCCCTTCGTTTGCGTTGCCGTAGTAAAAGCGCGTGCCGTCGGGTGAAAAGGCGCAGCCCATGTACGTGTTGGGTCGAGGTTCGTCGTTCGAGGTTCGTCGTTCGTCGTTCAAGGTTGGTGGAACGCGGGCAGGTACGCGCCGAACCGCGTACGGCGCGCGCAGGTCGACGATCTCGAATGCGTCCTTGTTCATCACGGCAGCACGCGAGCCATCAGGACTGAGCGCCAGCCCCCACGCATAGGACTGCGTGCGGAGCACTCGTCCGATTGGCGTCACGCGGCGTCCGTTGACGAGGATGGCCGTGTCGCCCGCGATCCGCGCCAGCGAGTCGCGTCCCGGCGGTTCGAGCAGCGGGACGTCCTCCGAGCGGGACGACCGGCAGCCTACGGCGGCGATCACAGCCGCGGCGATGAAGGCGGTCCAGGGAGCGGTCGGTTTCCAGCGTGCACGCATCAGGGTCGAAGGCAAGGGTCGAGCGTTGATGATGAGAGACGCTGGCGCGAGAATCAAGGTCGAAGGCAGGATAGCGTGATGGTCATACTGGCCGGAGCCGGTTGGATTTTCGCCGCCGGAGCGATGGCGCTGCTGTGGCTCTGGCATCGCAAAGAGCAAAACGCGGGCGTCGTGGACGGTGGCTGGGCCTTGCTGGTCGGGGGCCTCACGGTGTTCGACGCGCTGCTTGGTGACGGCTGGCCGCCACGGCGCGCAGCGATCGCATTCATGATGGGCTCGTGGGGCGCCCGCCTCGCGGTGTATCTGCTGTACGACCGCGTCTTCGGCCGGCCGGAGGATGGGCGCTACGCCGAGCTGCGCCGTAAACGCGGCGACGGCGCCAACAGGTGGTTCTTCTGGTTTTTTCAGGCACAGGCGATCGCCGCCGTGTTCTTCTCGATGCCCGCGCTTCTCGCGACCCGCAATACCGCTGAAGGCTTCACGGGGATGGAGCTTTCAGCGGCGGCGCTGTGGATTGTCGCGTTCACGGGCGAGGTGACCGCCGATCGTCAGCTTGAACGCTTCAAGGCAGACGCGGAAAATCACGGACACACCTGCCAGCGCGGGCTGTGGCGCTATTCACGGCATCCGAACTACTTCTTCGAATGGCTGATGTGGGTGGCCTACGCGACGTTCGCGTCGGCGTCGCCGTGGGGATCGCTGGCGTGGCTGTGCCCGGCAGCCATGCTTGTTCTGCTCTTCAAGGTGACGGGGATTCCTGTCACCGAGGCGCAGGCCGTTCGGTCGCGCGGGAATGAGTATCGCGAGTATCAGCGGACCACGAGCGCGTTCGTGCCGTGGTTTCGGAGGGCCTAGCCTGGTCGATGTCCTGGCACGACTCGTGCTCCGACTCAGGCTTGACGATGCCGCGCGTCTTTCATCGTTGGTGGTTTTGGGCGCTTTCCAGCGTGATCGCGCTGTTCGCGCTCCTGATGATCTTGGCTGCCGCGGTCGTGCCTCTGTCGTCGGATACGTTCCGGCACAGCTTGATCGATACATTGTCGGAAAGGCTCGACAGCGATGTCGAGCTCGGCGACCTCCACATGAGAGTCTTCCCCACGCTCCATGCCGAAGGCTCGAAGCTCGTCATCCGCCGGCATGGGCGGACCGACGTGCCGCCGCTCATCTCGGTTGCGCGCTTCACGGTCGACGCGAGTTTCATGGCGCTGGCGCGAAGGCGGGTCACTCACCTCCAGCTCACCGGCCTCGACATCCAGATTCCGCCGGACCACGGTGGACTGAACAACAAGAACGACAAGAGCGACAAAGAGGCGCCCGACCGCGTAGACGAGGAGTCGCTCGAGAGGACCGTCGTGATCGACACCGTCGAGAGCAGGGATGCACGCTTGATCATCGTGCCGAGGAAAGAGCACAAGCAGCCGAAGATCTGGGCCATCCACACGCTGAAGATGCATGGCCTGGGCTTCGCGCGGGCGATGCCGTTCGAGGCAACCCTCACCAACGGCGTCCCGCCAGGTGAGATCGAAACGTCTGGATCGTTCGGACCTTGGCAGACGGAGGACCCGGGCCTCACCCCCCTCAACGGCATGTTCGACTTCGCGCATGCCGACTTGAGCGTGTTCGAGGGGATAGCGGGCAATCTCTCGTCGCGAGGCTCCTTCGGCGGCACGCTCGATACGATCGATGTGAACGGCGAAACAGACACGCCCGACTTCACGATCAACGTTGGCGGCCACCCCTTCCCTCTCCACACGAAATACCATGCCATCGTCGACGGCACCAACGGCGACACGCGTCTGGAGAACATCGACGCCACTTTTCTGAGCTCGCATCTTGTTGCGAAAGGGGCCGTCCTCGACGGCCCGCCCGGCAGCCGTGGCCGCACGGTGACCCTCGACGTGAACATGGACCGCGCGCGCGTCGAAGACGTGATGAAAATGGCTGTGAAGGCTCCCAAGCCGCCGATGACCGGCGGGCTGCGCCTGACGACGAAGTTCCTGCTGCCGCCCGGCAAAACCGACGTGTCGGAGCGGCTGCGACTCGAGGGCCGATTCGGGATCGCCCGCGTGAAGTTCACCGACTACGACGTGCAGGGGAAGATCAACGAGCTGAGCCGCCGCGCTCGCGCTGGCCGGACGATCGGCACATCGGACGGCGTCGTCTCCGACTTTCAGGGGCGGTTCAAGCTCGGGGACGGACGCCTCAGCCTGCCCGATCTGAGCTTCGCCGTCCCTGGCGCGAAAGTCATGCTCGCCGGCAGCTACGCGCTGAAGCCGGAGACGCTCGATTTCAAGGGCCAGCTGCTGATGGACGCAAAGGTGTCGCAGACGGTCGGCGGCATCAAGGGCCTGCTCTTGAAGGTCGTGGATCCGCTGTTCAAGCAGAAGGACGGCAGCGGCAGCGCGATTCCGATCAAGATCGTCGGGACGCGCAAGGCGCCGGATTTCGGCCTGGACATGCGGCGGGTCTTCAGGAAAGAGAACTAACAGCTCTCGGCGTTCTGTCCCTGCGCACGCAGGTAATCGCGAGCCGCACGGTAGGCCGGGCACACCTTTTCGACGAGCTTCCAGAACATCCGCGAGTGATCCATGCGCTTCAGGTGCATCAGCTCGTGGAGCATCACGTAGTCGCGCACGTCGTCCGGCATCTGCACCAGCCGCCAGTTCAAGCAGATGCGTCCATTGCGCGAGCACGATCCCCAGCGCCAGCGCTGATTCCGGACGCTGACGCGCGTGACGGTCAGTCCGTGCTGCGCGGCGAGCTCCATCAAACGCTGCGGCAGCTCGCGGGCGGCGCGGATTCTCAATGCGCGCACGACTTCCTCTGGCAGCGCGTCGGGCCGCGGCCGCGCGCGCTCTCGCCAGGCCCGAAGACGCTGCTTATCGATCCACGCGCGCTCCTGCTCGGCGAATGCCGCCGCCTCCCGCTTCGATCCCCACCGCGGCAACGTCACTCGCACCGTGCCGTCGCGTTCGACGCGGATCACATACCGACGCGCACGCGGATGGCGGATGAAGACAAGGACAGGGTTCGCTGGGTTCGCGGGGTTCTCGAGGGTCCGTGGTTCGAGCGGCAAGCCAAGCTGCATCAGTGGCCGCCGTAGACCAGATATCCCCGCTTGCGGAGGCTGTCGGCCAGATCCGCCTCGATCTGAAGCGCTTTGGCGTAGGGCATCGGGTTGAGGTGCTCGTAGAGACGGGGGACCAGGCGTTCCCCGCAGCGCGTGACGATGCGCGCCGCTTTGATGCCCTGTTTGTGATTCTGGAAGCGCCGCTCGGGCGAAAGACCGGTCATGCCGACGTAGTAGCCGGCCCTGCCATCGCCTTTCGGGTTGCGCAGGAAGACAACGTAGACGCAGTGATGATCAGACTTTCTGGACTTCCTTTTCTTCTTCTTCGACATCGTGAAACGGGAGACCGTCGGTCAACTCAGGCGCCTGCAGCATCCGTGGGATCTTGTCGATCGGCTCGAGCTGCCTGACTTCCTCGCCGCCGTTGGCGGCCTGCAGCTCCCTGAACCGCCGCGCCTTGACGAGCACATTGCCTTCGAGCGAGCCGACGGCTTGATTGTACGCCTCGAGCGTCGACTGCAGCCGGGTGCCGAGCGTTTGAAAGTGATTTCCGAGCGTGCGTACCGCCTCGTAGAGACTCTTCCCGAGATCGCTGATCTTGCGTGCGTTCTCTTCCATCGCCTCCTGCTGCCAGCCGTACGCCACGGCGCGAAGCAGGGCGATGAGCGTGGTGGGGCTCGCGGGGATCACGCGCCTCGCGTTGCCCGTGGCGCCAAATTCGATGAGCGACGGATCCTGCTCGAGCGCGGCGCTGAAAAACATCTCGCCGGGCAGGAACATGATCACGAAATCGGGGCTGGGCTGGATGTGGTCCGCGTAGCCTTTGGCCGCGAGCTGCGTCAGGTGGACGCGGACCTGGCGCGCGTGATCCGCGAGCAGCGTAAGACGCGCGGCCTCGTCCGGTGCTTCCAACGCCTTCAGATACGCGTCGAGCGGCGCTTTTGCGTCGATCACGACGTGTTTGCCGCCGGGCAGGCGAACGACGACATCGGGTCGCATGCGCCGGTCTTCCGCGGTGTACGTGTGCTGCTCCTCGAAGTCGCAATGCTCCACCAGGCCGGCGAGCTCGACGACGCGCTTCAGCTGGAGCTCGCCCCAGCGGCCGCGAACGCCTGGGCGCTTCAACGCGTCGGTGAGGCGGCGCGTTTCATCGCGGAGGCTTTGGCCTGCGCTGTCGAGCGAGACGATTCGCTGCAGCAGCTGCGCACTCGATTCGACGCGGCGGCGCTCCGAGTCCCTGATTTCCTGGTCCACCTGGTCCAGCGTTTTCGCCATCGGCGCGAGCAGATCCTCGATCGCTTTCCTGCGCGCGTCGATGTCCGCTGCCGCTTCGGTCCGCGCTTCGCGCAGGCGCGATTCGGCAAGGGTGAGGAAGGCTTCGTTGTTGGTTCGGAGGGCGTCGGCGCTGAGCGCCTGGAAGGCTTCGCGCAGGCGCGACTCGGCGCCCTGGTGCGCTTTCAGCCGTTCCGCAAATACCGTGCGAGTGGCTGCCCAGCCGATCAACGCGCCAATACCAATGCCAAGAATCAGCGTGATGATCGAGGGAATCGCGTCTATGGACATTAGTATCGCATTACTTTGCAGAAAGACGGCGGATCATCTCGACATGACGAACGGCAGCCATGCCTCCGGCAACTGGAGCTCGGCGGCGTGAATGGCATCCGCCATCATCGCTGCGCGTTCCGCCGCGGAGATCCGGCGCGTGCGAAATCCTTCTGCGATCGTCTGAAGGGCGTGGCGGGCCGCGATCTGCGCGCGGCGCCGCTTGTCTATGTACACACCGATGCCTTGCACCGAGGCCGCGCGCGCATCGGACCGCGCCGCCTTCAGCGCGTGAAGCCGCGGCTGATTGATCGGCTCGAGCGGAAGCTGGAACTGGAAGCGTGCCTCGGACCCCGTGTCCAGGTTGCCGGCGGCAGCGATCGCGCGGAGCCGATCCAGGTCCGCGCGGTAGCACTGGAAACACAACGGTCGGGTAGGTCGGGTGGGGCCGGCCGCTTCGCGCGCCAGGGCCTGGCGGCACGCCGGGCACAATGCCTTAGGTCGTTTGCCTTCCAGCTCACCGCCAGGGAAGCTAACCCACTCTTCTCGTGAGACTTGACCTGATTCCTGCGCCATGCAGCCAGTCTAGCGGCTCCGTGTGACAGGCTAGGTCACGCCGGTGTCTGACATGGGTCTGACCCGGGTCTGACACGTATCAGACACCGATATACCTCACGCGATTGCCGCACGCAGCGAGGAATCGCTCGAAATCGGTTCGCGCAATGACCAGCGTCACGGTATTGGTGTTCGGGTGAAACGAGAGCCGCTCGACAGACCGCAGATCGCGGTCGATCACGACGCGGACCGTGTGCGCGCGGTCGTTGATGAGGCCGAACGGCGACACCGACCCTGGCGTCAGGCCCAGATGCGTCATCAACCGGTCGGGCGACGCAAAACTGAGCTTGCCGTCGCCGATCTGATCCGCGACCGCACGCAGATCCGCCTTCTTCGAGTGGATCAGGATGAGCAAGTAGTGCCGATCCCCCTTTTGATTCCGAAGGAACAGGTTCTTGCAGTGGGTAGCGTCGATGTCCGCCCAGTGCTCCGCTGCCGCCTCGACCGTCGCAACCGGCGGATGCTCATACCTCGCGCAAGCGATTCCGAGCTCGCGCAGCGCCGCCGCAACGCTCGCTTCCTGTTCCGTCATCGCCGCGTCAGAAGCACTCTCTACGGAAACCGCCCGAGCGCATTCAGGAGCTCGAGCCGTGCACGCCGCAGCGTGTCCTCGGCCTGGGCCACGGCGGTGTCGGCATCACGCGCGCCGCGTTCCGCGTCGATCACCTCGATGTTGGTCGCCGCGCCGGCGCGGAAGCTCACGTTGGTGATCGTCACGACTTGCCGGGCCTGATCGGCGACGGCGCGCGCGCTCGCCAGGCTCCGGTCGCCGCTCGCCACCGCTTCACGCGCGGTGCGCACCTGTGCGTTGGCCTGCGTCGTCGCGCCGACGAGCGTTGCGCGAGCCCCTGCGAGCGACGCTTCGCGCTGCACTCTCGCGGCCGCGCGCGTCCCGCTGTCGAACATCGGCACGTTGGCCTGTAAGAGGAAACGCCAGCTGTTCGCGGGCAAAAAGAATTGAGCCGGATAGGTGGTCGAGGGCTGAAAGATCGCGTCGACCGAAGGCCAGAAATCCCTGGAGCTGTCGTGCACGATGCGGTCGGCCGCCTGCTGCTCCGCGGCAAAAAGCTTGAGGTCCGTGCGCGACGTGAGGAGCGACGGCGCCTCGGACGGGGCGGCGAAATCGGGCTCGTCGGCGGCGTCGGCCGGACCATCCGCGGCAATCAGCACGCCGAGCGCTTCCTGCGCGCGGTACAGGGCAAGACGCGCTGCCTCCACCAGACCCTCGTCGATCGACACCTGCTGCTGCGCTCGGACAGCATTCAACCGGCTGCCGGTGCCGCCCTGCTCGAGCTCCGTGGCCAGGTCGAAATGCGCCTTCGCGGTCTCGCGCGCACGCAGGTTGGCGTCGACGACGCGGCGCTGCGTGATGATCGTCAGGTACGCGTCGGCTGTCGCGAACGCGATCTGGCGGCGGACGTCGGCAACGGTCAGTTCGGCGACCGCCTTGGCCTCATCCGCCTGCGCGCGCCGCGCCCATGCGGCCGCCGCCAGAATCGGCATGTCGGCGCTGAACGACGCGGTGACCTGATGGCGTGGCGTGACCGTCGCCCCCTGAAACTCCACGCCCCGATTCAGCGTCGTCGTCGTGACGTTGCCAACCACCTGCAGATGTGTTGCCGCACGCGCCTGCCGGATCAGTCCCTCGGCGCGCAGAATGCCGCTCGCCGCTGCCGCAACCGACGGGTTCTTCTCGACCGCGCGATCAATCGCATCCTTGAATGTCACGCTCACGACAGGGGCAGGAGCGGTCTGTGCGGAAAGGATCGCAGGGCTCAGGCCCTGCGCCAGAATCCAAAGATAACGCAGCGCTTTAGCGCCGCGTTTTGGTGCCGATGCTTTTGACAACCACATAGAGAACCGGAATGAACGCCAGATTGAGGAACGTCGACGCCACCATACCGCCGACCACGGCCGTCCCGACCGAATGGCGCGCCTCGCGTCCGGCGCCGCTGGCGACGACGAGCGGCATCACGCCGAGGATGAACGCGAGCGACGTCATCAGAATGGGCCGCAGCCGAATGCGCGCGGCTTCAACCGCTGCGTCCGCGATTGTCATCCCGCGGGCGCGGAGCTGTTCGGCGAACTCCACCACGAGAATGCCGTTCTTCGCAGACAAGCCAATCAGCATGACGAGACCGATCTGGCAGTACACATCGTTGATGAGCCCGCGTCCCCACTGCGCGCCGAGCGCCCCCAGGATCGCGAGCGGCACCGACAAGAGAATGATGAACGGCAGCGTCAGGCTTTCGTACTGGCCTGCCAGCGTGAGATACACGAGCAGGAGACCGAGGCCGAAGATCATCGCCGACTGACTGCCCGCTTTGATCTCTTCGAGCGAGATTCCCGACCATGCGTACGCGAAACCCTGCGGCAGCGCCCGATCGGAAAGCGCTGCCATCGCCTGCAGCGCCTGGCCAGTGCTGAACCCTGGCGCGGCCGAGCCGTTGATCTCGGCGGCGCGGAACAAGTTGTAGTGGTTGATCGCCTTCGGCGCCGTCGCTTCGCGCACCGATACGACGTTGCTGAGCGGCATCATCCGCCCCGCGGTCGTCCGCGCGTAATACTTCTCGATGTCGCCGGGATGCGCGCGGAACTGCTAGTCGGCCTGGACGTAGACACGATACGACCGGTTGTTGAAATCGAAGTCGTTGACGTAAGCCGACCCAAGCAGAATCTGCATCGTGTTCGTGATCTCACCGAGCGACATCCCGAGGCTCTTCGCCTGTTCGCGATCGATGTCGACCACCAGCTGGGGGTCGTTCGCGGTGAACTGCGTGAACATCCCTGTGAGGCCGGGCGTCTGGTTCGCCTGTGTGACGATCTGCTGAGCCGCGGCGCTGAGGCTTTCAATCGAGCCGCCGCTCTGATCCAGGAGCTCGTAGGTAATTCCACCGAACTGTCCCAGGCCGTTGATCGACGGCGGCAGAAACGGAATGACCATCGCGCCGGTAATCTGACTGAACGCACCGAAGAGTTGTCCGACGACTGCTTTCGCCGAATGGTCCTCGCCGCGCCGCTCCTTGAAGTCCTTGAGCTGGGCGAACAGCACCCCCTGGTTCGGCGCGGTACCCGTGAAGCCAAAGCCGCCTGCCGCGAACATCTGCTTCGACTCGGGCAGCTTCATCATGATCTGCTCGGCCTGCTTCACGATCCCCATCGTGTAATCGAGTGAAGCGCCTGGCGGCCCCTGGATGAGCACGAGCACGTAACCCTGGTCCTCGTCGGGCACGAAGCCCGTGGGCACACGCTGGACAACCCAGTACGTCGCGGCGAGAAGCACGATGAAAACGACGGCGACCAGCGCGCGGACGCGGATCAGCGTCCGAAGCATCGAAACGAGCCCTGCCGTCGCGCCGTCGATGACGCGATTGATACCGCGGAAAAAGAGACTCTTCGGCTTTTCCACGTGGCTGAGGAGCACCGCCGACAACGCCGGCGTCAGCGTCAGCGCGTTGAAGGCAGAAATCGCCATCGACACTGCGATCGTGAGGGCAAATTGTTGATACAAGCGACCGGTGGTGCCGGGGAAAAACGCAACCGGGACAAAAACTGCGGCCAGGACAAGCGCCGTGGCAATCACTGCACTGGTGACCTCGCGCATCGCTGCCGACGCTGCGTCTGCATCTGACCCCATTCGGTCGTCCGGTCGGTCATTTGGGGTCTGACCCCGTGCGTGGATATGCCGCTCGATGTTCTCGATGACGACGATGGCGTCGTCGACCACGAGACCGGTCGCGAGCGTGATGCCGAACAGCGTGAGCGTATTAATCGAAAAGCCGAACAGCTTCACGAACGCGAACGTGCCGATGAGCGACACGGGAATGGTAATCGCCGGGATGAGCGTCGTTCGCCAGTTCTGGAGAAACAGAAACATGACGAGGACGACGAGCGCGATGGCTTCCGCGAGGGTTGTCACGACCTCGCGGATCGATTCCGCGACGACGGTCGTCGTATCGAACGCGATATCGACTTTCAAGCCCGGTGGAAAGCGCTTGGAGAGGCGCGCGACCTCGGCGCTGACGTCGCGGTACACCTGCAACGAGTTCGCAGTCGGCAACTGAAGAACGCCAAAGCCGATCGCGTCACGCGCGTTGTACCGCATCGCGGTGGTGTAACTCTCGGCGCCCAACTCCGTTCGGCCGACGTCCCTGACGCGAACGAGCGCGCCGTCGGCAGAGCGCTTGAGAATCACGTTATCGAACTGATCCGGATCGGTGAGACGACCGGCCGCACGAACGCTGATCTGAAACGTTTGTCCTTTCTGGGCCGGTTCCGCGCCGACGGCGCCGGCCGCAACCTGCACGTTCTGTTCGCGCAGCGCCTGCAGCACATCGTCCGCCGTCAGATTCCGTCCGGCCAGCTTGTCCGGATCGAGCCAGAGCCGCATCGCGTAGCGGCCGATCCCGAACACGAGCACCTGACCCACGCCAGGAACGCGCTTGATCTCGTCCACCACGTAGCGATCGAGATAGTTGCTGATGAACAACGGATCGTATTGGCCGTTCTCCGCGTATGCCGCCGCCGCGAGGACGAAATTGCTCGATACTCTCGTGACCGAGATGCCGACCTGCTTCACCTCGTTGGGCAGCCGCCCCTCCGCCTGGGAGATCCGGTTCTGCACGTCGACCGCCGCCACATCGAGATTTCGCGACACGTCGAACGTCACCGTAACCGCCGCCGAGCCATCGTTCCCGCTCGTCGAGGTCATGTACAGCATCCCCTCGACGCCATTGATGGCCTGCTCGAGCGGCGTGGTGACGGCGGTCTCGACCGTCTGCGCGTCGGCGCCGTTGTAGAAGGCCGAGACGAGCACCTGCGGCGGCGCGAGCTCCGGAAACTGCGCGATGGGCAGCGTCGGAATCGCGATGGCCCCGGCGAGAATGATCGCCAGCGAGCAGACGCTCGCGAGGATCGGCCGGCGGATGAAGGTATCGACTAGCACAGATCAACTCTCAACAATCAAGGAGCAACGGTCAGCGAGGCGCCGGCGGCGCTGCGCCTTGAGACTTGAGCGTTGATCCTTCTGGCGGCGCTGCCTGAATGGGGGCGCCGTCGGCGAGCTTCATGGTGCCCGAGGTGACGACGCGCTCGCCGGGCTTCAGCCCGTCGAGCACCGGATAGTTGTCGCCGGAGATGGGACCAACCTTGATCGCCCGCTGCTTGGCGACGAGCTTGCCGCTGGCATCTTCCGCAACGAACGCGAAGAACTGACCTGAGATGCGCAGCACGGCCGTCACCGGTACCAACAGACCTTCGCTCGTCTTCCAGACAATCCGCGCGCGAACGTATTGCGACGCGCGCAGCTTGCCATCGGGATTCTGAACCTGTCCTTTGACGAGGATCGACTGGGTCTGATCGTCGACGTGCGGCGAAATGAAGCTGACAGCACTCGACGCCAGCTTTTCGGAACCGTCGCCGCTCAAGATCTGGATCGGCAGACCGAGCCGGAGCGCCGGCGCTCGTTCGGTCGGCACAGACACGTACACCTCGAGCGTCTGGTTCTGATCGATCGTCGTCAGAACCGTCTGCGATGTCACGACGTGGCCCACACGAACAGGAACGTCGCCGATCACGCCGGCGGTGGGCGCGGCAATCGTGAAATACCGCAGCTGGACCTCCTGCTGCTGGACCTGCGCTTGCAGTGCCTTGAGCGACGCTTCAGCGGTACGGAGCTCCGTTTCGGCACGCTCCTGCTCTTGCTTGCTGATGGCGCCGGCCGCGTAGAGATCCCGGGCGCGTTGAGCCTGCTGCCGTGCGAAGGCCACCGCGGCTTCGCGCGCGGCGCGTTCAGCCTCCTGACTCGACACGGCCGCCTGCTGCCGCCTCGGGTCGATCTGCATCAGCGGCGCGCCTTGACGGACGCGATCGCCCGATTTCACGAAGATCTGCGTGATCTGACCGTCAATCTGAGGCTGGATCGTTGTCGAGCGCAGCGACTTGAGGGTGGCAACATACTCGGTCGCCTCTTCGATCGGAGTGGGTTTCGCCACTTGAACCGCCACAGGCGTCGGTGGGAGGGCCGGAGGGCCCGGCTGTTGAGCCGATGGGCTGCGGTTGCAGGAGATCGCCGTGGCAGCGGCCAGGGACCACACGGCTAGTCGGGTCAACGTCATAGGCGTCAATCGTTCACGGAGTCGAGCGAGCTTAGCGAAGAAACGGCGAATCCGTCAAGAAATCAATGGGGCAATGCGTTAGACGCTGGGTGTCGCCGAGTTGTGCCGGACCTCAACTTCAACTGACCGGCAGCCCTGTCCGTCTAAGCACAGCACGCTCGACCGCTTTCACAGGCGTTTGTTAATAGGAGGCTCGATGGCGCATCTCGATCTTCTTGCTGGCGACGTGAAGTACGCGCTGCGCAATCTCCGGCGCAACCCCGGCTTCACGATCGTCGCCGGCCTCGCGCTCGCGGTCGGCATTGGCGCGAACACGGCGGTGTTCACGATCGTGAACGGCGTGCCTCTTCGTGCGCTCCCCTATCGGAACCCGGCCGAGCTGGTGACCACCTTCGAGAAGGTGCCCGGTGCACCTGTAGACAAGTTCGCCTTCTCGGCGCCTGACTTCGAGATCGTGCGCGATGCGGCGCGCTCGTACAGTGGCATGTTCGCCTATCGGAACGAGACGCTCGAGCTTTCCGGCGTCGCCGAATCGCAGCGCATCGTCGCCACTCGCGTCTCGCCTGAAATGTTCGCCGTGCTCGGCGTCGAGCCGGTCCTCGGGCGCGCCATCACGGTGGAGGACGACCGCACGAACGCCAAGGTGAGCCTCGTCCCCGCGTGGCGCGCGACTCGAGTCGATCCGTTGGTGGCGCTTCGCGCCGAGTAGGTCAAACTTGTAATCGCTGTTGGAATCTGTAATCGGCGAAGGTTGAGCTCTCCCAGCTTGTTACGGGTTTTGCTGGCGTTTTCGTAACCGACCAGGCGTCTCGAGGCGGCATCAAGCTTGCCCTTGTGCCGCCCGTGTTCGCATCCTTTCTCGCTCGCTTCTCCCACGATCTCGCAATCGACCTCGGAACGGCCAACACCTGCGTCTTCGCGCGCGGGCGAGGCATCGTGGTCAGCGAGCCTTCCATCGTCGCCTTGAACAAGGTGAATGGCCGCATCGAGGCGGTCGGCACCGAGGCCAAGGAAATGCTCGGCCGGACGCCGGGCAACATCACCGCGATCAAGCCGATGAAAGATGGCGTCATCGCGGACTTCGAAGCCGCCGAAAGGATGCTGAACTACTTCATCAAGAAAGCGCATAAGCGCAGCGGCTTCCTCCGGCCACGTGTCGTCATCGGCGTGCCGTCGGAGATCACGCAGGTCGAACGCCGCGCGGTCAAAGACAGCGCGATGCGGGCCAAAGCGAGCGAAGTCCACCTGATCGAGGAAGCGATGGCTGCCGCGATTGGCGCGGGCATGCCGATCACCGAAGCGTCGGGCAACATGGTAGTGGACATCGGCGGCGGCACGACCGACATCGCTGTCATCTCACTCGCCGGTGTGGTGTACGGCAAGTCGGTGCGCGTCGCCGGAAACGAGCTGGACGAGGCGATCATTCAGCACGCACGAAAGGCGCACAATCTGCTCGTCGGCGAGCGCACGGCCGAACAGATCAAGATCGAGATCGGTTCAGCGTTCCCGCTCGAGCAGCGGGTCACGATGGAAGTCAAGGGACGTCATCTGATGGAAGGACGACCCAAGACCGTGACGATGGACGATGACGAGATCCGGAAGGCGCTGAGCGAGCCGGTCCGCTCGATCATTCAGGCCGTCCACGATGCGCTCGAACGCATTCCTCCCGAGCTCTCAGCCGACATCTTCGACCGAGGCATCATCCTCACAGGCGGCGGGTCGCTGCTGAAGAACCTGGACAAGCGGCTGCGCGAAGAAACCGGTTTGCCGGTGCAGCTCGCTGAAGATCCGCTGTCGTCGGTCGTCCTCGGCGCCGGCAAGATGCTCTCGGACTTCAATCTCCTCCGGCGAATCTCCCTCGAATAGAACCGCGCGACACACCGGCGCGACAAGAAGTCGCGCCGTTCGTTGCAAGCCTCCGCGATCCGACCTCACCACGTACAGGCGCTTTCGCCACCAAACAGCAGCTCGGCCTCGACGGAAGAGCGGACGTCGAAAGTTCACAGATTGTAGAATCGGGACGTGCCGCGCAACGCCGAGGTCATCCGGCAGTGGACCATCCTTCGCGAGATCGAGCAGTCACGCGCGGCTGGGGTGACGATCGACGAGCTGGCCGCGCGGTGCGACGTGACGACGCGCACGATTCGACGCGACCTTCAGGCGCTCGAGGAGGCCGGCTTTCCGCTGTTCGACGACAAAGGACGCGATGACGGCAGGACGCGCTGGCTTCTGAACGGCCAGGCATTCAAGGGGCTGTCGGCGGGGCTCACGGTGTCGGAGCTCTGTGCGCTCTATTTCAGTCGGACGCTCGTGGAATCACTCTCGGGCACCCCTTTTCGAGGCGATGTCGAGAGCGCGTTCGAGAAGCTGTCGGCGGCGCTCACGCCCCACATGCGGCGGTTCCTCGATCAGCTGCCGCGGGTTATCGCAACAAAGGCCGATCCGACGCGCCGCAAGGAAGACCCTCACCAACAACGGCTCATCGGGCGTGCCCTCGAGGCGACGTTGGGCCTGCGCCAAGCCACGATCGTCTACCACTCGAAATCGAGCGATCGGACGAAGACGTACTTGGTGCACCCGTATCGCCTCGCCTACGCGCAGGGCGGTCTGTACTTGCTCGCCTATGTGCCCGAGTACGGCGAGGTGCGGACGTTTTCGCTGGAGCGGCTGCAGGAGATCTCGCTGCTCGAAGAACATTTCACGCCGATCGAAGAGCTGCCGGATGCGGCGTTCCCCCACTCGCTCGGCGTCCACTCGGGCCCGCCCGAGCGGGTAGAAGTCGAGTTTCAGGCCGCAGTCGCGGATTACGTGCGATCGCGCGAATGGCACACATCGCAGGCTGTGCATGAGGATCCCTCGGGCGGACTCCGGATGACGCTCGACGTCTGCCTCGATCGGGCGCTCAAGAGCTGGATTCTGAGCTTCGGCCCCTTCGCACGCGTCAGGGCGCCGGAGGTGCTGGCGAAAGAGATTGCGGAACAGTTCGAGGAAGCGAGAGCGAGGTATGCCTCATGACTAAGACCTTCTTCGTGTTTTCGTGTCTTCGAGGTCCCGTCTCGCTTTTGACAGTTCTGCTGATGAGTGCGCCTGCGCTCGCCGCAACGAAGGCGATCAAAGCGGGGCGCCTTGTTGATCCTTCCGGCAGGGTCGTTACCAACGCGGTGATCGTCGTCGACAACGATCGCATCGTGTCGGTGGGCGCGAATCCACCGCCGGCGGGTGCCGAGGTCATCGATCTGACGCGCTACTCCGTACTCCCCGGCC
>Ga0114129_10002222_pt1 | contig 26769 bp, 27 predicted proteins | sample RhiMetdeltSRZDD1_FD_80071 | JGI IMG/M metagenome (GOLD analysis project Ga0114129, IMG submission 80071) | Populus rhizosphere microbial communities from Tennessee, USA - Rhizosphere MetaG P. deltoides SRZDD1 (version 2) (version 2) | ecosystem: Host-associated > Plants > Roots > Rhizosphere >...
AACGTGCCCTCGTGACAGGCGGAAGCGGTGCCATCGGTGCCGTCATTTGCCAGCGGCTAGCGGCTGACGGTTATGCCGTCATCGTGCATGCTCACCGGCATTCCCAGGCAGCTGAACAAGTGGCAGAAAAGATTGTTGCGAACGGCGGTTCGGCCACCGTGGCGACGTTCGATATCGTCGAAGCGGCTGCGACGGCCGAGGCACTTCGGAAGCTCCTCATTGAAGGGCCGATCCAAGTGGTCGTTAATAACGCGGGCCTGCACGAGGATGCGCCGATGGCCGGGATGACAGAGGAACAATGGCACCATGTGATCGATGTCTCGCTGAACGGGTTCTTCCACGTCACGCAACCGCTGCTGCTGCCCATGATCGGAACCAGGTGGGGACGCATCGTATCAATTTCCTCGCTGGCTGCACTCGTCGGAAATCGTGGACAAACGAATTATGCAGCCGCGAAGGCCGGCCTGCATGGAGCGAGTAAATCGCTGGCCATCGAGCTGGCTTCCCGAGGCATTACCGTGAATGTTGTCGCGCCCGGATTGATCGAATCCCCGGCAACCAGACAGGCCTTTAAGCCCGAGCAAGTCGAATCGATGGTGCCGATGAAGCGAGTGGGAACGCCGGAAGAGGTGGCGGCTCTCGTTGGATTTCTGGTCTCCGATGAGGCAGGATACATTACGGGTCAGGTGATCAGCATCGACGGAGGTATGGTATGACCCAGCCACCGGCCGCCTCGAATGCTTATTGGGTCGTTATCCCTGCCTACAACGAGGGAGCGACGCTGCGAGACATAGCCACGAGGGCGCTTCAGCAGTGCGCCAATGTCATCGTTGTAGACGATGGGTCAACCGACGAGACTCTAGAAAGACTTAGCGGTCTGGACGTCATGATTCTCCGCAACGAACACAATATGGGGAAGGCAGCGAGCCTTTGGCGAGGATTTCAGCAAGCGCTGGCTAATGGGGCGACCGGTGTAATCACGCTCGATGCAGATGGCCAACATGCGCCAGAGGAGATTCCATCCTTCATTTTGGCAACTCTGAACAATCCCGAGGCCTTTCTTATCGGTGCCCGGCGGCCAATCCAGCGAAAAGCCTCGAGCTGGCGATACCTTGCGAATCGAATTGCGGACTTTTGGATCTCATGGGCGGCCGGTCGCCTTATCGAAGACAGTCAATCAGGATTCCGTTTCTATCCTGCCCGATTGCTTCAAGATTTAACGGTCAAGCATGGACCGAAACAGAGCTTCGTCTTCGAAAGTGAAGTGTTGATTGAAGCCGCCAGGCGGGGGGTCCGCTTTCTTTTCCTGCCAATCGGTGTCGCGCCTCGATTGGGTCCTCGCAACAGTCATTTTCGGCCGGTAGTGGATATATTACGAATCACTCGCATGGTAGCGTGGAAAATTATTTCTAGCATTTTTTATCCTCATGGATTAACCCAAAGCACCTCAACGGTCGAGCCCTCGATGTCCTCCAAAGGCTAGCCGAATCATTTCCTTAGTCAGCGTTAGTCTGACTAAATTGCCGTGTTTTAGCGTTCACTTTCTAAGTTCCAACTTGACTTAGAATGGAAAATCTGGCTCATTGGCCGACAATTTTGGCGTTGGTCAGCTTTGTAATTCTTAGAAAGGACAAAACGATGAAGCATGGGCAAAGCCTCATTGTTACCGTTGCATGCATCCTTGCAATTGGAGCGATGGTGAGTTGCAGGAGCACCTACCAAAGTGCATTTGCCAATCAAGCCATGAAACCGGTTGATCTCGCCAAAATCAAATATCGGACCTTGAAGAGCGGTGCGATAGGAGAGAGTACAGGCTTCAAGTTTCTCTGGATTCCCTTTGCCAGCCCAAGCGAAACCGACGCTAAACGTGACATGCTCGAGCGATTACAGAAAGAAGGAGTTAGCACGACAGGGAAGAATATTGCGTTCACCAATGCAACAGCTGACCAAGGAGGATTCGGCTTTATCGGGCTGATTGGCGCTCCAAAGATCACGTTGAGTGCCGATGTGATCGAAATCTTGGGAGAGGCATCTCCACAGCAGCCAGTCCCTCAACAAAATTGAGAGTTGGCGTTTGCCGGAAAATGCGTGTGATCGCCACTCGGATGCCACACGCGGGCATTAGGTGCCGATGAGCGTCGTCTAACTGCCTGCGGCGCTCAGTCTTGCCTTGATCTCGTTGTCGAGACGCTCAATCCATTTCTGATAATTCACGTGAATCGTGCGTTTTTCTGGGTCATAGCGGAGGTTGCTGCTGTCTTTGTACAGAATGCTGTATTTCTTCGTCGTGTAGGGGATCGTGACATGGATCTGATGGCTCTGCACATTGAATTCTCCAAGCATTTCTCCTAGCTTCACCGGCGTCATAATCCATGTTTGTTTGATGCCTGCATCGATAATCGCCTTTTGGATTTGTTCGAGGGTCGGCTCCTTGCCTGAAGCTGTTTGGATCGGGGCATCTTTGACTTCGTAAACTTGTCCTGCGGCCCTGCAACCAATCACCGCTACGACCAGGAGAGATGCTACAAAAATGCTTGCCACAATCTGTTTCATCGTCGCCTCCCGGGAAACCACTTTAGTTACCTGCAGCTGCCAACCGTGTTCGAATTGCACCATCCAACCTTTGGACCCAGCCGGCATAATTGTCGTGGATCGTTTGTGCTTGCTCGTCATATTTTAGGTTCGTGCTATCCTTATACAAAATGCTGTATTTCTTCGTGGTATAGGGTATTGAAACTACCGCTTGGTGACTACGAATGCTGAGCGTGCCGATAATTTCGCCTGGTTTGGAGACCGCCATCTGCCACCCCGCGGCGACACCAGCAGCGATAATTTCTTTTCGTACTTCATCCATACTGAGCTCTTTCCCCGATGCAGTCTGGACCGGTGCATCCTTGACCTGATAGAGTTGCGCACCTCCGCGGCAACCGATCATGCCCACGAACACAAGGCATATCGCCAGCGTGCCTAATCCCAAGCGCTTCATAGACGACCTCCCGTTCAAGAAGGAAGACTGTACTAAAAGCCCCCTGCTCTTAGTACGACTGGACGGACTAAGTCAAGATGAGGTAACGCGCTGGGCATCATGGTAGTCGGCACAAAATGCCTCTCAAATAGAAAGTCCAACAGTGCTTCAATGAGGGGCAAATTTTGTGGACCCATGCCCATTCGATTCCATTTCGACATGGATTTCGGAAACGATTGATCTTTCGCACGCACGAATTCTGAGGGATGACAATAGAACACGAGGTGCTGTGAGTGGCGCCCGATCCAGTCAATCATTTTGCCAACAAGCGGCAACCTCAACACTCTCAGCGTCGCCAAGTTGATCGGAAACAAGCAGGCCGAGGGCGGAACTTCAGTGACGGAGCTTGTTCCGATTGTACCCAGATCAGTTCCGCATGGCCGGTAAGGTTCAGAGGGAGCAAAGAAGTACTTGAGGTAGTGGACGCGACCGAATCCGAAGTCAAACCGGCCGGCTGGCACAGATGAGTCGTACAGATAGCCTTCTTCTTCAAGCACGCGCAAAGTGGTTTCACCGATCCAGAGATTCGGCGCACGGAAGATCACGGGTCGAACGCCTGCTGCTTGCTCAACCGCCTCGGTCGCCCAGCGGATCCACTGTCGCTGCTCTTCATAGTCCGCAGTGCGGAAATCCTCGTCTTCCTCCAACCCGCCATGTGCCCATCCGTGCGTCCCTAATTGATGTCCTCGTCTGTGGCAGTCACGGACCAATTCCGGATACATTTGTGCAAAGCGTCCTGTGAAGAACACCGTCGCCTTCATGCGGTAGCGGTCGCAGCAAGCCAATAACGCCTCGAGCCCCTTCTGCGATCCAGGCACCCAATCGCAATCAATGGTGAAGTGAAGCTGTCTAGAGGAATGGAGTCCGCGGCTCTTTCCATTGTGCGAGTTGGGATGACATCCGGCTTGTCGAATCCGATGCATCAGCGACATCTTCCGATTAGAACAAGACCTTCATGAGGAGAGGGAATCAGTCCGACGTGACGAGTCCTTCAACCTCTACGAGCAATTCCTTTCGGCACAGATCGCCTTGGAGGTAGATGAAGCGGCTCGAGAGGAAGAGCGAGTCTTGAAGGGCGCGCCGGACAAGTCCCAAATGGTCGGGATTTCTGACGTACACTTTGAAGATCGATTGGGGTCCCGATCCAGCTTCAACGCTGGTCGGGCAGCATTCTGCACGGTCGATGAGTGCCCGCAGATTTGCGATCGTTTCACGTGCTTGCATTTCTACCTGGCCCGGATGCTGGCTTTCATGTCCGACAACGCTTGACGTTCCTGAGATGAAGAGTTGCATCGTGCCGTCCGATCGGCAGAGTGTGGCGCGTGCAAACGACGGACTGCGAGGACCATAGCTTTCGGGATAGTGATAGGCATCCACCTGGCGTGGATTGCCGAGATGGACCGCTGAATACGTGCCGGCAACAAAGTAGATTTGAAGCGGGCCGCTTCTTGTGCCTACCGCTGTGCCGGCCGGCAGAGCGGACGGAAAATCTGGTAAACCCTCGGATAGGGCTTCATAACGACCGACGCAGAATCGACGGTAACGCTCGAGGCCATTCTCCTCTTCATTAATGCGAGGGAAGTAGTTCCACGTCCGCCAGAGATGCGGAAAGCCCAAAATGCGCACCTGTTGGAGAAGGTCGCCATACGCTATTTCGGTAGTCCGATCCAATCCGTCATCCGGCTCCTCATTCATGGAAATTGAACCGAACAATAGGTCCCTACTCATGGCAGCTGAAAAATTCCTGTGCGTATAGAAACGAACAGGTTGATCGCAATTCCATACCTCACACTGACGAGGACCATCCAATTGCGGAAGATCGAGTTGAACGATGGGGCATGGAAAGGCGGCGGGAACTTGAGAGCCAAAGGAGACGATCGCGAGTGGAGAGAGCCCGGAGGTGGCGAGCCATCGGGACAAATCGGTGGGCTCGACATAGGCCATTCGCACCTGGCCTGTTGGTTCAAGGACCCGCTGAGCAGCGTTCGGAGAAGATACAGCCTGACGTTGTCGCATGCCCATTCGTTGGTGGAGAACCCGATGCTTAAACTGATTTCACAGCGTAGTCGGTGACTTCAGTGACGATGGCGCGGGTCCCTTGCTTCCGCCGACGGGCCACGGCCCAATTTTCTCTCCAATTCAACACGAAAAGGACGTAGTAGACAACTTTAAACATGAAAAGGTGTAAACGCATCCTGGACTGCGTGAAGACATCGCCAGCCAGCAATGAAAGCACCGCTCGTTCGATGTTCGGAGGGCGCCTGGTGGACACAAAGAGCCCTTGAAATGCCGGTTGATTGAACCTGTGAATAAACCAGGAGAACGTATCAATGCCTCGCCGTACTGTCCGTTCGAACTTCCTCACCCGAGCTGCATAATTCGGTGATCCACGGAGAAAGGCATCGACAACGCCTGCCCCCATGGTGCCGCTATTGAGTGCGAGATGAACGCCGCTGGAAAAGACCGGATCGATGAAGGCAAAGGCATCTCCGATCATCAAGTACCCTTCGCCGGACATGCTCTCCCGCCGGTATGAAAAATTCGCTGCCGCATAGGTGGCTGTCAGCGGTCGGGCCCGTTCCATCCGTTTGGCGATCGGGGGAGATTGACGCAGTGTGTCGAGGAGGAACTGATCGAGGGGAACGTTGCGTGATTTGATGTAGTCGGGGTGGCAGACTACTCCGACGCTCATCGTTCCATCCTTGAACGGAATAAGCCAGCACCAGCCATCATTGAGCCAGCCAGCCGTAATGTTCCCTTCGTCCCGCCCTGGCAGTCTAGTCACGCCTTCGAAATGTCCGAATATGGCGGCGCTGCCGTGTTTTTTGCTCCGGTGCTTGCCGCCCAATTGTCCCGACAAAAAGGTGTCCCGTCCGCTGGCGTCGACAACGAACCGGGCCTCCCAGGTACGAGCGCGTCCCTCTCGATCGTCCGTGTAGATGAGCGAAGTCTGGCCAGGTCGAAACTCGACCCGCTGTGCTCTCACGGCTTCAAAGAATCGTGCCCCTTTTGCGACGGCATTGTTTGCCAGAATCGCGTCAAACTCAGCTCGCTTCACTTCAAAGGCATAGGGCTGGGATTCATCGAACGCTTTTGCGAAATAAAACATTTGCGACCGGCCAAAGCGGTGCGAGACCAATTCGGCCCCATACTTAATAAGTCCGATCTTTTCCACGTCCGCCAGCACGCCCAACCTCTTGAGCATCGGAATAGATTGCGGTAGTAGTGACTCACCGATGTGAAAACGGGGGTGTGAATCCTTCTCTAAGACGTGGACGTTCCAACCCTCCTCGGCAAGCAAAGCCGAAATTGTTGAGCCCGCTGGCCCTCCACCAACGACTAAGACGTCGCAAGCTGTGTTGGGCTGAACATGACCTGGAGATTGGCTATTCATTGGGAACTCTTTATCGATCACAGAAATTGCTGCAGGAGTATACCCAAGAAACCACGTGTTGGCTAGCAGGTGGCAAGTCGAATCATAGTCGTTACGTTATGGTGGGCATCTTTATTGACCGATTATTTTGAAAGTGTTAGTCTCCGCTCCGCAGTTCCCATTAAAGACAAGATCTTGCGAAATTCACTCTCAGCAGGGAGGAAGGCATGAAACTAGTAGGCATAGTTCTCAGCGCCGCACTGCTTATAGGGAGCGTGGCCTGTCAGTCTACACGAGTTCAAATCCCGACTGCCCCTATTGGCCCGAACGAGAAATCCTTGGGAGCAACATGGGGAGATGACGTTGGTCTGATGCTCTTCGGATGCATTCCGATTCGACAGAACGATCGATTCGTTGCGGCCTACAATGAGGCAGTTCAGAAGGCGGGTGCGAGCAGGTTGACGGATGTCACGATCTCCGAGCGATGGTGGTGGGGCTATGTAATCAACGGTTATATTTTCAAGGTAGAAGGCACGGCTGTCACCAACAAGTAATTCTTCCCAATCGAGGAGAAAACTATGAAAGTCGCTGGTCTAGTTTTTGGAATGTGCCTGGTTCTAACTACCGCTTGCGTCTCGGAGCCTCTCAAGTTTCCGGCCGCACCGATCGGACCGAATGAAAAGGCATTGGGGAAGACAGAAGCCACCAGTACAGGGATCATGCTGTTTGGGTTTATCCCTATTAATCAAAATACACGGTTTGAAGATGCCATGAAAGAGGCTGCCGCAAAAGCCGGCGGCACAAGGCTGACCGATGTAACCATTTCCGAGCGATGGTTCTGGGCATTGGTACTCGATGGATTTATTTTCAAAGTTGAGGGTACGGCCGTAGCGAACAAATAGAGACGGTTCTTTCTGAGGTTCTCCAACGGGCTTCGACGCATCCAAAGATGGATGCGACGGAGCTCGTTGCTATCAACTCTCCTCCTGCGCTCTGGCAGCCTCCTCTTCACGAGTTCATCATAAGCGCCTCTCGGTCGGCAATACCGCGATACCAATGTCGTTCAGCGTTCTTCCCCGAGGGGGTCGCAAACCGGTAAGATCACAATTGGACCGATGATGCGATTGTTCCACGATGCGGCCTGGCGGCTGATGTGACGCCGATGTCTCATGAGCATCCTTGATCAATTTTTTGTCTTTCATCCGGATCCCTGGCGGGACAAGGACTGGCGGTCAGCGAGTGGCCTGCCGCTTGAAGATGTCTGGTTCCAGGCGGCCGATGGGACGAAACTCTTCGGGTGGTATGTAGAAGCGCAGCCGGATAGTCCGGTCATCCTGTGGTGCCATGGCAACGCCGGCAATATTATCAATCGGCTCGAGAATCTGCGCTTCCTTTTCCGGCACGAGCTGTCCGTCTTCTTGTTCGACTATCGCGGCTATGGCCGAAGCCAACGGATACGGCCAACCGAGGCGGGACTCTATCTGGATGCGATCGGGGCCCATGACTATCTGACGCGCGTACGGATGATCCAGCCCGACCGTCTGATCATTTTTGGTCGATCGCTAGGAGCAGCGGTTGCGGGGGATCTTGCAGCGCGCAAACCTGCCGCCGGGCTCATTCTCGAGTCACCCTTTCCTTCCATTGAAGCAGTGGCAAAATTCTACTATGGTGGCCTGCCACTCCACTGGCTGTTGGGCGCTGAGTTTCGTTTGATCGACCGGTTGCCGCAGATCTCGCTGCCGAAGTTGATCATTCATGGTGACCAGGACGACATTATCCCGCCTGAAATGGGTCGCCAGGTCTTCGAAGCGGCCAGGCCGCCCAAATCTTTCCATCTGATCAGCGGAGCGGACCATAACAATACCTTCCAGGTTGGAGGAGCCCCATACTTCCGGCTGATCGTCGACTTTGCGAACCGCGTGATCCGCTGATAGGAACAAAAAATAGTTTGGCGACTGTGGGAACTTTTGATACAGTGCGCGGCGTGTAGCCACGCCTTTGTTTCACAAGGCCGGTCTCGACTTGTCAATCACCCAAGGCAGGCGAACGTGAAGATTTCTTGGCTGCGAATGTTGCTCTCTGCGCTGAGCCTGAGTGTGCTATTGGGCGGGTGCGCGGGAACTTCGGTCCTGGAAGAAGCAGGCGTTGATTCCTCTACGAACAGCGGCGGGACGACGCCTGCGTCGTTGATCCAACTCGCGGATTCGAGAGACGTCTCGCTCATGGACCTTCCGACCGTTGCCGCGCAGGGAACGGACGTCGGCGGGAGTCCCGATGAACCGTTCGATCCGTTTGCGAAGGCTGATGAAAGCGTCGGGGAAGAGTACGATCCGTGGGAGTCGTTCAACTCGACGATGTTCGAGTTCAACCGCAAGCTGGACCGGTATGCGCTGAAGCCGTTCGCCCAGGGCTACGATTTCATCGTGCCCGATTTTGTTCAGGTGGGCATCAGCAACATGTTTTACAACCTCCGCTTTGTTCCGAGGTTCTTGAACAACGTCTTTCAAGGGAAGGTCAAAGGGGCCAGCATCGAAGTCGGACGTTTCCTGCTGAACAGTACGGTGGGTTATGCTGGATTCTTAGATCTGGCAAAAGAAATCGATCTCGTCACACCGGAAGAGGATTTCGGGCAGACGTTGGGATTCTACGGGGTGAAATCCGGCCCCTATCTCGTCCTTCCGCTCATGCAACCGTTTACGGTGCGAGACGTGTTCGGATACGTCACCGATATCTTTCTCAATCCAATCAACTGGCTGGTGGTGCCCATTATTAGTATCGATGAGATTCCCTCCCTCATCGATCAAAAAAATACTTGGACCATCACCTTTGTACAGATGGGGACACGTGCCGGCGATATCATCAACGAACGCTCTCGTAATCTGGAGAAATACCAGGGCGTTGAAGAAGCCACATTCGATCTCTATACAGCTGTCCGTAATGCCTATCTGCAATCGCGGGCCAGAGCGATCAGAGAATAGGGAACGAACGACTGTGCCAGTCTACGCGATGATGTGTAACTCCCTGCCGACCTTCTCAAACGCGGAGACTGCTCGTTCGAGCTGCCCGCGCGTATGGGCGGCAGACATCTGCACGCGGATTCTCGCCTGACCTTGCGGAACGACCGGGTAGCTGAACCCGACCACGTACACACCGTCCTTCAATAATCGATCGGCCATGGCCGTGGCCAACGAGGCCTCGCCCAACATGACGGGAATGATCGGATGGTCACCGGGGATCAGGCGGAATCCGAGCTTCGTGAGTCGCTCCCGAAAGAAAGCGGCGTTCCCGCGCAACGTGCCTCGCAACCCATCGCCCTGTTCGACCAGCGTCAACGCCTGCAGAGCTCCCGCAGCAATCGGCGGAGGTAACGCGTTTGAAAAGAGATAGGGGCGTGAACGCTGTCGAAGCAGCTCGATGATCTCCGCTCTCCCAGTCGTGAAACCTCCTGTCGCGCCCCCCAGTGTCTTGCCTAACGTGCTGGTGATGATCTCCACGCGATCCGCGACTCCGAAGTGATCGGGAGTGCCCCTTCCCTTCTGTCCAAGGACACCGGTGGCATGACTGTCATCCACCATCACGACCGCATCGTGCCGTTCCGCGAGTTCAACGATCCGATCCAGTTGGGCCAGATCGCCGTCCATCGAAAACACGCCATCGGTGGCGATCAGCCTGAGCCGGCACTCGCGTGCCTCCTGAAGTTTGACCTCCAGCTCTTTCATGTCCGAATGCGCATAGCGGAATCGTTTGGCCTTGCAGAGCCTGATGCCATCGATCACGCTCGCATGGTTGAGTGCGTCGCTGATGACGGCGTCGCGCTCGTCCAACAGTACTTCGAACAGTCCGCCATTTGCATCGAAGCAGGAACTGTACAGGATGGTGTCATCGGTCCCAAGGAAGGTGCTGATGGCTCGTTCGAGTTGTGTGTGGAGATCCTGCGTCCCGCAGATGAACCGCACAGAAGCCATGCCGTATCCGTGACTCTCTAGTGCGTCCCTGGCCGCCTGTACGATCTGAGCATGGTTGGCCAGGCCCAGGTAGTTGTTGGCGCAGAGGTTCAGGACGTGGCCCTGAGCGACACGGATATCAGCCTGTTGGGGACTGAGCAGCTGACGCTCGGATTTATAGAGACCTTTTGTGCGGATGTCAGCCAGCTGTTGGCTAAGAATGGTTTTCAGCGAGGAGTAAGCCATGAAGCGTAGCAGTAGGTGAAGGCTGAGACCAAAATCAAAAGGCTTCCTTACGGGAACAAGACCACTTTGCCGCACAGGCCCGACTTGATCAGATCGAACCCTTTCGCGAAGTCGTTCATGGGAAATGTATGGGTCACGATCGGCTTGATGTTGAGCCCTGCCTTGAAAAGACCAGCCAGCCTGTACCAGGTGCTGAACAGCCGTCGACCTGTGATCCCATGGACTCGGATGCCCTTGAAGATAATCTCGTTCGCGAGGTCGCAGGTGATCGGGCCGGTCGGGATCCCGAACAGCGTCACACGCCCGCCATTCTTGACGGCGTTGAACGCCTGGTGCAAGGCCGCAGGGTTGCCAGACATTTCCAGCGAGGCATCGACTCCCTCACCGGCCGTGATGTCACGGATCGCGGCGGCGAGTGAATCAGGCGTTTCGGTTTCGGCGTTCAACAGATGATCGGCGCCAACCTGCTTGGCCAGGCTTAAGCGGTACTCGCTGACGTCGGAGGCGATGATAGTCGCGGCTCCTGATGTACGGGCGACGGCAGCGGCGAACAGGCCCGTCGGTCCGCAACCGGTAATCAGAATTGTGTGGCCTGTGAGATCATCGACCAACGCCGCATCCACCGCATTTCCGAGCGGTTCTTGAACCGAGGCAAATTCCGGAGGGATGGCCGGCGAGGTCTGCCAGAGCACGTTCTCAGGAAGGACGATGTATTCCGCAAAGGATCCGTCACGATCAACGCCCAGGATACGGTAGTTACGGCAGACGTGCGCTTGACCAGTGCGACATTGGAAGCAGATTCCGCATGTGAGGTGGGATTCCGCGGCGACAAAGTCACCGATCTTGACCAGCGAAACGGCAGACCCGACTTCCACGACTTCGCCGCACATTTCGTGCCCGATAATTCGTGGTGGGTGAATACGGCTTTGGGCCCAGGTGTCCCAGTTGTAGATGTGCGCATCCGTGCCGCAGAGAGAGGTTGCCTTTACGCGGATCACGGCCTCGTTCGGTCCAGGCGTCGGGTCCGGACAGGTCGTTGCTGTCAGTCCTGGTCCTGCACAAGTCTTGATCAACGCGCGCATGTCACCATTGTATCTCAGTTGACCCGACTTGCCTAACGGCTCGGGAAAATACGGTTGCGCAACAGTCGGCGGCATAGGTAGGATGCCGCCTATGAAGTTTTTGCTCGATAGAAATCTAACGGTTCTGGCAGTGGCGCTTGCCACGATGCCGTTCTGGAACATTTTCTCGCCGGTTCTTTCCTCTGCGACCACAACAAATCAGGTGTCTCGCTGGGCTCGTTTTGAGCTGAACGAGCAGGATTCAGCCGGAGACCTGCAAACCGGTAAACCTCTTACGCTGGCCATTACCTTAGGCGGAGTGCCTCCAGGCCCCATTCCCATCGTGGCGCTATGTGAATCGATCCTCTTTGAACCACAGACGGTGACACTGGAGCCCGACACCGAATCGTCGACGCTGAAGGCAGAAATTACACTGGAACCGATGCCCACAAGCCGGACCTCCGTTCATCAAAAGGCTGCGCGCATCCAAGTGACATTTGCCCGATTCAGGCAGGACAAATTCGAGAGATTCATGAAGCGGATCGTCTATGTGACCTTGGAGCGACAGGAGTCTCCCAGCGATACCGTCGAGCCATCCAACGTGCGTCCGGAGGAACCGTCCACCAGCGATCTGATCGTGGACGAGGTGCAACCGGATATACCACCGGTCTCGACCGCTCGTCTGGCCGAAGAAGATCTGATGCCACTGGCCGACCCAGGGCGCGGGAAAGCCTATTGGCAGCAAGTGAGTCTCCTGGTCAGCCGTAGTTGGGCGAAACAGGTACGTGGCGTCCGACGGGGCCCCAGCAGTGAAACGGTACGGGTCCGGTTCAAGCTGTATCCGAACGGGCGGGCACAGTTAATCGAGATCGAGAGGGGGTCCGGGGCCCGCGAGATCGACGAAGCCGGTATTTATGCGGTGGTGAATGCCCAACCATTTCCTCCTTTGCCCGAAGACGTGGGCGATGAAGCCATTGATGTGCACGTCCGTATGAGAACCGGTGCGCGGCCGAAGGCTCGCGAGATACAGGTCATCGGCAATCCGTCGAATGGAAAGCCGGATGCCCCTGCTTCCAATAAGTAATGCGACAGGAAGAGCGGCACAATCGCGTTCTTGTGACAAAGAGGGACGCATGATGTCGATACTGATCGTAGGTGCGAGGGTGATCCTGCCATGTGTGGGGTTGCTCTGGGTCTTCTCCTCTCACGTCCATGCCGAATCGGCCCGGTGGAACGTCGACCCCGAGCATTCGATGATCGAATTTCGCGTGGTGCACATGGTCGTGTCGAAAACGGCCGGACATTTCACAGATTACGACGGCTTTATCGACATGGATGCGGAAGCCGGTACAGTGAAGACCATCGAGGCCACGATCAAAACCGCGTCGGTGAACACGAATCACGAAAAGCGCGACGCCCATTTACGGAATCCGGACTTTTTCGACGTGGAGAAATATCCCACGATGACATACAAAATGAAGAGTTATAAGAAAACAGCTGAGGGATATCAGGCCGTGGGGGAGTTGACGTTACGTGGAGTAACCAAGGACATCACGCTGACGGGAAATTTCAATGGGGTAGCCAAAGACCCGTGGGGCAACATGAGAGCCGGTTTCAATGCCGAAGGGAAAGTGAATCGCAAGGATTTCGGCATGGTGTGGAACAAGACCTTGGATAGTGGGGGTCTCGTCGTAGGAGACGAAGTTTATATCAAACTCGACGTCGAATGTATCAAGGCCAAGTAGTAACACACTCTGGAATCAACGCGGCATGAGACCGTCGACAACTCTTCTGGAACTCGCCCCGCCACTCTCCGCCACTCGATCTGAGTGAACAGGGAATCATCCAGATGAAAGCCATGGTTCTTTCGAAGACGGGGACCGTGGACACCGACCCCCTCCACATGCAGTCAGTCCCGGTGCCTCAACCAGGCCCTGGACAGCTGCTGGTAGAACTGAACGTCTGCGGCGTGTGCCGAACCGATCTGCATGTCATCGAAGGGGAGCTCGAACGACCCAAACTCCCGCTCATTCCAGGACACCAAGCAGTGGGTGTGATAACCCGTGTCGGCCCCAATGTGTCGGAGCGGGTTGTGGGAGAACGGGTCGGGATCGCGTGGCTGCAGGGCACGTGCGGACAGTGCGAATTCTGCAAAAGCGGCAGAGAAAACTTGTGCTCGGCCGCTCGTTTCACCGGCTATCAAGTAGACGGGGGATATGCGGAGTGTGCGGTCGTACCCGCGTCGTTCGCCTATCCGATTCCAGCGGTCTTTTCTGATGAAGAAGCGGCCCCACTGCTCTGCGCGGGGATCATCGGGTATCGAGCGTTGCGGTTGAGCGGCATTCGACCCGGCCAACGGCTCGGCCTGTATGGATTTGGTGCGTCAGCCCACATCGCGATCCAGATCGCTCGGCATTGGGGTTGTGAGGTCTATGTCTGTTCGCTTAAGCCTCAGCATCAGACGCTCGCCCGGGACATGGGCGCCATCTGGGTGGGTGGAGCCTCGGACCCTCCCCCCGTGCGCTTGCACGGGTCGATCATCTTTGCACCGGCGGGTGAAATCGTCCCTTCGGCGCTGCGTGCGCTCGAGAAAGGTGGCACGCTGGCTCTGGCAGGGATTCACATGAGTCCGATTCCTCCGCTCGATTATGGTCGGGAGGTCTTCGGCGAACGGGTGATTCGCAGTGTGACGGCCAATACGAAACAGGATGGGCTCGATCTCCTGCGTGAAGCGGCCGCGATTCCCATCAGGACGCACACACAGCGATTTTCCTTAGAGCAGGCGAATGAGGCCTTGCAGGTGCTCAAGGCGGGTGCGATCAGAGGTGCCGCGGTGTTGGCAATCCGATAAGTATGGTGCCACAGGCTCCCGTCACATCGACCTCACGAGATACCAACGACGCACTGTGTTAGGATGGGAAAATGCGTCGATGGATGCCGGCGATCTGTGGATTTGCGGTCTGGATGGGAACGAGCGGTCCCGTTCACGCGCTGGAATTTACCGCGGACCAGATCACAAAAATCGACGGGCGGACCCACAAGGCCTTCATCTATTATCGCGACCAGATGTGGCGCATCGAGCATCACTCGATGGGGCCGGTGAACGTCAGCATCGTGCGCAAAGACAAGCAGGTTGTGTGGATGCTCTTGTCGCGGATGAAACATTTCAAAACTGTGCCATACAGTGCGGAACAGGACCTCCGGGTTACTGAATCCCTGGAAGGAGAAGTGTCGCGACAGGAAATCGGCTCCGAAGTACGTGAAGGCCATCCCACGAAGCTATATGAAGTCACGACGAAACAGGGCGAGCGGGTGGAGCAGTATTACCAATGGGTCGCGACCGACATTCACTTTCCCATGAAGCTGGCCAGAAAAGACGGCGGCTGGATCGTGGAATATCAACATGTGAAGCTACGTGCCGTCTCGGATTATCTGTTCAATCTACCGGTAAACTTTCAACCACTCGAAGAATTCGACAAGTCGACACCGGCCGAGCCGGAAGACAAGATGTAACAACCAAGGAGGAATGTACTGTGCGAAGGACAGGAATCGTAGGCACGATCGTCGCCGCAGGGTTAATGATTGTGAGCGGGCTGGCTTTTGCATTGGATGTCGCTGATGTGACCAGAGAGTGGACCCCCGAGGGAAAAAAACTTGCCGCTGAGCGCGCCAAGCTACCGGCTCACGACGAAATGGTCCGCGTCCCGGCAGGGTCGTTCATCATGGGGAGCGACAAGAAAGTCGATCATAACGCCTACCGACCTGAGCTTCCCCAGCGGAACGTGTACGTGGACGCCTTCGATATTGACAAGTTTGAAGTCACCACCGTCCAGTATTTGAAATTCGTGCTCGCCACCAATCAAGCTCCTCTCATCGACTGGCAATACGACGGGGGAAATTTCCAGGAGACGATGGTCAACCATCCGGTCATGCACGTCTCCTGGTACGACGCGGATACCTATTGCAAGTGGGCCGGCAAGCGACTGCCCACGTCGGCCGAATGGGAGAAGGCGGCGCGAGGCGAAGATGGACGGATCTATCCCTGGGGCAATGAGCCGGCAGGATTGAGCCGGGCCAACTTCGGCCGCACGGGGTTGTCCGGACCGGTGCGCGACCGGCCGGAGCGGCTGTTGCTTTATCCGCCGATTATCTCGGTCGACAAATATGAGAACGCCGTCAGCCCGTATGGGGTCTTTCAGATGGCCGGCAATGTCGCAGAATGGACAGCTGACTGGTACGACCCGGATTACTACAAAAAGGCACCGAACCGGAATCCCAAAGGGCCTGAGAAGGGAACGCAGAAGGCTTTCCGTGGTGGCGGCTGGGTGGACAGTACTCCCTCAGTGCGACCTGCCCAGCGAAATGGAACAGAGCCCACTACGAAAATGAACTGGCTCGGGTTTCGCTGTGCGCGGGATGTGAAAGATGCGGGAGAAATGTCGGAAGTCAAGCCGGAACAAAGTAGTGTGGGAAGGTGATGATGCACGACCTAGGCACGCTTCGTATTCTGGAGTGCGTGAACCTGTGCGCTCAGTTCCTTGACGAGAATGCCCATCTTCCCGTGTGACGGTTCAAAATCCACCCGAATGTCATAGTGTTTGAGACGATCACTGGCCGTGGGCCCGATGGAAGCCACGACGAGTTTCTTGCATGCTTCTTTGAACAACTCCGTTTTGCCTTCCTGTTCGACGAGCTGCATGACGTGATCGATCTGCGCGGCGTTGGTGATCAGCATGACGTCAATCTTCCCGTCAAGGATCTCGCCGATCGACTGTTTGAGTGGACCGGTATCTTCGGGTAGCGCCCAGCGATAAATCGGCACGGGAAACACCTCCGCGCCTCGCTTTTTGAGATCCTCGATGATATCCGGATTCGACATCCCATACTCCTGAATGGCGATCTTTAGACCTTGTACCGGACGGTAGTAGTCCAGCGTCGCGATCACATCCTGCCAGGTATTGGGTTCCGGCACCGTGATATTGGGCTCTACGCCGATCGCTTTGAGCGCCGCCAGTGGTTTGGGCCCGCGCGTGACGAGAATCGTTTTCTTCAACGCTTCAATCAACTCGGCGAGCGGATAGCGGGTTTGGAGTACCTCAAAGAGCGCTTTGGTGCCGACCCCGGTCATGAGGATGACAATGTCGACTTGCTGGAGAATGAGTTTCACACCGAAACGAAAGACAGCCCCGTTGTCTTGGAGCGGAATCGGAATCTCGCGGACAGCAGGTACGACCAGAGGACTACCGGCATTGCGCTCGATCAGCCTGCTCATCTCCTGAGCCATCCGGCTTTCGAACGCCAGCACCCGCAATCCATGGAAATCTGTTGGTAGTGGGGGAGGGGAGGGTTCTTGGGGAACAGGTTCCGGCGTCGGTGCGGCTGCCTCCGCCGGCGCCGGCTTCTCCGGCTCGCCACAGATCGAAAGGAGTGCCACGATCTCGGCCGCTTCTTCTAGTAGCGCTTGAATCGCCTGATCTTGGTCGGTACCGGCCGCCGCGAGCAGCTCAAGCCAGAAGACACAATCGTCGGCGTCTCCCGAAGCGAGGTTGCGGTTTCGATGAAAATCGTCTTCAGACCAGGCCCGTGCAAGGGCCCGGCAATTCGCTGCCAGCGTGGTCGCGGCCTTCACAAGCGGTGTTTGAATGGCTGAGATTTCGGGGGTTTTTGGCAGCGGCCCGAACAGTTTGAGGATGCCGATGGCAAACTGTTTGGTCTTGGTCCTGAGTTGATCTGTCTGGTCCGATCCGGTCATGACACGGTTGTACCATGACGAGTGTATGGTTCTCAGTGCAAACGATTATTTCGCATCACGGGCGCACCGGAATCCGGTCGATTCATTCCGGATAGTCGGATCACTTTCTACCCGCGTGAAGATTCTCACCAACGGGGTTTCGACCTGCCAGCCGGAACTGCGGAGAACTTTACCTCGTCCGCCGTTTGGCCCTGGTGGATTCTTAACCGGGCTCTTCTCATAATACTGGGGGTCGTACCAATCGTTGACCCATTCCCAGACATTGCCGGCCATGTCGTAGACACCGTACGGGCTCTTACCTGCCTCGTAACTCCCCACCGGCATCAATGTCTTCTCCCCGATCCATTTCTGGTTGTAGTTGAGATGCTTGGCCGTCGGTTCGACATTGCCCCAGGGGAAGCGCCAATCGTGATTGCCCTTGGCCGCTTTCTCCCATTCCGCTTCAGTCGGCAAGCGTCTTTCCGCCCACCGGCAGTAGGAATCGGCGTCCGCCCAATCCACGTTCACCACGGGACGGTCGGTCAACGACTCGGCGATCGTGTCACCCTGCCAGAGGTTTCGAGTAGGATTCTTCGGATTTTGTGGAACACGGTGGCCGGTAGCCTTGACGAATTCCCGATAGCGCCCGTTGGTCACTTCATACTTATCAATGTAATAGTCGTCGAGATGGACTTCATGCCGAGGATATTCATCACGCCCCCCGTCGCGCTCACCAGGCGGTACACCCATCGGAAAGGAACCGGCTGGTATCAACACCATTGGGGCGCCGTCTTTCCCGGACGGGGATAAATCTGCGCCCAGGAGACCCAAAGGACTCGAAAGGACAAGCCCGATAACGGCGAATGGTATGACGGTCATCCGCATGAATTGACTCCTTGATTCGAACGAGCGCGCTCATCGTAGCATATCGATGAGTCGACTCGCAGCGTGGCCTCAGGGCGAAATTCAAATTGACGGCGGTCTAGAGGCCCACCTACTATACGACCGGGGCTGTTCAAAAAGTCGCGGTTTGCACCCGCCCACCCCGGCGTGCCGGGACGCGCTTTCCCCAGGCAGCGCTCTCGCATCGCTCCGAACAGCTTGCTAGGATGCAATCCATGAATCGACCGCTGCATCGGGGGCTCAGACATGTGGCGCTGCGGGTGACGAATCTGGCGCGCTCGCGGGCATTCTACGAACAACTCCTGGGTATGCAGGTGGTGTGGGAACCGGATGCTGACAATGTGTACTTCAGTTCGGGGATGGACAATCTGGCGCTACATCAAATCTCCAAAGGCGAGCTCACCGCGTATCAACCTCCCAAGGCGCAGTTGTTGGATCACTTAGGAGTGATCCTCGAAGACCCACGGGCGGTCGACCGAATGCATCGGGACATCGCACCGAAAATTGAATCGTTGGGAGGCAGGATCGCGAAAGAACCGAAGCAGCATCGGGACGGCAGCTATTCGTTTTATTTTTCCGACCCCGATGGCAATGTGATCCAAGCCCTCTACGAACCGACCATCAGCAAGTTACGGATAAACTCAAGCCACGAGGACTGAGCCGGCTTCTGTCTAGCGAACGGTCATGAGCAATATCTGGAACAACTTGCCTCGCAATCACTATCTCAGTCTCGCACCCTGGTGCTGGGTGCAATTGGAAAGTGTCGACCCGCCAGGCCCCTTTCCATTCGTGGCCGGGATCGCGCCGGAAGTCGTCGGAAGCCTTCAAGAAGCTCACCAACTGTTGGCAAGTTCTATCGATACGGCAATCAGCGACGTCTTTTCGAAGCGGGCTCCGCTCGATGATCCCGACCGCCGCCGTCGGCTTGAAGATGCCTATGCTGAATTGGTAAATGCCCGGCCCTATTTGAGCCGGCATATCAAGTGCGGCCGCAAACCGGATGGCAGTTTCCAATGGGAATTTCCAATCGATCCAACCAAATCTTCAACCGTCACGAACGGCGGCCTGCGCATCTTTCATTCGGTTAAGCGACAAGCCATTCCGATCGGCTTCGATCAGCGGCCGCTCGGACCGATCGTGGGAAAGCTGCTCGGCATGTTGGATGGCACTCACCAAACGGAAGAGCTCAAGACGATCGTCACCTCCTCACCACGCGAAGCGCAGCCGGTACTGACGAGACTGATGGAATCGTTACATCAATATGAATGCTTGCGGAGCTCGTCGCAGGCCTCGACGCGCCAACGCTGGTTGGACGTCGTACAGGATCGCGATACCGTCCATCTCGGCCATGCGGCGCTGTTATACCGGCAACAGGACAATGTGTACCTGTTCGATCCCTGGCTCCTACCCTGGTTCGCGGAATCGTCCGTGCCGTCGCTCTGGGGGTCGCTTCTCCCCAACCCCACAGCAGTGTTTCTCACGCACGACCATGACGACCATGTCGATCCGCGCACCTTGCTGCACCTTCCCAAAGACATTCCGATCATCGTCCCAAGCCGCCGTAACAGGAAAAAATTGTTCTACGATTATCCATCGCTCCTTCGAGAACTCGGGTTCGGGCGCGTGGTCGAGTTGGCTCATGGAGACACCTGGCCCTTCGAAGGCGGGACCATCGTCTCCTTGCCGTTCTATGGCGAAGATCCTTGCGACCTGGAAATGCCCCGCAACTGCTATTTGATCAGCGATCGGGGTCACAACGTGCTGATTCATGCCGACAGCGGGCCAACGAACGATGGACGGTCGGCATTGAAGGACGATGTCATTAAACGGCTGGTCGACAAGTATGGTCCGATCCCCTTACTGTTTGCCTCGCAACAGCAGTTGCTTGAAATTCGTAGCCATGCCGCCCATGCCGCACTGTCCCATCCGGGGAAATGGCTGGACGTTGGTGAGAACGGCTTCCTGACCAACGCCTATCTTGCCGAGCTCTGTGCCGCGGCCCAGGCCAGGCTCTTCGTCTCTTACGCCACCGGAGGGGCGGATTGGTATCCCGACCACCTCTCGTTCATGTTCAGCCGACGCAATCCCGCACGTACGGCATTACTCACGGCCCATTGGGAGCCGCCGGAAAAACTGGAAGCCCTGCTTGCCCCTCATGGCTGCGGCTATCATTATGCGCAGGCGCTCGAACTCTATCGGGAAGCGGGTGACGGACGGATCGAGGTGCGCTCGACCGGAGAAACCCTCGCACCGTTGACCCTGTATCGCGCCATGCACGGCGAGCCTCCCTTTATGAAACAGGGCCAGGCCTGACCGCGAAGGATTTCATCAACGGGGACGACGCATGACTGCCTTGAAATCTCTCACACTCGTCACCGGAGTGGCCGGATTCATCGGGTTTCACGTGACGCGTAGTCTGATCGCTCGCGGCGAGCAGGTCATCGGCCTCGATAATGTCAACGACTACTATGATGTGCGACTGAAAGAGGCGCGTCTCGCCCAACTCACGCCATTGAACGGGTTTCAGTTCGTGAAATTGGATTTGAAGAACCGCCAGGGTATGAAGGAGATGTTCGCGGAACATCCCATCAAACGCGTGGTCCATCTTGCCGCCCAGGCCGGCGTGCGCTACTCACTCGTCAATCCGCACGCCTATACCGACAGCAACATTGAAGGCTTCATGAACATTCTGGAAGGCTGCCGCCAGTCCAAAGTCGAACACCTGGTCTATGCCTCGTCGAGCTCCGTCTATGGCGGCAACACGCAGATGCCCTTTTCGATCCATGACAATGTGGATCACCCGGTCTCGCTCTATGCGGCCAGCAAGAAGGCCAACGAATTGATGGCCCATTGCTACGCACACCTCTATCGGATCCCTTGCACTGGCTTGCGATTTTTTACGGTCTACGGGCCTTGGGGACGTCCCGACATGGCGCTCTTCCTGTTTACGAAGGCGATCTTGGAAGGCAAACCGATTGAAGTGTTCAATCACGGCAAGATGCGACGGGACTTTACCTACATCGATGACATCGTCGAAGGTGTGGTTCGGACGCTTGACCATACGGCTCAACCGAATCCGGCCTGGTCGGGTGACAAGCCGGACGCCGGCACCAGTTCAGCCCCGGCCCGCATTTACAACATCGGTAATCACCAGCCGGTTGAACTGCTGCACTTCATCGATGTGCTGGAACGAACATTGGGCAAGAAGGCTGACAGGAGGCTCATGCCGCTACAGCCGGGTGACGTGCCTGCGACCTATGCCGATATCGACGACCTGGCTCGCGACGTCGGCTTCAAACCCTCCACGCCCATCGAGGTGGGCATCCCTCGTTTCGTCGAGTGGTATCGGGACTTCTACAAAATATAAAAGGGCGTCAGGCACATGGCCCGACGCCCTCGCATTCTTGTGGACGATGGCCCGTTTACGGGCAGCCGACCGGTACAAAACCGGGCCCGAACAGCTTGGCCAGAGTGTAGTACCGGGTGTTGTCGTAGAAGGAATAGCTCGCGCCACGCTGGTTCTGTCCCGACAGGTCCGCCCCGTAGGATGGATCGGATCCAAAGTAGAACCCGCCACGTGTTTTCTGAACCAGATTGAGCCATTCACTATAGAGTGAACAGACGTCTCCCTGGACCGAACCGGACGAGGCGACGCTCGCGTACCAGTCCTTCGCCCAGTCGCGAACCGGCTGGACTTCTCCGGTCATGCCCTGATACCGATCAACAGGCGCCGGAACATCATAGCGCGGCGCCGTGGCCATCGCAGGGCGATAGGTCGGCATGTTGTCCAATGACGGCACAACCGACAATTCTCTGAGCGCCATCAGCTTGCAGCCTGCCCGTTCCTTGTTCGTGTAGATCGACGAGCCGTCTGCCTGCGGACACTCCCACATTCTTGCGGGATCGAACTTCTCTGTCTCCGTACCTGAAAACGCCGGGGTGGCAGCCGTGATCAGCGTGGCTGCTGCGACCAGCGAGAAACGTGTGAACGGCCGCATAAAGCACCTCCCCTGAAGCTGTGGCAGTAACATGGTCTGCATGGTGAATCGCCTTGTATTGCAGTACTCAACGATCGTGTTGACAAGCTATGCCAGCAGCGAGGAAACCGTCTATTCATCTTTGGAGGGGGGTCTTGCTACCGAGGCCTGGTGTCTGTCAATCGGCTCTCATGGCCGATTGAGCCAGCTTGCTGATCGCGATTTCCGGAGTGACGCCTCGAAAGTTTTCGAATATGCAATCCGCTTCGCTCAGTTTATCAAGAGGATAGGTTGTGCCCAGGGCCATGACGAGCATCCCGGCAGCTTTGGCAGATTGAATCCCGGCCAGTGAATCTTCGACGACGAGACATTCTGCCGGTCTGATTGTGTCTGAGGGTGCACGACCGGCATTGAGGCGTTCGCAGGTCAGGCGGTAGATTGCCTGATCCGGTTTTCCGACCGGACAGTCCTCGGCTGTCACGATCACTTCGAAATCGTGTTCAATCGGGGTGCCGGACAAGGCTGCATCAATCTGGGCTCGACGGCCTCCCGAAGCAATGGCAAGCCGGTACCGTGTCTTCGCTGTTTTTACAAATTCGATCACCCCCGAAAACAACTCCGGTGTGTGGCGGGCAGTGTAGCGACCGAAGAGTTCGGCCTTTCGCTCTGCGATGCGTGCCAGTTGATGCTCCTTGCAAGCGCCGTCGCGTTTGGTCAACAGTATCCTTGCGCAAGTCCGCTCGTCCATCCCGAGATAGGTCCCGTAGTAATCCTCTTTGGTCAGAAAGAGGTCCTCTTCTGCCAGTGCCTGCTGAAAACACAGAATGTGCGGAGTCTCATCATCCGCGATCACGCCGTTGAAATCGAAGATGATCGCCCGGATCATAGCCGGCCACTGTACGCCAGCATTTCGTGGGCGACAAGCAGCTGTAACTTGTTCGTTTCGTCACACTAGAGTATTCTCCGCCCTACAGAATGCTGAAAACAGTGACCTTCTCACACACCCAGATCTCTCACCAAGCATCGATCTCGACGCGATCTTGCCATGACTGATTACGGTGTTCTGGGAAATCTCCTCGTCATCTTTTCCGTCTCGATTGCCGTCGTCTTTGTCTTCCATCAATTCCGGCTCCCGTCCATCGCTGGATTCCTGGTGGCGGGCGCACTGATCGGTCCGCACGGATTGAATTTGATCGCCGACATCGGCATGGTTCAAATCTTGGCCGAAATCGGCGTCGTGCTCCTCCTCTTCACGATCGGCATCGAATTCTCCCTCGTCCAGCTGGCCTCGTTGCGCAAGCTTTTGTTCGTAGCAGCGCCGATCCAGGTGGGCGGTGTGCTCCTTGTTGCCTGGGTGGGTGGCATGTTGGCCGGATTGACCTGGCAACAAGGCATCTTCTGGGGATTCCTGGTCTCGCTCAGCAGCACAGCGATCGTGTTGAAAGCGCTTGCCAACCGAGGGGACAGCGATTCAATTCACGGACGGACGACGATTGGCATTTTGATTTTTCAGGATCTCGCCGTGGTGCCGATGATGTTGCTGACCCCGATTCTGGCAAGCCAGGGAGAGGGATCGATTCTATCGATTCTCTATACACTGGCCGGGTCGATGCTCGTGGTGGGATTGGTTATTGCCGCCGCCTGGTACGCCGTTCCCAAATTGCTCGAACACATTGTCCGTAGCCGAAGCCGCGAATTATTCCTGCTGACGATCATCGTGCTCTGTCTCGGCATCGCCTGGCTGACCTCCCTGGGAGGCCTGTCCTTGGCCCTCGGGGCGTTCATTGCCGGATTGGTCATTTCCGAATCGGAGTACAGTCACCAGGCGATGGCGGAAGTGCTCCCGTTTCGGGACAGTTTCAACAGCCTCTTTTTCGTCTCGATCGGAATTCTGATGGACTGGCGAGTGTTGTTGGACCACCCGGTGGTGGTCACCGGTCTGCTGCTGACGATCCTCCTCATTAAGTTCGTGACCGGTGCCATCGCCTCGCTGGTGGTTGAGCTTCCGCCGCGTTCCGCGGTCATGGTGGGAGTGGCATTGGCCCAGGTTGGAGAGTTCAGTTTCCTGCTGGCCCAGCAGGGGCAAGAAAGCGGCTTGTTGCGCAGTGATCCCTATCAGCTGTTTCTCGCGGTGTCGGTGCTCTCGATGATCATCACACCGTTCTTGATGCAATGGTCGCCCGCGATAGCCCGCCGTGTCGAAGCGGTGCAGCGGCTCCGGCATTGGCTCCCCACCAGAACAGAAGCGCATGTGCTCAGGACGGAAGGCACCCAGATCCGGCTCAAGGACCATGTCATCATTATCGGTTACGGCCTGAACGGCCGGAACCTGGCCCGCGTGCTGAGCGAGACCGAGATCCCACATCTCGCGTTGGACCTCGACGGCGATACGGTCCGTCGCGAATCACGCCACGGCGTCCCTATCTATTATGGGGATGCAACGAACCCCAACGTGTTGCGACACGTCAGAATCGAAGAGGCCAAGGTCCTGGTCGTGGCGATCTCTGATCCGTTCATCACCAGGAGGACCGTGCAATTAGCCAAAGGGCTCAACCCGAAAATCCGCGTGGTCGTGCGGACCCGCTATCTGCGTGAACTGCAAGAGCTGCACGATCTCGGAGCGGACGATGTGGTGCCGGAGGAGTTCGAGACGTCGATTGAAATTTTCGCGCTGGTCCTCCGGCACTACAATCTGCCCCAGGAATTCATCACGGGAAAGGCTGAACAGATAAGAAGGGAAGGCTATGCGCTGTTGCGACGAAGTGAGTTGCCGGAACTGGCACACCATCTGCGCGGCGGAACGCTGACCGATGCAGAAGTCGAGACCTACCGCATCGATGACGATTCGCCGGCCGTCGGGAAAAGCCTCGCCGATCTCTCGATTCGTCCTCGCACGGGAGCTTCCATTATCGCCTGGACGCGCAATGGGGTCACGGAATCCAATCCGTCTCTCAAAACGAAACTGATGGGGGGTGACGTCCTGGTGCTGCTCGGGTCTCGAACGCAGATTCGCCGTGCGATGGGTCTACTGCTGTCCGGCGAGTAACACGTCCATTCCACCTTCAGCTAGCTCTTCCAGCGAAGCGTCACTCGGGTTTTCAGTGGATGCTCGAGTGGCTGGCCGGTTCGCACTGATTCCAGGTGGGCGGCTTTCAATTTGTAGTACCACTTCGATGGTGTGTCTGCATCCTCAATCAACATCAGCGGCGGCTTATAGCGCAGGCCGACCGCTTGGCGTTCCATCGCCTGCCTATCCTGCTGCAAAAAAATGTTGCCGAAGTACCGAAAGATTGTTTTTGAAAAAGGCAGCCAGCTCAGCGCGTTCCACGCGGCGCAGAAATCCATCCGGCATTGCTCGTCGGTCAGGGGCGTGATCATCGCTCTCATGGACACAAACATGTTGCCGCACTGGACGAATTCGAATCGCTGATTGGGCAACACAAAATCGATTGTCGTCGTGAGCGGGCCGCCGTAGAAAAAGTTCAAGATCTTGTAGGGCGCGCTATTCTTCGACGGTGCATGCGGGACCATCCGGAAACCGCCAGGGATCGGCTCAAACGTCTTGGCTTTCTCATGCATGCTGGCCTGTGTCCGCCACCAGGAATTTTGATGGACGAACGGCCCGTGGAGAGGATCCACCAAGCCCACGATGCCGTCATCGATCGCGCAGTTTAACAACGTCGAGATCTGAATCATTCGATAGGGGGAGGAGGGGAGGGGGAGTTGAGGGACATCAGGAATCGCCTGCTGGGGTTGCAGCGGGTCGGGGATGAACACCCACACATAGCCGTTTCGCTCACGGCAAGGGTATGTGGTCACACCAATCTTGTCGGTTTGGATGGAGGAGCCTTCGATGAGTGCGGGGATATCTTGGCAGCGGCCTTTGTGATCGAATCGCCAGCCGTGATAGCCACACTCGACACAATCGCCGCGGATCCGTCCGAACGACAGCGGCATTCCGCGGTGCGGGCAAATATCCCGCAAGGCCGCGACATCTCCCGCCGAGTTTTTCCACACCAGAATCGGCAGCCCGAGGAGCACCGTGCCTTTCATGCTGCCGGGGCGAAGATCGCTACTGGAGCAGGCCGGGTACCAAAACCCGAGCAACGGCGCACTCTTGGAGGGCTTAATTTCTGTGATCTGGTCCAAGGAGTAGGCTCACGGAGTCTTTGGACTATATCTTCCGCAGGAAACTTGGTCAAGGTCGTTGTGTTGACAGGAAAAAGATGCGGGGACTATATTCAAAAACCTGCTGAAACAACCGAAATTTGAAGCCTCGACTACAAAGAGGGATGTCATGACGACCACACAATTGGATCCGGCAGTGGCTTTGGCCGATCTTCAAGCTTCAAAAACTGACAAGGTCACGATCGTCCTGTTGAGCGGTGACCTGGACCGCGCTATGGCGGCGTTTATTATCGCCACAGGTGCCGCGGCGATGGGAATGCAGGTGACGATGTTTTTCACGTTTTGGGGATTGAACACGATCCGGCGAAAAGGTGCTACCAG
>Ga0114129_10002224_pt1 | contig 26754 bp, 21 predicted proteins | sample RhiMetdeltSRZDD1_FD_80071 | JGI IMG/M metagenome (GOLD analysis project Ga0114129, IMG submission 80071) | Populus rhizosphere microbial communities from Tennessee, USA - Rhizosphere MetaG P. deltoides SRZDD1 (version 2) (version 2) | ecosystem: Host-associated > Plants > Roots > Rhizosphere >...
CGTCCGCCGCACACGCCAGCGGCTTGGTCCAAACGGCTCTATCGAACGTGACCCGGCGGTCAACGCCCGACCTCGAGATGTGCGTCCGCGCGCCGGGTCACTCCCGATAGAGTCCTACCGTTTTTCGCGGGTAACGACGACGCGATGAGCCGTCGGCTCCATCCGCGAGGTTAGCCGGCGTTGCTCGAGCCGGAGTGGACTCCGACTCGTACTTAGCAGCGGCCCATTACTTCGGCAGGCGCACCACGAAATCGGGAGCTGGCGGCGCGAAGCCGGCAGTGACCGCGTACAGCGAGTTGCCGAACTCGGCGATCGTGGTCGGCACTTTCGTGGCCGGGTTCGACGCGAACGGCTCAGTGATGTAGCGCGTGAGGGCGCCTGAGAAATGGTCCGGAGAAAGCTTCACCACGGCGATCTGATTCTTGAGGTTCTGCGCGACGTACAGCGTGTTCCCATCGAGCAACAGTCCGTCGCCACTGCACACGTTGTCTCCGCCGAGATCGATCGGGACCACAGTGTACGTCGCCGTATCGATCCGGTAGAGCTGCCCCTCGCTCGTGTGGACCAGGATCAGATGTTTTCCGCTCGGATCGGCAGCGATCCCGTTGCCCTTGATCGGCGGCACCGGTGGTGGCCCAATGCAACCACCCGTCACGCCAAAGTTGGCCGGAAGCGGGATCGGCTCGAAGTCCTCCGACGGCTCACCTCGCGGCGTGAGGGCGACGCGGTAGACAAACGCGACGATCGAATCCGTGAAGTAAGCCGCATCCCGTGTCACGATTACGTCGTTGATACCGGTTGTTTGGGGGGCCGGCGGAGGGGGCGACGGTGGCTGGAATTGGTAGAAGGCGACCCGATCTCCAGAAGCCGCATCATAGACAGTGCCCCGGCCGCTCGGGCCGCCAGCGACAAACAGGAGATTGCTGCGCGAGTCATACTTCATGCCGACTGCCGCCCTTCCGGTCGGCGCCACGAGTTGGGCGAACTCTCCTGTCCGCAGGTCTCCGACAAGAACCTGGCCGAGGGTCGGCGGGGTGAGCGAGCCCACGTAGAAGATCGCCCCCTTCCCGACGGCGATCCCCTCTGGGCCAAAGCCTGTCGGCAGCGGAATCAGGGCAGGAAATGCCGGCCCACCGCTCCGCGCTGCGCCCGCGGGCGCCTCGGACCGGAGATTCGCTGGACTTTGGACCGCGTACGCGACGATCACGAACAGTCCTACGACGAGGGCATGTTTACACATTCGCAGCCTCTCTCTCATCCACGGTTGCTATTGATCCATTCGCTGAGCCGCGGCGTGCTCGGGAGCTAGCGCCGCGCGCTGACGAGCGAACTGTTGGAAACGGCCGAGCATCGTGGAGTCGCAGTAGGAAAGTCAAGAGATAAGCCGAGGAAGATCTGACAGACGAACGGCCGCTAATCTATGGCCGGCTAACGTCGTATGGGTCGACGGGCCCAATTGCCGACAAGGGCAAGCGGCGGGGATTTCTCCTGCCTGGTCGCCCAGTATTTTCCGAAGGCGCCCCGAGTAGCATCGGAAGAAACTACGGGCGTTAGTCGGGTGTTAACGACATGCGGCTCAGCCGCGAGCGGCGCGCTCGACGGCCCGCATCTCGCGGAGAAGCGCCTCCGCCAATGTTCTCGGTTCGTCCGAACCAACCCGGAAGCGATGCCCGTCATCGAACTGGACCTCCACTCCATCCAGTCCCGACACGTTCCACAGCCAGCCTGTCGGAGTCAGCCGCATGCCCCAGCCGTAATACCAAGGGGTTTTTACCACCCGGACCTTGCGGATGCGACGCAGGTGAATGCGCCGGCGAATCAGCCCCAGCCCAAAGAACACGTCCATGGCCCCATCTCGAACTATTACTGTCAAGGTCGAAAACAGGACCAGCACAAACCCGACGAGCACCGCAGTGATGACCAGGACCGGGTCTGACACTCGCAAGCTCCACCAGACCACCGCCGCCCAAGCGATCCCCATTCCTCCCACCGTCGCACGGCTCACCTGTGTGTGTCGGTAAATCGTCCCCATCGCTGACTCCCTCGAAGGTTGGACCGACCTGCATTACACCTCACGAGCGTGGCGCATATCGAGACTAGGCGAGTAGGTCCTGCCTGGTCGCCTACTGGCTTCCGAAAGCAGAATCGGATACCGCCAGGACTCTGTCGATTACCGGTTTCGCCGAGAGTCCTGGAACTGACGTGGAACCGACGTGCTCAAGGAGCAACACCTTTTGGAGAGTGCTGGCTCGCCGATTGTGACGCCGACAAGATACTCCTCGGTCTTGCGTTTAGAGCCCTTTCCGCGATCGGCGTCCTTCATGCTCCAGAGTCGCTCCACCAATGAACGTCAAACGATCGTCGATCATCGCGCACGGCACTTCTCGTACCGAGTTGGAAACGCACCGCGCGGATCGTACTTAGCCTTGAGCCCTCGATACGATTCGCCGTTGTAGACGCGGTCGAATTCCTCCTCGTCCAGGAACGAAGACGAATACAGCATCTTGATACCGCCAAGATCGAAGCACTTGCGATCGAGAACTTTCGTGAAGTAGTAGGGTTCTCGACTCTGGTGCTTCCGCACGTAGCAATAGCAGCCCAGATTCAGGTAGAGCTCGTCGGCGCGAAGCGGGTACAGTGTCGGCGAACGACGCGTTCGGATCGGGACGACCGCCCAGGGTCTGCCTTCGAGATCGACCTCCGCCAGAGCAAGCTCAATGAGCTCGCGCCCCCTGCTCCAGGGGACCTCCCAATCCTGTATGAGCGGCTCGCTCTCCTCTTGGGCATGCCACGGCCAGAGTTTTGCCAGCGCGCGCGTGCACTGCGTGTAGCGCGTGTAGAAACCGGAATTGCGCAGTCCGCGCGGCGCGTAGCGGCGGAACAGGCGATACGGCCAGCCCTCGGGAATGTTCCAGAACCAATCGGGATCGTACCGGAACAAGTAGTCCTTCACGGTTAGGTAGACATCGCGCTGTTCCAGGGCGAGCCGATGGAACACGTGCTGCCGGACGATGTCGTCGACGTGAGGCACGGAATCGACCGACCGCGCTGACATCACATGAAACCGCTTGTCGGATTCGATCAGCCCTTCGACGAACGTGACATCCGGGTCTTCGGTCGCGGCGCGCATCGCGGCCAGATACGCCTTGATGTCGGGGTAGACCGTTGTCGTCAGATGCACGAACGACCGAACCGGCTCGAGCCGGATCGCGGCGCGAAGCACGTACCCAAGCGTTCCGTACGAGTTGGGCAGAGCATGGAAGAGATCGGTATGGGCGTTGTCGGCGTTGCACGACAGAACCCGGCCGTCGGAGAGAAGCACGTCGGCCTCGAGCAGGCTGTCGTGCACGAAGCCATGACGAAAGCACGTGGACTCGATACCGATCCCGCAGATTGCGCCGCCAATCGTGATGTGTTTGAGCTCCGGCGTGACGGGTGGCATCAGCCCGTGTCGCAGGGTGACGTCCGCGATCCGCTCGAACGTGGCCAGCCCTTCTACGTCCAGGGTGCGTTCCGCTTCGTCCACCGCGATCACTCGATCGAGGTCTCCCAGATTGACTCGGCGAGGCCGATCGTTTCGCGGCACGTATCGAAAGAGGTTCGAGATGGAGCTCTTTCCGAGCGCAACGCGCCCCGAGTGGCGGCGAACCTCGCTGGCGGCGCGCTCCTTCTTCAGTGAGTACGTTTCGCGCGAATCGAGCGGGATCATCAGTCTGGTCGGCTCAGGACTATACACGGTTCGAAGGGGATCGAACGACTAGCCCGATGCGGAAGGACTCCTCTGGGCCATCTCCGACTGCGGTCGAATCTTCAGAACGAGCTGGCCATTGGTCGTGAAAAGGGGCGTCGGGTGGGAGCAGCAGGCGTCATGAACGCTCGGAGCGCGGACGCGGCGGCAGGTCAGTGTGAGTGGGTTCTCCGACCGGCGCATCCGGGCGACAGCGCGCCGTGGCGCGCTGCACCCTGAAGGCCAGCCAACTAAACGCGGCCATCCAGGCGTCTCGCACGTCGGACGTGAATGCGTCTTTCAACGCGTTCTCGAGCGTCCACAGCAGCGCCTCGCCTACCGCCAGGTAGTTCTCGTCGCGCACGCCAGTGGCGGCATAACGCGGGCCCAATGCCTCGATCACGCGCCGAAGCTGCGCGGGCCGATCGATCTCGCTGACGACAGCGGTGAGCGTTTCTGCCAGGAGGCGCGCCTGCTCGCGCGCTGATCTGTGAAATAGTCGCTGCAACGACGGATCGATCTCGAAGAGGCGCTCGTAGAACACGACCGCCGCGTCAGCCATGACGGGTTTAATCAACCGAAAACTCTGCTGCAGTAGATCGACTTGCTGTGAGGTCATTGTTCTGCACCGCCTTTCACGTGATCCGGGCGCAAGAGGACCTCGAAACCGATCACCCCAGAGCAACTAAACTTAGACCTTTCGCAGGCAGCTCGTCATTGGCTGAAGGCAGGATTGCATGCGACGGGACGATTTCTGAGGGAGCCGCACCCGTCGCATATGTGATGTGGAACCCGATCACTCGCGGGCGGCAGCTCCTTCTTGCATGACGGAGGCGACCGCTTTCAGGGCCGCCTGCCAGGCCTCGCGGGTGCGGGCGTCGAAATCCGCGCCGAGCGCCTGAGCGAACGCCCACAGGAGAGCGTTGACCAGGGTGTCGTAGTGGCCCGGCAGGACGCCGTAGCTGGCGTGCAGGCGTCCGAGCCTCGCGAGGCGGGGCCGCATGGATTCGAACCGGTCGAGCGACCCGACGACCGCGTCGAGCGTGTCGATCAGCTTGTGGCCTTGCGCGACGATGTCGTTGTGGAACAGACGACTCGTCGAAGGATCCAGCTCGAAGAGCTTGCCGTACAGCAGCAGTGACACCGGGCCGACCTCCTCGCACAGTCGGTCCAGGCTCTGTCTGACCAGTTCGCACTGGTCGCGAGTCATCATCAATCCCTCGGGCGCAATCCGGTTGCCCAATCGATCACCGCCGCTCGATTCGGGCGAGCGCTTCCTCGACCTCGCGCATCTCGCGCCGGTGTGGCGCCGCGAAGGCGGGATCGGACTGAGCCACATGCCACGCGTCCGCAGCCTTCCGCAGCCAGGACACTGCGTTCTCGCGGTCGCCCGGCTGCCGGACGGGGCTGCGCAGCAACGCCGCATAGGTCAAACCCATCGTCGAACGCGCGCGCGGACCAGCTCGCGCCGACGGGACGTCGGCCGGCGGATTCTCTCCCGTATGGAGCGCGCGCTCGGCGAACGCCAGCGCGTCGGCGCGCCGCGCGCGCGCGACGGCGTTCAGCGCGAGACACTGGTTCGCCCGCATGAACGTCACGAGGAGCGACGCGTGCCCCAGCGCGACGTAGCGTTCCGAGATCGCGACCGACTCCAGGTAGGCGAGCCGTGCGTTCTCGACCTTCCCTGCGGCCGTCAGCGAGTCGCCCACATGGAGGTCGACGACCGCTCGATAGATCTGCAGCGTCACGTTGTTCGGACTGGTCCTGGCGGCCTCGTCGAGAACGCGGAGTGATTCGCGCTGGACTGCGAGCTTCTGCGTGAGATCGTTGTCGTCCATCGCGGTTTCCACGCGGCTCAGGACGATCGCGTAGTCAGAGGCGGCACGCTGATCGGAGCGGTCGGCCTCGTACAGCCGTTTGCCGATCTCCGCGGCTTGACGGTACGCCTGGAGCGCGCCCGGCCGATCGCCAAGGTTCGGCAGATCGGGATTACCGAGCACGTCGGCAATGTGTCCGTACGCGAGCATCAGCTCGCGATTCCATTTGACGTTCCGACGGTCGAAGGCAACGAGCGTCTCGAGCGTTGCCGCGCCCTCCCGAAAACTGGCGAGCGCACTTCCGAGCTGTCCGAGGCGCATTTCGCCCATCCCGACCGCGGCGTGTGCGCTGGCCAATCCCCCCATCACGACGGGATTTGATCGATCGGCACCAGCGGCTTCCCGGGACAGTCGCAAGCATTCGGAGGCCGCGTCGAATGCTCCGCGATCGTCGCCCAGATTTCGCTTCGCCTTGCTCGATCCCAGGTACGCATCAGCAAGCGCCAGGCGGAACTCCCGATCGCTCGACGCCGCCGGAATCGAGGCTCCCTCGATGGCGCCCTGAAAGGTCTGCAGCGCCTCGCGCAGCTTTCCTGTTTCCAACTGAATCGTCGCGATCCGGTTGTACAGGACGAGTTGTTCGGTCCGTGCGTCGATGCCGGAGGATCCGCGGCGGATCGCGTCGTCCAGAAGCGGCAGCGCCTTCTGGTACTGAACAAGCGCGCCGGGCAGATCCCCGAGGTTCGCGGACTCTGCATTGCCCAGGGCGTCGCCGAGCCGCCGGTAGGCGCTTGCAAGCTCCTTCTCTGCGCGCGGATCGTGTCCGGCCGATTTGACGAGCTCATCGAGATAGTGGAGACCCGTTTTCAGGATCATCTGGCGCGCCTGTGCCGAGCCGGGAAGGTCGCGCACAGAATCATGGACGTCGAATACGAGCGTTGCGGCGAGCGAACGGGTCTGCCCCAGGCGAGCGTCGGCGAGTCGGGCCTCGTGCAGCGACAGGGCCGCCCCCACCAGCAACGCTGCAAACACGGACGCGACACCGGCAGTTGCTCCTCGATGCCGGCGCAGAAAGGTCCCCGCGCGGTAGCCAATGGTCTGCGGTCTGGCCCGGACCGGCTCGTGCTCGAGGTGTCGGCGCAAATCGTCCGCGAACTGCCCGGCCGACTCGTATCGGCGTGCCGGCTCGGGGTCGAGCGCGCACATAAGGATGTTGTCCACGTCTCCGGCGAGCTGTCGCGCGATTCGCGGGTCGCTGACCGCTGCGCTTGGTGGCACGATCGGGATCTCCAGCGCTTGTTGGATCGTAAGCGGCGTCAGATTCTCGAAGCTGCGCGGGCAAGCGCCGGTGAGGAGCTCGTAGAGTACGGCGCCGAGTGAGTAGATATCCGAGGCGATAGTAGCGGCCTCCCCTCGAATCTGCTCGGGGCTCGCATAGCTCGGGGTGAGCCCCGGCACGAGCGTGTCCTTGGCCGTGACGGCCTCAACGAGCAGCTTGCAGATACCAAAATCGAGGAGCTTGGGCACGCCTCCGGCGTCGACCAGGATATTGCCCGGTTTCAGATCGCGGTGGACGATGAAGTTGCGATGCGCATAGTCGACCGCCGAACAGACCTCCAGGAACAAACGCAGGCGGGCGTCGCTCCCGAGCTCGTGCTGCGCCGCATACGTCGTGATCCAAGGACCGTCGATGTATTCCATGACGATGTACGGGAGGCCCTGGTCCGTAGTGCCGCCATCGAGCAGGCGGCTGATGTTGGGATGCTGGAGACGCGCGAGCGTCTGCCGCTCGCGACGGAAGCGCGCGAGGATGAACTCCGTGTCCATCCCTGGTCGCACGAGTTTGACCGCGACCTTGGCTTGATACTCATCATCGTCTCGTTCCGCAAGGAAGACTGCGCCCATGCCGCCGCGGCCAAGCTCCCGCACCAAACGGTACGGACCGACCCGCGACACCGCGGAGGCACTGCTCGTCCGATGGAACGACTCGAGCGCGGCGTGGATTCGTTTCTGAACGAATCCGCCGGCGGCGGCGTGGCTCGCGAGCAGCGACAGCACCTCGCGTCGCACCTCTTGGTCGGCGCCCGAACCCTGGTCGAGCAACGCCATGCGCTCGCGAGTCGGCACCGCCAGCGCCTGGTCGAAGAGTTCGCCGATCGTCTCCCAGCGCTCCGGAGTCATGCGTCGCCGCGGGACAGCTCGCGATGGAGCCATGCTTCCGCCAATCGCTGCTCGCGGCCGATGGTTCCCACCGAGACATTCAGGGCCCGCGCTGTTTCCTCAGCGCTCAGCCCGCCGAAGAATCGGAGCTCGATCACCTTGGATTTACGGGGGTCCACCGCCGCCAATGCGTTGAGCGCATCATCGAGCGCCACGATGTCATCGGACTTCGCCGGTGCAAAGGCGACGACTTCGTCGAGCGACGCAGGCACCTGACCGCCCCCGCGCTTCTGGCTGCGGTGACGGCGTGCGTGGTCGACGAGGATCTGGCGCATGAGATGGGCGGCGACACCAAAGAAATGCGAGCGGGATTCCCAATCGGGCATGTCCTGCGCAACCAGTCTCAGATACGCCTCGTGCACGAGCGCAGTTGGTTGAAGCGTGGCCGCAGCGCGCTCGTCGCGCAAGTAGTGCGCGGCGAGGCGGCGGAGCTCGTCGTACACGATGGGGATCAGCCCATCGACCGCCGCGGGATCGCCGTTTTTCAGATCGAGCAACAGCTTTGTGACCTGGGCCGCCGGGTCCATCTGTCGCTCCTCGTGAGGATTCGCCCGGGAGTGTAGCACGGTGGGTCGGAATCTCCCGAAGTCCGGAGCCGGGACGATGATCGATTCATCAGACTCTTTTGCGCCCGTTGAGACATCGGCGCCATCGACATCCTGCCTCATCCTTATTGGACTGCCCTTGCCCTCTTAGTCGCACTGATCATTCTCACGCCGTGCGCCGGTTTTGGTGGTCCTGATCGATTCGAGCGTCTTCCTGCGCCCGTAGAAGCAGTTCGGGCAACGCTCGACGCGTGTTGTGTTCGATCAAGAGGAATGTGGAATGACGCTTGAAATCGAGAGCGCAATCAATCTGACGCTGTTCGACGACAGCGACGTAATCCAGCGAGAAATCGACAGTTGTTGCCCGCGCGAAATGAGCATGCAAAGGAGATTGAACATGACATCGAAGAGCCGGATGCGGCCATTCTCATGGATCGGAGCGGTGGGTCTTTGTGTGATGACCGGCGCTGTCGCGAGCGGCGCGACCACCGGACCGGAGCGTGCCGTCCGTGACTTCGTGCGAGCGCTGGCGATGCATGATACTCAGTCGTTTGCGCGAGCCATTCGACCGGATCCCCGTGCGAGCCGCTTCATCAACTCACAGCCACTGACGCCCGAAGGGCAACTCGAGGCGACGCGAAGGCTGGAGACGCTGCAGGTCCGCCGCAGCGATGACGTCTTGCTTCGCGGCACGCCCGTCGAGCCGGATGCACACGGCGACTACCCGGTAGGAAGCGTCGGCCGCTTCATTGCATCGGGCCAGGGTGGACCTGCTGTCGTAACCGTGATTCGTGAGCCGGACGGTTGGAAGGTTGACCTGCGATGGTGGGTCGCCATGCTCGACATGGCGAACGCTGGGCCGCCCGCCGCGGGCTCACCGGACCACGCGATCCGCAGCCTCACGCTTGCGCTGATTGCTCTCGATCGTGGCGACGCCTCGCGTTTCACAGTGCCGGGCGCCGACATCGGCGTATTGTTCGCTGGCGCCCCACTCTACCGTGAGCCATCCGGGGTACTGGAGGCGACTGCGATGGAGATGCCGCTGGTCGAGGTCGGCCTCGCCGAGTTCTATCGCATGCCGTCCGGGCGCGTGGTCGAGGGCTCCACGGCCGTCGATCGAAAGGTCATCGTCGGTCAATTCGGACCCGTCGAGATGCCATTCGTGTTGCGGCGCATCGGTGCCGCATGGCGCATCGAGGTCGAACCGTACTTCGCTCTTATCAATCGATAGCCCGCCACCGTAGCGGTAGTGAGCAGAAGGAGGGAGGTTGGCTCGGGAATTGGTTGCACACCTGGCGAGGACTGCACGGTGAAGGAGGGGCCCCCCATGATCCCCAAGTTGGAGAACTGCCACCCTCCGGTTCGGAACGATTCAAGGTCGACCGGCAAGCCGTCGGTCAGGAATCCCAGGGCGAACGCACGAAACTCGAACAGGGGCGCGGGTAACGGGAATTCTCTCGGCGGCGGACCGGGTGCTGAAGGGTTCGAGTTCTCCGTGATGAGTGCGGTCCCCCTCAAGCAGCCGTTGAAGCAGGGAATTCCTGCGAAATTTGGTGACATGGTCGCCACCTGGAGCAGTCCGCTTGCTGCTCCCCATGTCGTGTTGAACGCCGGAACCTCCAGTGACCATGGTCCGGTTAGGTACTCGCCGATATTCGGCAATGAGTTGAAGTCGGCCGCGTCCGAATCGAACGTGAAGCGGCCGTAAATCGTCGTTCCGTCGAGCGCGAGATAAGGGGCCCATCCCGGCAGCGTCGCGGCAACGGGCAACACGGAGACAGGCGCAGCAAAACTCCAGGTGATCGTCGCGGCGGTCGCTGATCCTCCGCACAGGAGCAAACACAGAACAAGTCCACAATATCGAGCGGCACGCATACTGGATCCGATGATAGTCCTGTCGTCAAGAGGCAGCGATTTCTGTGCCAATAAAACGGATCTGCGGAGTCTGCGACGTCCACATAGCGTTTCGCGAAGACGACCTTCGAAACACGCTTCCCGTCGATTGAAAACCGGCTGCCCAGCAACCGTGTGATGGCTCGCCGCGTGCCCGTGACCGACTCTGATCGACTGTGTCCCATCCAAGGAACCGCCCCAGCTCGTCGAGGAAAAGGGCCACGCCGGCTCATTTTCCATCAGGAGATGGTTCGCGCTCGGCAGCGACACGTAGCGGGCGCCGCAATGGCTGCCGCAAGGTACTTTCAGCCGCAGTGGCAGCGCCTCGCCGTCCCCCGTGAGACGACGCTCGGCGACATCCAGGCGAAACGGACCGAATCGATAAGTGTGACGCGGCTCGGGCGCGGTTCGAGGAATCACTCAGAGTCTCACACGCTCGAAGACGCGGCGCGCCTGTATCGGACCTCAGACAGTGTCACTGCGGCAGCGCGATCGGATCGGTCGATTCAATATGATATCCGCTGCTGCAGTCGCGGAAGCTTCGCGAGCCCCACTTCGGTTGGCGGCCCCTTTCGCGAGAAACGCCGGCGAAGGTTGAGGCCTTCGACGCGGGCTCTCATTGAGAAACTGTATGTGAATGGCAGAATACCCCGCATGGGACGTCTGCAGTCCGATATCGCGCGCGTGCACGAAGTCATTGGTCCCTACATCCGTCACACGCCGGTTCTGCACGCGAAGGGCAGTGATGTGGGCCTCGGGCCATTTCCACTCACACTGAAGCTGGAATTCACGCAGCATGGCGGATCCTTCAAAGCGCGCGGCGCTTTCGCCAACCTCCTGACACGACCGATACCGCCGTCCGGCGTGGTGGCGGCGTCGGGTGGCAACCACGGTATCGCTGTGGCGTATGCCGCGCGGCGTCTCGGGATTCCAGCGAAGATTTTCGTGCCGACGGTGTCCTCGCCGGTAAAGGTCTCCCGCATTCGCTCGTACGACGCGGAGGTCGTGATTACGGGCGACCGGTATGCCGACGCACTCGACGCAAGCGAGCGATACGCTGCCGAGTCACGAGCGATGCCGATACATGCGTTCGATCAGATCGAGACGCTACTCGGACAGGGCACGCTGGCACGCGAACTCGCCAGCCAGGCTCCCGACGAGGCCACTCTGTTCGTAGCCGTCGGCGGCGGCGGCTTGATTGGAGGTGTGGCCGCGTGGTACGCCGGCGAGAACGCGCGCGTTATTGGTGTCGAGCCCGTCGGGGCACCGACGCTTACCGAAGCGCTGAAGGCTGGAAGGCCTGTTGATGCGCCGGCAGGCAGCGTCGCAGCGGACTCGCTCGCGCCGCGCCGCGTTGGCGAACTGATGTTCCCGATCGCGCAACGGTACGTCGATCGCGTACTTCTCGTGGACGACGACGACATCGTGCGGGCGCAGGATGTGTTGTGGGACGTGTTTCGCCTACTTGTCGAGCCGGGCGGTGCCGCCGCATTCGCGGCGATCCTTTCCGGGCGGTACAGGGCATCAATCGATGAACACGTGGTAGTCGTCCTCTGTGGCGGAAACGCTGAACGGCACCCATCTGGATGAAGGGATATGCTGGGTCGGCGGGGCGACCTAGCCAAGACGACCGGCGATGCGCGTATCGTTTCAAACCGTGAATCACGGCTGAACGACACCGATCGGTCCGCGGCCGCAATCGTGGCGGCGTTGGACGCCGTCAGGATGTGATGTAACGTTGCAGCGAGTCGATCGTGAACTGCTGCTCGTCGACCACTGCCCGGACCACATCGCCGATCGAGATGACCCCAACCAGCCGTCGCTGCTCCATGACGGGCAGGTGACGGATGCGTTTTTCGGTCATCAGCGCCATGCACTGATCTGCCGTCCAGTCTGGCTCGACGCAGATAACCCGGGTCGTCATGATCTCGCTGACGAGCGTCTCTTTGGACGTCTTGCCAAGAAGGATCACCTTCCGCGCGTAGTCGCGCTCGGAGAAGATGCCTTCGAGTTTCTGATCTGACCGGACGAGGACGGCGCCGATGTTCTTGTCCGCCATCAGGCGGAGAGCCTCGAAACCGTGTCGCCCGGCTCGACGGTGTAGACGTCGGATTTGCCACGCAACATATCTCGTACGGTGGCTGACATGATTCGGTACCTTCGCGAACTGCCGACGGTGGCAGCAAACGTGTGAAGCGGAACCACTCGCGTTACGGTAACGATCGTTGATTACGCGGGTGTGACGACGCTACCGCGCGAAGCGCACACAGGGGCAATGGTAGTCCAACAGAGTGGCGTTGCTACAGCAAACCGTTCGGGCGAAATGGCGCCTTCAAGCGGGTCGCGGAAGTGTGGTGCCAAAGAAGTTGCCAGCTGAACAGTAGGGTCGATTCTGCACAACTCTGGTCACCGCCCCAGATCGCTGACGGCCCGTTCCTGCTCCACACTTCACGGCAAGTTCCGGAATGTCGAGCTGGTGTTTCAGACCAGTAGGGGTGTCCAGGGCACCGAGTCGAGACGCTTCGGGTCGATCGGTTCGCCGTCGACGATCGGCTCGCGCGTTCAGAAAGGAAACTGCTTTCCTTGGAGAGCGGCAAGGGAAGACCGACGCCGGCGCGCGACGGAAATCGCGTCGCTTCGACTCGGGCTCGACCTCGGTATGAGCCTCATCGACACCGCGGAAATGTATGGGGACGGAGGCGCAGAAGAGATTGTCGCACAAGCGATCGACGACCGTCGCCCCAATTGCATCGCGGAATTTCACAGGAGCACGAGCCGTGTGGTGAGCGATAGCGTCACCACGACGGACCAGCCGACGAGCAGCAGCGCGACTAGCCCAGTGGCCGCGGCGACGATCGGACGACGAGCCAGGAACGGCAGCAGCACACGATGGCCGAGCGCTACGCCAACTGCGCTCGTCGCAAAAAAGTCACCCAGGTAGCGGTTCGTGATGCCGACGGTCGTCACGACCGGCACCGCCATCGCCGCAGCGCTGGCCAACAGGCCGGCGCTGAAGATCCACTGTGCTCGAGAGAGCGTCGGCGAGAGCCACGAAGACGCGCCTCGTCTGCCCGCGACAGCCAGCTTCCACGCCTCCAGGCCGAGCCACCCCACGACCACTAGATTCACGGTCCAGGGGAGCGGCATCGTCGCGGTCAGGCTGGTGAACCGCTCCACGTACGCGCCGCCTTCGGGAAGCGGCGGCACCCAGAGGATGGGCTCGTCCGGGAAGCGAAAATCGAAGAGCGGCCAACCGCCGCGACGAGTCACCGTATCGGGCCTGAAATAGGCGACGAGTTCGGTCGGCGTGAAGACGAGACCGGACGTCCTGTTGCCGTTGCGTTGAAGGATTTCCTTCCAATGGGGTGCTCGTAAGAACTGTTCGCTGAGGAGCTGGGTAGGCATCGGCGTTCTGAGCTTCAGCCAGAACACACTTGCGGCAGTCAGTCCGGGAAGCAGGCTCAGGCAGAGCGCGGCACCAAGCGCCCGTCTGCTCGATCCAGAGGGCTTGACGGCCTGATCGGGACTACCGTCCATGCCGGTGTTCGGATTTCGGCCCGCCGCGTGCGGATCCCGGGACTGCCACAAGGCGGCGATGACCAAGCCGAGCACGGCGCAGGCGATCGCCGCTGTAGGTCTGGCGTTGGCGGCAGCAATCCCAAAGAGCACCGCGGGGGTAAGGCCACGACGCTCGCCCGAGTGCCACGCCCACACGTGGTTCAATGTCAGGAGAACGAAGGCCACGCTCCACGCGATGGCTTCTTCATAGACGGCGGGACGCGTGACGAAAAACAGAGTGCCGCCGGCCCCGAGCGCAACAGCACACAAGATGAAGTACCCGAGAGCCAGCCTTTTCGGCTGCGCCCGACCAGCGGATTCGCGGAGCGACCGTTGAATCATCTGCAGCGCGGCCCAGTACGCGAGGATGACGGCAAACCCGAGATAGAGCGGAGTCAGAGCCGAACGGAAATAACGGAGGATTCCGAGAAACGGGATTCGCAGCACGCTCGGCGTGATACCGAAGTAACCGTAGCAGAGGGAATCCCGTTCGTAGCACTCGCCTTGAATATCGGTCGGCTTTACGTTCAACCGGGCGTGCCCAAGCATCGACTCGGCCTGCGCCTTGAAGAAGCCTGCGCTCCAGGCGCCGCTGACGTTCTCTTCACGAGGGTCCCATGTGCCTCGACTGGTGTAGTGAAAGACCACCGGGATCATCGCCAGTACGGCAATCCAGGAGATCGCGCGGAGCTCGAACGCGAGCCGACTGCGATTCCGGGAGGCGAGCGTTGACATTCTTTCAAAAAGCGTTTGCTTCCAGTGGGTCGAGAGCAGCAGCCGGGCCACGCAGCTGAGCGCTGTGCCACAGACGCGGCGGCTCAGGATCGCACCGACCGCCGTCGGTTACAAGCCGATGTTAACGGCACCGCATCGCTGACCGACGACCGGCATGAATTTCAGCGTCCGAGTAATCGAGTGTCAGGCGCTCATCTCGCCGCGGCTTCGCTAGCTGCGGCAGGAACACGGATTCCAAGTCACTGTCATCGGATGGGCGGCGGCACGTGGTACAGCATCGCCGCACACCAGGTCGTGCAGTTCTCCGTCATCTGCTCTGTCACGTCCGGTTGCCAATCAGGAATGCCGAACGTGTTGACCACGATACGTGTGCCGGGTCGCAGAGCGCGGAACTTCGGCTCGAGCCGCCGTAGATTGTCGGGCAACAGGAACAGCGCGAGCACGGTGGCCTTCGAGAGGTCGGCCTCGAACATGTCGCCTTCCACGAAGGTCGCCTTGTCGGCAACGCCCGCTTCGGTGGCGAGCTGCCGCGAAAGGTTCACCATGTTCGAGTCGAACTCCACGCCGAGCGCATGGGCGCCGCGCTTCGCCGCGGCAATGACCATGCGGCCGTCGCCCGATCCGAGATCGATGACGAAGTCGTCGGGCGTCACCTTCGCCAGATCCAGCATCCTTTCGACGAGCTCCGGCGATGTCGGCACCCAGGGGGTGTCCTTTCCCTGACGGCCGACGTCCGGCTTGAATGTCTGCTGGGCGTCCGCAGAACCGCAGAGCACCGAGAGACTGAACACGATCAGGCCAATCCGCATCATGGGACTATCTTAACGAGTTCCTCGGTGGCTGATGCTCAACAGAAAACGCATCCGCAGGAGATGCCCAGCGGCGCTGGCATCCACCTACTCTGCAGAGACGAGGTCGTGCGCCCGAAGCAGCGCGCGACAGCGGGGCTCGTCCCGCAGCGCGCGCGATGTCAATTCGACGTCGACGTAGGCGAGCATGGGTGCGCGGCGCCGCAGCGCTTCCTCGAGGAGCTGAACCGCCCGGTCGGAGTCGCCGAGCCAGAGCGAGATGATCGCCAGTTCATCGATGGATGCGGTGCCCTGCGCGTACCGCGTTTCCATAACGGCCTGCAGCGCGCGAACCTCGTCGTGCCGGCCCTGGCGGTACGCGGAATAGGCCCTGAAGAACACAATTGACGCCGTCTCGCCGATGATCGCCGCGGTCCGATCGATTTCGGCGTGGGCTTCAGCCCAGTTCTCCTGGGCCATCAGCGCGTCCGACAGATCCATGCGCGTGGTCGCGAACCCGGGATCGACCTGAAGAATCCTCCGGAACACGGCGACCGCATCGTCGTACCGGCCCGCGAAATTCAGAATGCGTCCTTCGGCGCTCTGGACTGCCGATGACATGGGGTCGAGCGCTCGCGCGCGCGCCACCTCGGCGAGCGCCTCGTCGAACCGTCGACGGGTGGCGAGGAACATCGCGTACCGCTGCCGCGCCGGCGCGTATCCGGGATTGAGCTCCAGCGCGCGGCGGAATTCCAGTTCGGCGCCCGCCCAATCCCAGTCGAAGCGGAACTTGAGGAAGGCCAGAGAGGCGTGGGCTTCCGCGACCGTTTCGTCCAGCGCCAGCGCGCGCAGTGCGGCAGCGCGTGCGTCGTTCACAGTGCCTTCCGAGAACACTGCGGTATATCCCGACGCCAGGAGTGAGTAGGTGTCGGCCAGACCCACATGCCCCAGCGCGAACGACGGATCCCGATCGACGGCCTGTTGAAAATAGTCGGCGGCCTGCTTCAACGCGTCGGGTGAGCGCTTGTTCCAGTAGTAGCGCCCTTTCAGATAGAGATCGAAGGCGGCGGCATTCGACGTCACAGGACGCTGCGGGCGCGAACGCTCGCCTGTCGTCAGCCGCAAGTGGAGCGCGCGGGTCATCTCGCTCGAGACTTCCTCCTGGAGCGCGAGCACGTCGGCGCGCTGCCGGTCGAACTGCGCGTTCCACAGCTGCGATCCGTCCTCGGCGTCGACCAGCTCGGTGGAGATGCGGCAGCGGTCGCGAGTCACCGAAAGGCGTCCCATGAGCACGGCACGCACGCCGAGCTCGCGCCCGACGAGCAGGGGATCGACATCACGGCCCTTGTAACGGTACATGGTGCTGCGCGCCATTACACGTAATCGCGGAAACCGCGACAGGTTATTGATCAGGTTTTCGGCGAGCCCGTCGCCGAGGTACTCGAGCTCCTCGTCGCGCGACGCGTTGGCAATCGGCAGCACGGCAATCGAGTCCACCTGGCGACGCTTCCGACGCGGTGCCGAGCGTACGGAGGCAGCGCTCGTCGCAACCGTGGAAGCCGTGCCACGCGCGCCTGTCGCCGGCCGTTCTGCGTCGGACGCGGTTGATGACGTCGCCGACTTCAACTCCGCCGACATGTGATCGATCGCCACGTATCGCTCGTCAGGGTTCTTCCGAAGGGCGCGCGCCACGACCGCATCGATCGAGGCAAGATCACGGCTCGTGCCGCCCTCGGCGACCTCAGTGAGCGGCGCTGGTTCCGTGTGGAGCAGCGCGGCGATCACGTCGCTCGACGTCGGCCCCGTAAACGGCGGACAGCCGGCAAGCATTTCGTAGAGCAGCACGCCGAGCGCGAAGATATCGCTCCGGGCATCGACCGGCAGACCGCGCGCCTGCTCGGGCGACATGTACTTGAAGGTTCCGACGAGCATGCCGGGTATCGTGACATCCGGACCCTGTGTGGCGCCGTCGAATTGGCCTGACCCTGGATGGGTCGGGGCGAGCTTGGCGATCCCGAAGTCGAGCACTTTGACATAGCCGTCGTGGCGCACCATGACGTTTTCCGGTTTGATATCGCGGTGCACGATGCCCGACCGGTGCGCGGCTGAGAGCGCGGCGCCAACCTGCATTGCGATCTCGCAGGCGTCCATCCGCGACAGTGGGCCGTGCCGCAGTCGATCGCGCACTGTCTCGCCGTCGACGAATTCCGTCGCGATGAAGTGCATCCTGCCGACGTGCCCTACGTCGTATAGCGTCAGGATGTTTGGATGGTTCAGCGCCGATACCGCTCGAGCCTCGTGCTCGAACCGTCGCACCCGATCAGCGTCCGCGACTTGATGCGACGACAGCACCTTCAGCGCGAGCTTTCGTCCCAGTCGCTGATCTTCGGCGAGGTAGACCTCGCCCATGGCGCCCGCTCCGAGGAGCGTCAGAATACGGTAATGCGAGACCGTCCGGCCAGGGACGAGGTGATCACGGCCGTCGTTGAACACTTTCGGGGCAGCAGTTCTCGGTGGTGCTGGCGGGACAGGGTATCACAGGGTTCGGCCCGTCCCCCGTACGAGCGGGTGCCGGTCGAGGCGGCGGCTCCGATCTCGCGCGGCGCACTGCTTCCAGGGAAAGACTCCCCAACTCGATTCGCATTCGCACCGCTGAATCTCTGTTATTTCTATAACACTTGTGTTATAGAAATAACATCATGACTCCCGCTCGTGCGTCGATGGACGCAGCCTGGCGCGATGCCACCTATGCAGTCAGGTCTCTCGCCAGAACTCGCGGATTCACCGGGGCAGCAGTGCTGACGCTGTCGGTCGGCATCGGCGCCACGACCGCGATCTGCAGTGTCGTCGACAGCGTGCTCCTCCGGCCGCTGCCGCTCCGAGGCGCCGATCGACTCGTGCGTCTCGTTGAATACGATCGGCCCCGCAGTATGCCGACGATCGACTTCCGGGAGTACGTCACCTGGCAATCGCGTACGACGACGTTGGTTGGCCTGGCGGCAGCGACGTTCACTCCCCAGGTGATCGTATCGACGCCCGGCGGCCCGGTACGCATGACGGGCGGCTTCGTCTCGCTGAACTACTTCGAGGTGCTGGGGGCCAGAGCGATGCTCGGCCGCACCTTGACGAGCAGCGACGCGGGGAATCCAGACGCGATGGTGCTCGGTTTCTACGCGTGGCAGCGCCACTTCGGATCCGACCCCGGAGTCATCGGCTCGGTCATCGTTTTCCGCTCCGGCAGTCTGGCGGGCCGATCGCTCACCGTCGTCGGCGTCATGCCGGAAAGCATGGAGACGATCGGCGCACCGTTCGACTTTTATGCTCCGATTGTCGCCCAGCCAGACGACGTGTCTACCCGGCTGACGACGATGATCGGCCGTCTCCATGACGGGGTTTCGCTGACCGCGGCGTCTGCAGAAGCCAACATGATTGGAGCAGCCGTCCGTCCGCCGCGCCCGGCATCCGCTCCTCCACTCACGAGACCAAGATTCGAAGCCCAGAATTTGAAGCAGGATGTGGTTGCGACGCTCGAGCCCGCCCTCCGCATCTTCGTCAGCGCGGTTGCCGTCGTACTGCTGATCGTCTGCGGCAACGTGGCCAACCTTCTTCTCGCCAGGGGAACTGCGCGCCGGCGCGAGCTCGCGACGCGTCTGGCACTCGGTGCCGGCCGCGCACACCTCGTGCGCCAGATCCTCGCGGAGTGCGTCGTCCTCGCGGCAGCCGGCGGTGTCTTCGGCGCGGCGCTTGGCGCGGTGTGTATCTCGCTCGTCAAACGACTGGCCACGATCGACGCTCAGGGTGTCTTCCGCATTGTCTTCGGCGCCAACATCCTGCCGCGCGCCAACGAGGTCGGCATCGATCTTCGACTGTTCGGCATCACGTTCGCGGTCGCCGTGTTCACGATGTTCGCATTCGGCCTGTTGCCGGCTCTCCACCTGTCGCGTGCGAACCAGTTACCCGCGCTGGGCTCGCACGGTGCCGGGACCTCGAGACGGGAAACCCGCACGCGGATGCTCCTCGTCGTCGGCCAGCTCGCGATGGCGACGGTTCTGCTGATCCCGGCGGGATTGCTGTCGACGAGCTTCGTCAGGCTCGCAACTGTAGAGAAGGGGTATGAGCCCGAGAACGTCCTCGCATTTCAGCTGGTTCTGTCGGCCGAATATCCAACGGCCCGGAAAGCCGACTCGATTGAAGCCGTACTGCGCGCGGTTCGCGCGATCCCTGGCGTCGGCGCCGCCGGTTTCGCGTATGCCGGCATCATGATCGGCGTTCAGGACACGGTCGGTTCGTTCGTCGCTCCCGGACGCACGATTGACGCTGCGCGGCAGGATCCGGATCGGCCGCGGCTCAAGTCGCTCAGTGCCGGGTACCTCGAAGCCGCGGGTGTGAGACTGCTCGCGGGACGTCTGATCCGCGAAAGCGATTCCGCGCAGGCTCCTCCGGCGGTTGTCATCAACAGAACCGTCCAGCGCCGGTACTTTGGCGACGCAAATTCAGTTGGCGCGTTCATGGATTGGCACGGGCCGCGCGGCCCGCACGTGCCGGTCCAGGTCGTGGGCGTCATCGGCGATGTCCGGCAGGGATCACTGGCGCGAGAACCGTATCCCGAGATCTTCATGGACTACAGGCAGGTGATCGCGGTTCAGGAACGCTGGGGCGCACGGACGCCCGCGATCGATCAACTGGCATTCGGCTTCATGTCCTTTGCGATGCGGACGCGCGGCGACCCGAGCGATGTCATACCCCCAGTGCGTCAGGCCATTACGCGTGCCGATGCGAACGCGGCGCTCGACGCCATCATGCCGCTCGATCGCCTCGTGGCGAGTTCCGTTGCGCGGCAGCGCTTCTATGCAGTGATGCTCGGAGTATTCGCATCCGTCGCCGCGCTCCTTGCCGCGATTGGCGTCTATGGCTGGCCTACGTCGTGGTCGAGCGCACACGGGAGATCGGCGTGCGCATGGCTCTGGGTGCCGGGCGTTCGCAGGTGCTTGCGCTGGTGCTCCGTCACGGATTGCTGTGCGCCGCTCTCGGCATTGCGATTGGCGTGGCAGGTGCAGCGGCGGGGACGCGCTATCTGCAGGCAATGCTCTACGGCGTCACTCCGCTCGATCCAGGAACCTTCACGATCGTCTGCGTGACATTTGCAGGCGTCGCCGCGCTTGCGTCGTACTTCCCCGCGCGTCGCGCGACCGAGGTCGATTCGATGGTTGCACTGCGCGTCGAGTAGCCAGCTGGCGTCCGTTCCGGCGCAGTAAGGCTAGGTCTCGACTCCGTAGCCGCACACACCCATCCGGGGCGAGTTCACGACCGGCAGAAAACCCTCAGTTTCGCCGCATTGGTGCTCGTCCAGGTGCACCGAGCAGGCAAATGCGTCGGGCTCGTGGCCAAGGCAGTACGCGCAGACGGCGCTGGATGGTTGTCCACAAACCGCGCACGGCCACGTCGGCGGGGTGTTCCGCGCGAGCAACCGCACTCCGGTGCGCCCAAGTCTTCCCGTTCGCTCGTCAACGACCTTGAGCCGCAGCCTCGTGGTCGACCCAAAATCGTACTCGTACTCGAACCACTCGCCGACAGGTGGGAGGACGTCAGCAACCCGTACGCTCATGCTACGCTCCGTCCGCCGATCGCCGAGGCTGCCACATGGGTGCGTGAGGCCGAAATCGTAACCGCGCGAGAAATACGTCACCATCCCGATGTTGAACGCACTCAAGTGCCCGCAGCACTCGAGCCAGGTATTCCGCAGAAACGAATCGAGTGAAGCGAGCTTCGCGTCCGCTTTGATTTCGACGTCGAGCCAGTAGGCGGGCAGACCGGGCGAGGCTACCCGAATCTGGACCAGCGCCAATTCGGGTCCGCTGGTGATGCCGTGCGCGGCGGCGCACGCGCGAACGTGATTCAGCGTCGCGGTTCGTGTCAGCGCTTCGCCGCACAACGCGCAGGTTCCAGGTTGACGCCGGTGCTCTTTCAATACAGCCGATACGTCGATGACGGGAGGAGACTTCGACGTGTCAGTCGCCCGGAGAGCGGCGCCCGCGGTCGTCGCATCGCCGTCGGCGACCGTCCGATCGTCGCAGACAGCGGATTCCAGCGCGCCACAGACCCGGTGGATCCGTCGCATCTCGTCGCTATCCGAATGGACCAGGGATATCCCACGATTGAAGACCTGAATCGTGACCACATCCGTCTCGGTCTCGAGATCGATGATGTCGACCTGAATTGGATCACCCAACGTCGGATCGCCCCACTCGCCTTCGAGGGCGTCCACGGCTTCCCGCTCGATGCTGTCGAGGACAGCCGGCGGGATGTGCGGGGCATTCCACTCGGTGACGCGCACGCCGCGGCCCAAACGAAGGTCTGACACCTTGTTGACCAATCCGCGCGTGTAACACACATGAGCGAGCGTTCGCACGTCGAGCAGCGGTTCCTCATAGTCGGTATCGAACAACGATTCGTCGTCCTCGGTTTCGACTTCGAAATCGTCGGGCAGCTCATCGTCGAACAGTGCCTGTTGCTGAGCGAGCTCGTGCGCCGCGCTTTCGTCGATTGCAAGGCAGCACCGCTTGTACTTCTTTCCGCTTCCGCACGGGCATGGAGCATTGCGGCCGGGTTTGTTGGACATCTCGGGTACTTTAGCGCGATACGACGTGGCCGTAGCCTGATTCGACGATGCAGCTGAAACGAGAGTCCAACAATGGACTCGTAGAGGACGGCGAATCCGTCGCATTGAACGACACGGACGGCCGCTAGCATCACCCTCCTCCGCGTCGAAGCCAGCGACGAAGCAGCTGATAGAGGACGACACCCGCTGCCGTCGCCAGTTCAGCGAATGTTTATGCCCGAGCATCGGGATGCGGACGGTTGTATGGATGTGGACCGCAAGATCTCCGGCCACTCCGGCTCGTTCGTGGCCGAACACCAGCCATACCGGCCAGATCGGCGTCCACTCGTAGAGCTCCATTGCCCCTGGAGAGGTCTCGACGGCCACGATCTGATAGCCGGCTGCCCCCAATGTCGAAAGAGCTGTTTGCGTATCCGCCTGGTACTCCCACGGCACGGTGAGCTCCGCTCCGAGCGCCGTTTTCGCGATGCCGCGCCTCTGCCTGCCGCCCTGATCTGGCCGTGGAGTGATGCCACACAGCACCAACCGTTCGACCGCGCAGGCATCCGCCGTTCGAAAGAACGATCCCGTGTTGTAGAGACTGCGCACGTTGTCGAGGACGACGATGACAGGCAGACACGCGATGGTCATGCGACACGAATCTGCGGCATTCGCAATTTTCACGAATGCCGTTACCGGGCGCCGCCGCAACGAACGACACAGCCCGTCGTCTCTGCTTAACCGGGGATCGGGAGGCTATAATCGCCACTCACGACATGTTGCTCGAAACCGAGTTTCTTCCGATCGCAGCAGAATCGGCCAAGTCGCTATGTCAGCGTCCATCACATCACGCTTGACCGCTGCGTGGGTAGCCGTTGCCTGCGTCGTAGCCGCGCCGCTGGCGCAGGCACCACGCCAGCCATTCAGTCGCGTCGCCATTACCGTGACTCCGGGCCATCCGGACTGGACCTATCAGCCCGGTGAGCCGGTCACGTTCCGCGTCGATGTCGTGCGTGACGGCTACCAGGTTGTCGGCGCGACGTTGAAGTATGCCGTTGGGCCCGAGATGCTGCCGCCGACCACGGAGGCGACCGCGGTCGTCGGTGCGACGCCGCTGACTGTGGCCGGCGGTACGATGCCGGCTCCCGGTTTTCTCCGGCTCGTCGCGACCGCGGTGATCGAGGGCCGCACGTACCGTGGCGTCGGGACGGCTGGCTTTGCACCCGACAAGATCCAGCCGACGCAGGTGAACCCGCCCGACTTCGACGCGTTCTGGGACGCCGAGCGCGCGCGTCTGGCGGCACTGCCACTCGACGCGAGGTGGACACCACTCGCGGATTACGGGACCGCGGACGCGGAGTGCTCGCAGATCAACCTGCAGAACGTCGGCCTCACCGAAGGCGTGAGCCGGCTGTACGGCATCCTTTGCATGCCGCGCGCCCCGGGAAAATACCCGGCGCTGCTCAGTGTTCCCGGCGCTGGCGTGCGGCCGTATCGAGGTCTCGCGGAGATCGCCGGCCGCGGCCTGATCACGTTCCAGATCGGCATTCACGGCATTCCGGTGATCCAACCGCAGGAGGTGTACGACAGTCTTGCACGCGGCGGATTGAACGGGTATCCCACGTTTGGACTCGACTCGCGCGAACGCTACTACTACCGACGCGTATATGTGGGGACGCTGCGCGCCAACGACTTCCTCACGTCGCTGCCGCAGTGGGACGGGAAGAACCTCGGCGTCACCGGCGGCAGCCAAGGGGGCGCGCTGGCGATCGTCACCGCGGGCCTCGACCGGCGCGTGACGCGTCTGGCGGCGTACTATCCGGCGCTCTCGGACGTGACCGGCTACTTGAACCAACGCGCCGGCGGCTGGCCGCACATGTTCCGCGCGAGTGAAGGACCGAACGTCCACAGGGACGAGGCCAAGATCAAGACGACGCAGTACTACGACGTCGTGAACTTCGCTCGTCGAGTCACCGCGCCAGGACTCTACTCGTGGGGCTTCAACGACGAGACGTGTCCGCCCACGTCGATGTACGCGGCCTACAACGTCATCACCGCACCCAAGCGCCTGCTGCTCGCGTATGATACCGGCCACCGCAGCACGCAGGAGCAGGTGGACGAGGTCAACGACTGGCTGGCCGACGAGCTCACGGGCCGCACGCGATTATCCGCTATAGGCCGGTAGGTCGGATCAACGGCAATCACTCGTGCGACCCGACGGGAGTGGGAGCTTGAAAGCCGCCATCTCCTCCCCATTGCGCACCAGCAAGATGTTGCGCACCACAACCTGCTCAATGACACCGCAGAGAAAGCACTGGCGTCCGACATCGATCTACTGCTGCCGCAACGCCACAACTGGATCCACGCGCGCCGCTCTTCGCGCCGGCACGTAGGCGGCCACGACCGCCACGAGCATCATCAATGTCAACACCGACGCCATCGTCGAGGGATCGGATGGCTGAACACCGAAGAGTTGGGACTTGACGAACTGCGTCAGAACTAGAGATGCAGCGACTCCAATGAATGATCCGGCCGATGTGAGCGCAATCCCACGGCGCATGACCATCCGCAACACGTCGACCTGGCGCGCACCTATCGCGATCCGGATGCCGATTTCGCGCGTCCGCTGCGCCACGGAGTAGGCCATGACACCGTAGATGCCGAGCAACGCGAGTGCCATGGCGAGCGCGCCGAACGCAACCAGCAGGCGCATCAGGAACTGCCGCTGGGCGATCGCGAGCCCAATCACGTCGGTCATCGTGCGCACGGAATAAATGGGCAGGTCCGGATCGACAGCGCGAACTTCGCGCGCCACCATTTCGCCGAGATTCGGGACGTTGCCACGTGTGCGAATGAGCAGCGCTAGCGACAAATCAGACGACTGCTCGAGCGACCGGTACAGGATTGGCTGCGGCGACTCGCTGAGCCGGCGGTTGAGCACGTCGCCCGCGACGCCGATGACGGTCATCCAGGGTGCGTCCGGAGCGAACCGAACCCGCTGGCCGATTGGATTGCGTCCTTTCCAGAAGACGCGCGCGGCGGTGTCGCTGACAATCACGACGTTCTCACTACCGGCCCGGTCGAATTCGGTGAATCCCCGTCCATTCAGAATCCTTACTCTCATCGTCTCGAAGTAACTGGGCGAGACCTGGAACTGATGAACGACCGGACGGAGGTCCTGCCCGGCGGTGTCGAGGCCGTCCAACTCGATGAACACCGGCGGATTGAAACCGCCCATCGGGATCTGGGACGACATGGCCACTCGCTCGACGCCGGGTAGCGCCGCTATCCTGCGCTGCGTCTCGCGATAGAAGGCAACGCGGCGCGCGAGGTCGAGATACGGCGCTCGATTGACGTCGTTCGGCCTGGGCAGCACGACGCGAGCGGTCAGCAGATGGTCTGTCTGCGTCCCGGCCCTCCTTCCTTCAGCGCGGCGAACGTACTGGGGCTGGTCATCTGTCCCGCCGGAATGAATCCACAAAGTACAGCCGCAGCGCACGAGACGAGAACCGCGACGAGAACCGCGTCGAGGTCAATCGAGACGCCTCCGATTCGGGGCACGCGGTCTGGCGCCAGCGCGATCAACGCGCGCAAGACCCACGAGGCGACGAGCAGGCCGAGCGCCCCTCCGACGCATGCGAGCAGCCCGCTTTCGATCGCGAGCTGCCCCGTCAGCCGTGCCGTGCTCGCACCCAGCGCCTGACGAATCGCGACCTCGTGGCGGCGTTCGGACGATCTCGCGAGCACCAGATGGGCGACATTGCCACACGCGATCAGCAGCAAAGGGTCACCCCGCAGAGCAGCGTGAACATCGGCGTCGCGACGGAGCCGATCACACTCTCCCGTAGCGACACCGGGTACGGTCTCCAACCGTTTTGCGGAGGATAGTCGGACGGGAACTGTCGACTCACCGAAGCGCCGTACTCGGCGAGTCGTGCCCGCGCGCTTTCCAGTGTGACCCCGGGCTGTAAACGTGCGAGGCAGCCGTCCACGCGACGCCGGGCGCGACTGACCGACGTGCCCCGAAAACCGGCAGGACTCCACTCGTCGACCTCGTTTTGCGCTGTTCGTCCTGGATGTTCAAAGCCTGGGGGCATGACGCCGACCACGAGAACACGGTCGCCCGTCGATGACGATGGTCCGACCCACAGCGTCCGGATCGGCGCCCAGCCTCCGCCGCCAATATCCGTCGCTGACGACCGCGATGTTCGCAACGCCGGGCGTTTCGTCCTCGGGCGCAAAGGTCCGTCCGTGCGCGGGCGCAACGCCCAGGACGGCAAAGTAGTTCCAGCTCACGAGCATCATCTCGACGCGCTCCGGCTGGTTGTCGCTCGTCACGTTCGCGCTGACGGGCAACAGGCCGGCGACTCCGGTAAACAGGTCCGTGCGCGACTGATAGCGATGACGACAGCGCTGAAGCCCGGCGTCCGTACGAGTCCACGGATGGCATATTGCGCGTCGCGGAGAATGTGCATGGTTCGTGTGGTTCTCGCGACATCCTACTCTCAAGGTCCTGTCACACGGAATGGCTGGCCATCGCAGCTCGCCGCAGCTCGATCAAACCTTCGATCGTGCGCTCCGGTCCCGGCGCACCTGGTGGTGGCGTCCACTCGACCGAAGAGCCCGCGGCGATCAACTTGCGCGCGACCGCGACGTGATCGGCGCCGGCCTGCGCGTGATCTCGTCCTTCGACGGCCCAGACCAGCGGCGTCGCCGAGAACATGCCGTCGGGCGCGTTGACATCGGCGCCGAACTCGATCAGGACGTGCACTGCGTCCGGATGGCCAGCCATCGCCGCACGGTGCAGCGGCGTGACGTTGTCTTTGTCCCTGGCATTCGCATCGAATCCGCACGAGAGCATCGTCTCCAGCAC
>Ga0114129_10002225_pt1 | contig 26752 bp, 27 predicted proteins | sample RhiMetdeltSRZDD1_FD_80071 | JGI IMG/M metagenome (GOLD analysis project Ga0114129, IMG submission 80071) | Populus rhizosphere microbial communities from Tennessee, USA - Rhizosphere MetaG P. deltoides SRZDD1 (version 2) (version 2) | ecosystem: Host-associated > Plants > Roots > Rhizosphere >...
CATTATCGATATCCTCGATTGTTGTTCTAAAATCTAGCTCTGCATTTTCAGAACAAAGGGATTTAGTTTGATAGCGAGAATACTGTACGTCATCTGGAAGCGGCTTCCTTGTATTGCCACTCTCGTCTACTACCAGAATATCTCCATCGCCAATCTGCACATATAATATTAGTGATGCACTAATTGCAACAACTAATAAAGTCGTCCCGTAAGCAATTCTTGCATTTAGTTTCACTTGCTCCAAAAAATCCTTTTCCAAGATCTGATCTCCCCATAACGTTAATTCATTATGGGAAAATTCATTATGTGCATGATGAAGTATAATGCTTTTGTTCCATGCTTTGCAAATCATGTCAGGTATGTCATCTCTACATCCCTTCATTTCAAGAACATCTAAATCCCTAAATTTATTCGAGAGGATATCAACTGCAGTATCTACGGCAATTCGAGAGCCAATTCCACTACGGAAGTGAATTAAAGAACCATGTCCGTCTGCGACTGCAATTATCGTTTGTTTGCAATCGGCCCCGGAATAAATTCTGATTGAATCTTGATTGGGGAGCCCAGATATCTGATGATTGGGACCTCTAATGCTATTGCCCAATGTACCCCATTTTTGTTTCGTCAATTAGTCCCATTTAGTCAATAGAATCATTCATTATTTGTTCTTTGTTACACCTGTACGTCGTAAAGGATTTTTTGAATGCTTCTGCATCTGCATCATTTAATACCACCCCACCTAGCAAACTGTATGGAAAATATTTGCGAACTATTGAAATTAAGTAGTCCTTGTGGAACTAAAAAATACCTAACCACGTTCAGCGACTAATATGCGTGATCCTCATTTTTATGTCTCTTAAGATCCGGAAATTTTGAAAATGTTCTGTCACATTTTTCACATTTCCATTGATGGGCCCTAGCTTGGTCGAACGTGTCAAAGATTTTTTTCCCATTTACATACCTACCGGTCTTATGATCGTACATTGATGGGTTATAGTGTACCCTGTACTTTATCGAATTGGGCTGCAACCTATTGAGAATTAGGATTCAGGCCTTTATATATTATGTGTTACTATCACAAGGATTATAAGATAAAAATTATCTATAAATTTTAACCTAGCTTTCCGATACCGTTATGCTTATAGCAAAGATATTAAGAACAATGATATTGTTTTCAAAGGTGTCGGATATATTGTCTTCCATCAGAGACGGGTCCATGTTGAAGTTTAAGAACAGAGAAAAGGCAGCCTTTACCTTGGCGTCTGTAATTAAGGATTCTATTAAAGGTATTCCCAAGGAAGAAATACTTGTATTAGGGGTTCCACGGGGTGGCGTAATCATGGCTAGCATTATTTCCCAAAAAATTGGTGCACTTGCGTTTGATATAGTTATTCCAAGAAAATTAGCTGCACCAAATAATCCGGAGTTGGGCGTCGGGGCAATAATGATCGATGGCACACTCTATCTTAACGAGTATGTTGTGAATGCATTGAAAATCACAAAGGAATATTTAGAAGAGGAGAGACATCGCCAAATTGAAGAGATCAGACGGCGAGAATCTGTATATAGAAAAAATGCTGGATATTATGATGTAAGTAACAAAGTAATTGTTTTGGTAGATGATGGAGCTGCAACCGGAGCAACATTAGTTGCAGCCTCAAGATGGATTAAAAAACAGAAACCCAAGAGGCTCATTATTGCAATCCCAGTAGTCCCGAAGGAAACCCTAGAACTTTTGAAAAAGGAATCTGATGATGTGCAAGCAGTTATCGTACCATCGACTACCAACTTTAGATCTGTGGGTCAATATTACGAGGACTTTGCCTCGGTCAGCGATGAAGAAGTAGTGAAGATAATGAAAAAAGAAAATCATCAAAAGGGTTTCTAGGAGTTTTTAGGGCATCCTTTTCTGATGCTCTTAATTTAGGTTTTCCATATTTACGCGAAGGAAAGTCGTTCATTTACATATCTTGTCAAAAAGTCCAAATCATATTACATTCCTTCGCAAACAAAAGCCGCTTGTTTCAACAGATGATATGTAGTCCTGTTAACATTTGAGAATAGAACAGAACTATCCTTATCTAGGCGATATTGACATTGCTTGCGCCAATTGTGATAGGGCCGGTACAGATTGAGAGGCAAAATCGATGATAGGACCGTGCCATATTCCAAAACCTATCATGAAAACTATACCGAATATCAATACAGCTACCATGGACCTTGGTTCTCGTACACGGGACATATCTGGACCTTCTTCCATGTACATTTTGCGCATAATCCAAGCATAGTACCCAAGTGATAAGGCACTATTAAGTACGCCAGCAATTGCAAGATATGGACCCCACCATACCAGATCCCCAGTATTAATCGCCGACCCAAATAGTACTAACTTGCTCCAAAAACCATTCAATGGAGGTACTCCTGCAAGGGCGAGTAACGAGATTGACAAAGCAATTGCTGTGAGTGGCATACGCCGTCCCAAACCTCTGTACTTTTCAAGACTATATCCAGCAATACCTATCGCCACAGCTGCAGCCGCTATGAAGGCAGCTGACTTCATAACCGCATGATTCATTATGTGGAACAAGGATCCTGTGAGGGCCTGATCAGAATAAGGCGCGAGGGCCAAGCCTATCATAATGTACCCAGCTTGGGCAATGCTTGAGTATGCCAAAATTCTAGGAACACTTCTCTGAACAAGCGCCCCGAAGTTTCCAAGTGTCATTGTAATAATAGCAATAATGGCAAGAGTCATTGTCCAATCCAAGTTAAGTACAAACAATCCCAGAACAATAACACGAATTGCGGCGGCAAATCCCGCTTTTTTTGTTCCTGCTGCAAGTAACGCACCAATAGTGGTTGGTGCACCCTCATACGCATCAGGAAGCCACATATGAAATGGAACAAGGCCCATTTTGAACCCGAACCCCGCTATGAATAGAGCTATTGCGAGTATAGCCACAGGCATGAGATTCTGTGGCAAGGTGACAAAGGCCTTTATAGCATCTCCAATGTTGGTCGTCCCTGTGATACCATATACTAGACCTATTGCTAAGACAATTATTGCAGAGGAAAGCGCTCCAAACATGAAATATTTGATGGCAGCTTCGTTAGAGACTGGATCACGCTTTGAGAATGCTGCGAGGGCATATGTCGGGATGGACATGAGTTCCCAAGAAACAAGCAACATAACAAAATCAGTGGAATATGCAATCAGTACCATCCCGATAGTTGAAAGAAGAATTAACGAGTAGTAAGCGGCTGGATTGCTTTTTCTTTTCATAAAGCTCCATGATGACGCTGTTACCATTACAGAGACTATCAGAAAGGTGACAGCAAAGAAAGAGCCGAACATGTCGTCCGCAAGTAATCCTGGGCCGAATTCTACACTGGGTAAGGGCTCCCCCGCCAACACCCTGTACAAAATGAACCCTATAGTAAGGGCAATTGTTCCGAATGAAATACAACTGTACAGTTTATTATTTGAGCCGCGCTCTCTCTTAATAGCATCTATTACTGGAATAGCTAAACCTACTGCGCCTAAAATTATAGTTACCATAATTGGCGTGGAATAAAAATCAAACATTCTCTATCACCATTCTCTCCTATAGGAACAACATCATGATTATTATCAATAACCCGGCTGCGAAAACGTAGAGATATGTCTGTGTTATACCCGTTTGTCCTGCCCGTATGACCTTCGAGAAGTATGTCATTGAACCCTGGAGTCCAGGATTTATCCCGTCAATTAGAGTGCTTTCAAAGTATCGCCACACTATACGATAAATTGCAAGCGGCCCTGTTACTGCACCCCAGTAAAGTGCGGTGTTCAAATACCATCTATTGTAAAGAAATTTCCATAATGATCGTGTTATTGTGCTCTTTGATATTATTTGTGGATCTATCTTTCTTGCCATATATACAAGGTATCCAAGGGTCCCGCCAATTGCGAACGATGCAATTGACGCCGTCGCAGCCACAGGATCAAGCCCTAAAAAGCCAGAAGGTTCTGTCTCCGATGGGACCTCTACGATTCCTTCAGTATTTGCATTTTCTTGGGACACAATCTGTTCTTCACCTACGCCTATACCAAATACGTTTGCAAGGTAGGCTGAAAATAATTCGTGCAATTCATGCTCAAACACAAATCCAACAAGTCCTATCGCAATACTTGCTACTGCCAGTATTGCAAACGGGACCCACATTACAGGTCCTACTTCATGAACGTGATGTCCTTTCTCTTCCGACTGTTTAATATGAGTACTTTCTTTCCCAAAGAAAGTCATTCCTAACATTCTAAATGTGTAGAAAGCAGTCATTATGGATACCATTACGGCTATTGCAAAGAGTGGCAGGGCATATGTGTAACCAGAATTAAAAACTGCAGCAAATATTGCATCTTTGCTCCAAAATCCTGATGTGATGAGTGGAGCCGCAGCCAACGAAAGCCCTGCGAGAAGCATAAACACGTATGTCTTTTTCATTTTCGATTTTAATCCTCCCATATCAGTCATGTATCTCGATCCAACCGCGTGTAATACTGCTCCTGCTCCCATAAACAGGGCAGCTTTAAACATGGCATGACTCATCAAGTGAAAGAACCCCGCAGTGTAGCCATCAACGAAGGATGAAGACAATCCAGCTATTCCCAGTGCCATCATCATTAGTCCTATCTGAGAACCTGTCGAATATGCCAATACTTTCTTAATTTCGGGATTGACAATTGCTTGGGTTGCAAGTAGAAATGCGGTAATCGCTCCGACCCATGCCACAACTTCAAAGAATTGTGATGAGTTGAGCGCTGACACAGCAAAAAATAACGGTGCTATTCTGGCAACGAGGAATACTCCGGCTTTGACCATTGTAGCTGCATGAATTAGAGCTGAAACAGCCGTAGGACCAGTCATTGCTTCTAGTAACCATTCATTTAATGGAAACTGCGCTGATTTCCCGATAGCCCCACCGAAGATTAGAACGGCCGCGGGAACAAGTACATTGTTCTTGGCCATTTCCGCTGCCCATCCCTGGTCTTGGAGCAATTCAGTGAAACCAAAAGTACCAGCATATGAAAAAATGAGGAACATTCCTGCCAGCATCATAATGTCACCAGCTTTCGTCATAAGCCAGGCTTTTAAGCCAGCATGAGTTGGAGAAGCCCACATCTGAATTCCCCCTGCATAATGGCCGGGTGTTCCTACATACTGCTTTCGCTTATCCTGATACCAAAAGCCTATTAGGGCAAACGAGGCAAGTCCAACACCTTCCCAGCCAAAAAACAGCATTAGTAGATTATCTGATAGCACAATTAGTTGCATCGATCCAATGAAAAAGAGCATAAAAAACCAGTATCTGGTGAGGTTTTTGTCCCCGTGCATATAGCTGGTTGAATATATGAATATGAGCAAGGATATCCAGGCTACTAAATTGGCCATAAGAATAGAAAGCGAGTCTGCCAAAACTCCTGCGTGAATGTTTAAGAGAGGTATCCAATTTATTTGACTGTGAACTAATGAACCTGACATTCCCAACGGCAATAACGACACAGCGGCTATTGCACTTGCCATGGCAAAGGCAACAGCAGTGTAATTACGTACCCTTTTTCCAGCCTTTGCAACGGCCGGCATAATCGCTGCACCAACAAATGGTAAGATCCATATTAACCAAGCATTTACTGCAATACCTTCAAATCCGATTATTTCTACCAAGTAATTGTTCCGCCCCCCAAGCAGGAAAAGCCAATTTTCACTTTCTCTTTTCCAAGTTCATATTCGACAATCTGTATTATTCCGATGTGTTTCAATTTTTAATTAGTGCCTCCTTGTAACATAGTACTTGTTAAGCTAGCGTTACTGTTTATCATACTGATATTTGTGCCATCTGCATGTACAGGGACGGGAAGAGGTAAAACCGTCTTGTCTCCTTCAAACATACTTTGTATGTATTCTGTGAGTGGATTCAATAACGGTTGAGGATAGACGCCTATTATCAATGTGAGGCCTGCCAATACTGCCATGGTTACTATCACGTATCTATTGGGATCGCGGACATTAGCGAACTGCTCGGGTGTTTTTCCAAAGAAAATTCTCTTATACATCCAAAGAATATAGGCAGACGACAGAACTGTTGCAAGTATACCAAACGCAAAAACAGCTACTCTCACAGCATCGCCGTGAGTAACTGCTGTTTGGAGTACTCCATTAAATAGTATCCATTCAGCCATAAATCCGCTTGTAGGAGGAACCCCCATGATTGTTAAGGCACCTATCATAGCAATGACCGCTGTATAGGGCATTTTGCCGGCCAACCCGCCAAGCTTGGACATACTCCTAGTCCCAGTCTGGAGAATAATTGCACCTGCCATCATGAAGAGGATGGCTTTACCTAACCCATGGCTTACGTACATAAAAGTTCCTCCAGTGATCCCTAAAATGCTCTCTGAGCCAAGACCGAATATGATATAACCCATCTGGCTCACACTGGAATAAGCCAACACTTTCTTGATGTCATCTTGCATTATTGCCATTGCTCCGCCATAAATCATTGTGGCAAGCCCCCATAGATTTATGTAGATAGCATATTGGGAATAATCACCTACTAGCAAGTCCATCCATAATCGTAGGAGACCGTATGCTCCGATACCAATCATGGCAGGAGAAAGCAAAGCTGAAATTGGAGTTGGGGCCTCGGCATGTGCGTACGGTAGCCATATATGGACACCAAATGCAGCAAGTTTTACACCCAATCCAATGACAAGCGAAAATATGATAATTGACAACCACTGCGCGGGAATCTGAGAAGAGTGGGCTCTCACAGTGTCATAATCAAATCCCCCGGCGAAGAATCCCATGGCAAGTAATCCCAAAAGGAGAACTACTGCCCCCACATGTGTCCAGAAGAAGAACATAAGGGCTATTCTCCTTCTCGCGCCATAGCCATAGAATGCTATCAAGAAAAATGACGGAACGAGCATTAACTCAAAAAATACGTAAAACTCGATGAGGTTAGTAGCTAGTACTGTTCCGAGCATGCCCATAGAAAATGTCAAGAACAATGCGTAATAGAGCCCAAAGTGATGTCTGATGTATCCCTGTTCTTGATATGCCGAAGTTAGTACCGTTCTGACATGCGTATTCTGCCTGGTCTGACCTGCTATCGAATCCGAACCACGAGAATTTCCTGAATTCGCAGTGGAGGTAGAACCTAAACCTGTTCCAACTTGCTCACGGAATCGATCAGTAATCTTGTGTAACATGTACGGCTTTGAATACAATGTGAGCACAGTACATAGAACATAAATTATTGCAGCAAAGGGAAGACTAAGGCCGTCAAGTCTTAAACCAAAATCACCGGCAAATGGACTCCAAGTATATGATTCTGAGTAACCAGATGTCCCGCCGTGTAATGAAAAAGCAGGAATCAAAAGTAATGCAGTGGAAATTGCCATAACACCAAATGAAAACCAGACTGAACTGTTCACCCCTATTCTTTTTGCAATTAAATAGGATGCTGGGGCTAGAAGTAATGGAAGAAACGTAGCAGCAAGTAAGAAATAAGATTCAGACATATTTCCTATCTACCTTCCTGTACAACTCATTACCTATCAAATAAAAGAGATCAGCCTCGTAAACTCCTAAACTGTTCGACGTCTATTTCTTTGTAAAGTCTGTAAGCTATTATTATTATGCCAAGTCCGACTGCTACTTCTGCAGCCGCTATTGCAATAGAGAACAGTGCAAAGACTTGCCCCTGTACATTGTGCAGATCTCTGGAGAATGCGATTAGATTAAGATTCGCAGCGTTTGCAATAATTTCTATTGAGAACAACATCCTTATCGCATTGCGCTTTACTACTAAACCGTAGATACCAATAGCAAAGAGAAGAATTGACACAAGTAATACATCTATTAGATCAATCATTTTCTTTAACTATATCCTCGCGCCTCGCCAGAGCCAATGCTCCAATAACTGCTCCAGCCAGTGTGAATCCAAGAACAATCAGTGCAGGAGAGTAATATGTAAGCATACTCTTCCCTATCTCGGTAATATCAATAGGTGTTGTATTAGGATTACCAAATGTAGGATCTCTCACTCCAGATGCAAGAAATATTGCGCCTATACCACCCATAGTTATTAGCATAAGAAGTATACCAGCTATCTTCCTTCCTCTATCCTCTCTTGCTGTGAAGAGCTCTTGAGTTCTAACTAGCATGACTGCAAAGATTACCAAGACGGCCACCGCTCCTACATAAACAGCTATCTGAAACATGGCAACAAATGGTGCATCAAGAAGTAGGAAAAAACCTGCTATTCCCAGCATTGAAATTGCGAGAGCAATTGCACCGTATATTAGTTCCTTACTCTCAAGTGAAATAATTGCCGATCCTATAGTAAGGACTGCAACCCCATAAAATATAGCGTCAGCCATGACTGTTTCCTCTCTTGTCGATTCGTAGTGTCGCAGTATAATAATAATTCTGTTCTAGATCCAATAAATAAGTAGGGGAAGGCAGGTGTTCATTCCTAAGTAATTGGATTCTGCACTTCAATCTAATGCATAAATTATAGAACTCCCTTGTCTTCATTGGACCAAACCTCCAGGGCCCGCTATACCCCCATAGACTAATGCCAATGCCACGAAAATATTGATAAATGATAGTACGATCAATTTATACCATCCCGTATGTAGAAGTATATCAATTCTTATTCTAGGATTGATACCCCTGGGGAGTAGCAGTAGCATTATGACACCAAAGGTTTTAATGGTAAACCAAAATGCGGCATTGACAGTAATTGCATTGTAAATTTGAACCCCACTATATCCAGGAATAAGCTCTTTCGGAAATATTTGTGGTCCACTCCATCCTCCAAGAAATAAAATTACAAAAAGAGCAGCAAGCGCATACAATTTTAGATATGTTCCCAATTGAAGTAGCCCATAAATCATACCTGATGTTTCTGTTAGCCACCCCGCAACTATTTCGCTTTCAGCTTCAGGGAGGTCAAACGGGATTCTTTCAAGCTCTGCCAATGAGGAGATGTAGAAAACAAATGCACTGATTGGCAGGAATAAAATGAACCAGTAAGGATTTTGTGATGTAGCAATTTCAGAAAGATTAAGAGAACCTGAGAGAACAACTACGGATAGAGCTGAGAGTATGAACGGAATTTCAAATGCAATCATTTGATGAAGCGCCCTTAGTCCACCTATGAATGGATATTTGCTGTTACTAGCCCAAGAGAATAATAGGGCGAATAACGGGAAGAAGCCCAAGATCGCAAAGACAGCAAGTAGTCCTACATCAACGTTAGCGACGACCCAACCTGGAGCTACTGGTATTAAGGCTACCACAGCAGCGGCCGTTGCAACAAAGGCTATGGGGGTTGCCCAGAAAATTGGCTTATCAGCTCCAGACGGGACTATGATCTCTTTGGAGATAAGTTTCAGCCCATCAGCTATGAGTTGAAGAATACCCTCAATTTTACCTGCATAGAGAGGCCCTATTCTAAGTTGCATCTTTGCAAGGAATTTTCTTTCTATGAAAATTGTTGCTGCTGCTATTATGGCGGCATACATGAACCCTGGAAAAACTGCGACTCTAAATATATCCGTATGAATGAAGGACTTGATAATAGGAAGCGTTCTAGATGGGTCTACCATCATAGAAAAGAAAAGGTACGGCGTCAAGACTTCTCCTTCCACGGGCGGCAAAGGCACGTAGAACAAAATGATGAAAATCAGCGGAAGAACTATTAGTGTAACTATGACTAAAATCCAAAATACAAGCCATATCACGCTTGCCACAAAATTTCCAAATGTAAATTTTTGAGGAGCGGACGCCATTTACCTGTCTGCCTCCACAGGCCAGTAATTCAATGACCAGTAAATTGAGGGCATATCGCCCAATTTAGACCCTACAAGCAGAAAAGGAAGAGCAAGCATGTTTCTGAATGATCCCACGGAGATCTTTACTCTATAAGGTTTTGGGCTACCATCACTAATAATATAATATCCCAAAGCCCCTCTAGCAGATTCTACTCGTTTATAAGATTCTCCTGCTGGTCCTTTTGGATTAGGCTGCAATTTAGCACGTACTTCTCCTGCTTGTGGTATCTTATCTAGTAACTGCCTCAAAATGTGACAAGATTCTCGCATATCCAGAAATGGTATCATCGATCTTGCAAACGAATCTCCGCTTTTCATATATTGTACCTGAAAATCAATCTCATTATAGATATCATATGGTTCCGCTTTACGGACGTCAAACGGCACGCCTGATGCTCTGACAACAGATCCTGTTACACCTAGGCTAATCGCATCTTCCTTTCTTAAAGTTCCGACACCCTCAGTTCTCTGACGAAACAGCGGGTTGTTATAAAATATATCTTCGTATTCAACGAGTCTTTTTTCAAAATATGCGATTTGCCTTAAACAACGTTCCTTAAAGCCTTCTGGCATATCATTTCTGACTCCACCAGGAATATTAAATGCATGAGTGACCCTGGCCCCAGTTAAGGCTTCTAATAGGTCGATAAATAATTCTCTGTCGCCGGTAGGCCACATAAACATTGTAGAGTGACCCAAGAAAATACCATAAATCGCGAGCCAATATAGCGTGTATACCTGTCTATTTAATTCAGATGCTATAGCACGTATGAATTGCCCTCGTCTTGGGACCTCGATATTAACAAGTTCCTCAACTGCCAAACTATACGAATAAGTGATGTTATTAGAATCGTGAATAACTGGTCGTTCAAGATGTGGAATATTCTGGATGAAATTTCGATACTCTGACATTTTTTCTTCGCCTCGATGCACATAACCTGGGTCTGGATCGCAGTATACGATATAGTCTCCATCCACCTTAACAGTAAATCTAAAATGTCCTGATCCAGGATGTTGGGGTCCTACGCTTAGAGTCATCAAGCGGTCTTCTTCAGTTTCCTTCACGATTTCTAGACCCATCTTGATGGTTTCATCAACTTTTTCTTGGAAATCCGTCATTTTCTTCCACTCAGCCTCTAATTGAGAGCTACCTACCCTTGATCCTAAAGTCCTTTCTAAGAGGAGGTATATCAGCCCAATCTTCAGGTAATAGAAACCTTTCCATTCTAGGATGTCCTTCAAAGTAAACCCCAACCATTTCGTATGTCTCTCTCTCATGATATTCCACACTTTTGAACACATTGATAAGACTAGGAATGCGTGGCTCATCTCGATTGACTCTAGAAGACAAAGCGAGGATTTTTGGAACAATATTCTCATCGGTATAAGAACTAAGATGGTAAACGATTTCAATCTGATTTTCTTTTGGGTAATCTGTCCCCGCAACTGATTCAGCATGATCAAAACTGAAGTTCTCCTTGATGAATGTTGCTACTCGTACAATATCTTGAGGTGGTACCCTTATTTTCATTCTTGAAGGCCGGACATAGACTACCTCTATCATGTTACCGTAAGCAGATACGATCATGTTGATGATTTCCTGCTCAAGATTAGAAGTCATGGAGGAAGCTGTTGGTAATATTGCATCAGCTGTGCCGTTAGCAGGTCTAGTATCGGTAGTGTCTATTTTTACTTTTACTTTAGATTCATTAGGTTGTACATGTTCTTCTATAGGAGAATCATTTGGAAGGTCATTCCCCTCAGTTCTAGATTTTTTAGAATTCATTCTATCTTATCTTCGACCTTTTAATCTTTTCTTGTAGTAACATACAACCTTGTATCAGTGTTTCGGGCCTTGGAGGACAGCCTGGAACGTACACATCAACCGGTATAACTCCGTCCACACCTGGAAGGACATTATAGGAATCAATGTAAAGTCCCCCGGTAATTGCACATGCTCCCATAGCAATAACGTACTTGGGCTCTGGCATTTGATCATACACCATTCTTAAACGAGGAGCCATTTTCCTTGTAACGGTCCCCTGAACTACGATAAGGTCACATTGTCTTAGAGAACCAAACGCCTCAATTATACCAAATCTTTCTACGTCGTAACGGGGGCCTGATGCTGCTCCAAATTCTACACTGCAACATGCAGTCTCAAGATGAACAGGCCATAGAGACCATATTCGACCCCAATTGATGGCATAACCAAGCGGTAAATCAAGGGCCTTTGTAAGAACATCCCCCAGTTTTCCAACCAGAATGTTAACGTTGGTTGGATTGATCAGGTCTTTTAACAAAGCCTATATCTACTCTCCTCAGAATATTGATATTTAACATTTACCGGATTGTAAATTACTACCATATTCCCTTTCTCCCAGAGAGATATAATGCGTAAGCCATGGCTGCGAACATGATGGCAAGGAATCCAATTATTGGAAGAGTGGCAGATCGCGGGATAATAGACAACGCACTTGCCCAAGCATACAAGAAAATTGAAAGCACATCAAATACTACGAACATTAGGATGTACGCATAATATTGCATCATGAAATGAGATCTGCCGGCTCCAGAAGGCATTTGACCGCATTCCATGGGCAAGAACTTTACAGGATTATAACTTCGTCTTGGTGATAACAGTTTAGACAATACTAAAGCTGGAACCGATGCGACCAAACCGAAACCGAGCATATAGATAACAGGAGCGAATTGAGCAGCGGTTTCTCCGGCCAATTATTAATCTGGTGCTTTTCAATTCATATAAAAATCTTGCTTCATCTTCCTAACACCATGTCAAAGAGTTTTCTCGCCATTAACTGTGGATGATGAAGTGACAATCTTAGCATTTTGCTAGTTGTAAAATCTGCTCTTATGAAGTCTAGAAACTCATCCTCTGAGATAGACTTTAAGATCTTGATTTCCTTATCCCACTGTTCGTCAGTCAAGGCCAACCATCTTGACTGAACCCTTTGTGCAGAATTTACTCTGGATTCGATCATTTTTCTCCAAGTTGTTTCGTAATTGATGAGCGATTCTTTACTTGCACCGCTAGACAATGAATTGGCACCTACTTCTCCTGCGAGTCGACCAAATTCAATAGCGAAACGTATTCCTTCCAGTATCAGCGGGTTTGATTGTCCGGCTGAATCACCGACTAATAGTAGACCATCATGTGTAGTAGTTCTAACACAGCCTTCGTTTGGAATTAGTCCATAGTGTAGCTCGATTGGTTGTAATTTTGAGAGTTCGTTCAGAGGTTTCACCCTCTTTTCAATTAGTTCATTCAAAATCTTCAACGGATCCGATCTAGATTCAGGCCTGCCTACGCCTACCCCAATTCTTACTCGGTCTTTAGAAATAGGAAATAGCCACGCGTACCCTGCTTCTGAATATATACTGCCAACCATCAATGTCCATGTTTGTGGATCAACCTCGCTGCAAAAACATTCATACTCAGCGCCTATTCCGTATCGCTTCCATTCTGGAACAAGTTCTGCCCGTCTTGCGACTGTACTGCTGAAACCGCTTGCATCAATTACCAGCTTTGATCTAATCTCAAGATCTCCCTTCGGGGTTCTGGCCTTGACTCCTGCAATTCTTGATGAATTCGATATAACATCATTAACCCGACTTCTTACCATAATATCCGATCCTGAATTGACTGCCAATGATGCCAAATATTGATATGTGGCCCGAACATCCAATACGCACGACCTTGCAACTTCCCCGCTAAATGTAACCTCGTTTGTTGGAGATATGATTCTGTAGTTTTTGATTGGGTTGTAATATTTTTCAGGTATTCCCAGTGTTTTCATGCTATCAATCCAACTCACTCCACTAGTTCTAACGAACTGGCCTACAGCATCATCTTTTTCCAACAGGATCGTCGTAGCCTGCAATTTTGATGCAGAATAAGCTGCAGAAAGCCCTGCGGGACCTCCTCCTACTACAACTATATCATACTGCATTTGACGTCACCAAAACTTCATCCATTACGGTATGCACTTAACAATTGTGTTCAATATTATTTTCTTTCTGATTGTTATTCTCGAAGCCGTTTAAACTGGTCGCACAATAGAACTTAGATTTGATATCTATCTAATATTTAGCCATTATCCTGCAAATTAAGTCTGGCTCAAGCCTTCTTATTCTAATCTTTGTAAGGTTTTTGTATAGCAAGTGCACGGGTACTCTAATGAGCAAACCTGAAGCCCTTAACGAATTGAAAGAAGGTGACAAAGCACCAAATTTTACTTTTTCAGATGAGAGTGGAGCCTCGAATAAGCTATGGGACCTAGTGAAGAAAAAAATGGCCGTAGTTTATTTTTATCCTCGCGATTTCACGCCCGGCTGTACTGAGGAGGCTCATGAATTTACAGCAGATTACCAAACGTTCCTAAGAAATGGCATTGAGATAATTGGTGTTAGCCCTGACGATGATGTCTCACATAAGAGATTTAGAGAGAAGATGAAAATTCCTTACTGTTTAGCATCTGATCCTTCTAATACTGTCGCGAAAAGCTATGGTGTTTATGGCCCCAAAAAATTCATGGGAAAGGAATATGTGGGCATTCATAGGACTACGTTTCTGGTTAACAGAGACGGTTACATTATTAAGGTCTTCAAGAAAGTAAAGCCTTCTGAACATAGTGAGGAAGTTCTCGGTGCATTCGATATAGGATGATGCATTCAAAATGCACCGTAATGTTCATTATTATATCCTATTGAATGTAAGGGTAAGATTGTGGTTACTATCTACCATACATGTTATAAATCGCGCCTTCCAAATAGGAATCATCTATTTCTAGGTATGAAAGTGTTGATTCTAAAACTTTTTCAGCTATATGAAATTTAGGCTTGGACTGAACATCCGATTGGACACATTCAGAAGCTGTGATCAATATCATTTCAGAATGTAAATTCCACTCACCTATCGACGACTCTGATATTAGATCATTTACGATGTTAACCAATTTTATTAGAGCTGATATGATAATGACTCTCGTCACTTGCAATATTGATTTCATCGAGGATTCGTCCTCAAGGCTTGGCACCAAATTACAAATCTTGCATTGATAATAATCTAGATTTTTCGCAATACTAAATGTCTTGCCTAAGCTGGGATATTTTTTCTTCTGAAGTGTACTTAACACACAGCTTCGAAATAGCCCATCGCTCTTTTCTACCTTGAACTCGCTTGATGTAATTCCATCACTGGAAATAGCGGAAAAACAATACGAAGTTTCGATGTACTTTTTGATGATTTTTTGGGCCAAATCTGACAAGTTATTCACAATCAAATTCAAGGCCAATATAAGGCTAGTTCATATATGCAAGGTAATACAACAATATTATGGTATCCAAATGTAATATTACAACAAAATTCGGCACTATAAAAATCGAGCTAATGCCTCAATTAGCGCCCAATACTGTTACTAACTTCAAGAAGTTAGTCCATTCCGGTTTTTACGATCATCTATTGTTTCACCGCATAGTACCAGGATTTGTGATCCAAGGAGGAGATCCGAATTCAAAAGATCGGAAGAATCGCCAGATCTGGGGTACTGGTGGCCCAGGCTGGAAAATTAACGCAGAATTCAATGAAATGAGACATTCAAGAGGTATCGTGTCGATGGCAAGATCCCACGATCCCGATAGTGCAGGGTCGCAGTTTTTTATTGTCATAAAGGACTCTTACTTTTTAGACGGTCAATACACTGTCTTTGGTAAGGTTCTTGAAGGCATGGATATTGTGGACAAGATCGCCTCCACATCTACCGACAACAATGACGCACCGCTTGACGAAGAAGATGCAGAACTTGTCAAAGTTACTATAATTGAATGAATGGTTTGGAGGTAGAAATATTATTACCTAGTTCAATGATTAGAACTAGACTCGTTAAATAGTTGAGTTACTTATCTGGTGTATTAGTCGACGAGGATTCCACGAGCTCAGATACATGTTCTAAAATCTTAATGTGATGCTCCTCATCTACTACAATACTCCTTAGGAAGGATTTAGTTTCTATGTCGTCAGCTAATTCTAAACATTTTACCAGTAAATCTCTTGACTCCTTTTCGTCCTCAATAGAGGCAGAGATTCCCTTCTTCGTAAAAGGAAAGCTACTTGTCGCGCCTTCTATGTCCGCCATAATGCTTGCGATGTATTCTATATGTCTGAGACCGTCATTAAGGAGATTATAGATATAATTCCTAATTAACGAATTACTAATAGTGCTAAGCACAGACATATAGTGGTTCATTTCTTTTAGTTCAGCCTCGTGTTGCGATTTTAACAATGAGTAAAGCTTCTGCTTTTTTTCAATTGCATTGAAATCTGGTTTCAATACAAAAACAATGATACTTAAGTATAATTAAATTTTCCATATGCAACTTTAGCTAAGAATCTAGCCGACAAGTCGACTAATCTGAATCTTCCCGTTCCCTACTTTAAAGGAAAGGCATCAATCAGAACATCTTAAAATATCGTTACTAATTCGCATTATTTTGCATTCTAAATTTTGGTGGAATCGCATGCAAGAATTGTAGACACCTGCTACGACCACCGTCTACACCATTATCAGGGCATTTAGAACTCCAAAAGCAGAATGAGTTTGAAGCTATACTGGTGCGGGAGATGGGATTTGAACCCACGAACCCCTAAGGGATAAGAGCCTCAGTCTTACGCCGTTGACCATGCTGGGCGACTCCCGCATATTTGTAGCGGTTTGATTTCGGCTAATTTGAATATTTCTTGGTTCTAATGGATAGTACAACAACATTATTTGAGGGCTAAAAAGATTGTATTATATTATGGTAGCTGCGCTATTATCAATCGACACAAGATGTTAGTTCCTGTAAGATGCTTCACCTGTGGAAATGTAGTGGCTGATAGGTTTCTAGAATTCTCTAACAGAGTAAAATCTGGGGAAGATCCTGCTCAGATTATGGACTTGATTGGAATTAAAAAATACTGCTGTAGGAGAATGTTTCTCTCTTGTGTGGAAACAATTTATCAGGTGATTCCTTACTATGAGGCACTTAGAAGAAGGATGTCAGAAATTCAGTCAGAAATAGACTAGACCCCTCATGTCGGTGATCACCTCAGTTAAAGGTCGGATTGTATTCAATAGCAGAGGAAATAAATCGATTGAAATTGACGTGATTACAGATAGCCGATACATGGGCAGAGCATGTGCGCCTTCAGGAGCGAGTGTGGGTCGCCATGAAGCTGTAAGCTTCGCCAAAAATGATCCAGATTTATCGCTGCAGATATTTAATTCAAATCAGGATAGATTTGTCGGGTTGGAAGCTAAGGACCCAAAGGCAATATTTGAAGTCCTCAAGTCCATTGATAATTCTGAAACGTATCAGAAAATAGGGGGAGCTGTCGCTTATGCCTTGAGCATTGCCGCGGCAGACGCAGCTTCGAAATCAGAAAATATTCCATTGTTCAAGGTTCTTAGACCTTCAGGTCCCTATAAATTCCCATTTCCGATAGGCAACGTGCTTGGAGGCGGATCCCATGCGGGACCTGGAACGCCGGATATTCAGGAGATCCTTGTCTGTCCGCTCGTAGCAGATAACATGATAGATGCGTTGGAGCTGAATTTCAAGGTGCATAGGGAAGTAGGGAATATTCTCGAAGGTATTGATAAGAAATTTACAAAAGGAAGAGGAGATGAGGGGGCGTGGGCACCCAATTTGAATAATGATATGGCTGTATCAGTCGTCGCTACTGCGATAGATAACCTAGGCTTTCGACTTGGAAAAGAAATGGCCATTGGAATTGATTTTGCAGCTTCGTCGTTATGGGATGAATCTAGCAAATCGTACCGTTATGATCGGCAAGGGATATCTCGCAGCTCCGAGCAACAAATTCAATTTGTATTAGAGTTAGCAGATAAGTACAAGCTCCTCTATATGGAAGATCCAGTCCACGAAGACGACTTTCAAAATATGGCAAAAATAACTAAGAGTGCAAATTGTCTTGTTGTTGGTGACGATATGCTGGTTACAAACACTGAAAGACTGCTGAAGGCGAAAGCGGCAGGAGCGTGTAGCGGCGCTATCCTCAAAGTAAATCAGGCTGGAAGCCTTCATGAAGCTATGAATTTTTCGCTTGAGGCTAACACTAGTGGGGTAAAAATAATAACATCCCATAGATCAGGAGAATCTGTAGACTCTCATCTTGCTCACATTGCTATTGCTACCTCTTCTGTAATGATTAAGACCGGAATTCTTGGAGGCGAAAGAATTGCGAAGTTGAACGAGCTTGTTCGTCTTTCAGAGTATGGTTTAATAGAAGGTATGGCAGAAGTGTCCAATATTTACCATGAATGACGATAATCAAATTAGTGATGTAAATTCTTCCCCCGAAGGTGAAGAAAATATAGTACCAACTGAAACCGAAGAGGGTATTTCAGGCGACTCATCAGATATTGCCAATGAAAAGGATCTAGACGAAGGACGACAAGAAGGAGATAACCTTGAAAAAATGATCCTGGCAACAGGCATTAGAGTGGGGACTCCAGTTAAGACAAAATTTATGACACCCTTTATAGTACGTGCAAATCCTGAAGGACTATACATTCTGGATATTAGTAAGACGCTATCGAGAATAGACGTCGCTGCAAAATTCATTAGTAGAGCAGAGATATCACGCGTAGCCATAACTTCTGCAAGGGAGTACGGAAAAACTCCAGTATTAAAATTCTGTGAACTTACCGGAGCAACAAGGATTTTAGGTCGCTTCATGCCGGGTACATTCACTAATCCGTCCCTTCCAGATTATATGGAACCAGAACTTGTTATCGTAACCGACCCTCAAGCTGACCAACAAGCAGTCATCGAAGCGACAAGGGCTGGTGTGCCAGTCATTGCAGTATCCAATAGCGATAATGTCACATCAAAAGTTGATTTGATAATTCCTGCTAACAATAGAGGGAGAAAAGCGCTAGCCACGGTATACTGGTTACTTGCAAGAGAGGTATTGAAGAAGCAGGGTAAAATCCGATCCGACAGTGGAATGCCATTATCTATAGATGATTTCGAAACCAAACTGGTCGAAGAGACTCCTTGAAGGATTTTGAGAGGAAACCAGCAGTTTCAGGCTTATTTTATCCTAACAAGAAAGAAGACCTTCTGCAAACGATTAAGTCTTTGTTTTTAGACTCAAGATTTGGGCCCGGTTCACTTCCACCTTCAGGAGAGAGTGGGAAAATATATGGCATAGTATCCCCTCATGCGGGGTATGTTTACTCAGGAGCTGTAGCAGCCAGTGCATTTTATGCATTATCATCTTCAAATTTTGATGCTGCGATAATAATCGGGCCTAATCATTACGGAATTGGTGCTGAGGTTAGTACGATGAATGAAGGAATTTGGATAACTCCAATAGGAAAAGCTCGAATTGATGGAGAATTAGCAAGAGAAATATCTGACCATTGCAAAAATGTGAAGGTAGACCCCATCGCCCACAGCAGAGATCACTGTATTGAGGTTCAGATTCCGTTCCTGCAGTATATCAACAAATCTGCTTCCATTTTGCCAATTATTCTGAGAGACCAAGATAAGAATACATCGATCGAATTGGGGAAGTGCATAGCTAAGATGACCAAAAATAAGAGGGTTATGCTCGTAGCTTCCTCTGACCTAACACACTATGAACCAAACGATCGAGCATATGCCAAAGATACTAAATTAATATCTTCTATCCAAGAAATGAATATTTCCCACTTTTATTCTGTTCTTGAAAATTCTCGAGTTACTGCTTGTGGTTACGGTGCGATAGCAACAGTTATGATGGCGGCCAAAGAATGCGGCGCAGTTAATGGCAAATTATTAAGATACGCAACAAGTGGCGACGTTACAGGAGATGTTAATTCTGTTGTAGGCTACTCAGCTATAGTCTTTACATGAATCTACCATGAATGAAAATCATGGGATGTACGTCCGGGCATCGGCTCCGGCTAAACTAACCCTTTTTGGGGAACATTTTGTTGTATACGGTAGTCCCGCTATATTGGCTTCAATCAACAAGAGAATCTCGGTCACTTTGAAGCCCAATAGGATGAATACTGTAAGTATAAAATATGGTAGAATGAGAATGGATGTGCCTATTATTAATGGCAGGGTTCACAAAATGGGTACAAGCTCAAGATCATTTCTCCATCCAATATTGAGTTGTCTGTTTGATATGCAAAGCGAGCTTGGAAGTTTGAGTGGACTCGATGTTTTGATAGAATCGCAGGTACCACACGGAGAGGGTCTTGGATCTTCAGCTGCTTCTTGTGTTGCTGCGGCAGGTGCATTTTATTCACTTTTTTTTAAAAAAGATAGAAAGAAAATCTTTGAAGCCGCCGCGCAAGCTGAACGTACAATTCATAAACATTCATCTGGAGCTGATTGTTATGCAAGCACATTTGGTGGCATTTTGCACTACAAACCGACATCGGGTCATAGGCGGATTAGTATCAAAAAGAAAATTTTATTTGTTATTTGCACAACAGGAATCAAACATAGGACTCAGAACCTTGTGTTGAGAGTAAAACGAATGAAAGAAAATAATCCTACAGAATTTAGGGGATTAGCGAAAAGGGCCAATAATATATGCAGTGATGCTAGAAGGGCTTTAGTATTTGGAAACTATGAAGCTCTAGGCACACTTCTTACCGAGAATCATGAATTACTCAAGAAGCTCAATGTTTCACATCCTAAATTGGAGGAATTTATTGATATTTGTACGAATAGCGGTGCGTTAGGATGTAAGCTCACTGGAGCAGGTGGAGGAGGTTCAATTATTGCATTGATCCCGAATCGTGACAGTCGCAACATCATTTCAGATATTGGAAAAAAAATACCACAATCAATGCTTGCAGAATTAGATTTTGACGGAATTCAGATTGCTCAAGGCTTAAATTCTATTAAAAAATTCTGATTTTTTATGGCTACAGAACTTGCACTTATTAAACTAGGCGGGTCTGTTGTTACCAACAAGGAAACTCCTTTAACTCCAAACAATTTCGCTATTAAAAAAATTTCAAAGGTCCTTTCTTCTGTTAGAATGCCAATGATCCTTGTTCACGGTGGTGGCTCATTTGGCCATTATTGGTCATTGAAATACGACATGCACTCTCGTCCAAATGAATACGATCCTCATGGAATAGCAATCGTGCACGAATCAATGGTTCATCTTGACCAGATCATAATAAAGTCCATGTTGAATTACGGAATGAATCCATATTCAATACCCCCTACCACTTTGACCTTAAATCGCAAACCAATTCGGGAGAAAATTGTAGAATTGTCAACTATGACTAGGAGAAACATTATCCCTGTCACGTTCGGAGATATTGTTCATTGGAGATACTTAAAATACTCAATCATCTCGGGCGATGAAATAATGACTCTAATTGCAGCCAATTTAAGACCTACTAAGATCATTTTTGCTCTCAACGTTGATGGTTTGTACGAGAATTTGCAAAACAAACAACTTATACGCATTTATGATAATATCAATGCAGTACGATTCGGAACTGTTGAGGCAGACGTCACTGGTGGAATGAGAAGAAAAGTACTAGAGGCTCTGAAGATATCTAGATTGGGCCTTGACGTTTGGATAGTAAATGGGTTGAGACCAGAAAGAATAAAAAAGATCTTGAATGACGAGGAAGCGGAAGGTACAGTAATAAAGGGAAAGAGAGGCAGTACCTAAATGCCCGATTCCTCGGATCTTTTTTCGGATCTTAATGTTATTCAAGAACGAAAAAAAGAAGGGATTCTTATCCCCTTAACAAAAGATGTTCAAGCAAGAAGAACATCGAATTATTTGGAATATGTTAAGTTAATACATAATGCACTGCCTGAGCTGGACTACGACTCAGTAGAAACATCTTGCACTTTCCTGGGACACAAACTTTCGGCGCCCATTATTATCGATTGTATGACTGGTGGAACCTCCGAAGCGATTAAGATTAATTCGAGGTTGGGTCAATTGGCTGAAAAGTTTGGCTTAGCAATGGGACTTGGAAGTCAAAGGGCAGGACTTCGGAATGCTCAATTGGCCGAGACCTATGCTATTGCCAGAAATAACGCACCTAGTGCATTTCTAATTGCAAACATAGGCGGCGCTCAACTTTCAAAGGGTATGACCATTGACGAGATCGCTAGAATAATTGAGATGATCAAAGCAAACGCACTTGCAATTCATCTCAATCCGTTACAAGAGCTTGTACAACCAGAAGGAGAACCAAAATACAAGGGTGTTCTAGACAGAATTAAAGAAATAGTGGATGCATTTGACTTACCCATAATTGTCAAGGAAGTTGGAGCAGGAATTTCCAGGGACGTAGGTGAGAAGCTCGAACTTGCGGGGGTATCCGCTATCAACATAGCAGGATCTGGGGGAACCAGCTGGGCTGCGGTGGAGAAACATAGAGCCGAGTCAGCAGCGAATTCAACAAAAGCCAAATTAGGTGAGCTGTTTTGGGACTGGGGAATTCCAACTGCATTAAGCTTGGTCGAAATTAAGCAAGTGGTTAAAATTCCAGTTATTGCATCTGGAGGTTTGCGAGATGGCATGGAAGTTTCAAAGTGCATCGTCCTTGGAGCCGACGCATGTGGGATGGCCTTTCCCTTCCTTAAGAAGGCAGCAGAATCACTCGATAGTTTGTACTCATTTACCGAATCATTAGTTGCAGAATTAAAGGGAACTATGTTTCTTGTAGGCGCACAAAATTTGCATGATCTTAGAACTGTTCGGTACATTATAACGGGGCGTCTAAAGGAGGAAATATCCGTCTGAGTATCAATAGTTTGAGGAACGATTTGGAAGGCATTGCGAAGAGAGTTAGTGAATTTACTTTAGCTTCCTTACTTGGCGGCCCATCAGAACTATTTCAAGCATCTTCGTTCTACATCAATAGCGGAGGTAAAAGACTTCGGCCGTTTATGGTAATTAAGAGTTGTGAAATGTTCGGAGGGGAAGAAAGTAATGCTATCCCTGCTGCCGCGGCTGTAGAACTAGTTCACAATTTTTCATTGATTCATGACGACATTATGGATAACGATGACGTTAGACATGGAGTATCGACTGTTCATAAACGGTATGGCATTCCGCTTGCATTATTGGCCGGAGATGTACTCTTCTCAAAGGCATTCCAACTATTATCTTCCACAAACAACGCTTCGCGAGTTGGTAACAACGCCGTTCGTGAAATGGTGGAAATGTTGGCCACTGCATGTGTTTCTGTATGCGAAGGTCAGGCGAGCGATACAGGTTTAGCAAATAATGAAGCTTTTCCATCTATCAATGAATATCTCGATATGGTGAAAAAGAAAACAGCTTCGCTTTTTGAAGTTTCTTGTGCGTTGGGTGTACTTTCATGTACGGACACATCGAAAGACGATGTAGAAAATCTGTCAAAGTTTGGTAATAGTGTAGGAATAGCATTTCAGCTCATCGATGACTTAATTGGGATTGCTGGTGACCCAAAGCTAACGGGCAAGGCAGTTGGCAATGACATAAGGGAGGGTAAAAAAACATTCCCAATCTTATTGGCGATTAGAGCTGCAAGCAACGTTCAAAGGGAAAAAATTATGAAAGTCTATGGGTTGAAGAAATGCTCTGAAGATGATGTTCGATCTGCGGTCAATGTAATTTCTACTCTCGGAATAGAAGATGAAGTGCGGTCCATTGCTAGAGCACACATGACTAAATCTTTGGAAAATATCGAATCCTACCATGCTACTGAAGCTAAAAGAGCTTTGGAATCATCGGCAAGGTTCATTGTAGAAAGGAGTTTGTAACCTTGTGGAAATAGAGCCCACATTGTATGAATTCATTAAAGAGGCAGCCCTAAGAAACGCACTTGAACACAACGGTAAGACAAATGTGAACATCGTCATTTCCCATTTGATCGCCAAGAAACCTGAACTTAAAAATTCAATTACCGACATAATGATAACTGTTAAAGGCGTAGTTGATGAGGTAAATTCTCTAAGTAGGGGTAGTCAAGAAGTATCGGTTCAGAAATTTGCTCAATCGTATACTGGTTCTAAAGTTGCTGAACGAAGAGAGAATATCCTCCCAGAACTCCCGTACGCCACTACTGGTAACGTAGTTACAAGATTTCCACCCGAACCTAATGGTTTTCCTCACATTGGTCATGCAAAGGCAGCAATAATAGATGAAGAGTATGCAAAAATGTATGATGGCAAAATGATTCTCCGCTTCGATGATACAAATCCAATGAATGAAAAAATAGAATATTATGAAGCGATACAGAAAGGGCTAGAATGGTTGGAAGTTAAGGTTGACAAAGTAAAGAACACCTCAGATGATATTGCTCTGTTACACGATTATGGAAAAAAACTTGTTTTTGAAGGACATGCATACGTCTGTACTTGCTCGGCAAATACAATTCACAGAAATAGGACTGACCAATTAGAATGTCCTTGTCGATTGGATCACGACAATACCATTGGGAGATTAGATAGAATGTTTGACGGAGATTATGCACAGAATGAAGCGGTCATCAGATTTAAGGGCGATATGCGGAGCTTGAATACTGCGATGAGAGATCCGACTTTGTTTAGGATAATCGATTATCCTCATCCTTTGCTAGGTTCCAAAATACGTATTTGGCCGACCTATGACATGGCCGCGCCCATCGAAGACAGCTTGGATGGTGTTAGTCACGCACTTCGTACTAAGGAATATGAATTGCGAAATGAACTATACTATAGCATACTTAGGAAACTCGATATGAAAAGTCCAACAGTTATTGAATTTTCAAGATTGGAATTTGACGGAATGCCTGTATCAAAAAGAAAGATAAAGCCTTTACTAGATCAGGGTATAATCTCATCTTGGGATGATCCACGCTTGCCAACGTTGTGGGCATTACGTCGAAGAGGCTATACTCCAGAAGCAATTAGGAAATTTGTCCTTAGTCTTGGTATCACTCTAGCTGAAACTAAACCTCCTTTTGAAGTACTCGAATCAATCAATAGAAAAATCATTGATCCAATATCTACTAGAGTCTTTTTTGTATCCTCTCCCGTAGAATTAATAGTAAAAGGTGGAAAACAAGGGATCGTAGAGCTTCGCAATCATCCTAATGAGAAACTTGGCAAACGGCTAATTCAGGTTACGGATAGATTTTATGTTGCTTTGTCAGATGCTAATGATTTGAGGGTTGGGGATGTACTTCGTCTAATGGAATTATTCAATATTAGAATCGAAGAAATTATTCAAGAAGGTAATAAGAAGGTAATAATTAGTTCCTACTATGATGATCAAATAATTCAATCTATGAAGAAAATACAGTGGGTATCGAAGAATGATGCTGCCGAATTGAGCGTTACTATACCCAAAAATCTATTCATTGAAGATTCTTTTAATCCCAGTAGTTTGATAATAGTCAACGGATATGTTGAGTCATATATTTTAAATATCAAAATTGGAACGGTGCTTCAGTTCGTCAGATTTGGGTTCTGTAAGCTTAACAGTTATGCATCAGCCACTTACGCACATAGGTAGAATGATAAATGAAGATTGGGAGATTTAGGAATGAAACACAGGGAGATTCCTACGCAATTATCTCTGACGATGGGAAGCGACTTATTTCAAAGTCAGATTTCCAAGAACAGACAGGAATACCAATACCTCATAGTATTAAGGAATTCCTCTTTGGGGGCTGGACTAACGAAGTAGAGAAAAACCTTACCAGGGTTACATTCTCATATCAAGTAGATGAAGTTCGGCTTTTGACACCTATTCCAGATCCTTCAAAGATAATATGCCTCGCTTTCAATTATTACGATCATGCCCGTGACGCTGGACTTACTCCATCTGATGAACCTGTTATTTTTATGAAACCCAGGACTGCATTAAATGATCCATTTGGAGATATTATCTGCCCGAATATTGTAAACAGGCTTGACTATGAAGCGGAATTAGCAGTGATTATTGGAGAAAATGCTAGAAAGATCGAACCCGAAAACGCATTAGAATATGTCTTTGGATACATGATAATGCATGATGTTTCAGCCAGAGATATTCAATTTAAGGACAAGCAATTTACTCGTGGAAAGAGCATTGATACCTTTGCCCCTTGTGGACCGTGGATAACCACGAAGGATGAAATAGGTGATCCTCAGGATCTACGGATTGTCACAAAGGTAAATGGAGAGGTGAGACAAAATTCGTCTAGCAGCAAGATGGTAATTTCAATCAGAAATATTATCTCATCACTCAGCCGAATTATGACTCTTGAAGCCGGAGATATTATTTCCACAGGCACTCCCGCAGGTGTAGCAATGTCCATGAAAGATCCTAAATACCTCAATGATGGGGATGTCGTAGAAATTTCCATAGATAATCTTGGGACTATCAGAAATCGAATTGTGTTTGAATAAATAGCTATTGTACTAACCTGTATTAATTTTGTGAATTGTCAACTTTTTTGCAAATTTTTCTTAATTTAACTATTTCGTCTTCTAACAGTCGTGCGTACTGTTCATAGGATTCCATTAGCTTCTTTCTTACCCCAGCCAACTGGATTGAAAGATTAAGAGCATCAAGGCAAGTCTCAATCGATCTGTCTCCCGCAAACCTAGTCATAGAAATCCTGAATAGTTCAGTCAGCCGCCGCTGCTCGGAGCTATTTTCGTTAATGAATTTTTCAATATCATCAATTTCAGTCATTACCGATTCCCTCTTGTTTTGGATGAGTCGTAGTTGACTGCGAATACGCGATATATAACCGAAATAGTTCTGAAAATATCCTCCAATTGACAATGTATTTATTTATGTCTTTGAGTTTTCAAACTAATATGGCGGTGGACAATAAGGGGATAGTA
>Ga0114129_10002226_pt1 | contig 26749 bp, 19 predicted proteins | sample RhiMetdeltSRZDD1_FD_80071 | JGI IMG/M metagenome (GOLD analysis project Ga0114129, IMG submission 80071) | Populus rhizosphere microbial communities from Tennessee, USA - Rhizosphere MetaG P. deltoides SRZDD1 (version 2) (version 2) | ecosystem: Host-associated > Plants > Roots > Rhizosphere >...
ACATCGGCATGATGGGCATGCACGGCGAAGCGTGGGTCAACCACGCCATTCAGGAGGCGGACCTGCTGCTCGCCCTCGGGATGCGGTTCGACGATCGCGTGACGGGCAATCTCAAGACCTATGCTCCGCACGCGAAGAAGATCCACATCGACATCGACCCGTCGGAGATCAACAAGAACGTCCGCGCCGATGCGGCCATCGTCGCGGACCTGCGTGAAACGCTGCGCGAGCTGCTCGACATGCTCGAGCCGTCCAGCCACGGCCCGTGGCTGAAATACATCGCGTCGATGAAAGGCGACACCGCGGTCCGAGATATTCAGCGGCTGCCCGACAACGGCCACCTGTACGCGGCACACGTCATCAACGACATCTGGCGGCTCACCAACGGCAATGCCATCATCGCGACCGATGTGGGCCAGCATCAGATGTGGGAGGCGCAGTACTACCACCACAACGATCCCCGCACGCTCATCACGTCTGGCGGCCTCGGCACGATGGGCTTCGGCCTCCCGGCGGCGATCGGCGCCAAGCTCGCGAAGCCTGACGCGGAGGTATGGGCGATCGTCGGCGACGGCGGCTTCCAGATGACGCAGGCCGAGCTGAGCACCGCGGCGCAGGAAGGCGTAAAGGTGAACGTCGCGATCATCAACAACGGGTACCTTGGCATGGTGCGGCAGTGGCAGGAGTTCTTTTACGAGCGCCGCTACGCCGCGACGCCGCTGCGCAGTCCGGATTTCGTGAAGCTTGCGGAAGCGCACGGCCTGATAGGACTCCGCGCCGAGAAACGTCCTGAGGTCGATGCCATCGTCGATCGCGCACGCCAGGCTGAAGGCACCGTCGTCATTGACTTCCGCGTCGAGCAGGAGGACAGCGTTTACCCGATGGTGCCCGCGGGAGCGGACCTGGACGCGATGATCCGCAGACCCGAGCCGTCAGTGCTGGTGGAGACTGCGGATGATCCGATCTAGGCGAGCCGTAAAGGCTCGCCCCACAGGTGATTGGTTGTCAGGTAATTCTTAGCGTAGGGCGGGTCCTTTCGGACCCGCCAAATTGTTCAGGATGCAATGCAACATACCCTCGTCGTACTCGTCGAAGACAAGCCTGGTGTGCTGAACCGCGTGGCCTCGCTGTTTCGCCGCCGCGTGTTCAACATCGAATCGCTCAGTGTCGGCCACACCGCGGAGCCTGGGATTTCGCGCATGACGATCGTTATCGATAGCGATCAGGTCAGCGCGGAGCGCGTCATTGCGTACCTCTACAAACTCGTCAACGTGCTGCAGGTCGAGGATCTCGGCAGCGTTCCGGCGGTGATGCGCGATCTGGCGCTCGTCAAGGTGGCGGTCGCGGGACACGATCGCGCCACGTTGCTGCGCGTCGTGGACGAAACGCGGGCGCATATCGTCGACACCGGCGAGCAGACGATGACGCTGGAGATTACGGGCGAGCCGCCGCACGTCGACGCGGTCATCGCCCGGCTCGAGCCGCTCGGCATCATCGAGATGGTTCGCAGCGGCCAGGTCGCCATGCGCCGCGGCGACACCGCCCTTTCTGCGGCCGGCTAACCTGTGGGGCGCGCCTTTACGGCGCGCCATCCAGTATTCTTAAGGGCTGGAACGGCGGGAAGGGTCTCGCCTGTCCAGCCTGTCCCGCCAATCCAGCCTGAATAGGAGCACTTAGATCATGGCCACGATGTACTACGACAAGGATGCGGATCTCGATCTGATTCGGAGCAAAAAGGTCGCGATCATTGGCTACGGATCGCAGGGTCACGCCCACGCGTTGAACCTGAAGGACAGCGGCGTTGAGGTCGTCGTCGGCCTGCCGTCGACGAGCCAGTCGATCCAGAAGGCGAAGAACGCCGGCCTCCGCGTCATGACTGTTCCCGAGGCCGCCTCGTGGGGCGACGTCGTCATGATCCTGATTCCCGACCAGAAGCAGAAGGAGGTTTACAACGCGGACATCAAGCAGCACCTGACGAAAGGCAAGATGCTGATGTTCGGTCACGGCCTCAGCATCCGTTTCGGCTTCGTCGTGCCGCCGAAAGACATCGACGTGACGATGATTGCGCCGAAGGCGCCGGGCCATCGCGTGCGCGAAATCTTTCCGGAAGGTGGCGGCGTTCCGGGGCTGCTCGCGGTGCATCAGGATTTCACGGGCAACGCGAAGGCGCTGGCGCTTTCGTATGGGCGCGGCATCGGGTGCGCGCGCGCGGGCATCATCGAGACCACGTTTACCGAGGAGACCGAAACCGATCTCTTTGGTGAGCAGTCAGTACTGTGCGGCGGCGTGAGTGCGTTGATGAAAGCGGGCTTCGAGACGCTGGTGAACGCGGGCTATCAGCCCGAGATTGCCTACTTCGAATGCATGCACGAGCTGAAGCTGATTGTCGATCTCTTCTACCGTGGCGGGCTGGCCTACATGCGTTATTCCGTGAGCGACACTGCGGAATGGGGCGACTATACAGCCGGGCCCAAGATCGTCACCGAAGAAACCAAGAAGACGATGCAGCAGATCTTGAAGGACATTCAGTCTGGCAAGTTCGCCAACGAATGGATGGCGGAGTATGAAGCAGGTCTGCCCAATTTCAAGCGCCTCCGCGCGCAGGAAGCCAAGCACCCGGTTGAAGTGGTGGGCGCGCGGCTGCGCGCGATGATGCCGTTCCTCGATCCGGTGAATATCCCGGCTCCGGTGAGTGTGTAGGTATCAGGTATCAGGTTTCAGGGGTGGTCCAGGTATCAGGTATGAGTTATCAGGTGTCAGGTTGGTGCAGGTGCGGATAGGTGGCAGCGAATAAGTACAGTTCGAGGATTACGCAGCCCCGGAGTCAGGGGGCGTCGCAGGCGATGCTGTACGGCACGGGCCTGACGCCCACGGATCTGCAGAAGCCGCAGGTCGGCATCTGCAGCATGTGGTGGGAAGGCAACACCTGCAACATGCATCTCGACAAGCTCGCCTGCTCCGTCAAGGAAGGCGTGCAGGCAGCCGGTCTCGTCGGCCTGCGGTTCAACACGATTGGCGTAAGCGACGGGATTTCGATGGGCACCGAAGGGATGAGCTACTCGCTTCCCTCGCGTGATCTGATTGCGGACTCGATCGAAACCGTCGTCGGCGCGCAGTGGTACGACGCGCTGGTCACGATCCCAGGCTGCGACAAGAACATGCCGGGTTCAGTGATGGCGATGCTGCGACTCAATCGTCCGTCGCTGATGGTGTATGGCGGCACAATCAGGCCTGGCTTCGCACAGGGCAAGCCGCGCGATGTGATTTCCGCGTTTCAGTCGTATGGCGAGTACCTCGCTGGCGTCATCACCGACGATCAGCGGCTCGACATCGTCATGCACGCATGCCCGGGCGCCGGCGCCTGCGGCGGCATGTACACGGCAAACACGATGGCGACGGCGATTGAGGCTCTCGGCCTGTCGCTGCCATACAGCTCGTCCACTCCCGCCGAGGATCCCGGAAAGAAAGAGGAGTGCCGACGCGCAGGTGTCGCGGTGCTCGATCTGCTCCAAAGGGACTTGAAGCCGCGCGATATTGTCACGAAGGAATCGTTCGAGAACGCCCTGGTGATCGTGATGGCGGTCGGCGGATCGACCAATGCGGTGCTGCACCTCATCGCGATGGCGAAGGCGGCGGACATCCCGTTGTCGCTCGAGGATTTTCAGCGCGCGAGCGAACGGGTGCCCCTGCTGGCGGATTTGAAGCCGAGCGGCACGTACGTACAGGAAGATCTGCACGAGGCGGGCGGCACGCCGGCGCTGATGCGATATCTGCTCGAAAAGGGTTTCCTCCACGGCGACTGCATGACGGTGACGGGAAACACGCTCGCCGAGAACGTGAAAGACGTGCCGCCGCTCAAGCCTGGGCAGCAGGTGATTCATCCGATCGAGAACCCGGTGTTCCATCGCGGACACCTGCGGATTCTCCGGGGCAACCTTGCACCGGATGGCGCGGTGGCGAAGATTACCGGCAAGGAAGGGGAGCGTTTCTCGGGGTCCGCGAAGGTGTTCGATTCGGAAGAGGAGATGCTTGCAGGTCTCGAGAAGGGGCAGATTGCCAAAGGGTCGGTCGTGGTTATCCGCTACGAAGGGCCGAAAGGCGGGCCGGGCATGCCCGAGATGCTCACGCCGACGTCGGCCATCATGGGCGCGGGTCTCGGCAAGGATGTCGCGCTACTGACCGATGGCCGGTTCTCCGGCGGATCGCACGGCTTCATCATTGGCCATATCACGCCTGAAGCGGCGGAAGGTGGACCGATCGCGCTCGTACGCGACGGCGATCGGATCACGATCGATGCAGTGACATGCGAGATTCGTGTCGATGTGCCAGACGCCGAGCTTGCGACGCGGCGAGCTGCGTGGAAGGCGCCTGCGCCGAAGGCGACCAGAGGCGTCCTCGCGAAATACGTCCGGCTCGTGAAATCGGCGTCCGAAGGATGCGTAACTGACTAGGCGGACCTGAACGTCCGCCTCTACCTTCGCTGGAGGTCCGCCTCTACGTTCGCTGAAGGTCCGCCTCTACGATGGCGATGAACAGCGAGGACGTAGAGGCGGGTCTTTAGACCCGCCTAGAACGATCCAAAAATCGCAACCCCTCCTGGAAACACCGACGGCGTAATCGAAGCGCGGCGAGGGAGATGACCGACGCTGGCGGCACGACCGGACACGAGGCCGATCGCCGTGCCGAAGACGACGTCCGACGCCCAGTGCTTCTTGTCGACCAGCCGTGACACGCTGACGTAGGCGCCGATCGCATATGCGGGCGCACCCCATTTCCAGCCGAAATGCTCGCGCAACACTTCTGCCGTCGCAAAGGTCGCCGACGTGTGGCCCGACGGAAATGCGCGCGCCCCGCCATCAGGCCGCCGCCGATCGGTCGCGTACTTGATGCCCTGCGTCAACACGCCATTGACAATCTGCGCGTCAACGAGATCCGCGCCAGCCGCGGCGATGCGCGGTTTCTGCCACACCCGCCCAACGACGTAGGTTCCAAGCGCGAAGGAGCTCTGTTCCACGCCGTCGCCGATACTGGCGCCGGCGCGGAAAAAGTCGCGCCGCCCACCCGACGGCTCATAGATGTCGTTGGCGATTTCATCGTCTTTTGGATGCACGGCGAGGCCGCCGGCGCCGCCAATGCCGGCGATGAGCCCGTTGGTCGGCGTGAACAGATGCGCGAAGTCTGATGGAAGCGACGTGAAAAGCGAAGCGATCGATTGAGCGTGAGCGGAAGACGCACCAACGAGCAGCAGCATGGCCGCGAGACACACCGAGCCGGAAGCTCGAGGTCTGAAGCCTGAAGCCTTCATCACTCGGGCAGCCTCAGCGCCACGCCAAAATCCACATGCCGTGTGAAAAACGATCCTTCGATCTCCGCGCCTGCCGCGCGCAGGTGCTTCTCGGTCACGCGCGTGATCCTCCCATCCGCAACGGCGAATACAAACTGCCACAAGTGATACTCGACGCCCGCACCGAGCTGCCAGGCAAACCCGCCCCTCTGATACTGCTCCTGATGAACGTTGCGGAAGGTCGACTCGACGTGTGGTGTCGAGATGCCGAGACCGCCGCGAACGACTGGTGTACATCGGCCGGCACATAGTGGGGAAAAACGGTACGCGAGATTGCCAAGCAGAAAATTGAGGCCATGCGATTGCTGAAAAGCGTTCAGCTCCGAAGACCTCGGATCGATCTGCGCGATCGCCTTGGCATGCGTCCACTCGATCTCCGGACTGAGGGCCTGAACGCGGCGTGGCGGCACAAAACTGACGCGGACCCCGTAGTACCACGGCGAGCGGAACGCCTCGCCTTTGTACGCCACATCATCGAGTGAGAACGGTGCCCCCGTTGTGGGAGTAACGGTTAGCAGGTTCGACGATGTGCCGGACGCACCCATATAACCGCCGAAGATCCAGTCAGCGCGTGCGTCCGTCGCCGCTGCGGCGAGAAACGCCAGCAGCGCGGTCGCCGTTCTAACGAAGTTCATTTGTCGGGAGCGGTACCGTTTCCGTCGAAGGCGCGGGCGGCGCGATCCCCATCATCTGACGGAGCTGATCGCCTTCCATCACCTCGATCTCGAGCAGCCGCCGCGTCACGGCTTCCAGCATGTCGCGCTTGCCCGTGAGGATCTGACGCGCCCGCTCGTGTGCCTCCTTCATGATGCGCTTCACTTCGGCGTCGATCAGGCGCGCCGTGTCTTCCGCGTACGCCCCGCGCTCGGGCCCGAGCGGGATGTCGAGGAACTTGCTCCGCTTGTGGCCGTCGTAGTTGATGGCGCCGACGGCGTCACTCATGCCCCACTCGGTGACCATCGCGCGCGCGATGTCGGTCGCACGCTGCAGGTCGTTCTGGGCGCCGGTTGAGATCTCCCCGAGCGCGATTTCCTCGGCCGTCCGGCCGCCGAGCAGCACCGCTAACTGATTCAGCAGATCCTTCCGCTGCATGAGATACCGATCCTCGAGCGGCAGCTGCATCGTATAGCCGAGCGCACCGAAGCCACGCTGCACGATCGAGATCTTGTGGACCGGATCCATTCCCGGAATCGCGGTCGCCACAATCGCATGTCCCGATTCGTGATACGCGACGATCTCGCGCTCCTTCTGGCTCATGACACGCTTCTTTTCGAGGCCGGCGATGAGCCTGTCGATCGCCTCGTCGAAATCCGCGGGTTCGACGGCTGTCTTGTCCTTGCGCGCCGCAAGCAGCGCAGCCTCGTTCACGAGGTTCGCGAGGTCGGCGCCCGCGAAGCCCGCGGTCCGCGCCGCAACCACCTTGAGATCCACGGTTGGCGCCAGCTTCACGTTCTTCGTGTGGATGCGCAGGACTTCCTCGCGTCCCTTCACGTCCGGCTTGTCCACCAGAACCTGACGATCGAAACGTCCGGGCCGAAGCAGCGCAGGGTCGAGCACTTCGGGCCGGTTGGTGGCCGCCATGATGATGATCGCCTTGCGCGAGTCGAAGCCGTCCATTTCAGCGAGCAGCTGGTTCAGCGTCTGCTCACGCTCCTCGTGCGATCCCATCGGGCTCTGCACGCGCGCGCGGCCGAGCGCATCGAGCTCGTCGATGAAGATGATGCACGGCGCTTTCGCCTCGGCCTGCGAGAACAGATCGCGCACCCGCGCGGCGCCGACGCCAACGAACATCTCGACGAACTCGGAGCCGCTTAAGCTGAAGAAGGGAACCTTCGCTTCGCCGGCCACGGCGCGGGCCAGCAGGGTCTTGCCCGTGCCGGGCGGACCGACGAGCAGCACGCCTTTCGGGATTCGCCCGCCAAGTACGGTGTACTTCTTCGGGTTCTTCAGGAACTCGACGATCTCTTTGAGTTCGTCCTCGGCCTCATCCACGCCGGCCACATCCGCGAAGCTCACCTTCACGTCATCTTCAGAGAAGACGCGGTGCTTGCTGCGGGCGAACGACATGACGCCGCCTTCGGCGCCGCTCATTCGCCGGAAGAAAAAGCTCCAGACACCAAACAGCAGCACCAGCGGAACGACCCAGCCGAGAATCTCCGGCAGCCAGCGGCTGACCATCTCGCCCGTGTACTTCACGCTGGCGGCGTCGAGATCCTCGATCAGCTTTGGATCGTCGATGCGCGTCGTGTTGAACGCACGGCCGCCGTTGGTGTCGCGTTTGTACGTGCCGCGGATTGTCTGGTCGCCGACGAATACTTCCGCAACCTGGCCGGCACGGACCGCCTGCTTGAACTCGCTGTAGGAGATCTGACGCCCGGGCGGCGCCATGAACCACGCCTGCGCGAGCGCAAGCAGAAAGAGGAGGCCGAGGACGTACCACACCGCCCCGCCCGGACGGCCGGGCGCAAGCGAGCGCCGATCGCCGGGACGCCGGTCCCGTGGATTCATCCCCGGAGGAATTCTTGAGTTTGCCATTCGTTCTTGGGCCGGCTGAAGCCGGCCCCTACGTCATGCGACAGCTTTGCTGCCTGCCTTTTCGAACGTCAGTTCATTGTCGCCGACGTCGACTATGACGCGATCACCTTCGTGGAAGTCCCCCTCCAGCACGCGCATCGCGAGCGGATCGAGGACGCGGCGCTGAATAGTCCGCTTCAGCGGCCGCGCGCCATACATCGGATCGTAACCTTCGCTGACGATGAAGCGCTTGGCGGCTTCGGTTAGTTCTACATGAATTTTCCGATCCTCGAGTCGTCTTAACAGACTGTGCACCTGGATGTCGATGATCTGCTTCATGTGCTCGAGGCCGAGCGAATGGAAGAAGATGATCTCATCCACGCGGTTGAGAAATTCCGGCCGGAAGTGCTGGCGAAGCGCATCCATGACCTGCCGTCGCACACCTTCATTCATTTCGCCCGATTCGGCGATGAACTGACTGCCGAGATTCGAGGTCATGATCACTACGACGTTCTTGAAATCGACCGTTCTCCCTTTGCCGTCGGTCAACCGCCCGTCGTCGAGCAGCTGGAGCAGCACGTTCAGCACCTCAGGGTGCGCTTTTTCGACTTCGTCGAACAGGACGACCGAGTACGGCCGCCGCCGCACCGCCTCGGTGAGCTGTCCGGCTTCTTCATATCCAACGTATCCGGGAGGCGCGCCGATCAACCGCGAGACCGTGTGCTTCTCCTGGTACTCGGACATGTCAATCCGAATCATTGCGTGCTCGTCGTCGAACAGGAATTCGGCGAGCGCACGCGCCAGCTCGGTTTTCCCGACGCCCGTGGGCCCAAGGAAGATGAAGCTGCCGAGCGGCCGGTTTGGATCCTGCAACCCCGCGCGCGCACGGCGCATCGCGTTCGACACTGCCCGGATCGCCTCGTCCTGACCGACGACGCGATGATGCAGACGTTCCTCCATGTGAATCAGCTTCTGGATTTCTCCTTCCATCAGCCGGCTCACGGGGATGTTCGTCCACTTGGCGACGACCTCCGCGATGTCCTCTTCGTCGACTTCTTCTTTCAGCATCCGCGGGCCCTTCGGCGCCCCTGCGCCGCCGGCATCTGCCTGCTGAAGCCGTTTTTCGAGCTCGGGAATGCGGCCGTACTGGAGCTCAGACGCTTTCGCGTAGTCGCCGGCACGCTGTGCCACAGCGAGCTCGTTGCGCGCATCCTCGAGTTGCTGTTTCAGATCGCTGGTCCCCTTGATGGCGCTCTTTTCGTGCTCCCACTGCGCCTGAAGACGTGACTGTTCTTCCTTCAGATTGGCGAGCTCTTTTTCCAGCTTTTCGAGCCGCTCGACAGACGCCCGATCCCTTTCCTTGCGCAGCGCCTCGCGCTCGATTTCGAGCTGCATGATGCGGCGCCGCACCTCGTCGAGCTCCGCCGGCATCGAATCGATCTCCATCCGCAGCTTCGACGCTGCTTCATCGATGAGGTCGATCGCCTTGTCCGGGAGGAATCGATCCGTAATGTAGCGGTTCGACAGGACCGCCGCCGCCACCAGCGCAGCGTCCTTGAACTTCACGTTGTGATGAATCTCGTAGCGCTCGCGCAGACCCCGAAGAATGGAGATCGTGTCCTCGACGGTCGGCTCGCTCACCATTACCGGCTGGAAGCGACGTTCGAGCGCGGCGTCCTTTTCGATGTGCTTCCGATATTCATCGATCGTGGTGGCACCGATCGTGTGCAGCTCGCCGCGCGCCAGCATCGGTTTGAGCATCTGCGAGGCGTCCATCGCGCCTTCCGCTGCACCGGCGCCCACAACGGTATGCAGTTCGTCGATGAACAGGATGATCAGTCCTTCGGACTCGGCGATCTCCTTGAGCACCGCTTTCAGGCGTTCTTCGAACTCACCGCGGTACTTGGCGCCCGCAACGAGTGCGCCCATATCGAGGGCAAAAATCCGCTTGTTCTTCAACCCTTCGGGCACGTCGCCGCGAACGATCCGCTGCGCGAGCCCTTCGACGATGGCCGTCTTGCCGACGCCGGGTTCGCCGATGAGGACGGGATTGTTTTTCGTGCGGCGCGATAGCACCTGGATGACCCGGCGGACTTCCTCGTCGCGGCCGATGACCGGATCGAGCTTGCCCTTACGTGCGAGATCGGTCAGATCGCGGCCATAGCGGGCGAGTGCCTCATAGGTGGATTCCGGATTTTGCGATGTCACGCGCTGATTGCCGCGGATTTGCGTGAGCGCCTGATACAGCGTGTCCTTGGTGACGCCGAACCGCTTGAGCAGTTGCGCGGCAGGTGAACGTCCGGCCTCGCTCGCAAGCGCGAGCAGCAGGTGTTCGGTGCTGACGTATTCGTCCTGCAGACGTGTGGCTTCAGCCTGTGCGGACTGCACGATCAGGTTCATGCGCGGCGACAGCCGGACGTCGGCGCCGTACGCCTTCGGGAGCGAGTCGAGGAGCTTGCGCGCCTCGGCCGCCACGTTATGCGGATCGAGCGTCATTTTGCGGAGCAGGGACGGGACGATGCCGTTCTCCTGCTCGACGAGCGCGACGAGCAGATGCTCGGGCGTGATTTCCGCGTGGGTCCCTTCAGACGCCAGGTTCTGCGCGGTCATGACCGCTTCCTGCGCCTTCTCGGTAAATTTATTCAGATTCATTTCCGTGTTCTTCCTGCGAGCTGCTCACCGCCGACTGCCGACTGCTCACGCGGCGCTATGCTTGCTGGCGGCGCCGTCGCCAAGTTTCGCGAGCGCCTCGTAGTGCGAGCGCTCTTCGGGCGTCAGCTGTGTCGGGAGCTGCGCTTCGACGCGCGCATACGCGTCGCCCTTGTCCTCGTTCTTGTTGACCGTCGGCATTCCGTAGCCCTTTAGACGAAACACCTGTCCGTTTTGTGTCAGCGCCGGAATGCGCAGCCGTACAGCCTTGCCTGCAATCGTCGGCACTTCGACCTCGCCACCAAGGGCGGCGGTCGTGACCGGCAGCGGCACCTTCACGTAGACGTCGCGTCCCTTCCGCTCGAAGAGCGGATGGGGTGCAAGCCGTACGCGCAAATACAGATCGCCGGATGCGGCACCGCCGGTGCCAGGTTCGCCTTCGCCCGAGATGCGAACGCGTGAGCCATCGCCGACGCCCACGGGAATCCGGACATCGACGGTGCGCGTATGCCCATCGTGCTTCAGTGACAGCCGACGCATCGTGCCGTGATACGCGTCCTCGAGCGACAGTTCGATTTCGTGCTCGACGTCGCGCCCCTTGCGCGTGCGGCTCCGGCCGCGTGTCCCGCCACGCGCCGCGCTCTCGGCGCCGCCGAACCCGCCGCCGAAGAACGTCGTGAAGAAGTCGGAGAACGGGTTCTGATCCCCGAACATCTCCTCCATTTCTTCCTGCGTCATCGTGCGGAAGCCGCCCTGGCCGCCGCCGACGTTGACGTTCCATTGACCGGCAAACGGATTGGGTGCGCCGGTCCGTTCCGCCTGTTCGTAGGCTCGCCAGTTCGCGCCGAGCTCGTCGTATTTCTTCCGCTTGGCGGGATCGCCGAGCACCTCGTACGCCTCGTTGATCTCCTTGAACTTCGCCTCGGCTACCTTGTCGCCGGGATTGACGTCGGGGTGATGTTTGCGGGCGAGCTTGCGGAAGGCCTGCTTGATCTCCTTCTCGGTCGCCGTTTTGCCGACGCCAAGGGTGGCGTAATAGTCTTTGAATTCCACGCTACAGGCCCACCATCTCGTTCAAACGACGGATTTCAGATAACAGCTGCCTCCGCCCCGCGCCCGTGCTCAATGCGTGTTCATCCATCAGCGGTTGAATCCGGTGCACGACCTCGGCGATCGACAGCAGCCGCTGAACTCCGGCAAGGTTGATCCCCAGTTCGTCCACCAAATGCTTGATCAGGCGCAGTCGTTCGAGCTCGTCACGCGAATAGAGACGCATACTCCCGATGGTGCGAGACGGCTGAATCAATCCAAGCCGCTCGTACTTGCGCAGCGTCTGCGGGTGCATCCCCAGGCGCTCCGCCGCCATGCTGATCAGATAAAGATCCTGATTGGAAGGCATACCTACAATTCCCAAGCTGAGTCGTATCAACGCATGACATTACACGATCCGAGTGTAGGACTTGATACGATCCGTGTCAAGGTGATGAGTCGCACCATTGATAGGGTCAGACCCCGATGATGAATGGTGACGGGGTCTGACCCCGGCATTGTCGGACTCGTACTGCAGTCTGTACCCGAGCCAGACTCATCACCTCGCAAGGTAGGATCGTAGCCCTTCGATGGATGTCACCGGGTCCGATCTTCTGACGGTCGGGCTGCTCGTCGCCCTCGAGGCGATGCTCAGCGCCGACAACGCGCTCGTCATGGCGGTGATGGTGCTGGGGCTGCCGCGGCGTCAGCACAAAAAGGCACTTCGCTACGGTCTGGTCGGCGGCTTCGCAATGCGAATCATCGCAACGCTGCTGGCTGTCTACCTGATTCGAATCGCGTGGGTGAAGTTGGTCGGTGGACTTTACCTGCTGTACTTGACCTATTCACACTTTTTCGGTCACCGGGAGGAAGGTGTCGATCGACGGGCGCCGCCTCCAGCCCGGCCGATGTTCGGCTTGTCGGCGCTTTGGGCGACCATCGTCCGCGTCGAACTCGTCAACCTGGCGTTCTCGATTGATTCGATCCTGGTTGCGGTCGCGATGTCACCGAAGACGTGGGTTGTCATTACCGGCGGCATTCTCGGTATCGTCGCGTTGCGGCTCGTCGTCGGGCAGCTCATCTCGCTCGTGCAGAAGTATCCGACGCTCGTCGACGCGGCCTTCATGATCATCGCGTGGGTCGGCGTGAAGCTCGGCCTGGAGTATTTCAACGCGGTGGGCTACATCCATTTTGAAGTTCCGCAGTCCGTGTCGCTCGCGCTCATCATCGTCATCTTCGGCGCGGCCTATCTGTACGCTCGCGCCAAAGGTCCCGTCGAACACGCAATGGATCCGATGGAGGAGAAAGCGGCGGAACTGTTGACTTCAGAGGAAGAAAACCCAAAACCCAAATCCCAAATCCCAAATCCCAATTAAGTGTGATCGGGATTTTCGATTGGGATTTCTTGGGATTTGGGTTTTGGGATTTGGGCTTTGGGATTTACCTGCGTCCAGCAGGAACCAGTTGCACTTCTCGCCGCTGGCCGTTGCGCGTGAAGACGACTTTCACCGGCGTGTCGGGTTTCAGCAGCTCCAGTGCAAACGTGTAGTCATAAATGTTGGTGATGGACTGTCCTGCGATTTCGGTGATGATGTCACCCTTCATCAGACCCGCTTTTTCCGCAGGACCACCTCCAACAACTCCCGCCAGCAGCAGGCCTTTCGCTTCCGTCGTGTAATCCGGAATCGTGCCCGTCGTAACGCGTACGCCGGCGAGTGTGGCGCCGGTCTGCGGTGGATCGACTTTGGTGAATGCAGGCGGCACGTCGACGTTGGCCACCGCCTGGATGACGGCGACGGCAAAGTCGACGATGCGATCGAGGTCCTCGTAGTTGATCTTGTCGGCGGTGTCGCTCGGACGGTGATAGTCGGGATGCGACCCCGTCGTGAAGAAGAGCGTCGGAATGCTCGCCTGGTTGAAGTTGGAACTGTCGGTCGGCTGATATGGATCCGGCGAGATGTTCAGATCGAACCCGGCAGCGACATTCGCGCGTTCGAGTATGCGCCCCCACACGTCGCTGCTGTCGGTTCCGTCCGCGGCCAGCCGGTTGTTCTGCATCCGGCCAACCATGTCGAAATTGAGGTAGGCGGCCACTTCGGTCAGCGGCACGGGCGGGTTCATGATGAACGCGTTTGAACCGACGAGGCCGATCTCCTCGCCAGACCACAAGGTGAACATGATATTGCGGCGCCGCGTCGGCTGCTTGGCGAGCGCCTCGGCGATTGCGAGAACGGCCGCAGTGCCCGAGGCGTTGTCGTCAGCACCGTGGTGAATCTGTCCCGCTTCGTCTTTGTTGGCGAGAGAAGTCCCACGCGTGCCGTGACCAAGATGGTCGTAATGGGCGCCAACGACGATCCATCCCTTGCCGGGATTCGGGAGTCGGGAGTCGGGATTCGCGGGCAGATACGCAATGACGTTGCGGCCCGTTTGCCGCTCACGCATCACCTTCGTCGTCAAGTCGACCGGGGAGGGGAGCGTGAATCCGGCGACATGCGGATTACCGGAGTCGAGTTCCTCCTGAGCAGCCGCCAGCGATTTTGGCGCGCCGGCAAACAGCGCGTTGGCGACGGCGCCACTGATGGTCACGGCAGGAATTCCGGAGCCCGAGAGCGCGGTGTCCGAGGTCATGCGGAGCGTCTGACCCGCATTTGGTGACCGCGGTCCGATGACGATGAGAAGTCCCTTGGCCCCGTGTTGCCGGGCGGCGAGCGCTTTGTACCGCAGATCGGAATAGCGGGCGAGGGTGGCCTTGGTCTTCGCGTCGGTATCTTCGGGGAAGTAATGGAGAACGAGCACGATCTTGTCTTTGACGTCGAGGCCGGCGTAGCTGTCATAGCCGAAGTTCTGAGACTCGGGAACGACGAGGCCGTATCCGGCGAACACGACCGGTCCGTTGACCGTCGCGTCGTCTGAGAAAGAGAGCGCCTGCACCTGCTCGGTGCCGCGAAACGCCTGTGTGGAGTTGCCGGTGCCGTGACGCGTCAGTGTGGATCCGCCGTCGCGCGTGCCCGCGGTGAACTCGAACGGCATGAACATGTCGCGGTGCCCGGGCAGCGGCTTCGCGCCGGCGCGCGCCAGCTGCATCGCGATGTAGTCGCCGGCCAGTCGCTCTCCAGGGGATCCTGTATCGCGTCCCTCGAGCCGGTCCGACGCCAGGAACTCCACCGCGGCACGGGTCCGCGACGCAACAGCCGTCTGCTGGGCGCTGACAGTTGTGGAAAGCAGGAGAGCAACAAGCAGAATGCGTTTCATAAACTGCGTACCTTGAGTCGAGTCGTACCCCGAGTCGGAGTCAGGAACAACCCGTCACCTGACTCTGACTCGCGCACGAGCCGTTACCTGACTCCGACTCGCAACGGCGCGGCTTTCAACGCCTCGAGCGCCTTCTCGTGATTCCACTGCGCGAGGAAGATCTGTCCTTCGCTGCCGCCCGCTCGCGTCGACGTCCACGCGAGCTGACGGCCATCGGGCGACGGGACCGGGAGGCCATCAAAGCCATCGGCGTACGTGATGCGCACGGGCTCCTTCTTCCCCTCGATGTCGACCATGTACACCTCGAAATTTTCGAACCCGAGCTTGTTTGATGCGAAGAGGATGTATTGGCCGGACGGGTGGATGTAGGGCGCCCAGCTCATCGCGCCGAAGTCCGTAATCTGGCGGACGTCGGTGCCGTCGGGATTCATCGTGAACACATTTGCGATCAGTCCACTGGTATCGAAGCGCCGCCAGATGATTCGTTTTCCGTCAGGCGAGAAGAACGGGCCGCCGTCGTAGCCGGGCACATTCGTCAGCCGCTTCTGCCCGCTTCCGTCCGCGCGCATGATGTAAATCTCGGCGAAGTAGCTCGGATCGACTTCGAGTTGCTTCTGTTCCTCACCACTCAGCGTCCGGTTGTACGCGTCGCGCATCGAGGTGAACGCGATCCATTGACCGTCAGGAGAGTAACTCCCTTCCGCGTCGTACCCGCGCGCGTTGGTCAGCCGCGTGTAGGTCGGTGGAGCGGAGGACGTCGCCCCGGGTTTGTAGGTGTATATGTCGAACTCGGGGTCGTAATCCCAGGAATAGCGGCGCTGCTTGCCCGACGCGCGGAAGTCGAGCTCCTCCTGCTGATACTGCTTCGACTTCGGATCGTGATGCGTCGACGCGAACTCGATTTCGTTCGTTCCCGGCCGGAAGAAGGAACACGTCGTCTTTCCATAGCCGGGCGAGATACGCGTGGTGTCGCCGGTCGTCAGGTCGAGCGCGTAGATCTGGTAGAACGGATTGCCCGGCTCGCGTTCGCTCTGAAAGACGAGCTTCTTGCCGTCAGGTGACCAATACCCTTCGCCGGCGCGGCGGCCTTCGACCGTCAAACGGCGAATTCGGGTGAGGAAATCGGATTCGTGACTCTCGGAAGGGCGAATCGCGCCCGTTTGGGGGGCAGTCTGAAGAGTCGCCCCGACACTACCGAGAACCAGCAGGAGGGCCGTAAGGCCAACGCGCTTCATCACGCGCAAAGGTTAGCATTTATCCGTGAGGTCGTCCGCACTTCGCCGCCTGTCCCCCCGCGAGTGGATCATCGCCGTTGGTGGCGCGCTCGTCATCGTTGGTGCGGTGATGGTCTGCGTCTGGACGGGTCGCCACGCCGCTGCAATCTATCACCTGAACCGTGGTGTTGGCGGAACAACGTTCTACGACGCGATGGGGCGGGAATGGTTTCCCCTGGACGAGCAGCGCCTCGACGTCCCTTTTGAGCAGATCTCGACCAATTTCAAGGATGCGGTAATCGCCGTCGAAGATCACCGTTATTACGCACACTTCGGCATCGACCCGATTGCTGTGACGCGTGCGGCCGTCTACAACCTGCGCTCAAGTGAGGGGACCCAGGGCGGGAGCACCATCACGCAGCAGCTTGCCCGAACGCTCTACCTCTCCAACGCAAGGACCTTCGCCCGGAAGGCTCAGGAAGCGGCGCTCGCGGTGATGCTGGAAGTCTTCCTGAGCAAGAAGGAGATCCTCGAGCTCTATTTCAATCGCGTGTATCTGAGTGGTGGCATCTACGGCGTCGAGTCGATGTCGGAAAAGCTGTATGGGAAACCGGCGTCGAACCTGACGCTTGGCGAGGCGGCCTTGATCGCGGGCATCATCCGCGCGCCCGCCGCATATTCGCCGTGGACGCACTTCGATAACGCGCGCCGCAGAAGCTTCGTCGTCCTGCAGCGGATGCGCGAGGAGAGGAAGATCACACCCGAGCAGGAGCAAGCCGCGCGCGCCGAGCAGATCCACATCCGTCCGCTGACGGCGGTGTCGAAGGCGCGTTACGGCTACGCCAAGGAATTTCTCCGGCAGCAGTTCCGCGATATCTATGGCGGCGACAACCCGCCTGACTGGAAGGTCTACACCAGCTTCGTCCCCCAACTCCAGGACGCCGCGGAAGCCGCGGTCCGCAACGGTCTGAAACAGCTGGGCGGCGGAAATCTGCAGGCGGCGCTCGTCGCGATGGATCCCAGCACCGGTAACATCCTTGCGATGGTTGGCGGCTCCGACTTCACGACCGCGCCCTATAACCGGGCGGTCCGCAGCCGGCGCCAGCCGGGCTCAGCGTTCAAGCCGTTTGTCTATTCCGTCGCGCTCGAGAGCGGGATGTCGCCGGTTTCGACGATCAGCGGCATCCAACAGGTCGCGGTTCATGCACCGGAAGGGGTATGGATTCCTCGTGACGAGCGCGCCAGCGAAGAGGAAACGCTGACGCTGCGTGAAGCGCTGTTCGAATCGAACAACGCCGCAGCGGTGCTGCTGCAACAGCACGTGGGGTCACGGCCGATCCTGCGGCTCGCCAACGATCTCGGTGTCCCGAATCAACCTGATGTCCCGTCGCTGGCGCTTGGCAGCGGTCTCGTCACGCCGCTCGAACTGACGGCAGCCTACGCCGTGTTTCCGACCCTCGGTTATCGCGTGCGACCGCGCGGGCTTATCGAGGTCCACGACGCCGACGGCGATCTCGTGCATCGCACCAATATCGAGAGCGAGCAAGTGCTCTCACCACAGGTTTCGTTTCAGATGCTGACGATGCTCGAGGACGTCATCGATCGAGGCACTGGCGCCGCCGCCCGCACGCTTGGCGTACATGGTGCCGTCGGCGGCAAGACGGGAACCACGAACGATTACCACGATGCCTGGTTTGTTGGTTTCAACTCTGCGGTCGTTGCTGGTGTCTGGGTCGGCTACGACCAGCCGACACGTATCCGCCAGGGCGGTACCGGAGCACGCGTCGCGCTCCCAATCTGGGCGGATTTCATGCGCCGCTCAGCACAACGGCTGCCGGCGCACGCGTTCGAACCGCCCGGTGACATGCGAAGCGAGGACCTCTGCCACATTTCCTACCTGCGTCCTGTCGAGGGTTGTCCTACCTACACGGAGTACTTCAAGGAAGGCGACGAGATCCCCTCGCGCCTGTGTACGATTCATCAGGGGACGATCAAACAGCGGGTTCAGCGCGCCGTGCAGGGGATCTTCGGTGCGATAGGGAAGGGCCTCAAGGGCATTTTCAAGAAGTAGAACCGACTCGCGTCCTCGCGCGTCCAAGGTAAAATCGACGACTTATGCAACGGACATTTCTCTTGGTGTTCGTGTGTACTGCAGCGCTCGCCTGCGGAGGCGGCGGACAGCAGGGTGGACCAGGTGGTGCAGGGACGGCCGGTGGCCGTGGTGCCTTTCCCGCGATGGACGTCAAGACGATCACCATCGCCCCGAAACCGATTCCGCAGACAAGCGAGTTCGTGGCAACCATCAAGTCGCTACGATCGACAAACATCCAGCCGCAGGTGGAAGGGTTCGTCCGTCAAATCATGGTGATGGCCGGCGACCGCGTCCGCGTGGGCCAGCCGCTCGTCCAGATTGACCCCGAAAAGCAGCAGGCCACGGTTTCGGCAACGCAATCCCAGCGTACCTCGCGCGAAGCGGACCTCGAGTTCGCGCGGCAGCAACTGGCGCGCATGCAGAAGCTGTTCGACGCGGGCGCCGTAAGCCGCGCGGAGCTCGAGCAGGCCGAAACCGCCGTCAAGACGGCGCAGGCGCAGCTGGAAGCCGTCAACTCGCAGATTCGCGAGAACGAAGTGCAGCTGCAGTACTACCGCGTGACTGCGCCTGCCGATGGCATCGTTGGCGACATCGAGGTCCGTCAGGGTGATCGTGTGACGCCGTCGACGCTGATCACGACCATCGACGCGCCGGAAGGTCTCGAAGCCTACATCAACGTGCCGCTCGAGCGTGCGACGAGCCTGCGTCCAGGTCTCACCGTGGAATTGCTCGATACCGCCGGTACCGTCATCGCGAGCAATCCCATCACGTTCATTGCGCCGCGTGCCGACGACGCGACGCAGTCGATTCTTGTCAAGGCGACCCTTCGCACCCGGCCGCCGGGGATCAGGGTTCAGCAATACGTGCGCGCACGCATTGTCTGGAGCACCGCGCCAACAATTGCGGTGCCGGTTGTCGCAGTAAATCGCATCAGCGGCCAGTACTTCGTCTTCGTGGCGGAGCAGGGGCGCGGCGGCTTCGTGGCCCACCAGAAGCCGGTGACGGTTGGCGATCTCATCGGGGACAGCTACATTGTGCGCAGCGGCGTCAAAGAAGGCGAAAAAGTAATCGTGTCAAATATTCAGAAGCTGCAAGACGGGGTGCCGGTCAAGCCTGAAGCCTAGTGCCTGATACCTGATACCGACCGCCCCTGAAACCCTGACACCTAAACCTGACTGAAGGCCTATGTTCGTCAACACCTTCATCCGCCGTCCGATTCTCGCAACCGTCTGCTCACTCGTCATCGTCCTGGCGGGCGTGCTCGCGATTCCGCAGATGCCAATCGCGCAGTATCCGCAGGTAGCACCGCCGACGGTCAGCGTGACGGCGATCTACACCGGCGCGAACGCCGAGACCGTCGAGACCGCCGTGACCACACCGCTCGAGCAGGCGATCAACGGTGTCGAGGGGATGCTCTACATGACCTCCTCGAGCACCAACAGCGGCGCGAGCCAGATTGTGGTCACGTTCGACACCACGCGGGACCCCGACATTGCAGCCGTTGATGTGCAGAACCGCGTCAACCAGGCCGTTGCCCGGCTGCCTGCTGAAGTCCGCGCGCTCGGCGTCACCGTCCAGAAGTCCGCCACGAACTTTGTGATGGCCGCCGGCGCGTACGCGGAACAGGGCGAATACGACTCGCTATTCCTGACCAATTACATCGACGTTTATGTGAAAGACGCGCTGAAGCGGGTGCCTGGCGTCGCCGACATCTTCATCTTCGGCGCCGGCAACTACTCGATGCGTGTCTGGCTCGATCCCGTTCGTCTCGCGGCGCGACGTCTCACCGCGGGCGATGTCGTCAACGCACTACGCGAGCAGAACGTCAACGTCGCGGCGGGGAGTGTTGGCGACTCGCCGGCACCGGCAGGGCAGACGTATCAGCTCAGCGTCCGGGCGGCCGGCCGCCTGCACGAGCGCTCCGAGTTCGACAACATCATCGTCAAGGCTGGGGACGAGGGCGCGCTCGTCCGACTGGCCGACGTCGCGAACGTCGAACTCGGCGCCGAAAGCTACGGATCTGTGCTGCGGTTCAAGGGGCGCGACGCGGTCGGCTTCGGCGTCATCGCGCTCCCCACAGCCAACGCGCTCGACGTCAACAACGGGGTGATGGCCGAGCTGACGCGCCTCTCCAGGTCGTTTCCGCCGGGTCTCCAGTACGCCGTTGCGTTCGATACGACGACCGTCGTGCAGGAATCGATCAACGAAGTGCTCAAGACACTCGCCATTGCCGTGGCGCTCGTCGTCCTCGTGATGTTCCTGTTCCTCCAGAGCTGGCGCGCCACGTTGATCCCGACCATCACGTTGCCAGTGTCGTTGATCGGGGCTTTTGCGTTCGTCCATCTGCTTGGCTTCTCGATCAACACGCTGACGCTCTTTGCCATCGTCCTCGCGACCGGCATCGTCGTCGACGATGCGATCGTCGTGATCGAGAACATCGAACGCCACATCCAGGAGTATCGGAAGGGTGCCGCCGAGGCGGCGGCAGACGCGATGGGCGAGGTGTTCAGCGCCGTGATCGCGACGGCACTCGTGTTGATCGCGGTTTTCGTTCCCGTCGCATTTTTCCCCGGCACAACCGGGCGGCTCTATCAACAGTTCGCGCTGACGATCGCGTTCGCCGTCGCTATCTCCGCCTTCAACGCGTTGACGCTTACGCCGGCGCTGTCGGCCTTGTTGCTCAAGCACTCGCAGCACGGGAAGGGAGCGTTCTTCCGCGGTGTGGAAAACGTGATTCATGGCGGCACCGGCCTGTACATCTGGTCCGTACGGGGACTGATGCGGGTGCGCTGGGCCATGGTCGTCGTCTTCGCTGCGTTACTGGGTGCCACCTACTTTGTCTACACGCGTCTGCCCCAGTCGTTCTTCCCTGAAGAGGATCCCGGCTACCTGATGACGATCGTGCAGGCGCCGGCCGGCGCCTCGCTGCAGTACACGGCGAACGTGACCAAGGAGGCGGAAGGCATCCTGGCGAAGGTGCCCGAAGTCGAGGCGGTGTTCTCGGTGGCCGGCTTCAGCTTCGCAGGGAGCGCGCCGAACCAGGGGCTGATCTTCGCAAAACTGAAGGAGTTCGACCAGCGGCCGGGTGACGAGCATCGACTGCCGGCCATCCTGGCGCGTCTGCGCGGCCAACTCTTTGGGATTCAGAACGCGTTCGTCATCCCGTTTGCGCCACCGTCGATTCAGGGCCTGGGCCAATTTGGCGGGTTCACCTTTGAAGTGCTCGATCAGGGTGGCGCGACCAACATCCAGAACCTTGCCGGGGCGACATTCGGCATCATCGGTGCGGCGCAGCAGTCGCAACGGGTGACGGGGCTCTTCAGCTCATTTACCGCCAACGATCCGCAGCTCGCCGTCGACATCGATCGCGAGAAGGCGAGAAGCCTGGGCCTGCCGATCAGCGAGATCACCAACGCGATGCAGATCTACCTTGGATCCGCATACGTCAACGACTTCGACTTCAACAACCGCGCGTATCGCGTCTACGTGCAGGCGGACAAGCAGTTCCGGGCGGATCCCAAGGCGCTCGGGCAGTACTACGCGCGCACCAACAACGGCGAGATGGTGCCGCTGGCGAGCGTCGTGCGCGTGCGCGAGACAACCGCGCCGCAGGTCATCAGCCACTTCAACCTGTTCCGCTCCGCTGAAATTGCCGGCTCCGCGGCGCCTGGCTTCAGCTCCGGGCAGGCCATTCAGGAGATGGAACGACTCGCCTCACAGGCGCTCCCTCAAGGCTTTGGCTACGCGTGGTCGGGCATTTCGCTCGAGGAGATCAAAGCCGGCCGCCAGTCGGCGTACATCTTCGGCATCGCCATGCTGCTGGTCTACCTGACACTTGCCGCGCAGTACGAATCGCTCGTTCTGCCGTTCATCGTCCTTCTCGGTGTGCCGCTCGCCGTTCTGGGGGCGCTCTCGGCGCAGTGGCTGCGCGGACTGCAGAATGACCTCTACTGCCAGGTCGGTCTCGTCATGCTGATCGGGCTCGCCGCGAAAAACGCCATTCTGATCGTCGAGTTCGCGGAACAGCTCCGCGCACGAGGACTCTCGATCATCGATGCTGCGGTCGAAGCCGCACGCATCCGGCTGCGGCCGATTCTCATGACGTCTCTCGCGTTCATCCTCGGCGTGATGCCGCTCGTCTTCGCAACGGGCGCAGGGCAGGAGGGGCGGCATTCGGTCGGCACCGCCGTCGCGGGCGGAATGTTGTTCGCGACCTTCCTGAACATCCTGTTCATCCCGATTCTGTATGTCGTCATCCAGACGCTGCGTGGAGGGAGAAGCATCGTCGCCCGGGAGGGCAACGCGAATGCGTAGTCTGCTCACAGGTCTGCTGTTCCTCGCTGGATTTCCGTCGTTGGCGCTGGCACAACCACTCGAACGCCTGACCTTTGTGCAGGCGGTCGAGCGGGCGATCAGCAACAATCCGACGATTGCGCAGGCAGTCGCCGGCATCATGCGCGCGGAGGGAATCCTTCAGCAGGTTCGCTCGTCGTCGCTTCCCGCGCTTGGCCTGGCGATGACGACGACCGTCACCAATCCCGTGAAGTTTGATCAGGTGAGCGTCGTTCCTATCGTGCAGACGCAGACGATACCTACATTGGGCGTGCCGATACTGACACCCGTTGCCTGGGCGCAGCGCAATCAGGCAGGCGATCAGGTCGTGGTTGCGCAGAAAAACGAACGGAACGTTCGTCAGCAGATTGCCGTTGCCGCCGCGCAGAGTTATCTCGCGATCATCGCGCGCCGGCGCGTGTTCGACCTCAATACGCGCGCGCGAGACAACGCGCGCGCGCATTTCATGTTCGCGAACCAGCGCTTCCAGGGCGGCATCGGCAGCCGACTGAACGCACTCCGTGCTGAGCAGGAGATGTTGAGCGACGAGACTCGCGTCGAGGAAGCGCTGCTCCTGATCCAGCTCGCGCAGGAAGCCCTGGGTGTCTTGGTCGGCGCAAATGGACCCGTCGACGCGGTGGACTATCCCGTGTTTGATGTCCCGGACGAACTCGGACAGCTGACGAATCGCACGGACATCCAGCTGGTGATGGAGCGTGAGAGGGCGGCGCAGCGCGTGTACAGCGACTCATGGAAGGACCGCTTGCCTTCATTGAACTCCGCTTTTACGCCATCGGTGCTCGAGCCACCAGGCGCGTTCGCAAAGACATTTTCGTGGCGGGCCGCGGTTGTCTTTGCCGTCCCGCTCTTCGACAGCGGCTTTCGCTCAGGAGAGGCCGCTCAACGGCTGGCCGATCTGAACGTCATCAAGTTCGAACGAGCGAATCTCGAACGGCAAGGCGCCTCCGAGATTCGCACCGCCCGAGACGCCGTCGCCTCGACAACACGCGCGTTCACCTCTGCGCAGCTGGCCACCGACCGGGCGAACCAGGTGGTGCAGATTACCGATGTCGCGTTCCGCGAAGGGGCCTCGACCAACATCGAAGTGCTCGATGCGCAGCGACAGGCGCGCGACGTCGAAACGCAGGCGGCCATTGCGGAGGATGCGTTGAAGCGGGCGCAGCTCGATCTGCTGGTGGCGCTGGGACGATTCCCGCAATAACCACGAAGGCCGCTTACGCGGCATTCACCGAAGCACACGAAAACATTTGATTGTTCTTCGTGTGCTTCGTGCCACGTGCCCGAAGGGCGCCTTCGTGGTCCAACCTACTCCTTGATGACAGTCGTGCCGCTGCCGCGCGCTGCCATCACGATGATGAGAATCAGCAGCACCAGTGCGATGGCGCCAATGGCGAGCCAGACTGGACTTGCCCACCACGCCCCGCCGCCGCCGCTATGCGTATTGATATCGACATCGATCTTGCCCTGTGCGGGCTGACCCTGCGCCAGCGCGAGCGCCGGCACGGCCAGCGGTCCAAGACACATCACCGCAATGAGCGCGAGAGGCGCGATCAGGAATCGCATGGAAGGTCCTCCTCCTCCTGCTCAGGTCGTCACGACCGAGCTATCAGTTCCCTGCAAAAGATGTGAGCTGATCTGGGGCTGAAGCGGTGGGCTGGACAGGGCCGGCTGAAGCCGGCCTACGCACCCAGCATTGGAGCCGGCCCCTGCGGACCGAAGAGGCGATCGTAGGGGCCGGCTTCAGCCGGCCCAACCTAACGATCCGCGACCTGAATGTTCTGACGGATCCGGCGGAAGGCGTCCTGATACGTCCCCGCGTCCTGACGCGGCGCGACGCCGATCACGTAGAGCAGTCCACCATTGCGCAGCTCGGTGGTCGAAAGCGAGATGTACTCAGGCTGACCGGTCACTTCTGAGACGTTCGCGAGGTCGACCGTAATCCCGGAGCGTCCGGCCACCGTTTCGTTGCGCGCACGCCCTGACTGCTGCAGATCGGGATTCGACTGCGCGAAATTGCGAAGTAGCGAATTGGTGTCGCGCTGAAGATCGCCTGTACCCTGCGCGACCCCGACCTCGACACCGTGGGTGAATGCGCTGCCGCCGTTATTGCCGGAGAAGTACGCGCCGTCTGGCGCATAGGTGACCGAGTTGCTGGCGCTCTGCACCGGACCCCAATTCGCCGGGACGGCGACGCGCATCCCGTTGCTCGGCTGATAGGTGCGATAACTGCCCGACGGCGGCGCAACGTTCACCGCGCGCCCGGTGGTGCCGGTCGGTTGTCGCCGCTGAGTCTGCTGCTGGATTTCCTTCGCCGTCGGCGCGGGCGACATTCCCTTCAACCGCGCCTGCGCGCGCTGAAACTCCGGCGTGTCGCCGTAGGGATTGTTCGTCGCGTTGAGCAGCTTCGCTTCCTGCAGCATCCGCTGTTCGCGGTTACCCGGGTTCGGGTGGTCGCTGAGCCACTCGGGACCGCTGCCACCTTGCTGGGCGAGCGTGCGGAACATGTTCGCCATACTCTGCGGGTTGTAGCCCGCACGCGCCATGAGCTGCACGCCGAGGATGTCGGCCTGGCTCTCATATTCGCGGCTGAACTTCATGAAGTACGTGCTGATTCCGAAGTTCGAGCCCTGCGCGATGAGGCTGCCCGCGGCACCGCCGACGATCGCGCCGAGGACTTGGCCGGCAACCGCGCCGATCTCGTACTTGGTCGCTTTCGTCGCCTGCGCGGTGCCGTGGCGGAGCAGGACGTGACTCAACTCGTGGGCCATGACACCCGCGATCTCGCCTTCGTCATGCGCCGCCTCGATCATCCCGCGATTCACGAACATCGGTCCGCCGGGGAGCGCGAACGCGTTGATTTCCTTCTGGTTCACGACCCGGAACGTGTAGCGGAATTCCGGATGCTGATACTCACCGGGAATCGCCCGGACGAGACGTTGTCCGATCCCCGAGAGGTACTCCTCGACGGAGGGGTCGTTCAACAACGGGAGTTCTTTCTGTACCTGTTGCGCCGCTTCCTGTCCCAGCTTCACATCGTCGGCCGGGCTGTACTTGTTCGGCGTCGGCGCGACGATGTGCGTTTGTGCCGACGCGGAGCCGAGCGCAACCGTAAGCAGAAGGATCGGAAGTAAACGTGCGTGGTGGCGAAAAGTGGACATGGCTGAACTCATGGCGCCAAGTAGTGCAATGACATTGCCGATTGCCTTCCCTTCAAGGGCGACAGCAACTTAATACCTTAGAACCAACCCCGCCGTCAGACGCCAGAAGCTCAGCTTTGTGCCCCCTATTGTGACCGCTCCTGACGCGTCGTCCGTAAGATTTTTGAAGTGGCGGAGCTCAAATCTCGCGCCCGCCCGAGGAGACACAAACCCGATGACCCCGCCCCCGATATCGAGTCCAAGCAGGTTGCTCTTGGTATCCAGCAGGCCTACCTGGGTGGTGACCCGGGCGTGCATCAGCCCGACACCCGACACGATGTACGGACGCAATGATTCCTGCGTGATGCCCCTCGGCACCGCGATGATCACGTTGCCCGTGAGTGTCGTCACCGCACTGCCCGAAATGGTCTGCCGCTCACCTGGTCCGAAAAACTGTGGGGTCTGATCGATATCGGCTTCAACACCGAAGAAACCGTCGCCGAGGAGCATCGTCGACGCGCCGAAGGTCACCTTCTTTTCACCGACGGTCGTTTCGCCAAGAGCGATGCTCGTGTTCCCCGCGAACTTTATTCCGATGAACGGAACGATCAGAAGATCCGTCTGAGCGCGTGCGGGCGCGGGCCCGAGCAGAAGTAATCCCGCGGCGCAAGTGGCGACTCTGCATCGCCCCAGAGCCGGCAGGATCCAGTCCGTCCTAGCCAATGAACAGGCGGAGGAAAGTCCTGGCGAAGAGCGAAGAAGTGACGTCGCCGTCCTGCAGCGAGAACGGCGCGCTGAGGCCGTCGCTGTTGGCGAGCAGAATCAGCGTCAGGTGCCGGTCGGGCACCTTGAGGATGAGTGACGAGTACGCGCCCGGCATGTTCCCGAATTGCCAGACGATTTTCTGACCGTTGTAGTTCTGCACGAACCAGCCGAGGCCCGTCGGCATGCCGGACTGATTGCTCCACATCATCGCCATCGAGTCGCGGTGGAGCAGCACCGCGCCGTCGATCGCGCTGTCGAACTTCGCGAGATCGAGGACGGTGGAAATCGCGCCGGTAGCCGCGTCAACGGATTTGTTGACGCTCGTGTTCATCGTCGCGGAGCTGCCGCTGACACGGTAGGGAATCGCCAGCCGCCGCAGCACGCCGGTGAATCGATCGAG
>Ga0114129_10002227_pt1 | contig 26748 bp, 25 predicted proteins | sample RhiMetdeltSRZDD1_FD_80071 | JGI IMG/M metagenome (GOLD analysis project Ga0114129, IMG submission 80071) | Populus rhizosphere microbial communities from Tennessee, USA - Rhizosphere MetaG P. deltoides SRZDD1 (version 2) (version 2) | ecosystem: Host-associated > Plants > Roots > Rhizosphere >...
GCACTAGCTGCAAAAAAAGCGCTTGGCAACGGCGCTATTGCCATAACTGCTGATTACAAGACGCTGGCAGATGAAGAACTTGCCGTGGCGTGGCGAGTCGCAAGAGAGATAGGCATTAAACACAAAGTGATTGAATACAATGAGCTTGAAAACACATCCTTTGTAAAAAATGACGCCATGCGCTGCTACTATTGCAGAACAGAGCTTGGACAGCACCTTGCAGAAGAAGCAAGAAGGGAGGGTATATCACTCATTGTTGATGGAACAAATATCGACGATCTGACAGACTACAGGCCCGGCATTAGAGCTCTCCGTGAAAACGGTGTGAGAAGCCCAATGATAGAGCTTAGCATAGGGAAGCTGGAGATACGTGAAATCGCAAAGAGCTTTGAGCTCTCTGTTTATGACAAGCCATCCAATGCATGTCTTGCCTCAAGGATACCGACAGGGAGCGAGGTTACATACGAAAAACTGCAAAGGATTGAGAATGCAGAGATAATAGTCAAGACAATTTTTGGAGTCAGGCAAGTCCGCGTAAGAGATCACGGCGACCTTGCAAGGATTGAAGTGGGCAGAGACGAGTTGCACAAGATGTTTGATATATACAAGCTTTCAATCTTGGACAACAAGCTTAAGGAGCTTACATTCAAGTATGTTTCTATTGATGTAGCAGGCTACAAGACAGGTAAGCTGGTGATTATAGATAGATATGACTGACGACGACGAACATGACTCTCACATTTATTTAGATACTGCCGCATCAACTCCGGTTGCAGATGAGGTGATTGCAGAAATGCTACCATACCTAAAAGAACGGTATGGTAACCCGTCCTCCATTCACAAGTTTGGTAGGGAAACAACTAGAGCGATAAATCTTGCACGAAAAAGGGTTGCAGAGATGATAGGTGCGTCATCCTCCCGTGAGATCACGTTCACATCCGGCGGAACTGAGGCAAATAACCTCGCTCTAAAGGGCACAGCTATGCATGTCAAAAGCAAAATACCCGAAAAGAATATGATAATTATAAGCAGCATAGAACATGATGCAGTGCTTGAGCCATGCAAAGACCTAGAAGACGGGGGCTTTGTCACTATGCATCTACAGGTGACAGACGAGGGATTTGTAAGGCCATCTGAACTGAAAAATGTGATTTCAGATAATAATGTGGCACTTGTCAGTATTATGTATGCAAATAACGAGGTGGGCACAATCCAGCCAATCAAAGAGCTTGTCGAAATTGCGCATCAGGCTGGCGCACTTTTTCATACTGATGCAGTACAGGCTGCAGGAAAACTGCCCTTAAATGTCAAGAACCTTGGAGTAGACATGATGTCCCTTTCATCTCACAAGATAAATGGACCCAAGGGAGTAGGGGCACTTTACATTAGATCCAACCTAAAAATATTGCCGATAATTCATGGTGGAGGACAAGAGTGGTATCTGAGGTCAGGTACAGAGAATGTGCCCGGCATCGTCGGTTTCGGCAAGGCCTGTGAGCTTGCTAACAAAAGGGTGGGGCAATACCAGGAGCATGTGGCTGGCCTGCGCAACTACCTAGTTGAGCGCGTGCTAAAGGAAATACCACGGTCGCGATTGAATGGTTTGCGCACTGAGAGGATCGCAAACAACGCACACTTTACATTCTTTGGAGTGAATGGAGAAGATCTGATAATCAAACTTGATGAAAATGGTATTGCTGCTTCTACAGGATCTGCGTGCTCGGTTAAGAAGCAAAAACAGTCACATGTGCTAAAGGCGATGGGATTTTCATATGAAGAAATTACCGGCTCGCTTCGGCTCAGCCTTGGGATGCACAATACAAAAGATGAAGTCGACAGGGCAGTTGATATTCTATCAAGTGTTATAAAGGAGCTTCGTGAGCTTTCGCCATTTGAGAGCAAATATGTGGCTGAAATGGGTTAAGCAGTAAAATCTTTGGCAGAATGATCCGCAATATGTTCTAAGACTAGAATATATGCTGCTTTGAAACATTTTTGCCAAAATAAAAGAGCTGATGTTTTGCATTGAATAATAATATCAATAATACAATAAATGATACGAATAGCTCTTGTTTCCTTTGCAAGTAGCCTTCCTGTTAATTTTATCACTTCTTTCTTCAGGTAGTTGCCCATAATCAATAAGATGCAGATATTTAGTATAAAGCCAAGGCTGAATTCGAACTAGGGGCGTTTGTCATACTAATACAACAACACCCTTTTCAACTTAGCCGTAGTGCAGGGTTTTTCACCTTCTTTGATATGATTTGTTTTGTTTGAATTTTTTTATCTTACGACATTAAATGTAGTCAAAGGAAGAATAATACGTGTAAAAAGGTCGAGTTCCCGAATTATAGTTTGCCTTCAGCCAAACATGGTAGGCACGACACCATTATTATGGAATGAGAGACTGTAACACTGTAAAAATAGCATAATCAGATTACGTGTATGTTGTGTTGATATGTTTTCTCTTCCAAAAGGGCGAAAAGTAATTCCTGGAAATAGCTCGGAAGTTATTTTCTACTTTTTTATTGTTTTAGCAATAATTGACCTAACTAACTGCATAAGTTCAGTGTGTGTTTCCATATCTTTCTTTCTCATATAGTAGTACAATTCTTCTGTGGCAGCATGATAATCTATGCCTAAATTTTGTGCCAGCTCAAGGGCTATCTGAGACATAATCAGCTTTCTAAGAACGATCTCGCTGCCATAATGGGAGGCATCTCCTAGAAGCTCATTTAGGGTATTCTTGAACTGAGACTCTATGCGCCTATCTTTTGCCTCTCTACTCTTCAACACAAAGGTCAGACCCATTGTTCTCTGTTTCATGTGTACACTTTCCACCATCTCTATAAACTGGTCATTTAATTGATTATTGTCAAGAAGCACTTCTGAAAGCATGTCAGCTGCATCCTGTTCGCTTATCTTCATTTTATTTGCAATTGTAAAAAGGACATGGCAGGCAGCGCAGCCGTTTGATCTAATTAACAAAGGATTTTCATTAACAATTCTAATCTCCCTTTCTGCTATTCGCTCTGCCTCTATCCTTCTCCCGTTATCATCTAAACCTATCATATAGCATAGTGGAATTTCTCTACTAAAAAGACATCGATGAGTGTGCAAAGTTATGCCATATCGCGAAATTCTAGCGACATAATTGCTCTCTTGCTGCACTGTGTGCAATAGATTTCACGCGGAGACAGATATATCGATTATGAAATTTTTAGAGCCTATTATTACTAAAATTTAGTAATTGGTCCTTAGTTTGATAATACTTTATACATTTATTAACCCCCCGACCTTATGTTCTAATTGAACTTTGGATGAGAAGAATTGACGATTTAGACATCAAAATCTTAAGCGAGCTTTCAAAAGACGCAAGCATATCTGTTCCAAAACTCTCTAAGAAAATCAACGTCAATTCGTCAGTAGTTTATAGCAGAATAAAGCGCTTAGTCAAAGGAGGCCTTATCAAGAAATTTACAATTATCATAAATGATGAGGCACTTGGCTTTAGCGTCAAGGCACTCACTGGCATTAATATGGATTCCAAACTAAGAGATAATGTGCTCAGCGAGTTGTTTAGAATCTCCGAAGTAAGAGAAGTAGCTGAAGTCACTGGCAGATTCGATATCTTGGTGACCATGAATGCACACTCCCTTGACGAAATGCATCAATTAATTTCAGAAAAGATTGGACGCATTGAAGGAGTACAAAAGACAGAGACATTCATTGAGATGCGCAAGACAAGCCGCGAGCTGGCGTACCCGACATCGATTGCAAAGTAGAAAAAAGCTTGAAGATATAAATAACTAGTAATTTCACTTTACTATCGACGCTGAGCAATTGACAATACTTAGCCAGATAACAGTTGGCAACAAGCTCAAGGACTATTATGAGCTTACAAAGCCCAAGATCTGGTATCTGCTGGTTTTCACGGCATTTGGAGCAGCGCTTACAGCTTCGTTCCTATTTGATGCCCCTATAACTCTGTTGACCTGGCTGCTTTTACTGGGTGGAGTAGCCGCTGGGTCGGCGGCTGCTGACACCCTCACTGGATACAACGACCGCGACATTGATGCAATAATGGAGCGCACAAAGAACCGACCAATACCGTCGGGGCGGATCTCTCCAAAGAATGCCCTAATCTTTGGGCTGATTTTGGCAGCAATTTCGCTCGCCTGCGCTTGGTTTATCAATATCTGGGCATTTGGTCTGATGGCCTTTGGTCTCTTTGACAACATCCTAGTTTACAGCAAATGGCTCAAGCGAAGAAGCCAGTCAAACATCATACTAGGTGGCTTTTCAGGAGGCGCTCCTGCGCTGATAGGATATATTGCTGTAACGACTCAAAACATTGAGATAGGCCTTGTGATGGCCGGACTTGTTTTCCTCTGGATTCCAACCCACATCTGGAGCCTTGCATTGCACGTCAAAAAGGACTATGCCAAGGCTGACGTGCCAATGCTTCCCGTTGTGTCATCAGAAAAGCGCTCCGTCAGGATCATCGCCGGCACTACATTGATGATGGTGTTGTTCAGTGTACTCCCCTTCTTTTTCAACCACTTTGGCATGATCTATTTAGTTACGGCAAGTACCTTTGGTGTAGCCATGATCGCATTCTCCGTTTGGCTGCTGGTCAAGCCAAGCGAGAAAGCTTCATGGAGTGTGTTCAAGTTTTCAAGCCCCTATCTGACGGCGCTTTTTATTGCCTTCATGGTCGATGCCTTTTTCAAGTAACTTTTCACATTCATACAATATTCTTGCAATGACGACATGTGTCTCAAGCGCAAGGTTGCTGATAGAATATGTAGGACCTAGGGATTTTGTCACGTTTTCTGAAAAGTGACCCTTTGCAAAGCCGCCAATCACAAGGCTGGAATGGTCTACGCTTCGAGCATTTTCAGCCACTTTTTGCGCTTTGCTTTGGACACCAACAGTGGATAGCCCAATAACCATGTTGGGCTTGATCATGTCAATCAGATCTGCAAAGGTGCCATCGGATAATTCCATTAGAATAGTTCCTTCATTGCTTTTGATTACATTGTCTCTGAACAGGCTCACCATTAACCTTTCAAAACGAAAGTATGATTTGGGTATGCGCAGATTGTCTGCAATGGCGATTATCTTGTCATTTATTGTATGAATATAGACCTTGAGCATCATATTCATAAAAAGAGGCGTCGATAGAGCTTCCATTAGCGCAAAATGGGTGATATCTGGTCTGCCTCGCTTCAAGCTATCTGGCAGACGCTTCATTGCGGCGTGGTGATAGCTCCTATCAAGCAGAATTTCTGATGATTTGTGCTGCAGCCGGCGAGAGTGATTCCTTACCGCGGCGTGGCCTGCAATCTCATCTGGGATCGTCTCAAGTGCAGCCTCGGCAATGATAAGCGTTATCGTACTAGTTGGTGTCGATTGTGTCCTATATTAAGGGCTGGCGCCAGCATGTTTTGTAAATATTTCTGCCCTTCTGGCATGCACTAGTTTTTGCACTTCTTTTATAGATAGTTCAAGCTCAATGTCTGCTTCACTTTTATCTTGGGCGGCGACTAAAATTTCACCCGGCCCAAATTTCACCCGGCCGATCTCTATTGGCACCGTTATATGAAGGATCTCAGCAAGAAGATCAAATATGGCAGGATATGTTGCATTATTTTGATATATGTAGGTAGTTGTTCCGTCGCTGGATAACGTGTCTTTTTCAAGCGGAAGAAAAAAGGAAGCAGATGATATTGAATCGATGATCCTGATAGCTAAGCGGGCAAGCTCCACCCGGTCACTTTCATTGGCATTATCTTGTTGTTGTTGTTGTTGTTTGAGCTGTGCATATTTTTTTGCCAGCTCCTCAAGTTCGTCAAGCTTTGCCAATAAGACTAATAGTTTTCCAAATTAAATAACAGTTACCAAGGCTTATCAACCACGCCCGCATACTTTCTGTTATAAAGCATTGAACAAGAAGAAGCAGAGAGTTAAACAAATAGCAAGAGAGCATATTGATGTGCTTGTAGAGCATGCCTTGCATGAGAAGGATGATCATCTTGCCTCGAAACAGGCTCGTCAAGCCAAAATGATAGCAATGCACCAACGCATACGCCTTCCATATGCGATAAGGCAGCTTTACTGCAAAAGGTGCAAGGCCTTTATAATACCAGGTCGGAGCGCTCGAGTAAGGGTCGGCAGGGCAAAAACAAGGGCTTTGAGGATTACCTGCCTAAAGTGTGACTACACCTATCGCAAACTCTTGGTATGGAATAAGGATTTATAGGGGTTAAGGAAATTTCCGAACTACTATATGGCCAAGGTTTATGATGTTCCTGCTGAGAAGCTGATAGCCAAACTGGCTGATCAGCTTAAGAAGGACAAAAAAATAGATCCCCCGACTTGGTCGCAATTTGTCAAGACAGGCTCGCATGTACAAAGGATTCCCCAAAACAAAGATTGGTGGTACATCCGATGCGCTTCTCTACTTAGAAAGATTTACCTTCACGGTCCTCTCGGAATTGCCGACTTGAAAGTTGCCTACGGCGGTAGGAAAAGGATTGGATACAACCTTGCCCACCACCAAGATTCTAGCGGCGCCATCATTCGCAATGCCCTTCATCAACTGGAAGCATCGGGCTACATTGTCAAGGTACAGCATAAGGGCAGAACAATTTCAAGTGAAGGTATGAAAAAGATGGATAGGCTGGCTACGGAAATACATAAAGAGCTTGTCAAGACTGTGCCCCAGCTCCAACGCTACGCATAAGAGTATGTCTAGCTCACAACCCTCGCAACCAAATGATGAGGAAATAAGAAGGCGAGAAGCCGAGGCTGCGACCATGCGCCAGCGGGTTTTGCAGGTAGTGCTCGATCCTCAGGCGCGCCAGCGGCTGATGAATATACGGCTTGTAAAGGCTGATCTTGCACAAACTGTTGAAAATTACCTTATCAGTGCGGCCTCTTCTGGCAGGATCAATCGCCCGCTAACTGATGATGAATTGAAGCAGCTATTGTTGCGCATCCAGCAGCCAAAGAAAGAGTTCCGGTTTGAAAGGCGTTAAACACTCAGCTAACCTATATACTCAACAGTTCAGGCATGAGTTAACTATTTAAAGTATGAAACGTGCTTGCTACTCTATGAAGGCAGCAGTATTTCGAGAATACAACAAGGATCCAACAAAGAATGTCAAGATTGAAGATATCGACGTTCCTAAGATAAAGTCTAATGAAGTGTTGATAAAGGTTGAGGCGGCATCTTACAACTATAACGATCTTTGGGCTATATGGGGCGAACCAGTGAAGACTCCCCTTCCACATATTTCAGGAAGCGATATAGGTGGAACAGTAGTTGAAGTTGGCCCTGATGTCCAAAAGATCAAGGTTGGCGATAGAGTTGTTTCGCATTCCAACATGAGCTGCAGAGTATGCTATGAATGCACCTCTGGTAGGGAGTATGACTGCAGTGAAAGGACTATCTGGGGATTCCAGACAGGCCCGCTCTGGGGAGGATTTGCTCAGTATGCCCACCTTCCGGAGGTCAATGTCGTCAAGATTGCAGACAACGTTTCCTTTAATGACGCCGCGGCAGTTTCTATGGTGGGCATGACATCGTGGCACATGTTAGTTGGCCGCGCCAAAATCAAGCCGGGCCAGCTGGTGCTTATCATGGGTGGAGGTTCCGGCGTTGGCATGGTGGGCACCCAGATTGCCAAATTGTACAACTGCACAGTCATTGCAACTGCAGGCAACAAGGACAAGATGGACAAGTGCATGGAGCTTGGAGCCGACTATACTGTCAACCACCGAGAAGCTGACTGGTACAAGAAAGTACGCGAAATAGCAAAGAAAATGGGTCAACCCGGTGTCGATGTAGTCTTTGAGCACATTGGCAAGTCGGTGTTTCCGCAGGAAGTTGCGCTGCTTAAGATGGGCGGAACACTTGTTGCGACAGGTGCAACTACAGGATATGATTCGACTATTGACCTGAGGTTCCTGTTCTTTAAGGGGACCAACCTGCTTGGCTCTACTCAGGGCACTAAGGCAGAGCTTGAAGACGTAATGTATTGGGTTAGCAAGGGCAAAATCAAGCCAGTAATAGATACCATCTTGCCATTTAGCAACATGGTAGAAGGCCATGTAATGATGGCAAACGCCCAACAATTCGGCAAGATCCTGACGACTCCACAGAAACTATAAACACTGTCCTCTCTTTTCCTTTTCTTATGTTCCGCAGCCTGATTTTTGTTCCTGGCAATAGCATGCGCTTTGTAGAAAAAGCCAAGACACTTGCAGCAGACATAATCTGCTTTGACCTAGAAGACTCGGTGCCATACAACGAAAAGGACGCAGCGCGCAGGATAATAGCAGAAACATTGCTAGCACGACGACAGGAATACAGCGGCATTGTCTATGTGAGGACGAATTCGCCTGAGTCGGGACTCATACCTGATGATCTTAAAGCTGTTTTGCAAGAAGGAATAGATGGTATAGTAGTGCCAAAGGTCAATGATGTTTCTGAGATGCTCGAGATCAAAAAGCATATCGTCATGCTTGAAAAAGAAAGAAAGACTGATAAAATTGCATTAATGCCTTCAATCGAAACAGCAAGAGGGGTTGTAAACGCCTACTTGATTGCAAGCGCTGAAGAGCGAATAAAGGCCCTTGTTTTCGGAGTCTTTGATTTTCTTTATGATATGCGGCTTGACTACGATGAGCACGACCCCCTAGGATATTCTTATGTGCGTGCAAAGATTCCAGTTGACGCAAGGGCCGCAGGCGTCCATGCAATAGATGCAATATGGCAAAAGATCGATGACATCGATGGTCTTATCAGAGATGCGACAATGGCAAGACGCCTTGGGTATTCTGGCAAGAGTATAATCCATCCAAGTCAGATAGAGCCTGTGCACAAAGTCTTCCGCCCCAGCAAGAATGAAGTCGAGTGGGCAAAAAAGGTAGTGCAAGCGCTTGATCAGGCAATGAAGAAGGGTACTGGAAGAGGCGCAATAAGACTTGAAGGCAAGATGATAGATGTCGTTCACTACAAGCAGGCAAAGGCCATTCTAGATGCAGCAGACACATAAAAAATCATATATCATATGTGATGATGTGAATGGATGAATTAGGTATATCAAGTGTAAATCTCTATGTATCTTCTTGTGGCGGACATCCTGTGCATGCTGTGTGGTTGCACATGTAAAGGGATGTTACATTAGCGTTTCGCATCTGTTAGCATAGCATTGGCATGCGCTGCTTTATGAGTGATAAGGAATTGCAGATATTGACACTTGATAAATCTGCAAACACAGGTCAGGATAGTTGAGATCAGCTGCGATAAGAAGTTCGCTCATGATAATGGTTTATCTCTATATGCCAGATCAAACCTCATTGATCCTTTATTTCAGAAAAAAGCAAATTACGCCTAACCTCGGAGGAATTTTTTTTCCTTACAGATCCGCTGGGGCTGCAAGAAAATTATTGACAGTAAGAAATGAAATATCGGAAATTAAATCATATACTAGTAATTTATTCTTGAATGATTAATACAAATAGAGTGACTTGTTCAATTAGAATTGGCACGCAAGAGGATCAGTAAATCAACGAAGGGTAAAAAACAGAAGAAAACAACAAGAAGAGCAAAAAATAGCGGCAGCAGGCAAAATGCGAAACGATTAACACTTGAAGAGAAACTGGCCCAATATCTCAATGAAACGCTATCTTTTGAAAACGCAGCAGTATCAAGGCTGCAATCAAGAATAAAAGAAATACAGTTGGAGGATGCAAAGCAGCAGCTCCAACAACATTTAGAGGTGACAAGAGAGCAACAAAATAGGCTAAAGCAACTTATCACAAATCTCGGAGCAAGACCAACCAACGATTCTGGACAACTGCCTATTCTGGTACCTCCAAGAGCTCTTGCCAATACGATAAAAAAATCAATGACTTCTGCGGAACAGCAAATAAAGTCAGCAAAGGAAGATCTGGTAATAGAGAATGCAGAAGTTACAATGTATGATACATTGCTTCAAGTGGCACAATTAATGAATGCTGGAGATGCTGTGCCTGTATTAAATCAAAACTTGGCAGAGGAAAGGGCTATGGCTGACTGGATAAGGGCCAATACGCCTGCGATGATAACACAACTCTATCCAGAAATACAGTCTTCTATTGTTTTACCCGAGGGAGAGGAAGGTAGAGAGGTGGTCGTAGAAGGAGCTGTAACAGCTGCTGCAACAGAAGACGAAGAGGAGAGGAGAGTGGGCACTAGTGCAGCCTAGGCCTAAATCACGCATTCCTGGCCCCTCTCACTAATTACAAGATATATGAATAGCCAGTGTGCAAGGTTCTGCAACAGAAAAGAGAGATCTTAGATATTACTTTGCCGTAAAGATTGAAAGTATACAAAGGTTAATGTTTTGCAGTCCGGCGTTATTTGATGAGGAAGAAGAAGTACTTTAACGTGGTCCGCCCGAAGCAAGAATAACTTTCTTAATTGCTATAATTCCAATGTAGTACGGAATATTGTATAGTGCAGCAAGCGCTGCAACTTGCGAGCCAAAGAACTGAAATGCAAACACTGCAACAAGCACATTGTTGACATAGCTCGTGGCAATGAGGCCTGCCCTTTTCTCTTGAAGGCTACCTGTAGTTCCTGCATACCCTACTATACAGTAAGCAGCATAGCAGAGGAATGCTACTGCCACAGTTTGGAGCAGGAACATCTGTTCTGAATAAAAAAATCCTGCGAACTTGGCAAACATACCCCAGTTTATGAGTACAATGAAAATGAGCGATAGATGGAAAGAATTCTTGTCTGCAAATTTTGAACCTGCCGGAAAATACTTCTTGGTAAGCCAGCCAGCTGCCAACGGCGTGAACAGTGCAATAGAAAGCAAGAACGTCATTTGCAGCAAAGGTATTTCAAACTGCGAGCGAACAAATGCATAGACAATAGCTGGCAGCACGAATGGGACTGCAACTGAGGTGATAATTATCATGCCTATTACAAGAGGAAGCTGGCCGCCTATGAGGTTGACAACGAATGGCGCGCCAAGGCCTGTAGAGATACCAGAAAGGAGCAGGATTGGTAGAGCGAAAGGCTCGTAAACGACATATGCAAGAGCATACATCCCAGCCGGCAACGCAACTAGTTTGATAATTGACAGCACGGCAAGCTGTCTTGGTTTCTTAAATACCGCGACAAGGTCAGATGGGTTGAGCCGTAACAAGTTTAGAAACAATAGGGCACCAAGCCACACAAGGATATATGGCTCGATCAGCCTGCCAGCTGCAGGTAATAGGACGCCTGCAAACATAGATCCAGCTATGGCTGCAATTAGAACGATGTCATCATGGAGCAAGTGCTTTCAGCTGTTGTATCAATTCTTGTACGTAGTCAAATCCCTGCTGCCAAAATTCTTGTCTTGAAATGTCAATGCCTGCTTCCATCAGGAGCTCCTCCGGCTTCCTCGATCCACCTGCAGACAATATCTTGAAATACTTGGGGACAAAAGACGAACTACCTTCAAGCTTGTACTGCCCGTAAAGGGAAAGGACAAGCAAGTTGCCAAACGAGTAGGCGTAAGTGTAAAATGGCATGTGGTAAAAATGAGGGATGTATACCCACTCCCATTCAAAATCAGGAGATATTGTTATCGAGGTGCCAAATTGCTCCTTGAGGTTGTCCATATATATTTTTGCGACTGCATCGATGGTAGCATTATTTTCGCCTATCGCTTTATGCGCGTCAATTTCAAAAAGCGTAAAGTACGCCTGACGGATTATAGTCGCATAAAGATTGTCTATTTGCTCTGCTAGCAAAATTCTGCGCTCCTTTTTCGACATCTTTTCTGCCATCTTTTCATTGAGCAGCATCTCGGCAAACACTGACGCAGTTTCTGCAAGCGGGAGAGGTGCATGGAAGACCATTAATGGCATGTCCGAGGCGAGCATGCTGTGTATTGCATGGCCAAACTCATGGGCAAGAGTCGATACGTCCCTTGAAGTTCCATCAAAGTTTAGGAGCACGTAGGGAGTCAGCTTGGGAGTCACACTATAGCAAAACGCACCACCACGCTTTGCCTTCCTTATTTCAGAATCGATATGGTGCTTCGCAAAGACTCGCTCGGCGAGTCTGCGGAACTGAGGGTCAAAGTCCCCAAAGCTATCCAGCACTGTCTCGACGGCTTTGCCATAGGTGAACTTTTTGCTGTCAGATGCTTTATTTGATATAGGAGCGTAGAGATGATATCTGTGCAGTTTTCTCATTCCTATCATCTTCGATTTTTCTATAAAATAATCATGAAACATGGCTACATTGTGCCTACATGCTGCCAGTAATGCTTCAACTGTTGCATCGTCAAGGTTGTTGGCTATGTTACGTACAGAGATTGGAGATCTATAGCCACGCATCAAAATTGCCTCGTCACGCCATTGCATGATGATGTTCTGGTAAATCTCGCCCAGCACACCGCTGTTTCTTTTATAGACCTGCAATAACGATTTGTAGGCAGCTTCTCTTCTATTGCCATCCGGGCTTCTAACAAGTGATACTAACTTTTCCTTGTTGTCAAATTTTTTCTCTATTGTTTTTCTGCCGTGCCGAAGCCTCATTGTAAATTCAAAGCCGCTTGTCATCTTATCATATATCTTGGTAAGTGCCAGGATGCCAGTAACTTCAAGAGTGCTGATTATTTTTTCCTCCGGCTCGCTAAGCGAATACTTGGCGACCAGCCGTTTATGGCGGAGATGTTCCTGATACTCCTTTGGAATGGCATTTATCAACCTGTTTGCATTTTCGTGATCGATCTGCTTTTTGAACCACAAATCAAAAAATAACATCCTATTGCTGATTTCTGACGCCAGTTTTTCCATCTTGGTGACTAATGCAGATGCCTCGTTTGAAGATGTATCAGCATAGTATCTCAAGTATGCATAGCCGCTTGCAATTGACACTTTTTCAGAGATGCTTTCAAGCATATGAATAAGGCGTTCAAACTCCTCTGACGAAATATCGGGGCGCAGGAGCTGTCGGCTCCCTTCAAATTGCACAAGCTGCTCTTCGACTGATCTCAAAAACTGGGAAAATTCTTCACTGGAAGGATCTTTGACGAGATCACTTATGTTCCATCGTCCTACCTTCATATTGGCATAGCTACTAGTCATATGGATTACAGGCACTTACGATCTTGCCGTCACATAAGTATCTTGTTGAGTCTGAGGTAAAAAATTGCGGCCAAAAACAGCTATATGGGTTCTTGCTGTGAGTAAAGCTTACTTTGTATTCTTGGAGCAGATTTGGACGTGAGGCCGAATATGTAGTAGCTCTTTATTTGAAGTCTTTAGGATGGAACGTTGCTCTATCAAGAGGAAGCAGGGGGCCGGCAGATATTATCGCTAAATGCGGTAATGCGTACTGGTTCATTCAAGTAAAGTCAAGCGCTGGCGTGCCCCGGATCAGAGGTTACGAAATAAAAAGGCTCAGGGAAATAGCAGCATGCAAGGGGGGTCTGCCTATCATTTCTACCTTGCAGCCCTTCCATAGTGGGTTTAACACTGGTAACTATTCGATACTATTCTATATGCTTGACAACTGGCAAGCTCTCGACCCTGTGAGTGCACCGGAGAGTTGATGGTTGAATCTATTCGCTGGAACTGCACAATTATACTGTTGTAGTACAAAGTCCGAACTATGACTAGTACAAACACAAAAATAAGTAAATATTATTAATCAGCGATTTGGCGGACGCTACGTAATTTGTTTCTACCAAAAAATCAAGGTACTAGTATTTCGCCCCTTTTTGCATCGCTTTGTACTGCTCCACTATGGATCGTATCCTGCCTTCATGCTTTTCCTTATACTGGTTTTTGCAGCCAGTGCAGCAGAAGAATCTCTGAAAATTTGCAAACTCAAGCACTTTTGGTTTGCTGTTTATGGGTCCTCCACAGTATTCGCATTGCATCTTTACCTTCATATTCTCTACTACTTTTACATGGAAGTGTTTCTTTTGTTCCTCCAGCTGCTTGATAGTTTCTCCTCCTCCTCCTAAGAACTGGCTTTTTTTCTTCCCTCTAGTAACTTTGGATAAATCAATCTCTGGTTTGACTGACTTGATAAGCCCGATGTTTACAAGGCGCTCATATCTGCTTTTGACTGTAGGAGTGCTCACCTTTATCTCACGAGAAATGGCACGGAAGGACTTTCTGCCGTCTTCCATTAATGATTTCAGGATTGCAACGTCAGTGTTGTCAAGGTCTACCGGCAACGCGTGCTACAATATATTCAATGCTAATGTGATTTAATTATTTTTCTTAAAAAAGAAAAAGAATTCTTGCGCTTGATTCAACAACAACTACTTTTGGAAGCCATTAAGTAACAGAAGCCTCACTCGATGACGTATACACACTTTTCAGTTCTCTATCGGAGTAAACCTGTTGTTCCTTTGGTTTTGCGGCAGCATATCGTGGTCTGTATCTTCCAAGCAGTATAGAGTTCCCTACTACTGTTACTGAGCTCAGAGCCATAGCCGCCCCCGCAAGTATAGGCAGCCATCCAAACACACTTAGTCCTAGGAAAGGTACCAATGCGCCTCCTGCTATGGGTATCAAGCCAGTGTTGTATGCAAACGCCCAAAACAGATTCTGCTTTATTTTCGATACAGTCTTTTTGCCCAATTCCAGAGCAGTGGCTACGTCCCTTACATCATCTTTTATCAGAATTATCCCGCCTGTTTCCTTTGCTACATCCGTTCCAGAGCCTATCGCTATCCCCAAATCTGCTCGTGCTAGCGCTGGTGCATCATTTATGCCGTCCCCCACCATCGCCACGACTCTATCGTCTTCTGACCTGAGCTTTGCAATCACCTCTTCTTTCTGTTGTGGCAGCACTTGTGCAATTACTCTATCAATGCCAAGCTTGGATGCGATAGCCTTGGCAGTTCTTTCATTGTCGCCTGTCAGCATTATCACTTCTATCCCCATCTTGTTCTTGAGGGAGTCGACCGCTTCCCTTGCACTTTCCTTGACCGTATCTGCCATTGCAATTATTCCAGACAGCCCGCTATCAATTGATACAAGCGTAGCTGTCTTGCCTTCCTGTTCCAGCCTTGATAGTATTGAATTGATGCTGGCGTCAACTTTGATCTCGTTCTCATGCATCAGCTTTCTGTTTCCAATTAGGATTGTATGACCTGCATATGTAGCTCTGAGCCCATGACCTGACACCGCTTCAAATGACTCCGGAATTGATACAGGCAGACCGCTCTCCCTTGCCTTTCTGACTATCGCTTGTCCTAGCGGGTGCTCAGAACCTGATTCTGCAATTGCTGCCAGCCTCAATAGCTCGTTTTCGCCGATGCCTCTTGATATGTCTATAATGTCTGTGACCGACGGCTTGCCTTCTGTCAAGGTACCTGTCTTGTCAAATACTACAGTGTTTACCTTACTTGCAATTTCCAGATACTCGCCACCTTTGAATAATATGCCGTTCTCGGCACCCTTGCCTGCCCCCATCATCAGCGCTGCAGGAGTGGCGATGCCAAGCGCACAGGGGCATGCTATGATTATCACCGATACGAACGCAAGAAGCGAGTATGTTAGCCCTGCTCCTCCTGCAAAATACCAGCCAAGTCCCGCGCCAACTGCGATGGCGATTACTGCTGGGACAAAGTACTTTGCAACTTGGTCTACCATCCTCTGCATAGGTGCCTTGCCCATTCTTGCATTTTCTACAAGTGTGATTATCTGTGACAGCACGGTATCTTGACCCACTTTGGTTGCTTTTACTGCGAGAAGCCCGCTCTGGTTGATTGTGGCGCCGATAACTTCACTTCCCATCGACTTGTCCACAGGGATGCTCTCGCCAGTGATTGCAGACTCGTCTACAGAAGATGCTCCCTTAATTACAACGCCATCGACAGGCACACGCTCACCGGGTCTTATGACAAGCAGGTCTCCTTCCTGGACTTGCTCTACAGGAATTTCTTCCTCTCTGTTTCCTTCCCTTATCACCTTAGCCATCCTGGGCTGGAGATCCATCAGTTTCCTTACTGCGCTTGATGCCTTTTCCTTTGTCCTTGTCTCCAGCAGCTTGCCTACCAAGATTAACGTGATTATGATTGCTGCAGTTTCAAAATACACTGACTCAAATGGAAAATACCCTGGTGCAATTGTAACAGCTGCACTGTAAACGTATGCTGCAGTAGTACCTAGCGCTATTAGCGTATCCATGTTAGATGCTCTAGCCTTTATTCCATCCCACATACCCCTGTAGAATCGCCAGCCTATCCAGAACTGGATTGGTGTTGCTAGCGCTAGCATGACATAGTTGCTAGTCTCCATTGGAAGAGGAATTAAATCTTCAAGCTGCGAGGGAAACATGTGTGGAAGAGTTAGTATCACAATGGGAATTGTAAGGGCAATGCTTATTGCAACATGCTTCTTCAGCTTTCGTAATTCTCTTTCCGGCTCTGTAAATTCATTAAGGCATTGAGTGCTGCAGAAATAGTATTTCCTTCCGTCTACTATGTGTTGGATGGAATCAGGCTTTTCTTCAACAAACATGCCACAGACCGGATCAGTTGCCATATGCCTAACCTTTGGACCTTCTCTTATATAGCAACACGGGTTTACAATTGTAAAGAAGCCTAAACTCAACTACTTTGGGCTTGGCATGTATATGGGTCCTCCACAGTATTCGCATTGCATCTTTACCTTCTTACACCTAATCATCTGATGCATTAACCTGAACAATGATATATTGTTGTCAAAGGTAGCATATCTATCTGGTGTAACCCAGAGAAACGAGTATGTCTTGCTTCTGTTTTACTACTATTACTTTTCTCCTTGCTCTAGTTGCCATCTATATTAGTAAAGACAGTACACCACGATTAGCTTTAAAGAACATAGCGGCTTATAGTTCAAGTTTTAATCGGATCCAATATACTAATCGTTTTCTTCTGAATTAACAAAAATTGAATATGATGTGACATCAAAAATCTCTTCGCCATCCTTGGCCAGCGCAGACAGAGTATAGGCACCATCCTTGTCTACTGCATCTGCAAGGTCAAACATGACATTAACAGAGTCCCTCTGCACAGTCCACCTATCGGCTTCGATCAGATTGTAGCCCTGCAGGGATTCATAATAATAGCCCGGCGGTAGTGGCTTCACTACCACTGCTACAAGCTCGCCGGCAGAATAGGACAGTAAGTTCTTGTTCTGTTCATATACTGCCCGAGTAGGCATTTCATCATAATAGATAGCAATATGGTCTAGCTGTCCGTCCAAAAGTGTGCCTGAGATCTCAATCTCGCTATCCTCCACGTCTACATCAAGTCCATAGTTGTTCTCGAAATTCTGCACTAATGCAAGGTAGTACTGGTCATACACTATGCCGATGCTTACATGAGTATGACGTGGATCTAGGATATTGTTCCTGTGGCCGTCATTGCAACACTCTTTGTCATTGTACATCATCTCATATTGCAGCTGCTCGATAGTGTATAGCGGCTCTATCTTTTCACATTGCACCAGAATATTTGTGACACACTGCTCATACTGCTCTGGGCTAAAGCCGGCAATGGCGACATTTTGTTGCACACTGCCTTCACCATCATTTTGGGTGTAGGTCATGTAGGGCTTTTCCCCATTTGTAGTCCAGTGGGATATCTGTCTGGTTCTGAAAACATCCTCTGCATGTATCTCCGCGGCCTGGTTGGAGCTCAGCTTGACTGGAAGCAAGCCGAAGTCGGTCCTATCTTTGTTTATCCTGTCGAGTACATGCTGCACAAGCTCTTCGCGGGGCACAGTCCTGGGCTGCTGGCTCTGCGGCTGCAGGATCGTAATTGCCGGATTGTCCTTCTGCTGGATTACAAAGTTGGCAAGAGCAGGAGCAAGCAAGATGATGCCTGCAAGAACAATTATGGCAATCACTATACCTGTCGCTACTTTGCGGGCGGCGGCACTTTTTTTCTTTGGTGGTGGTATAGGCACAGAAACTAGACTGTTTAGGACGCCGCATCGTGGGCAGGCCGACGACAATGAGCCATACCTGTAGCCACACACTATGCAGTCTATATATGAGTCTGTCGTCTGCTAATTACCACCCTACTTTGTATGGAATGCTATGTAAATATTTTTTGCACAAGTCATCCCGCAGAACACGAGCCAATATCGACAATTGCATGAATAAGAGTTCTAAGAAATCCTTTGATGATTTTCTAGCAGTTACGTAACATTACAACAACGCTATTCTACGTGATGTTTCGATATCATGACTGGCAGCAAAACGATATAGAGCGAGGACAATGATAAAATGGATGGGGATATTGTGTATGGTTGTGTTGGAACCGCATGTATGATACTTATTTTTTAAAAAGAACAAAGTGATCCTTTTACAGCCTAGATATTTCAGACTTGGGGTTATAGATCAGCGCCAGGACCTGTTCGCGGACCTCTTTCTTCTCTATTACTCCACGATGTGCTATAGTTGTGATCGAACTGTCGTTGCGAACACCGCGCATTTTCATGCAAAGGTGTTCGCCCTCTGCTATTACGAGCGCTCCCTTTACTCCCATCCGTACAAGTTCATCAGCTATTTGCTTTGTAAGCCGCTCTTGTATCTGGAGCCGGCGAGAATACTTTTCAACCAGCCTTACCAGTTTCGATACACCAAATACCTTGCCGGATGGAATATATGCAACATGTATCTTTCCAAAGAATGGCAACATGTGGTGCTCGCACATACTGTAGAACTGTATGTCCTTTGCGATGACGGCCTCTGTCTCTTCTGAAAAGCTGACGTCCAGCTGGGCATCCATCCTATAACCTCCAAATATCTCTTCATACATGCCAGCTATCCTGTTTGGAGTGCCGACAAGCCCTTCCCTGTCAGGGTTCTCGCCAAGCTCTATCAATAATTGCCTGACAAGCTTGGCAACCTTTTTCCTGTTGATACTTTTTTTGTCTGTTGTCATTTTTTCCTTTTACCTTGCTCCTATAATCTTGTGTAGTTGTGGTACAACGCGCACCTGATCGTACATAGGGTAAACAGCGTCATAAAAGCCAAAAAGCACATCCAACGTTGGCTCGTCAATTCTATAACTTGGCTGTATTATAAATCCTGCTAGCTCCGACGGCTTGGCGATTCTGAACACTTCACGTACTATCTCTTTGAATTCCTTAAGGTTTGACGAATTTGTTACTACTACTTTGATATAGGTAGTTTTGCAGCTGCTGACTGCCTGCCTTAGGCACTCAAGCTCGTTCTTTAGCAGATTACAGTACTGCTTTTCATTTACTATCTTGGAATCTCTTAGCTTGAGCTCGACCTTACATATGTCCATGTATGGCAAGACTTTGGCAAACCTCCCAGCATCATAGCAAGCCGACTCCAGGTATGCTCTCAAGCCTTTTTGCCTGACGAATTTGGCTAGCTCTATGACTGCTTCATATTGCACTAGTGGCTCGCCTCCTGTGAAATTGATCTTGTATGTGTTTGGCTGAAGGCTCTTTGAGATAATCTCCTTTACCTCCTCAACGGAATAATCACTCCCGCTGTCCATTGGTAGGGCATAGGGTGTGTCGCACCAATGGCACCTAAATGGACAGCCTGCCAGTCTCACAAACATCGTTTTGGTGCCAAAAAGTATGCCCTCTCCTTCAATGCTTGTGAATATTTCACTTAGCTTTGTTGTTATGCCTGGTGTGGTTTTCTGTCGCATACTGGGTCTTGTCCTCTATTTGAGCAGTAGTAAATGCATTTTTCCTATTTATACACGATTCGCACCGACCGCAGTGCAAATAATCTCTATCCACTTTGATGCCATCAGAGTAGCAGCTCCATGTGTAGAATATCTTGTCGCCCAAGATCTTGTAGCCTGTCCTCACTAAAGTAGATTTATCAAGTCCCATGACAGCCGGTGATAGTATCATTATTTGCTGCCGCAAACCCGATAGGATGCTGTCTGATTCAGCTGTGTTGAGAGCTTCCCTCATAGCGCTGACAAAGCCAGGCCGGCAGTCTGGATAGTGCAGACTGTCACCAGTGTGAGCCCCATAGGCAACAACCCTAGCATTGATACTCATAGCCCATGCAGCAGCTATTGTCAGAAACACCGCATTGCGGATGGGAACGACTAAGCTATGTGAAAATTCCTGTGACAACTCTTGCCTGCTGTCTGTCAAGGCATTGCTTTTGTTGTAGAGCGATTTCATAAAGCCCATGTCTGCTACCTTGTGGTCTTTTGCATTTAGCAACCTGGCAAAGTAGCGTGAACGTTCAATTTCACGTTCTGCTCGCTGGCCGTATGCAAACGTCAATAAATACAAATCATATCCATCGTTTGCTGCAAGAGAAGCGGCATAACACACTGAGTCAAGCCCTCCGCTTACAACGCACACTGCTGCCGGTCTAGTGGTAGGCAACGCGATCAGAATTGAGCTTGCGACTATTAAACAATGGTAGTATATCTTTCAATGATCGTTCTGTGCTGAGGATACATCTTGATAAGCTCATGCCTTTTACCAAGCTCCCAGTCGCTATAATCAAAGCCAGGCGATACAGTGCAGCCAAGCAAGCAGTATGATTTCTTATCGTTGAGTGAGGCAGCGAACCATGTGTTTGCCTTTATAGCAACTTGGGGTGCTTCACCCATGCTCTTTCCCATTTTGATCTTGGACAATATTCCATTATCGATCACATACAGTGTTAGTGAGCCACCGGTGTAGTGGTGCCACAATTCATCGGACTTAATTCTATGAAGAGCTGAAAACTGGTCACCAACTAGCATGTAATAGATCGCTGTTGAAATGTATCGAGGCTTATCATACCCTGCAACATTTACTATTGTGTCTGCCGTGTATGTCTGCTTGAAGTAGCCACCTTCCGGGTGCTTCTTAAGCCTTAGCCTCTTGATCAGCTTGACTGCATCCTTGTTCAAAGCTCCAATTATTATGGTGCTTGCATTTTATTAGATTTCGAAAGAAGACATTAATGGCGGGATGAGCCAAAGTGAAGCTGCTACATGATAATAGGCTTGATTGGCAAGGCCAATGTAGGCAAATCCACTTTCTTTAATGCAGCCACAGACCTTGCGGTTCCTGTAGCAAACTATCCCTTTACAACAATCGAGCCCAATGTAGGTGTAGCTTATGCTCGAACAAAATGTGTCTGTCGAGAGTTTGGTGTACAGGATAACCCAGTCCACTCGGTATGCATAGACGGCAACAGGTTCATCCCTGTCAAGCTGGTGGACGTAGCAGGCCTTGTGCCTGGGGCACATGCCGGCAAGGGACTTGGTAACAAGTTCCTTGATGACGCAAGGCAGGCCGATGTTCTCATACATGTCATAGATGCTTCCGGTTCGACAGATAACAACGGTAGACCGGTTCGAGCTGGAACCGGAGACCCTGCATTTGATATCCAGTTTGTAGAGGAAGAATTTGATCTTTGGCTTGAATCGATCATTGGAAGAGATTGGAGCAAGACTGCAAGGGAAGCCGAGAGCCAAGGTCAAAAGCTGGAACAGCTGATTGCCAAGCGCTTATCGGGTCTTGCAATAAGCGAGCAGACGATCACAAATGCAGTACAAGCATCAGGCTTAGCTTCAAAAAAACCTGTGGCATGGACTCAAAATGACATACTACTATTTTGCAAAGTGCTACGCAAAAGAGCCAAGCCGTTTGTGATAGCGGCTAACAAGGCGGACCTGCCTTCAGCAGATGATAATATCAAGAAGATGAAAGCTGGCGGCCTCGAGCTGGTTCCCTGTGCATCAGAAGCTGAGGCGCTATTGAGAAAGGCCTCCAAAAAAGGCATTCTGCATTATCTACCTGGCGATGCTTCGTTTGATGTTAAGCCCGAGATGGTATTAACTGCCCAGCAACTAAAGGCGCTTGACATTGTCAAGATGTTCATGCAAAAATATGGTTCTACGGGAGTTCAGGAAGCTATCAACATTGCGTGCTTTAAGCTTCTCCGCATGGTGGCGGTATATCCAGTGGAAGACGAGTTTAAACTCACAGACAAGAAGGGGAATATTCTGCCTGATGTCTGGCTTCTGCCTGAAGGCTCAACGGCCAAGAATCTTGCAGAAGCAATACACGCAGATCTAGCAAAGGGCTTTCTATATGCAGTTGACGCAAGGACAAAACAGAGGATCGCTGCCAACCATCAGCTGAAAAATGGTGACGTGATTAAGATAGCGTCAGCGACAAGCAGGGGATGATAGACAATAACAATGCTGTGCCTTGGAATTGAAAGCACTGCGCATACCTTTGGTTGTTCAGTAATTGATTCAAGGGGCAAGATACTCTCTGATGCCCGCGATGTCTACAAGGCACCAGAGGGAAGCGGTATTCATCCACGTGAAGCATCGAGACACCACATGGAAGTGTCGCCAGATATTTTAAGAAATGCACTAAAATCAGGCAATGTCACAATGAAGGATATTGACATTGTCGGGTACTCAGCTGGACCGGGTCTTGGGCCATGTTTGCGCGTTGGTGCAGTGATAGCAAGGACAGTTGCAGGATTTTACAAGAAGCCGCTTGTGCCTGTCAACCATGCCCTTGGTCATATCGAGCTTGGAGCAATGCTCACAGGCGCTTCCGACCCGCTTGTGCTGCTGGTGTCAGGCGGCCATACGATGACACTTGCATTTTCCCATGGCCGCTGGCGCGTCTTTGGCGAGACACTTGACATCACCGTTGGACAATTGCTCGACCAATTTGGTCGGGCTCTTGGCTTTGCCTCCCCTTGTGGCAACAGGATCGAAGAATTAGCAAGCCAGTCGGCTGGAAAATACATGCAGCTGCCTTACATCATTAAAGGAAACGATGTCTCATTCTCAGGCCTCCTGACTGCAGCAGTCAAGCTTGCTTCATGCAAGACTGAGTTGGCAGATACATGCTACTCCCTGCAAGAAACAGCATTTGCAATGTTGGCAGAGGCTGTCGAGCGGGCCCTTTCGTTCACCAGCAAGAAAGAAATGATGATTGTGGGTGGAGTAGCAGCAAATAAGAGGCTTGCTCAAATGCTTGATAATGTATGCAGTCGGCAAGATGCCAAATTGTTTGTCTGCCCAATCAAGTTCGCCGGCGACAATGGTGCTCAGATCGCGTGGACTGCATTGCGGGAGTACATGGCTACAAAAATGAATGTTCAAGTGGAAGAGTCGACTGTGCAGCAGTCGTGGCGACTTGACACTGTGCATGTCAGCTGGCGCCGCTAGTAATCTGCTTTATCTGGCGCTCCCACTTGCCATTATTAAACACGCCAAACTTGTAGATCTGGTCTCCTGATACAATTACCACCAGCTTTTTCACAAGGAACCCTTCAGACCTGACTGAAGATATTTTATCAAGCGGTACATCAAGAACAACTTCCGTCTCCTTTTTTGAAAGAGTTGCTATTCTACCTTGTGTCCTTTGAAATACCAACCTATGGTCAGTAAGCAAGAGTATGCCGCTCTTCAGTCTGTCCTCGGAGCAGTCCTCGTCAAGGAGTATTTTTTCGCCCGGTGCTGGGTGGAAACTCACCACATTTTTATCTTCACTGCAGAGCCTATATTACTATTGCAGCCATTGCTGATAAAAAGGGGAGCAGAAGCCGACATCTACATTGTAGAATGGAACAGCAAGAAAGCGGTTTCCAAAGTGCGTTCACCCAAGTCCTACCGCCATCCAGACTTGGACGCAGCAATCCGAAAGTACAGGACAATACATGAAGCAAGTTTTATGTCTGCTGCCAAGTCCGCAGGCGTCATGACTCCATTTGTATATTTTGTCGATCCTGTTAAAGCTGAAATAATAATGGAGTTCATTGAAGGGCAAAACGTTAGAGACGCGCTAACGCCGGACATCTGCTACAAGATAGGTCGCTGTGCCGCACTGCTGCATGCAAGCAACATTATTCACGGTGACCTGACGACTTCAAATTTTGTAATGAATAAAAGGCTTGTCCTCCTGGACTTTGGTCTTTCATATTACTCAGAGCGCACCGAAGACATGGCAACCGATATCCGACTCATAAAAGAAGTGTTTACCAGCGCGCATATAGCAGTTAGAAAAGCATTTCCTTGCTTTGTGGAAGGTTATGCTAGTGTTGTTGGCACAAAAAAGATAGATAAAACTTTAGAAAACGTCAGGAAGATAGAACAGCGCGGAAGGTATGCGAGGATGACTTAGAGCATGGAAACTATAACTTTTGCAAGCACCAATCAAAACAAATTCTTCGAAGTCCAATTAATACTCTCGACTCAGAATGTTTCCGTCGAATTTGCAAAGATCAGCCTCGTTGAAATCCAATCAGACTCGCTTGAGGAAATAGCAAGGGAGAAGGCAAAAACTGCATTTGCAGAAGTGGGGAGGCAAGTCATCGTCGAAGACGACGGCCTGTTTATCGACAGCCTTGGCGGCTTTCCAGGCCCGTATTCGTCATTTGTATTCAGAACCATTGGAAATGATGGTATACTAAAATTACTTACCGGGTCAGCCAACCGGTCAGCGTACTTCCACTCGCTGATTGCCTTCTATAATGGAATAACATTGTCAATATCCGAGGGAAGAGTTGACGGCAGGATATCTGAGAGGGTAACAGAGGGCGGTGGTTGGGGCTATGATCCTATATTTGTGCCTGATGGCACCGACCGCACATTTGCAGAGCTAAAGAAAAGCAAGAACGAATATTCGCACCGCAGAAGAGCACTTGAAAACTTTGCACAGTGGTACCTAAAGCTTTGATAGTGTAACCCTGTATTCCTTGGAATAAGGGAAATGCAAGGATCCAGATATTCTCAATTGTTTAGTCTGATAAGAGGATGCTATCTACTTTGGTCGGATATTCTCAAAGTCTGCTCAGCTAAATTACTGCTATCGTACACGTGATCAAGCTGATCTGTCATTTGTGTCCAACACTGCTGTCCTAGCAGATGACTTATAGTATATTAATGCAGAGCTTATGTAACAGACATAGATGGACCCAATGCCTTTAGCCATTGGAGCATCCAATACTGCATTATACAAGCAAATAGGCTCAAGATTGCCTAAAATGACAACAGCGTTTTTGATAGGAGGCGAAAATTTGCGTGCGAGGGGTTTGAGAGATGATGGCAGGCATGACCAGGATTTTGTAATGTCAAATGATAAAGATTTTGAGGTAATGGTATCTACACTGACTGACATAGGCTTTCAACGTACTACTGATGGGCCACAGTCAAATAGTCGCAGTGATTCCAACATGCGGTCAAGAGAAATGCTGCAGCATCCAAAGTTTGGACTGGTTGATGTTTTTAACATTATCATTGGCAAAAATCGCTGCTACTTGTCGAAAAGGATGGTAGACCGAGTGGCCTATAGAAGATATGGCAAGTCGAACCTTGGATTATTGCATGTCAATGACATCTTTCTCCTAAAAGCTGTAACAGACAGGCAAAAAGATATGCAAGACATCTTGAAAATTGTAAAAACAAAGGACTTTGATTGGGGTACAGTTTGGGAGGAAATGAAACTACAGGAGAAGGATACTCGTGAGTACATTTCAGGCTTTTTACTGGATACCATTGATGACCTGATAACGGAAGGAATACCTGCGCCTGCATTTCTGAACAGATTGTTGATAAGAGTCGTTGACACAGAGATCAAGCGATACCTGCGTGAAGGCGAGAAGCCGCTTGAAGCTTTGCTCGGCGTCTTGCTCAAGCACAGTAGCATTAAGAAAGAGATGGTCATGAATCGCATAGAGTTTCTTCGCAAGCACAAACATCTAGGAACAATAAAAAGGCGTGACGGCATTATACTGAAACTCAGAGACCGGGGCAGCCTCAATATCTGCAGGAAATATGGAGCATCTAACTCCTATCAGAGTGCTCTTTCGCTTGTCGATAAGATAGCTAATAAAGCAGGACTCTCAGAGAAGGTAAAACAAAAAGCCATTGAAATTATGCATCAGTTAAGCGAGCACGGCATGTTTGGAGGGTACAAACCACAGGCTACTGTCGCAGCAGTGCTTAGTGTTGCAGCAGAAGAGATAGGCCCGCATTGGTCTTTCACCAATACCGATGTTCGTACGGCTGCAAATGTCAGTCCACCCAGCTTTTATCATAATCAAAGGCGAATATGGCTTTTCGTTCAAGTATCCAAAATGAGCAAATGACCGCTATCCGCAGACGCCGCAGATTAAAAGTAAACTATTTTCGATTTGTAAGATATGTGTAACACTTATGGAGCAAGAGTAACGCTATCGAACTTCTAAATCATATACAATAAATGCGTTGATATTTGGACCAACTTGAAAATCAGATGGAACGCGCAGCCTAAGTAGCAAGTGCAATGATATCCTTCGGAATATACTCCAAAAGCTACTCAATAACTGAATCTGACCATTCCTAAATAGATGATAATACAAGTTAAAGCAAAAGTCCGTATTTCACACTGTTATTTCGATAACCAGAATACGACCAATGTGAAATCTAGAATTTTTGCTTATTTTGGTGTTAGGAAGCTACTAATAATACAGATCGATGAAATGCTGGTTCCTTCACAAGTATTTAGGGGATATTTTGTTGACAATATTCCTTAATCCATCTGTCCACATAGCGGACTTTATTCTGTAGTACCACTATCCTTGAAATCTCACTTTCATCCATTACCTTGAATGAAGGCAGCTTGGCACACAGCTCGGATGCAAAGTTCCTTATTTCATTCATTTCCAGCATATGGTCTTGCTCTAGCCGCTGGGTCGACATGCCAATGTGCATATAAGATTTA